>Ga0164243_10005991_pt1 | contig 18495 bp, 12 predicted proteins | sample OricompcompostOP_FD_108781 | JGI IMG/M metagenome (GOLD analysis project Ga0164243, IMG submission 108781) | Organic Plus compost microbial communities from Emeryville, California, USA - Original compost - Organic plus compost (OP) | ecosystem: Engineered > Solid waste > Mixed feedstock >... | reverse complement strand
CGGCGATGGCCCTCGAGGGCGGGTTCCAGTCGCGGAGCACGACCATCGCGGCCTCGTCACCGACGGCGTCGACGCGCTGGGTCGACATCAGCTGGTAGCGGTTCTCGCTGCAGCCGGCGTACCAGCTCAGGGCGGCGCGGTACGCCGCCTGCGAGCTCTGCTCGGTCGCCGAGACCTCCGTGGCCTGGCCGATCGTGCCGCCACGGCCGGCGAAGGTGCGGATGAGGGCGCGCTGCACCCTCTTGTCGGCGTACCGCTGCCGCTGGCAGGGCAGCAGCAGGCCGTCGCCGCTGGCGTTGTCGGAGGTGAGGTCCACCCGCCAGCGGCCGGCGAGCCGGCTGCTGACCTGGTCGGCGGTGAGCAGGTCGTCGGGCTCGAGCTGGGCGGGCGGGGCGGGCGGTGTGCTGCTCTCCGGAGCGGAGAGAGCCAGGGAGTCCAGGCGCGGCCGCGCGTCGGCGTCGTTGCTGACCACCCCGCCCGCCCCGGCCATCACGACGATGGCGGCGGCGATGCCGAGCAGGGTCTGGGTGCGACGGCGGGTGGAGCCGTGGCGGGTGACGATCGAGGTGCGCGGCCAGCTCACCGCGGCGACGACGGCGGCCATCGGGTCGAAGACGCTGCGGATCGAGGTGCTGTCGATGCCGCGGGCCAGGGCGAAGGCGGTGGTGGCGCTCTGCAGCTCGCTCTCGGCCCGGGCCTGGGGGAGGCCGACCTCGCGGGCCATCTGGTCGAGCGGGAGCCGGGTGAGGTGGGCGAGGAGCAGCACCTTGCGCTGCACCAGCGGCAGCTTGCCGAGCGCGGTGAGCGTCTGCTGGACGCCCTCGTCGACCTCGCGGTCCTTGTGGAAGGGGCGCGCGGTGTGCCGGCGCAGCGCCCTGGCCCAGGCCTGCGGGCGTACGTAGCTCTCGGGGTCGTGCAGCCGGCCGACCTTGCGCCAGTGCTGCCAGCTGGCGGCCAGTGCGTCGCGCACGGCCTTCTGGGCCGCGGGCAGGTCGCCGGTCAGTGCCCAGGTCTGGAGCAGGAGTCGTCCGCGGACGTCCTTGTAGAACGTCTCGAACCCGGTCGTGTCTGGCGTGGTCGTGATCCTCATGAGCGCTCGCCAGTGTAGGTCGGCGAGCCAGAAATCCGGGCTTCGCCGGCGGAGAGGAGGGCGGCCTCCGGCGTGCCTGCTCCGGCTCGGCGGTGCCGCGGGTGAGGATGACGACGATGACCTCGCTGCTCCACCGGCCCGTCCGTCCCGACGCCTCGACACCCGACCCGGCGCACCGTCGACCGCTCGCCCTGGTCGCCGCCGCAGGTGGGGTCGTCAGCGCGCTCGGGCCCCTCGTGGTCTGCCTGGCGGCGGGCGTGATGGGGTGGTTCCTCACCGACGCCGGCGCCCACGGCACCCCCAGCGGCGGCATGCGCGCGGGTGCCCTCGGCTGGCTCGCGGCGCACGGCTCGGGGCTGCACGTCGCGGGCGCGCTCGTCTCCGCGGTGCCGCTCGGGCTGACCGCGATCTGCGCCTGGACGCTGTGGCGGGTCTCACTGCGCGTGGGCGACGCCGTGTCGGGCTACGGCCCCGACGTCGAGCGGCTGGCCGACGGCGAGCGCGACCTCACCGTGCCGGTCACCGCCGGCCTCCTCGCCCTGGCGTACGCCGTCTCCGCGGCCGTCGTCGGCGCGGTCGCTGCGACACCGACGACCGCCCCCTCGCTCACCCGGACGGTGCTGTGGTCGCTGGTGATGGCCGTCGTCGTGGGCGGCGCCGGCGTCGCGGTCGGCTCGGGCCGGGCCGCGGTCTGGATGGCGGCGCTGCCTGCCACGGCCCGCGCCACCCTGGTCACGGCGCGCTCGGTGCTGCTGACCTGGCTCCTCGTCTCCGGGGTGACCCTGCTGGCCGCGCTGGTGGTCGACCTCGACACCGCGGTCAACATCCTCAGCCAGCTCCACACCGACGCGGGCGCGGCCGTGCTCTACCTCGGCCTCACCCTGCTCGCCCTGCCGAACGCCGTCGCCTTCGCGGGCTCGTACCTCCTCGGCCCGGGCTTCCTCGTCGGCACCGGCACGCTCGTCTCGCCGACGGCGGTCTCGCTCGGTGCGCTGCCGATGTTCCCGCTGCTTGCCGCGCTGCCCGAGGGCGACGCGACCCCGGTCTGGACCCCGTGGCTGATGGCGCTCGGCCCGCTCACCGCCGTCGTCGCGGTCGCCCGCACCCAGCGCCGTCTGCCGGTGCTGCGCCGGGAGAGCGCGGCCCTGCGCGGCATGGGTGGTGGGATGCTCGCGGCCCTCGGCTTCGCGGTGCTCGCCTGGCTCTCCGGCGGCGCGGTCGGCCCGGGGCGGATGGCCCAGGTGGGGCCGGTCGTGGGCGAGGTGCTGCTGCACGCGCTGAGCTCGTTCGGGCTCGCCGGCCTGGTGACCGGCCTGGTGATGACGTGGTGGCAGCGGCGTACGCTCACCGCCGCCGAGGTGGAGCCCGACGACCCGCCGGAGACCGGCCCCGACGACACCGCGGTGCGACCCCGGGTGCGATGATCCGCTCCCGATGAGCCAGCAGCCGACCACTCGCCCCCGGATCGTCTACCTCGCCACCGGCGGCACCATCGCCAGCGTCCGCGGCCAGGGCGCCGCCGGCGCGACGCCGACCCTGACCGCCGCCCAGATCGCGGCCGACGTGCCGGGCCTGGCCGAGGCGGCCGACCTCGAGGCGCGCCAGCTGGTGCAGAAGCCGTCGGTCGACCTGGGCTTCGCCGACGTCACGGCGGTGCTCGCCGCGGCGCGCGAGGCGGTCGACGGTGGCGCGGCCGGCGTGGTGGTCTCGCAGGGCACCGACACGATCGAGGAGACGGCGTACGCCCTCGACCTGTGCTGGGACCGCACCGAGCCGCTCGTGGTGACCGGCGCGATGCGCAACCCCTCGCTGGCCGGTGGCGACGGCCCCGCCAACCTGCTCGCCGCGGTGCAGACGGCGGCGGCCACCACCAGCCGCGACCGCGGCGTGCTCGTGGTGCTCAACGAGGAGATCCACGCCGCCCGGCTGGTCCAGAAGCGGCACACCTTCGCGGCCTCGGCCTTCGCCTCGCCGGCCGGCGGGCCGCTGGGCCGGCTGGCCGAGGGCGAGCCGCGCTACCTGGGTCGGCTGCCGCAGCTGCCGGTGGTGGCGTACGCCGGCGAGCCGGTCCCGCCGGTCGCGCTCGTCACCGTGGCCCTCGACGACGACCTGCGGCTGCTGCCGGCCCTGGCCGACCTCGGCTACCGCGGCTGCGTGCTCGCCGGCGCCGGGGGCGGCCACGTCCCGGCCCGCACGGTGGCGGCCGTGCGCGACCTCGTGACGCGGATGCCGGTCGTGCTCACCAGCAGGATCGGGGCGGGAGAGGTGCTGACCCGCACCTACGCGTACGCCGGCAGCGAGCAGGAGCTGATCGCCGCCGGAGCGCTGCCGGCCGGTGGTCTCCACCCGCTCAAGGCGCGGGTCCTGCTCGCGACGCTGCTGGCCACCGGCGCCGACCCCGACCGGGTGGCCGCCGAGCTCCGGCTGCGCGGGTAGCCGCATAGACTCCGCCGCGTGTCACTCCGACTGGTCGTGCTCATCTCCGGAGCGGGGACCAACCTCCAGGCCCTGCTCGACGCGGCCGCCGACCCGGCGTACGCCGCCGAGGTGGTCGCCGTGGGCGCCGACCGCGACGGCGCGGCCGGCCTCGAGCGCGCGGCCAGGGCCGGGGTGCCGACGTTCGTGGAGAAGGTCGGCGACCACCCCGACCGCGCGGCCTGGGACGCCGCGCTGGCCGACGCGGTGGCGGCGTACGCGCCCGACCTGGTCGTGCTCGCCGGCTTCATGAAGCTGGTGGGGGAGGAGTTCCTGGCCCGCTTCGGCGGCCGCACGCTCAACACCCACCCCGCCCTCTCGCCGGCCTTCCCGGGCATGCACGGCCCGCGCGACGCGCTGGAGTACGGCGTCAAGATCACCGGCGCCACCCTGTTCCTCGTCGACGCCGGGGTCGACACCGGCGCGATCGTCGCCCAGACCGCGGTGCCGGTCGAGGACGACGACGACGTCGACTCCCTGCACGAGCGGATCAAGGTCGCCGAGCGGACCATGCTCGTCGACACCATCGGGCGGATGGCGCGCGAGGGGTGGCGCCTCGACGGCCGCCGGGTTCTGCTGGGAGGCTGACCTCCGGATAGGCTGGGGGCACGACTGGCGCAGGTGGGTCACCACCAGGGAGTTGCCCGGGAGACCGGGCGGAGTCGGCATCGAACGCCTGGGTGCCCCTCATCCGACGATGATCGACGACGCGATGAGGAGTCACATACCGTGAGCGCGCTGCCCGACCGGATCGCCATCAAGCGGGCGCTGGTGTCCGTCTACGACAAGTCCGGGCTGGCCGAGCTCGTCACCGCCCTGCACGAGGCCGGTGTCGAGCTGGTCTCCACCGGCGGCTCGGCCCGGCTGATCGCCGACCTCGGCCTCCCCGTCACCAAGGTCGAGGACCTCACCGGCTTCCCCGAGTGCCTCGACGGCCGGGTCAAGACCCTCCACCCGCGGGTGCACGCCGGCATCCTGGCCGACCGCCGCCTCGACGCCCACGTCGAGCAGCTGCGCGAGCTCGAGGTCGAGCCGTTCGACCTGGTCGTCTCCAACCTCTACCCCTTCACCCAGACCGTCGCGTCGGGCGCGACCGCCGACGAGTGCGTCGAGCAGATCGACATCGGCGGCCCCTCGATGGTCCGCGCCGCCGCCAAGAACCACCCGTCCGTCGCGATCGTCACCAGCCCCGACCAGTACGCCGCCACCCTGGCCGCCGTGCGGGCCGGCGGGTTCACCTTCGCCGAGCGCAAGGCGCTGGCGGCCGCGGCGTTCGCCCACACCGCGGCGTACGACGTCGCCGTGGCCGGCTGGTTCGCCTCGACGTACGTCGGCAGCGAGGACGGCTGGCCGGCGTTCGCGGGGGAGACCTGGGAGAAGAAGGCCGTGCTGCGCTACGGCGAGAACCCCCACCAGCAGGCGGCGCTCTACGCCGCGGGCGACGGGGCCGGGCTCGCGGGTGCCGAGCAGCTGCACGGCAAGGAGATGTCGTACAACAACTACGTCGACACCGACGCCGCCCGCCGCGCCGCCAACGACTTCGACGAGCCCGCGGTCGCCATCATCAAGCACGCCAACCCGTGCGGCGTCGCGGTCGGCGCCGACATCGCCGAGGCCCACCGCCGCGCCCACGCCTGCGACCCGGTGTCGGCCTTCGGCGGCGTCATCGCCGCCAACCGACCGGTGAGCGTGGCGATGGCCGAGCAGGTCGCGGAGGTCTTCACCGAGGTGATCGTCGCGCCGGCGTACGACGAGGGCGCGGTCGAGATCCTGCAGCGCAAGAAGAACATCCGGATCCTGGTCTGCGACACCGCCAGCGGGGAGCGCCCGGCCGAGCTGCGGCAGATCTCCGGCGGCGTGCTCGTGCAGATGCGCGACCGGGTGGACGCCGAGGTCGAGGGCGGCGGCGACGACCCGTCGCGCTGGACCCTGGCCGCGGGCGAGGCCGCCGACGAGCAGACCCTCGCCGACCTCGCCTTCGCCTGGAAGGCCTGCCGCGCCGCCAAGTCCAACGCCATCCTGCTCGCCCGCGACGGCGCCGCCGTCGGCATCGGGATGGGTCAGGTCAACCGGGTCGACTCCTGCCGGCTCGCGGTCGAGCGGGCCAACAGCCTCGCCGACGGCGAGGAGCGTGCCCGCGGCGCGGTCGCGGCCTCCGACGCGTTCTTCCCGTTCGCCGACGGCCCGCAGATCCTCATCGACGCCGGCGTGAAGGCGATCGTCCAGCCGGGCGGCTCGGTGCGCGACGAGGAGACCGTCGCGGCCTGCCGGGCCGCCGGCGTCACCATGTACCTCACCGGCACGCGGCACTTTTTCCACTGAGTCGAGGAGCGCGACACATGACCGCACAGAAGCTGGACGGCACCGCGACGGCGAAGGCGATCAAGGCCGAGCTCGCCGGGCGGGTGGCGGCGCTGCGCGAGCAGGGCGTACGCCCCGGGCTCGGCACCATCCTGGTGGGCGACGACCCCGGCTCGCGGTGGTACGTCAACGGCAAGCACAAGGACTGTGCCGAGGTCGGCATCGAGTCGATCCGGATCGACCTGCCGGCCACGGCGACGCAGGACGATATCGAGGAGGCCGTGCGTACGCTCAACGACGACCCGGCCTGCACCGGCTACATCGTCCAGCTGCCACTGCCGCAGGGGATCGACGAGAACCGTGTCCTCGGCCTGATCGACCCCGCCAAGGACGCCGACGGCCTGCACCCCACCAACCTGGGCTGGCTGGTGCTGGGGGAGGAGGCGCCGCTGCCGTGCACGCCGTACGGCATCGTCGAGCTGCTGCGCCGGCACGGCGTGGAGATCGCAGGCGCCGAGGTGGTCGTGGTCGGTCGCGGTGTCACGGTCGGCCGGCCGCTCGGGCTGCTGCTCACCCGGCGCTCCGAGAACGCCACCGTCACGCTGTGCCACACCGGCACCCGTGACCTGGCGGCCCACACCCGCACGGCCGACATCGTCGTGGCCGCGGCGGGCGTGCCCGGCATGATCACCGCCGACATGGTCAAGCCCGGCGCGGCGCTGCTCGACGTCGGCGTCTCCCGCGTCGACGGCAAGATCGCCGGCGACCTCGCGGCCGACGTCTGGGACGTCGCCGGCTGGGTCTCGCCCAACCCCGGCGGGGTCGGGCCGATGACGCGCGCGATGCTGCTGACCAACATCGTCCTCCGCGCGGAGCGCACGCTCGCGTAGGCGGTAGCGTGGGCGACCGTGAGCAGCGCAGCGCAGGACGGTGACGAGGTGGCCGAGGTGCCGGTGAGCGAGCCGGCCGAGCAGCCGCCCGCCGAGCGCGTACGCCGACGGCCCTCGACCGTCGGCGGTGCGTTCTACCTGCTGGTGCTGGCCGCCACCCTGGGCGGCATCGCGGTCGTCTCGCTCGGACGGTGGCGGCTCGGCCTGCAGTGGGTGGCGTGGGCACTGCTCGCGGCCGCCGCGCTGCGGCTGGTGCTGCCCCAGCGCGAGGCCGGGATGCTGGCCGTGCGCAACCGGCTCTTCGACTCCACCCTGCTGGCCGCGATCGGCGCACTGCTGTGGTTCCTGGCGGCGAGCATCCCCGACCAGCCGGTCTGAGCGGCGGGGCCGCTCAGACCAGGCCGAGGGACTCGACCGCGGCCTTCTCCTCCTGCAGCTCGGCCACCGAGGCGTCGATCCGGCTGCGGGCGAAGTCGTCGATCTCGAGCCCCGGCACGATCCGCCACTCGCCGCCGCCGGTCGTGACCGGGAACGAGGAGACCAGGCCCTCGGGGACGCCGTACGACCCGTCGGAGACGACCGCCATCGACTCCCAGTCGTCGGCAGGGGTGCCGTAGAGCCAGTTGCGGGCGGCGTCGATCGTGGCCGAGGCGGCCGACGCGGCTGAGGAGAGGCCGCGGGCCTCGATGATCGCGGCGCCACGCTTGGCGACGGTGGGGATGAAGTCGTTCTCGACCCAGTCGCGGTCGACCAGCTCGGTGGCGGGGCGGCCGGCGACCAGCGCGTGGCTGAGGTCGGGGAACTGGGTGGCGGAGTGGTTGCCCCAGATCGTCATCCGGGTGATGTCGTGCGCGGGCACGCCGGTCTTGAGCGAGAGCTGGGCGATCGCGCGGTTGTGGTCGAGCCGGGTCAGTGCCGAGAACCGCTCGCGCGGGATGTCGGGCGCGTTCGCCGCGGTGATGAGGGCGTTGGTGTTGGCGGGGTTGCCGGTCACCTGCACCCGGACGTTGTCGGCGGCGACCTCGCCCAGCGCCCGGCCCTGCGCGGTGAAGATCGCGCCGTTGGCCTCGAGGAGGTCCTTGCGCTCCATCCCCTTCGTGCGGGGCCGCGCGCCGACCAGCAGCGCCAGCTCGACCCCGTCGAAGACGCGGTGCGGGTCGTCGCCGATCTCGACGCCCGCCAGGTGCGGGAACGCGCAGTCGTCGAGCTCCATCACCACGCCCTCGAGGGCGCCGAGCGCCGGGGTGATCTCGAGGAGTCGCAGCTCGACCTCGCGGTCGCCGCCGAGCGCGCCCGAGGCGATCCGGAAGAGCAGGGAGTAGCCGATCTGGCCGGCGGCACCGGTGACCGCCACCTTGAGGGGAGTCGTCACGCTCGCCACCGTAGCAGTGACCTGCACCACACGGGTACGCCGAGCGTGGCCCGCGCCGGGGCGTACGCGATGCTGGTGCCCGTGCCCGCCCGCCGCACCGTCCTCCGCCCGCTCGCCGCTGCCGTGCTCGCCGCAGCGCTCACGGCGGGCTGCGGCACCTTCGCCCGTGACTACCCGCCGACCGGGGTCGACGGGCTGACCATCCCGACGCCGAGCCCCGACCCGGCCGACTTCGCCGGGGAGGTCGACAACGCGTGGCTGCCGCTGACCACGGGTCGGGTGCTGACGTACGACGTCACCCTGGCGACCGGTGGCCGGGCCCAGCGCACACGTACGGTGCTCGACGGGCGGGTGCGGGTCGCCGGCGTGCCGGCCACGGCCGTACGCGACGAGCTGACCGCACCCGGCGGGCGGGTGCTCGAGCGGTCGACCGACTACTACGCCCAGGACCGGGCCGGCAACGTGTGGTGGCTCGGCCACCGGGCGGAGGTGCCCGCGGGCCGGAGCTGGGAGGCCGGTGCCGACGGCGCCGAGGGCGGGCTGGCGATGGCCGAGACGCCGCGGCTGGGTGACGGCTACCGGCCGGCGTACCTGCCGGGGGTGGTGGAGGAGGTGGCCGACGTGGCCGAGGTCGACTCCACCCGGGTCGAGGTGGTGCTGCGCACCGAGGACCGCGAGGCGGTGGCGACCGAGACGTACGAGCACGGTCGCGGGCTGGTGCGCCGCGAGGCCTCGGGGACGGTCGAGACGCTGGTCTCGACCGTCACCCGATGACCTCGCCGCAGGGTGGGCCTCAGGGCTGCGGCGGCGGCTGCTCGGCGGGCTTCCACTGCTGGGCCTCGTAGTCCCACTGCCAGCCGTCCTGGATGATGACCGGCTGGTCGGCCGGGGCCGCCTGGTGCTGGGGCTGCTGGGCCTGCGGCTGCTGGGCAGCCTCGGCGCCCTTGATCACGGTGCGGCCGTCCTCGTCGTCGGTCCAGCCGGGCGCGGCCTGGGCCTGGGGGTCGGGCTGGTAGCCGCCCTGCTCCTGGCCGAAGGGCGCCGTGGTCTGCTGCGGCCACTCCTGGTTCCACTGCTGCTGGAACTGGTCGGGGGCGCCGTACCCCGGCACCGCGGCGGGCGCCTTGGCGCCACCGAAGGCCAGCCCCGAGCCGGGCACCGGCTCGTCGGCGCGGCCGAAGACCAGCGGGTAGAGGAAGCCGGCCACCGCCGCACCGATCAGTGGCGCGAGGATGAAGAGCCACAGCTGCAGGATGACGTCGAAGTCGAAGGTGGCGACCGCCGGGCCGAACGAGCGGGCGGGGTTGACCGAGGTGCCGGTCAGCGGGATGGCGACGAAGTGGATCGCCGAGAGCGCGAGGCCGATGGCCAGCGGCGCCAGCGCGGGGTGCTCGTTGCGGCCGTCGGTGACGCCGAGGATGACGACCAGGAACAGGCAGGTCAGCAGCGCCTCGAGCAGGAACGCCGCCCACCACGCGTAGTCGTTGCTGGAGAGGCTGCCGAAGGCGTTCTGGCCCAGGCCGACCTCGCCGGCGGAGTAGCCCGGCACGCCCTCGGCCAGCAGCCGCAGCACCAGCGCGGCGACCAGCGCGGTGACCATCTGCACGGCCATGTAGATGCCCGCGTGCGCCCACGAGATGCGGCCGGCGAGCGCGGCGCCGAGGGAGACGGCGGGGTTGAAGTGGCCACCGGAGAGACGACCGACGGAGTAGGCCATGATCATCACCGCGAGGCCGAAGGTGAGGCCTGTCGACACGATGTTGACGCCGCTGAAGATCGCCGCGCCGCAGCCGAAGAACACCAGGACGAAGGTGCCGAGTGCCTCGGCCAGGAGCTTCTGGACGAGAGTGGGGGCCGGCGGTGCGGCCGGAGGAGTGGTCTCTGACATGAGCCTGTTGCTGCCCTTCTCCGAGTCGGGTCAAACGGACGTGCCGTGGTTCACCCTAGACCTTTCGGCCCTCTCGGCTGGGATGCGAAGGTGGGCGCGGACACAAGCCGTCCTGGCGTCAGGTATCTTGACGTCGAGAGGTATCTGCCACCGCATCTGCTCAGGAGCCGCCAGAGTCATGGCCAAGATCATCTACACCCACACCGACGAGGCGCCGCTGCTGGCGACGTACTCCTTCCTGCCCGTCGTGGCGTCGTACGCCGCCAAGGCCGGTGTCGAGGTCGAGACCCGCGACATCTCCGTCGCCGCTCGCATCCTCGCCCAGTTCGGCCTCGCCGACGACGCCCTGACCGAGCTCGGTGAGCTGGCCAAGACGCCCGAGGCCAACATCGTCAAGCTGCCCAACATCTCCGCCTCCGTGCCGCAGCTCAAGGCCGCGATCAAGGAGCTGCAGTCCCAGGGCTTCGCGGTCCCGGACTACCCCGAGGAGCCGAAGACCGAGGAGGAGAAGGAGATCCGGGCCAAGTTCGACAAGGTCAAGGGCTCCGCGGTCAACCCGGTCCTGCGCGAGGGCAACTCCGACCGGCGCGCGCCCGCCTCGGTGAAGAACTACGCCAAGAGCCACCCGCACACCAACAAGCCGTTCGGCGAGGGCTCCAAGACCGCGGTCGCGACCATGGGCGAGCACGACTTCAAGTCCAACGAGAAGTCCGTGACGATGCCGGCCGACGACACCCTCTCCATCGTGCTCGACAAGGCCGACGGTGAGCGGGTCGTGCTCAAGGAGAGCCTGCCGGTGCTCGAGGGCGAGATCATCGACGCCACCAAGATGGAGGTCGCCCACCTCCACGGCTTCCTGCGCAACGCGCTGGCCAAGGCCCAGGCCGACGACGTGCTCTTCTCCCTGCACCTGAAGGCCACCATGATGAAGGTCTCCGACCCGATCATCTTCGGCCACGTCGTGAAGGCCTACTTCGCCGACGTCTTCGAGCAGTACGGCGACCAGCTCGCCGCTGCGGGGCTCTCGGCCAACGACGGTCTCGGCGGGATCCTCTCCGGCCTCGACCAGGTCGAGAACGGCGCCGAGATCAAGGCGGCGTTCGAGGCCGCGCTCCAGAACGGGCCGAAGCTGTCCTACGTCAACTCCGACAAGGGCATCACCAACCTGCACGTCCCCTCCGACGTGATCGTCGACGCCTCGATGCCGGCGATGATCCGCAACGGTGGCCGGATGTGGGGCGCCGACGGCGGCGAGGCCGACACCCTCGCGGTGATCCCGGACTCCTCCTACGCCGGCGTCTACCAGACCGTCATCGACGATGTGAAGAAGAACGGTCCGCTCGACCCGGCCACCATCGGCACCGTCCCCAACGTCGGCCTGATGGCGCAGAAGGCCGAGGAGTACGGCTCCCATGACAAGACCTTCGAGATCCCTGCCGCCGGCACCGTGCGCGTCCTCAACGCCGCGGGCGAGACGCTGATCGAGCACGACGTCGAGGCCGGCGACATCTGGCGCGCCTGCCAGACCAAGGGCGTCCCGGTGCGCGACTGGGTCAAGCTGGCCGTCACCCGCGCCCGCGCCTCGCAGACGCCGGCGGTCTTCTGGCTCGACGAGTCGCGCGCCCACGACGCCGAGCTCATCAAGAAGGTCAACGCCTACCTCCCCGAGCACGACACCGAGGGCCTGGAGATCAAGATCCTCACCCCCGAGCTCGCCACGGCGTACTCCCTGGAGCGGATGCGCCAGGGCCTCGACACCATCTCGGTGACGGGCAACGTGCTGCGTGACTACAACACCGACCTCTTCCCGATCCTCGAGCTCGGCACCTCGGCCAAGATGCTCTCCGTCGTGCCGCTGATCGCCGGCGGCGGCCTCTTCGAGACCGGCGCGGGCGGCTCGGCGCCGAAGCACGTCCAGCAGCTGGTCGAGGAGAACTACCTGCGCTGGGACAGCCTGGGTGAGTTCTTCGCGCTCGTGCCGTCGCTGGAGAAGTACGCCGAGCAGGCCGACGCGCCGGCCGCGCGGGTGCTCGCCGATGCCCTCGACCGGGCCACGGCCACCTTCCTCGAGGAGGACCGCTCGCCGGGCCGCAAGCTGGGCACCATCGACAACCGTGGCTCGCACTTCTACCTCGCGCTCTACTGGGCCGAGGAGCTGGCGGCGCAGACCGACGACGCCACGCTCGCCGAGACCTTCGCCCCGCTCGCCAAGACCCTGCGCGAGAACGAGTCGAAGATCGTCGAGGAGCTGCTCGCCGTCCAGGGCAAGCCGGCCGAGATCGGTGGCTACTACTACCCCGACGGGGAGAAGACCACCGCCGTGATGCGGCCCTCGGCCACGTTCAACGAGGCGCTCGCGTCCTTCTGAGCGCCCCTGGGTCGACCCGCTGACAGCGCCCCGCACCGACCGGTGCGGGGCGCTGCTGCGTCGTACGCCGAAAACGGATCGAGAACTGTCGGTGGTCACCTCTAGCGTGAGCCTCGATGAGCACGACCGTGGACCAGATCACCGCCGGGCGGCCCGAGCCGGTCGCCGCGCCGCCGCGCCCGCCCGACGACCCGCGTCGCCGGGTCGACTGGCGCCGGATGCGCCACCCGTGGGCACTCGCGGCGCTGGTGGCGGTGGCGCTCGCCGCGGTCGGTACCGCGCTCGGCACGGTCGTGGCCGGGCGGCTGGCCGAGGAGCCGTCGCAGCGGCTGGTGCTGCTCCTGGCGCTCTGCGTCGTCGGGGCGGCGGTCGTCGACACCGCCGGCAAGATCGCCTGGGTCGGGGTGTCCGACCGGGCCGAGGGCGTGCTGCGCGACGACCTGCTCCACGCCGCCCTCCGGCAGCCGCTCTCGGCGCTGGGGGAGCAGGCGGTCGGCGAGATCCTCGACCGGGTCGACGACGACACCTTCGCGATCGGGTCGATGGTGCGCTGGCAGCTGTGGATGGCGTTCCGCACCGCGTTCGGGGTCGTCCCGATGTGGCTGGTGGCGGGGCTGACCTGGTGGCCGGCGTTCGTGATGTTCCCGGTGCTCGCCGTGGTCACCTTCGTCGCGATCCGGGGCATGCTTGGTGAGATCGCGCGGCGCAAGGTGGTCGAGGAGATGGCCTGGACCGACCATGCCGCCGTGCTCGAGGAGGGCATCGCGGGCCGCGACGACCTGCGCACCAGCCTGGGCCAGGCCCATGTGGTCGGCCGGGTGGCGGCGCTGTCGGCCCGGGTGCATGCGCGGTTCCGGGAGGTCGTGGAGGTCGAGAGCCGGCTCGCCCGGCGCGCCGGCCTGCTGATGCACTCCCTGCTGGCGGCGATCGCGGTCTGCGGCGTCGCGCTGGCCGCCACCGACCGGCTGCCGGTGGCCGCGCTGGTGACGCTGTTCCTGGTCACCTCGACGTTCGTCGGCCAGGTCGCGATGCTCGCCAACCACCTGCCCGACCTGCAGGAGGGCATCGGTGCGGTCATCCGGCTGCGGCAGATGATGGCGGTCGAGCCGGAGCCCGAGGGCGGGCTGCCGCTGCCCGCCGCCGGCGGCCCGCTCGACCTCGAGGTCCGCGGGCTCGACTTCGCGTACGCCGAGGGCTCCTTCGCGCTGCGCGAGGTCGACCTCTACGTGCCGGCCGGGCAGACCCTGGCCCTGGTCGGGCGCACCGGCTCGGGCAAGTCGACCCTCGCCTCGCTGCTCTCCCGGGCGGTCGAGCCGCCGCGCGGCACCGTGCTGCTGGGCGGCGTCGACGTGCGCGACCTCGACCTGCAGGAGCTGCGCGCCGCCGTCGGGGTGGTCACGCAGCGCACCGAGATCCTCGCCGGCACGCTGGCCGACAACATCGTGCTCTTCGCCGACCGGCCGCGCGCCGACGTCGAGGCGGCCGTGGCCGAGCTCGGCCTGGGCGACTGGGTGGCCGGCCTGCCCGACGGGCTCGACACCCGGCTCGGGCCCGGCGGCACCACGCTGTCGGCGGGGGAGGAGCAGCTGGTCGCGTTCGCGCGGCTGCTCGTGCGCGACGTGCGGGTGGTGGTGCTCGACGAGGCGACTGCCCGGATGGACCCCCTCACCGAGCGCCGCGTGGTCGCGGCCGCCGACCGGCTGCTGACCGGCCGCACCGGCATCCTGATCGCCCACCGGCTCTCCACCATCGAGCGCGCCCCGCTGGTGGCCGTGCTCGACCACGGCCGGGTCGTGCAGCACGGCAGCCGCACGCGCGTGGCCGCCGAGCCCGGGCCGTTCGCCGACCTGCTGGCGGCCAGCCGCAGCGAGCACCCGCACGACGAGCACGCGCACGACGGCGAGGGCCATGCGCACGGCCGCGAGGTCGGCGGCCGGCGCCGGGCCGGGGCGCCGCCCGCGCTGGCCGAGCCCGGCACCGGCCCCTCGCTGGCGGCCGGGGTGTGGCACGCGCTGCGCGTGCGCCCGGCGTGGGGCCTGGTCGGCGCCCTGATGTTCCTCCTCGCCAGCCTGGTCGGCGCGCAGGGCGCCGTGACCGGCCTGGTCTGGGGTCACGTCGTCGAGGCACTGCAGGCCGGCGACACCCCGGCCTGGCTCACCGTGGCGGTGGTGGTCTCGCTGCTGGCCGCCCCGCTCATGCTGGCCGACGCGTTCTGGCGCTACCCGCGCTGGTGGGTCGAGGTGCTGCTGCGGGTCCGGATGGCCGTCCTCCACGGGCAGACCCGGCCCCACCGCCTCGCCCGCACCCCTCCCGGCGAGATCGTGGCCCGGGCGATGGACGCCGACCGGTTCGTGCGGTACGCCGACCGCTGGGTCGACTTCGTCAACGGGCTGATCATCGCGGCGTTCACCGCGGTGCTGGCCGGCACCTGGGTGGCGGGGGCCGTGCTGCTCGTCGTCATGATGACGGCCGCGCTGGCCTCCTCGCTCGGCCGGCCGATCGCGGGCCGCTCGGCGGCGGCCGCCTCGACGGCGCGGGCACGTTTCGGCCGCGCGTTGGTCTCGGCGCTCGAGTCGGCGCGCACGGTCAAGCTCGCCGCGGCCACGTCCGCGGTCCAGGCCCACCTGCGCCGCGTCGACGGCGGCCGGGTCGGTGCGGCCGTGCGCGAGCACCGGGTGCAGGCGTTCCTCGAGGGCGTGCCGATGGTGATGGTGCAGTGCGGCGTGGTGGCCGCGTGGGCGCTGTACCTCGGCGGTGGCTGGGGCCTGGCCACGGCGCTGCTGGTGGCCAACGCCGTCTCGGGCTTCGACTGGTTCGGCCGGGTGGCCGGCATGGTGGTCACCGAGGCGCCCGGCACCCGTGCCTGGCAGCGGGCCACCAGCCGCTTCGCGGGCGGCGCCGACGTGATGGACCTGCCGCCGGGCGTCGACCTGGTCACCGGCGACGCCCCCGCGCCGCCGCCGGTCCCGCGGGTGCCGTTGCGTGAGCTGGAGCTGGCGGGCTTCGCGGCCGTGCACGACGACGGCACCATCGGTGTCACCGGGGTCGACCTCACGGTCCGGGCCGGCGAGCTGGTCCTGCTGGTCGGGCAGGTCGGTGCGGGCAAGTCGAGCCTGCTCTCCGCGCTGGCCGGGCTCATCGAGCACACCGGCGAGATCCGCTGGAACGGCGTCCCCGTCGACGACCCCCAGGCGTTCCTCCGGCCCGGTCAGGTGGCGCACGTCGCCCAGGTGCCGCGGGTGCTGTCGGGCAGCTTCGCCGACAACATCCGGCTCGGCCACGAGCGCGACGTCGACGACCCGGTCGCCGCCGCCCGGCTCACCCCCGACATCGAGGAGGCCGGCGGCAAGGACGCCCTCGTCGGGCACCGGGGCGTACGCCTCTCGGGTGGTCAGGTGCAGCGGCTCGCCCTCGCGCGGGCGCTCGCGACCGGGGCCGAGCTGCTGCTGGCCGACGACGTCTCGAGCGCGCTCGACGCCACCACCGAGATCGAGCTGTGGCGGGCGTTGCGCGAGCGCGGCACCACCGTCATCGGCGCGACCTCCAAGCGCGCGGCGCTCGCGCAGGCCGACCGGGTGGTCGTGCTCGTCGACGGCGAGGTCGCGGCCGTGGGGCCGTGGCGCGAGCTCGCTCCGCGCTGGGGTGGCTTCGCCGGTTGACGTGACGACCGGATCGCGGTTGTCTGTGTCCGCGGTCACATACCAGGAGTACGTCGGAGGCGGTCGATGACGGAGACACAGCTGCGCGAGATGCCACGCCCGAGGCGGTCCGACCGGGGGCTGCCGGTGGTGGGCCGGACCTTCGACTACGCGAAGGACCCGGTCGGCCTGATGCGGGAGCTGTGGACGACGTACGGTCCGGTCGCGCCCTTCCCCTCCATCGGCGGCACCGCGGCCATGATCCTCGGGCCCGACGCCTGCGGCGAGGTGCTGCAGAACCGCGACAAGGCGTTCGCGAACAAGCCGGCCTGGTCGCAGCTGGTGGGCCCGTTCTTCCAGGGCGGGCTGATGCTCATCGACTTCGGCGAGCACAAGGCGCACCGGCGGATCATGCAGGAGGCGTTCACCCGGCCGCGGCTGGAGGCGTACGTCCGCCGGATGCACCCCGCCATCGCCGAGGGCATGCAGGGGTGGGGTGCGGAGGCGCAGTTCCCGTCGTACTGGCGGCTCAAGCAGCTCACCCTCGACATCGCGGCCGACATCTTCATGGGCGGCGCCGCCGAGACCTCGCCGGCGGAGATGGAGCGGGTCAACCGGGCGTTCATCGCCTGCGTGCAGGCGGCGGCCGGCGTGGTGCGGGCGGACGTGCCGTTCACCCGGTGGGGTCGGGCGTTCCGCGGCCGGCGGGTGCTCGAGGACTTCCTGCGGCACTATCTCCCGGCCAAGCGCGCCACCGCCACCGACGACATCTTCTCGGTGCTGTGCCACATCGAGACCGACGACGGCGAGCGCTTCAGCGACGACGACGTCGTCAACCACATGATCTTCCTGATGATGGCGGCCCACGACACCTCCACCATCACCACCTCCACGATGCTCCAGCTGCTCGGGCAGCACCCCGAGTGGCAGGAGCGCTGCCGGGCCGAGTCGCTCGCGCTGGGCCCCGAGCCGAGCGCCACCGAGCTCGACGGCCTCACCTCCCTCGACCTGGTGATGCGCGAGGCGCTGCGGCTGCGCGCACCCGTGCCGGTGCTGATGCGCCGCGCCGTCAAGGACACCTCGGTGCAGGGCGTCCGCATCCCGGCAGGCACCACGTGCGTGGTCGCGGTGCAGTGGGCGCACCTGATGGAGGAGCTGTGGACCGACCCGCAGGCCTTCGACCCCGAGCGGTTCGCCGAGCACCGGCGCGAGGACAGGTCCCACCGGTTCGCCTGGGAGCCGTTCGGGGGCGGGGTGCACAAGTGCATCGGGCTCTTCTTCGCCGGCCTGGAGGTCAAGGCGATCCTCCACCGCATGCTGCGCGAGCACGAGTGGCGGGTCGACCCGGCGTACGTCGCCCCGCTCGACCACCACTCCCTGCCGTTCCCGAAGGACGGCGGCCCGATCGACCTGCGTCCCCTGCCCGCCATGACCTGAGCCCCACGACCTGAGCACCATGACCGAGACCACGCCCGGCTCGCGGAATCTTCTGCCCCGGCCGGTCGCTAGCAGGGCGTGATGTACCTATCGGACGTCGTGATTCCTGGACCGCTCGCGACCTGCCCTAGGGTCGACCGGTGAGCGCGACGACCACCCCGGAGACGGCCGCGCCCGGCCGCTACCTCATCGCCGTCCTGGCCCTCGCGGTCGGGTCGTTCGCGATCGGCACGACCGAGTTCGTGACCATGGGCGTGCTGCCCGAGATCGCTCACGGCGTCGGGGTCAGCATCCCGGAGGCGGGCCACCTGATCAGCGCATACGCCCTCGGCGTGGTCGCCGGTGTGCCCGTGCTCGCGCTCTTCGGCACCCGGCTGCCGCGTCGCGCCCTGCTGCTCGGGCTGATGGCAGCGTACGCCGGGTTCAACCTGCTCAGCGCGGTCGCCACGAGCTACGAGGTGCTTCTGGTCGCGCGCTTCCTCGACGGCCTGCCGCACGGCGCGTACTTCGGCGTCGCGTCGCTGGTCGCCTCCCAGCTCGCGCCGGCCGACAAGCGCGGGCGGGCGGTCGCGACCGTGATGCTCGGCCTCAGCGTGGCGAACGTCGTCGGCGTGCCGGTGGCGACCTGGCTGGGCCAGGCGCTCGGCTGGCGGGCGCCGTACGCCGTGGCTGCCGGGCTCGCGCTGCTCACCGTGCTGCTGGTGCGGCTGGTGGTGCCGGCCAGCCCCGGCGACAAGAGCCGCAGCGCGGCGAGCGAGGCGCGGACCTTCTTCGGGAGCCTGCAGGTCTGGTTCACGCTCGCGGCGGGGGCGGTCGGCTTCGCCGGGCAGTTCGCGGTCTACTCCTACGTGGCCGAGACGGTGAAGCAGGTCTCCGGCCTGGCCGCCGGCGCCGTGCCGGTCTTCACCCTGGCGTTCGGTCTGGGCATGGTGGTCGGCACCTGGGCGGCCGGCGAGATCGTGCGGTGGTCGGTGCTGCGCACCCTCATGCTCGGTGCGGGCACGCTCACCGTCAGCCTGCTGCTCTACTGGCTGGT
>Ga0164243_10005990_pt1 | contig 18496 bp, 11 predicted proteins | sample OricompcompostOP_FD_108781 | JGI IMG/M metagenome (GOLD analysis project Ga0164243, IMG submission 108781) | Organic Plus compost microbial communities from Emeryville, California, USA - Original compost - Organic plus compost (OP) | ecosystem: Engineered > Solid waste > Mixed feedstock >... | reverse complement strand
TCGGCGTATTCTGGGCCGAAATGCAGACCGGCCCCCGGTCCGCGTCTCCGCAGGCCGGGGGCCGAATCGGTGCTTGTGGGCAGGGGCGGGGTCGAACCGCCGACCTTCCACTTTTCAGGCGGACGCTCGTACCAACTGAGCTACCTGCCCAAGCAGTCGCAAACCTTACCGGAGCGCGTGTCATCCCACGAAACCCGGCCGGCACGCTCCACCGTTGGGTCATCGCGAGCCCGGGCCACTATGCTGGCCCGGCCGCGCGGGACGCCGTCCCGCGCGCAGGGCCCCCATCGTCTAGCGGCCCAGGACACCGCCCTTTCACGGCGGGTACGCCGGTTCGAATCCGGTTGGGGGTACACCTTCCTCCGCGGTGCGCCTGGGAACCGTTCGGCGCCCGCAACCGTCGATGTCCCAGTAACATCACGTCGTTCGGGTAGCGCGGTACAAGGGACGGGAGCCACGATGGCGGCGGAGGACTCGGGCGAGGGGCCGCACCCGGACAGCGCGTGGATGCCGCACGAGCCAGCCGTCCCAGAGCCGACCAAGGTGGCCGCGGCGGAGGAGTCGGTGCCCGGCTACACCGACCTAGTCGAGATCGGCCGCGGCGGCGACAGCGTCGTCTATCGCGCTCGGGACGAGCGCCTGCATCGTGAGGTCGCCATCAAGGTCCTGCTCGTCGACGACCCGGCGACGGTGTCGCGGTTCGAGCGCGAGGTCGAGATCACCGTCGGTCTCGGGCGGCAGCACCCGAACATCATGACCGTGCTCGCCATCGGGACGACGGCCTCCGGCCACCCCGCTATCGTCATGGACTACTACGAGCGCGGCTCGCTGGATCACCGGCTCTATGCCGAGGGGCCGATCGCGACGCCCGAGGTCGTGGTGATCGGCACCGTGCTCGCCGACGCCCTCGCGTTCGCGCACGGCCACGGCGTCCTCCACCGTGACGTCAAGCCGCAGAACGTGATGGTGCTGCCCACGTCCTACGTCCTCGGCGACTTCGGCATCGCCCGCCTCGCCGACTCCGAGCACACCGCGTCCGCCGAGCGGTTCACCTATCGGCACGCCTCCCCGCAGATCCTCGACGGACATCCCCCCACGGTGGCCGACGACGTGTGGTCGCTGGGCTCCACGCTGTTCACCCTGCTCGACGGACGACCGCCGTTCGCCTCCGACGACCCCGACGACGACACCGCGCTGGCGTATCTGCGGCGTGCCCGCACCGAGCCGCACCGGCCGCTGCCGGTGACGGACGTGAACGCCGGGCTGGTCGAGGTCATCGAGCGGGCGCTGCGCAAGGATCCCGCCGAGCGTTGGCCGGACGCCGCCCGCATGCGTGACGCGCTGGAGGATCTGCGCGCGTCACTGCGAGCCTGGGCACCCGAGTCAGCACCCGAGTCGGGGCCCGACCGGCCCGCCCCGGAGCAGGTGGACGACCAGCGACCACCGGTGCTGACGGAGAAGACCCGCAAGCGCCCACCGGCCGCCGCCCCGCCGACCACGGAGCCGCCGAGCCGGCCCGAGCCGACCTCGGAGCGCTCCGTCGTGCCGTCCGCGGAGGAGCCGCACGCCGGCCCCGCCGAGGCGTCCGACGACGCGCCGGCCGAGCCGGATCCGGTGGCGTTGTCCGTGCTCTCCCATGAGCCGGCCACCGCCGCGGAGCCCGCGCGGGACGCCGAGCCCACGGCGCGCGGGATCGACGGCGCAGGGGAGCGGAACCCGGAGTCCGAGATCCTGCCCGGCGTCGACGAGCGGCGCCCGCCGAAGCGTCGCATCGTCCTCGTGCTGGGCATCGTGGCGGCGGTGGTCGGCGCGACCCTGGGCATCGTGGGCCAGATGCTGCGCGACGACGACAGCGACGCGCCGGCGGGGCGCCGCGAGACGAGCGACCTCCCCTCCCTCGACCTGGGTGAGTCCGACACGGTGCAGCCGCCGAAGTTCAACCGGGCGATCAGTCCGGTGCTGACCGAGCTGGACGACCGAGGCACCGAGGTCGCCTTGAGCTGGGCGGACAAGACGTCCGGCGAAGCGCGCTTCCAGGTGATTCAGACCCGTCCGGCCCGGGCCATCGTCGGGCTGCTGCTCGACCCGGGCACCACCTCCTACACGATCACCGGCGTCGACCCGAGCGCGAAGGACCTGTGCTACACGGTGGTCGCCGTCAACGCCGACGGCGAGCAGGGAGCAGCCAAGGAGCCGCTCTGCCGGCGGTGAGGTACGCCCGGGTCCGCCCCGTGGCCGAGCCTCAGCCGCGTCGCGCGAACAGCGGCCGCGGGTCGAACGGCCACCACAGCCGCCGCCAACGCGGCAGCGCACGCCGGGTGCCCCGCCGCACGGCGGCCAGGACGGCGGAGTCGGCCGAGGCAGGCTCGGCGTCCGGATCGGCGGGCGCGAAGGCCTCCCGCTCGGCCGCCACGGCCAGTGTGCCGACCTCCGGGATCGCGAAGGCGGTCTGCACCCGTTCGGCGACCTGCGTCGCGGACTCGTGCGGGGCGGCCGGTCGCCCGGCCAGCAGCAGGTAGTCCAGCACCTCGGTCCAGGCACCGCGGGCGCCGACGCGTCGGTGGCGGAGCGCGCGCAGCCGGCGGGCGGCGTAGAGCACGGGCAGCGGCAGCACCAGCAGGAGCAGCAGCAGCGGCCACCATCCGGTGTCGCCGCCCGCACCGCCCGCGGCGCCGGGCTCGTCGGTGCCGGCCTGATGGGGATCCGGCGTCGTCTCGGTCTGCTCGTCGGTCGGTGTCGGGTTCGGCGTCGGGTCCGGCTCGTCCGGAGGTGGCTGCACGTCGGGCTGGGCGAAGGTGTTGTCCTCCGGCGTCGGCTCGAAGGGCACCCAGCCGCGACCCGAGAAGTAGACCTCCGGCCACGCCATCGCGTCGCGCCCCCGGATGAGCCTGCTGCCGTCGTCCTGCTCGGTGCCGGGCTTGAACCCGACGACCAGGCGCGTGGGCAGGCCGGACATCCGCGCCAGCAGCGCGAACGCGGTCGCGAACTGCTCCGAGGTGCCGGTCTGTGCGCCCCAGGTGCCGGGCGCGCCACCGAGGAACTGCACGATGCGGGCCACGCTCGAGCCCGAGGGTGCGTCGGCGTCGACCCGCCGGCTGCCGCGCACGGCCTGCTCGAGGGCGCGCGCCTGCTGGTAGGGGGAGGTGGCGCCGGCCGTCGCCTGTTGCGCGTAGCGGATCAGTGCCTGCTCCAGCTCCTCGCCCGAGGCGCCGAGCTCGGGCACCTGCAGGTACGGCGCCGCCGCCCCGTCCGTGGGCACGGTCGCGTCAGCGAGCCCGGTCGGCTCCGGTGCGTCGCTGTGCGCCGCGACGTCGTAGCTCAGGTCCGCGGGCCGGTCGGGGTAGTAGAGCGAGCCGGTCTCGACGTCGTAGAGCGCCTCGTCGAGGTCGAGCTCGGTCGGCGCGCCGGGGGTCGGCAGCCACGGGCTGTCGAGGTCGAGCACGCTGACCGTCTGGTCGAGCAGGGCCTGCCGCGGGCCCGGGGGCAGGTCCGGCTCGCCGTAGCTCCCGAAGCGCGCGTACCGGGTGGGCGCCTCCCAGCTGGCTCCGTTGTGCTCGGTCAGGGCGACCAGCCGCAAGGGGTACGGCGTCCCGGTGACGCGCAGCAGCTCGACCGCAGGATCGAGCAGCCAGGCGTGCATCTGCGGCAGGGGGTTGGGCACCGACTCCTCGGTGGTGGGGGCGTGCACCACCGCGCGCGGGTCGAAGGCGTCGCTGGCCGGCACCGACGCCATGCCGACCACGCCGCCGACCGCCAGGGCCACGAGCGGGGCGAGCATCCGGGTACGACCGCGGACGGGCTCGCCGTGCTCGTCGAGCAGGGTCCAGCCGGCGAGGGCGAGCACCAGGATCACGGCGGCCAGCAGCCCGTAGGGGTCGCCGGTGCCGGAGGTGAGCAGCAGCCCGGCGACGTAGAGCCCCAGCGCGCCGCAGACGGGAGCGAAGCGGGTCGCCCGGTGCGAGCGCAGCCCGACCAACAGGCTCACGACGCCGGCCAGCAGCACCGGCGCGGCCAGCAGCTGCGCACTCGACGCCAGCGGCTGCGGCTCGGTCAGCAGGAGCGGCAGGGCGTCGGAGACGGTGGAGGCGAACGTCGCGTCGCGTCCGGCGCTCATCAGATAGGCCACCAGCACCAGCAGGATCATCAGGACCGAGGTGCCGGCCCACCGCGACACCCCGAGCGGGAGCACGAGCCGCAGCAGCAGCATCGGGACGACGGCGGCGATGGCGATGGCCAGTGTCGGCAGCCAGTGCGACCACGCGAGCGCGAGCGAGAAGCTGCCCGCCACCAGCAGCGACGTCGTCCAGAGCAGCGCGCCGAGCGGTCGGGTGCTCACCGGGCCACCGTCCGGGTCCAGGCAGACGCCAGTGCGGTGGACGTCGCCCCACGGAGCAGGACGAGACCCGCGCGCTGCTCGGCCTCGCGGTCCGGATCGGGGTCCACGATCAGCAGGTGCTGACTCAGCGCGACCGCCGCCGACAGCGCCAGATCGGTGAGGTCGGCCGTCCGCCCGGTGACCGCGGCGAAGACGTCGAGGTCGCGGCTGCCGAGGTCGACCAGCTCGGACTCCTTCTCGGGCTGGATCTCGGCCAGCAGCCAGGCCAGGTGCTCGGCCTGGGCGGCGTGATGAGCCGTGTCGCCGCCGGGGATGTCGACCTCGGCCCGTCCGGTCGCGGTCCTCAGCCGCAACGGGTGGCCGGCCTCGAGCGCGACGCGACACAGGGCGTCGGTGAGCTCGACGGCCTCCTCGAAGTCGGCGGCGGCCGTCGCGTAGCTGCTCGCCCGGTCGTCGAGCAGCACGAAGACGTGCGGCTCCGACGGGTCGGCGTCCTCACGCACCATGAGCGTGCCGGTGCGCGCCGAGGTGGCCCAGTGCAGCCGGCGCAGGTCGTCGCCGAGGGTGTACTCGTGCAGGCCGACCAGGTCGGTGCCGCCCAGCTCGAGGGCATCGCCCCCTGCGTTGACCGCCCGCCGGTGCCCGGGCGCCATGCCGGTCAGCGGGATCCTCCGCGGCAGCACGCGGACCTGCAGCACGTCGCCGGTCTCCGCCGACCGCGTCGCCATGCCGGTCAGCCCCGCCAGCCGTACCTGCAGCGGGCCGACGTCGACCAGCCCGCGTCGCGAGGTCGGGATGTCGTAGTCGGCGCTGCCGCCCGCCCGCGGTCGCCCGGCGTCGTCCCGAACGGGCGGGATCGGGATCAGCTGCCCGTCGACCTGGTCCGCGACGCTCAGCCGGGCCAGGCCGGTGCGCGGTCGCCCCGACAGCCGCAGGTGCCCTCGACAGGCGTCACCGCGGACGACGAGCCGCGGCTCGACCTCGCGACGGATGTCCAGCCGCGGCGGCCGGTGGCAGGCGACCAGCTCGGCGAGGACCAGGACCAGCAGCAGGATGCCGATCCCGGCGAGCACGGGGTAGCGCCACCACAGCCCGAGGCCGCCGAGGAGCAGCGCCGCGGCGAGGGTCAGTCGGCCGCGGGGAGTCAGCGCGGCGAGTGGTCCGGCATGCGCCATGGCTTGGGCCTAGCCGTGGCTCGGCTGCGGTGCCTCGACGGCGTGCACCACATCGCGGAGCACGTCGTCGGGCGTGTGACCTGCCAGCACCGCCTCCCGCGTGAGCACGATCCGGTGCGCGAGCACCGGCTCGGCGAGGCGCTGGACGTCGTGGGGGATGACGTAGTGACGTCCCTGTGCGGCGGCGTACACCTGCAGGCAGCGCACCAGGGCGCGCAGGCCGCGGGTGCTGGCACCGAGCCGGACCCGCGGGTCGGCGCGCGAGGCGGAGCCGATCGCGCGGACGTAGCGCAGCAGCGGGTCGGCGACATGAAGGTGGCGCAGCCGGGCGATCCGGTCGGTGACCTCGGCCGGCGTGGTCACGGCCGCGACGTCGCCGATGACGCCGGCCGTGCTTCCCGGGCGGAGCACGTCGATCTCGTGCTCGACGTCGGGATAGCCGAGCGCGGTGCGGATGAGGAACCGGTCGAGCTGGGCCTCGGGCAGCTGATAGGTGCCGTCGAGGTCGACGGGGTTCTGGGTGGCGATCACCACGAACGGCGACGGCACCGGATGGGCCTCGCCGTCGGCGGTGACGGTGTGCTCCTCCATCACCTCCAGCAGCGCCGACTGGGTCTTGGCGGCGGCACGGTTGATCTCGTCGGCGAGCAGCACATGGGTGAAGACCGGGCCGGGCCGGAAGCGCACGGCGCCGTCACGTGGATCGAAGATGGTGGTGCCGGTGACGTCGCCGGGCAGCAGGTCGGGGGTGAACTGGATGCGGCGCACGGTGCCGCCCAGTGCCTGGGCGGTCGCCCGGGCCAGGGTCGTCTTGCCGGTGCCCGGCACGTCCTCGAGGAGGACGTGCCCGCCGGTGAAGGTCGCGACCAGCACCAGGTCGATGATGGGGCGCTTGCCGTGCACCGCGGTCTCGATCGCGTCGCCGACCCGTTGGTGCAGCGCTCGGAAGTCGGCGATGTCGGCCCGGGTGGGCGCGCTCGGGGGGAGGGTGGCGGTCACGGTCGGTGGCCTTCCGGTCGGGGGGTCATGGGCAGAGACGGCCGGGCCCCGGGTCGCGGTCGGGCCAGCAGTGCCACTTGGGTCCGTGGTTGATGGTGGTGCTCGTGGTGCCCTCCGTGCCGGTGCCGCGACTGGTGCGGGCACGCACCTTGACCGTGTAGCTGCGCGTGCCCAAGCCGGCCCTGCAGTCGAAGGTCCAGGTGGCGCTGCGAGCGGAGGCGCCGAGGTTCTGGCTCGTCGTCCAGTCGTTCCTGGTGGCCTCGTAGCCGGTGATCGGCCAGCCCTTGCCGTCGGCCGCGCCCCAGGTGGCGGTGATGGTGCAGGTGCGATCGGCGTTGGTGCCGCCGCCCATGCTGCCGCTCGCCGCCATGCCTCCCGGCGCCCCGGCCCGGGGCGGGGCGGGCACCGAGCTGCGTCCGGTGCCTGCGGCGCCGGTGCCGTAGGCATTCGTCGCGTTCACCGTGGCGGTATAGGCGTCGGCGGGGTCGCCGCACGAGCTGCTCGAGGTGCTGCAGGTGAAGGTCGCCGTCGCGGAGCGGCCGCTGGCGGAGGTCGTGGACGACTTCTGGCCGAGCCCGCCGCTGATCCGCACGGCGTACTGGCTGATCGGCGAGCCGTTGGCGGTGGCGGCGCCCCAGGTGGCGGTGACGGTCAGCCGATAGGTGCCCCCGCTGCCGCTGCCGGTGACGGTCACGCGCACGTTCGAGGGGGCGCCGGGCGCCGCGGCGGTGGTGACCGCGTTCGACGCGGCACTGGTCTGCGACTGGCTGCCGAGCACGGCGGTGACGGTGAAGGTGGTCGGCGTGCCGGGTGCGATGCCGCTGACCACGGCCTCCCGCTCCGTTCCGTTCGTGCGCGCCACCTCACTGCCGCCGGTGCGCACCACGAACTCGGAGGCTGCCGTTCCCGAATGGGTCCAGGTGACCCGCACGGTGCCGTTGGACTGCGCCGTGGCGGTGGGCCGACCGGGCGCGGTCAGCGGGTCGGGGTCGCGGGCGGGGGTGACGGTGTTGGACGCCGTCGACGTGGCCCGCTCGCTGCCGTTGACCGCGGTGACCCGGAAGTCGACCGGCGTCCCGAGCGGCACGCTGACCGTCGCGGAGCGGGCGCCCCCGGACAGGCCGGCCGACGGGGTGACGTCGGCGCCCCCGCCGGTCGCGACGGTGAACTGGCCGGCCGCGGTGCCGCTGTGCGCCCAGGTCACGCGCACGGTGCCGTCGCCCATCGCGGTCGCCCGCACGTTCGTCGGTGCCGTGACCGGGTCGGGGGCGCGGGCCGGCGTGACGGTGTTGGAGGCCGCCGAGGCAGCGCGGTCCTTGCCGTTGACGGCGGTGACCACGTAGCTGACCGGCCTCCCGAGGGGCGCGTCGTCGTCGACGACGTCACGATCGTCGGCCTCCAGGTCGTCGGCGACGACCGTGCCGTCGGAGCGCTTGACGGCGAAGCTCTCGGCCGCGATGTCGCCCTCGTGTGCCCACGAGATCCGCACGGTGCCGCCGTCCTCGGCGCTGGCGAGGACGTTGGCGGGGGCGGCGAGCTCCGGTGGCGAGGTGTCCTTGGGGATCTCGTTGGACGGCGCCGACTCGGCGCGGTCGCCGCCGCGGACGGCGGTCACCGTCCAGGTGGTCGGTGTGGTCGGCACGGCGATGTCGAGCGCCAGCTCGCGTCGCTGGCTGTTGCGGACGACGCCGACGCGTGCGCCGCCGGTCTCGCGGATCTCGAAGGTCCGGGCGCTGGGCTCGCCGGAGTGCGACCAGCGGATCACGACCCGGCCGCTCTCGACGGTGGCGACGACGCTGCTCGGTGCGGCCAGGCCGTCGTGGTCGCCGTTGCCGGGCTCCCGCCCGGGGTGCCGGCCGCCGTCGCGCCGGTCGGTGTCGTCGGAGCGGTGGGGCAGGATCTTGATCGGCGGCTCGGGGAGGGTCGTGGTCGAGGGCGGCTCGCGGTCGCGGCCCCGTCGGCGGTCGTCGGTGGCGTTGCCCGAGAAGGGCACGTCGGACTTCCCCTTGGCCCCGTCGGTGACGGGGGTGTCCCGGCCGCGCCGCTTGAAGGTCTCGGTGTCGCCGTTGGGCAGCACGCGGATGCCGGTGTCGGAGCCCTGCACGTTGATCAGCAGGTAGCCGTCGTCGACCACCAGCTCGATGTCGGTGCCGTCCTTCGGGGTGTGGATGGAGCCGATCATCTTGCCGTCGGGGCTGAGCCGCAGCACCGTCGACTCCTCGGGGCAGGGCACGTAGACCGACGCGTGGTAGGCGAGCGGCCGCCCCGGATGCGTGCAGGCGCCGGCGAGGGGCACCTGGATGATCTGCTGACCGGAGACCATGGTCAGGACGGCGTTGTCGGGCGAGGAGACGGGGACCAGGTCGTCGGGGCTGGCGGCCGGCCCGGCCAGGTGCCCGGTGAGGTCCAGCCCGCCCTGGACGATGTCGCGGCCGGTGCCGACCTGCACCACGATCCCGTTGTCGGGGCCGAAGAGGGTGACCCCGCGCTCGTGGGCCACCAGCACCGAGCCCGGGCCCGAATGATCGACCTGGCGGGTGTCCTCGACGATGAAGGCCTCCGACTCCGGCGACCAGGTGAGCGCGGTGACGAGCCCCTCGGGGTCGAGTGCCCAGACCGTGCCGTGCTCGTCGATCTTGGCGTCGATCAGACCCGTCGGGGAGTACCAGATCTCACCCATGGGCCGGGTGGTGACCGTGTCGATCGCGGCGAAGGTGCCCTCTTGCTTGTCGAGACGGAAGAAGCGGTCGTCGTGGGTGAGCAGCTCGACCTGGTCGCCGTTCTTCACCCGGCTCTGCCCGGTGCGGAGGATGGTCGCCAGGTCGAAGGAGGTGATCGTGCCGGTCTTGCGGTTGAGGACGACGAGACCGCCGTCGTACTGCGCGAGCTGGAGCGGGTCGCCGGCGGCGCCGACGTCGAGAGCCCCCATCGGCTCACCGGTGACCGGATTGACCTGCAGCACCTTCCCGGACGGCTCGTCCTTGAGCCAGGTCACGCCGTCGGAGAGGTCGATGGAGGTGCGGGCCAGGCCGTTGCCGAAGAGCACGCCCACCAGCAGCGAGGCGGCCACGACGACGACGGACAGCTCGGCCGTGCCCCGGTGCCCGCGGATCGCCCGAGGGCGCAGACGCGGCCAGCTCGCGGGCCATCTCGGCTGTCGCATGGTCGTCTCCTCGGGCTCCTCGGGCAAGGTTCACCTTGCCACGGCGGGAAGGGTTCTCAAACAGTTCCGGCAGACAACCCGGAACCTTCCGGTCCGGCGGCCGAGCCCGCCACGACCTGGACGCCGGTTGCGGCGCCGTTCGCGCACCACAGACCACGCCCGGTCCCGGTCAGCGGCTCGATCGTCTTGGTGGGGACTGTGACGCCGAACAGGTCTCCGTCGTTCCATTCCGGCTGCAGCAGGACGCCGCGGCGGCTGCGCTTGACGGCCTCGACGACGCCGCCGAGCGCCGCCCGCTGCCGGGCCTCGCCGACGTCCGCGGTGGCGACCACCGCCAACCGCAGGCGGGCCTGGTCGCCGATCGCTGCCGACACGGCGTCGCGAGCGGGCGTGTGCTGGGTGTCGAGCAGGTGGGCGTCGTCGAGCAGCAGCAGCGCCCAGTCGCGGGTCTCCGTCGCGTCGGCCGCCCGATCGGACCACGCCGCCAGCGCGTCGGCCACGCTGGCGAGGTCGGCGGCCCGGATCAGGGTCGGGGGAGTGCTCGAGCGGCGTGCGAGCTGCTCGACCCCGTCGAGGAAGGAGGTGCGGCCGCTGCGGGCGCGTCCGCCGACCAGCAGCGGTGCGGCCAGCAGGTCGACCTCGAGCAGCCCGACGGCATCGCTGTCGACGGCCAGCGCCAGGGCGGCCTCGACCGGGTCGGGCAGCGCCTCGGCCGGCAGACGGGACGGCATCGGCGGCACGGGCGCCCGTGGCCGGTCGGCGACGGCCGGCAGCAGCTCGGCCGCGATCTGCGCGATGTGCTCGGCCTGTGCCGGCGACCCGGCGCCTCCCGTGGTGGCGATCTGCAGCAGGCTGCGGTCGAGCAGGCCCCGGCCGGGACGGGTGTCGGCGTCCAGCACCCTGCTGGGGGCGCCGAGCATCAGGTAGTCGTCGTCGGTGGTCATCCGCAGCACCACCCGCCGCCCGAAGCTCGACCCGATCGCGGTGGGGATGCCGGTGCGCCCGGGGGCGGTCGCGGTGACGTGGATCCCGACCCGCCGACCGTTCTGCAGCACGGTCTGGAGCTGCTCGATGTGCTCGCGCGCGAGACCGCCCGCCGACTCCAGCGACTCGATCAGCGCCGGCAGGTTGTCGACCAGCACATGCACGCGGGGCAGCCGGTGCCCCGCCCGGGCGAGGTCCTCCAGATCGGCGCAACCGTGGGTGGCGAGTGCCTGGGTGCGCTCGTTCACGGTGCGGCGCAGCAGCCGGATCATCCGCATCGCACGGCCCGGCTCCGCGGCCGACGCGAGCGCCGCCATGGTGGGGAGGTCGGCGAGCGGGGTCAGCCCGCCCCCGGCGTAGTCCAGCGCATAGAGGTACGGCGCGGTGCCGTGCGCGGCGTCGCCGAGCGAGGCCGCGAGGGCGACGGTGCGCAGCAGCTCGGTCTTGCCCGAGCCCGACGCGCCGTGGACCAGCACGTGGCCGACGTTCGGATAGTCCAGGACCAGGTCGGGCTGACGCTGCTCGTCCGGCTGGTCCACGCGCCCGACGTACACCGCGCCCGGAGGCCGCCGGGTGGCGCCCTCGGCGACGGCGTCGGGGTCGAGCAGCAGCTCGTCCGGCAGCATCGGCAGCCAGGGCCGGGGCGGCGCGGAGGCGCCGGTCTTGTGGAAGGCCGTGCCGATCGTCGCCACGCAGCGTTCGAGGTCCGTGCGCGGGTCGAGGCGCTCGTCGTCCCCGCTGCGGACGCCGGCACCGGCGGTGGCGGTGGCGGTGAACGGCTCGACCCGGACGGCGGTGCCGGGGCCGGCCAGCGCCTCCCGCGCACCGACCCACGCGGACTGGACGAGATCGGCGGTGCCGTGGCCGGTCCGGCGCACCCAGGCGCGGCCGGGGGTGCGGCGCGAGATCCGGGCGGCCTCGGGGGAGTCGATGACGTCGTTGGAGTCGTCGGTGGAGGAGACCCGCAGCGAGATCCGCAGGTCGGTGTTGGCCTTGATGTTGCCCGTCACGACGCCCGCGGGTCGCTGGGTCGCGAGCAGCACGTGCATGCCGAGGGAGCGGCCGCGCTGGGCGATGTTCACCATGCCGTCGACGAACTCCGGGACCTCGGAGGTGAGGGCCGCGAACTCGTCGACGCAGATCAGCAGGCTCGGCGGCGCGACGCCCGGGTGCTCGCGCTCGAGCATCGGGAGGTCCTTGACGCCGTGCTCGGCCAGCAGGTGCTCACGCGCGGCGATCTCCGCGCCGAGAGAGGTGAGCGCTCGCGCCACGAGAGCGGGCGTCAGGTCGGTGATGTAGCCGACCGTGTGCGGGAGGTCGGCGCACTCGCGGAACGCCGCGCCGCCCTTGTAGTCGACCAGGAGGAAGCTGATCCGCGACGGCGGGTTGTTGAGCGCGAGCGAACAGATCAGCGACTGCAGCAGCTCGCTCTTGCCCGACCCGGTGGTCCCGGCGACCAGGCCGTGCGGGCCGTCCTCGCGCAGGTCGATCGTCACCACGCCGTCCATGCCGGCGCCGAGCTGGGCACGCAGCCCACTGCTCTGCTGCCAGCGCTGGAGCACGGCCCCGACGTCGTCGAGATCGGCGAAGTCGGGGCTCACCTCGGGGAGCCGCACGAGCTGGGGCACCGCCGTGCTCGCCGGCAGGACGGCGGCCTCGTCGACGTTCCCGGTCATCGACCGGGCGCCGCGCCAGACCTGGTCGAGGCTGGCGACGTCGGGCCGCTCGAGGCGCTGCTGCCCGCCGCGGTCGGCGAGTGAGACCAGCCCGGCGTCGAGGTCGACCAGCAGGCTGGTCGCCGCCGGCACCCGCTGCGGGTCCGTGCCGAGCCACACCAGGTGCAGCCGGCGGTCGGCGGCGATGCCGGCGATCGCCTCGAGCGTCCGGCGGGGGACGTCGGCGCCCTCGTCGACCAGGCACAGGGTGTGGCCGCGCACGCCGTCCTCGCTGGCGAGATGGTCGAGCAGAGCGGTGGCCGCATGGGTGCCGACCGCGACCGGCGATTCGCCGCCCACCCGCGGGGCCGCGTGGGGCAGCCAGCGCAGCCACGCCTCGTGGGCCGTCCGGCCGACACCGAAGCAGCCGGCGACGGTCAGGTCGGTCGGCGCGTGGTCCCACGACAGCCGCAGCACCAGGGCCCGGACCAGCCCGTCGACGTCCGCCGGCTGCCCCGTGATCGCGACCAGCGGGTGGTCGGCGAGGTCGACGGTGACCGGCATGTCGGGCAGGTCGTCGCGACGCTGCAGCTCCTGGGTCGTCGTCCGGCGGACGGCGCGGTCGCCGCCGTCCTTGATCGTGCCGCGCAGCAGGGCCGGCACGGTGCCGATGCCGACCCGGGTGGTGAGGAAGCCGTCGCGGGACTCGCTGCGCGCCCACGTCCGCGCGTCCCCGGCGGCGGCCCGCTCGCGGACGACCTGGGGCTCGGGATAGTCGTCGTGTGCCTGCGCGCGCTGGCGCCGGGCCTGGTCGTCGATGGTGGTGAGCATCTCGTCGACGTCCTGGCGCCACACCTCCAGCTCCTCGGCGAACTGCTTCTCGGCGTTCCGCTTCTGCTGCCACCAGGTGCCCAGGCCCATGAACGGCCAGATCGCGATGTACATGACTGCGTAGGCGCTCCGCGTGGTGACGTACATCGCGATGCCCATGAGCACCGGCATCATCATCACGATCCACGGCACCGGGCTCCGTCGCGGCTTGGACGGCGGCGACGGCAGTTCGAGCACGTCGTCGACCAGCGGCTCGCCGAAGCGGGGGGAGCGGAAGACCGACACCGCGGGCTCCGCGGGCACGGACTCGCCCGGTGTGAGCACGACGGTGGTCCGGCCGACGGTCACCGGCGTGTCCCAGTCGATCTCCCGTGGCCCGGAGAGCGGCCGACCGGCCACCGACGTCCCGTTGGCCGAACCCTCGTCGTAGACCGTCGGACGGTGGCCGAGGGTCACCCGTGCGTGGTGCTGGGACACCAGCGGGTCGGTCAGCTGCAGCGTGCAGCTCGACCCGCGGCCGATGGTCAGGGCACTGCCCCGGACCGGGATGCGCGCCCCGCGGTCCGGCCCGGTGGTCACCTGCGCCACGGCACGGACCCGGTCGCCGGCCGCGCCGCGGGAGAGCCAGCTCCGGGGCGCGGAGATCACGTCGAGCAGGTCGCCGGTGCGCAGGCCGCACTCGGCCAGCGACCGGTCGGCCGGCCACGGCTGTCCGCCGACGGTCGGCACCAGCAGCAGGTCGTGCTGGGCCGGGGCCAGATGGCCGCCCAGGGCCCGGGCGAGATCGGCGACGGTCGCGTCCGACCGGGCGTGCACCCGGACGTCGGCCGACGGCACGCCGGACTCGCGCGAGGCGCGCAATGACAGTGCCCAGCTCGGCATTCCTGGTCTCCTTCGGGGATCCGGCTGATCCGGTGGTCGAGCCTGGCGAGATCCGCGTCGGCGCGGATCTCGGCAAGCTCCATCACCGGGTCAGGCGGAGACCTGCTCCTGCTCCTGCGCCTGGTTCTGGATCAGGGTCGAGAACTCCTCCAGGGCGCCCCCGACCTGGCGGAGCATCGCCATGTACTCGGTGTCCCAGGTGTTGCGGGTGCGCTCGGCGTCGGGGCCGACCCACTCGAAGCCCTTGATCGACTGGGTGAGCCGGCCGCTGAGGGCCTCCAGCTCCTGGTTGCACTGCTTGATCTGCGCTGCCGACTGGCGTCCGCCCTCGACGTCCATACCCTTCATGGCCATGATCTCTTCTCCTTCTGTGTGGTGTTACCGGTTGGTTGGGTGAGTGGTGTGGTGCTTCAGTCGCGGATGAAGGTGCGCACGGAGTCCGCGACCTCACCCGCCGTGATCCGACCGTCGTGGTTGCGGTCGAGTCCGTGGTTGCCGCGGTACGCCGCGGTCTGGTGGGGGGTGGCGCCGTCGGTCCACAGCACGGCGCCGGGGTCGTCCTTGGGGCTGCCGTAGACGACCGAGGTGTAGAGACCCTCGAGGGTGCTCACGTGTCCGCGTCGCGACTCGAGGTACCGCTCGACGTAGGGCAGCTGCTCGGTCGGGCTCATCCGCGCCAGCTCGTCGGTGGAGGTGTGCAGACCGGTCGCGGTCTCCGGCATGAACTGGATCAGCCCGGTCGCGTGCGTGCTCGGGTTCTGCACGTCGGGGGCGAAGGTGCGGTTCGACTCCAGCGCCATCACCGCCATCAGATCCTCGGGTCGGGCCCCGACCCGCTGGGCCACGCCCTCCATCTCGCGGAGGAACTCGGGCGTGACGTTGGGGTTGCCCTCGACGCCGCGGATGCGGTTGTAGTCGAACCCGTCGGGTGAGGTGTAGCCCGTGCCGGTCCGGATCTCCAGGGGATGGTCGGCCCGCCACGAGGCATAGGCCGCCTGGGTGTCGCCGCCCCACTGGCCGTCGACGCCCTTGGTGTCGTAGCCGGCCGCGGTGAGCCGCTCCTGCAGCTCCCGCACGCCCTCGCCCCGGCTTCCGCGCCCGTTGCTCGCGACCAGCTGCTCGAGCTTCTCGTCGGACGTCTCGCCGGAGCGCCGGGCCGCGAGTGCGGCTCCCCCCAGGCCGAGCGCGCCCACGCCGCCGGCGATGCCGCCGATCGCGCCGAACGAGTGATCGGTCGAGATCGGGACGGCCTCACCGGTGGGGACGTCGGCCGTGCCGGGGCTGCCGTGGGTGCCGATGCTCCCGGTCGACAGCGTCGGCCGGCCGGTGACCAGCGGCTCGCCGGTCGTCGCGGCGGGTTCGTCGGCGCCGGCGCCCGGCGTGGTGGCACCGGACAGTGCACCGGGGGTGCCGCCGCCCAGGTCGGACGGCGCGGCGCCGGAGGCACCCGGTGCGCCGCCACCGGTCGGGACGCCGCCGGGCGTGCTCCCGCCCAGTCCGCTGCGGAGCACGGCGGTGGGGACGTCGCTGCCGGTGTGCGGGGAGGCCGCCGTGTCGGTGCGGCCCGGGACCGGGTTCGCCGGGGCGACGCTGGGGAGGCCGCCGTCCGCGCCCGTGTCACGGCTCCCGACCTGGATCACGCCCCCGACCTGGGTGACGCCCCCGATCTGGGTGACCCCGCCGATCTGGGTGACGCCGCCGAGCCCGCTGTTGTCGGCCTGCGCGCCCGGCGTCGCGGTGACGGGCGCCGGGTTGCTCACCACGACCGGGGGATAGTCGCGGGTGTCGCCGCTGGGCAGGCTCGGGGTGCGGTAGGTCGGCAGCCCGCTCCAGTCCACGCTCTCGCCGGCGCTCGCCTTGTTCTGCGCGTCGGCGTGGGCGAGGAGCACCCGGGCGAAGAGCTCGAGTGCCTGCTGCACGCGCTGCAACCACGGGATGACGGTGGTCTCGAGGTACTCCGCGTAGGCGGCGCTCGCGCCGCCGGTGAAGAAGCCCGCGGCCTTCAGCGCGATGACCAGGATCCGCAGGTACTGGATGACCTGCGCGGTGCTCTCCGCACCCTCCTGGCACTTCTCGCCGGCCTCCTGGAGCTCTTCGGTGTCTGCGCCGAGAAACATGATGGACCCTCCTTCGCTGTCGTCGTCGGCCGCAACTGGTCGGTCCGTTCCCGGTCCTGGCCGCTGGTGATGGCGAGGACGCTAGGCAGGCGGTCGGAGCCGTGTCGAGCGATGTGGGGGTGGAAGGTTCCGGCCTGTTCGGCGCCGATCGGAGCGGATGCAGGGCATGAGAAAGGGCCGCCGGACGGTGGTCCGGCGGCCCTGGGTGGGGCGGGCTCGTGGAGAGCCTCGGTGGGTCAGGAGCTGACGGCGTCCTGCCGGTCGGCGTGGCGGGCGAGCACGTCCGCCTGCTCGTCGACCGAGTCGATCGCACCCTGTGCCTGGGGGGCGAACTGACCGTCCCAGTCGCCCACGAACGCCTCCGCGTCGGGGCCGCTCCACTGCGCCTTGGCGCGCTGGACGACGCCCGAGACGCTCGTCAGGACGCCGGCCATCTGGCCGGAGCTCTGCTTCATCCCGCGCACCATCTCGCGGGCGTACTCGGTGTCCATGCCTTGGATGTTGCTACTCATCGCTGCCTCCTGGGGGCTGTGTCGGTTGTCCCGGAGGTCAGGGAGGTCAGCGGGTCGGTGGCGAGGGCGCCGGGGGTGGAACATTCCGCTCTGTCTGGCGCCGATGGGCCGCCCGTTCGACCCGATCGAGGTCGTCGGCGGTCACCAACCGGACCTCCGCTGCCCGTCGCCCGATGGCGAAACGGACGTTCTGGGCGCGGCCGCTGCCGGCCTGGAAGGGGTCGTCGCGGGGCCCGAACGCCAGACGCGAGATCGACCGGATCGAGTCGTCGACCCGTTGGGCGCGCTCGAGGTTCCAGGCGTAGCCGTGCCAGCCGAGCACGCGCTCGAAGATCTCGCGGTTCGACGGCGGCCGCGGGTAGTCGTCGGTGCCGGTCAGCCACGGTTCGGCGAGGGCGAGGGCGACGTACCACTCGCGGGTCTCGGGCACCAGCTGCGGTGCGGGTGCGGTGACCGTGCCGTCGTCGTCCGCCTCGGTCGGGCGGGGCCGCGGCGCGATCACCGCCTCTGCCGGGGTGACGTCGACGACGATGGTGAGGTCGTCGTAGGTCGCGGGGCCGGACTGGCGTCCGCGCATGACCGTCAGCGCGTTCTCGCCCTCGTCGAGGAGCAGCGACATCCCCTCGGTCACCGTCACCCGCCGGGCGCCGCCCGGCGCGTCGAACAGGCTCGACACCTGGGTCTCGCCGGCACCGTGCCAGCGCAGACGCACCGTCTCCTCGCCGACGACCAGCTCACCGAGCAGTCGCGAGACGTGCGGCGCGCAGCGGGGGAGGGCGAGCGCGGTCAGGTGCAGCGCGGCGTCGGCGTCGTCGGGGAGCAGATGGTGGGGCGCACGCCCGAACAGCAGCGTCTCGCCCGACCCGAGGACCACGGTGGGTAGTCCGGCGCCGCGCAGCGTGACCCGTAGCATCTCCTGCCCTCCATCCGTCTGGGTGCAGCATAAGAGGTCGCGCCCGCAGGCGCGGCCCGCTGCGCGACCTGGTAAGAGACGGGCCGAGCGCCGCCATGGTTCCCGATTGGGAACTTCGCCCGGCGATCGATTAGAGTTCCCACCGCTTCACCCGCTCCGTGCGGGCGAGCACCAGCAACACCTGGCCCCGTAGCGCAGTTGGTTAGCGCGCCGCCCTGTCACGGCGGAGGCCGCGGGTTCGAGTCCCGTCGGGGTCGCAGACGAAGAAGGACCGCTCCGTGTTCGGAGCGGTCCTTCTTGCGTTGGTGGGTGCGGGTCAGCCCAGGCGCTTGTTGGGGTCGTGGACGACCACCGTGGTGGCGAACCGGTCACCGATGCGGCGGTGTCGCGGCTCGTCGGTCAGGAACATCACGAACGACACGATGCCGACGATGCCGCAGAGGGCGTTGAGCAGCGCCTCGGGGATGTCGCGCAGCGCCATGTCGCCCCAGCCCGCGACGCGGGACTCGTCCTGCTTCCACACCTTCATGCCGAGCACCTGGAGGGCCGGGCTGGTGCCCTTGCTCCACGCGATGAGGCCCCAGATGATGTAGCCGATGACCAGCGTGACGATGATCAGCGGGATGGCGAGGAAGTAGGCCCCGATACGGCGGCCGACCGAGGCGATCATCACGCCCTCGGGCAGGACGAGCTGGTTGGGGTCGCCGTAGGCCATCGGCTGCCCGTACGGGTTGGGCTCGCCGCCGTACGGCGGCTGCTGGCCGTAGCCCGGCTGCTGACCGTACGCGGGCTGCTGGCCGTAGCCCGGCTGTTGCCCGTACGCGGGCTGCTGGCCGTAGCCCGGCTCGGAGCCGGGGGGCGGCGGTGGCGTCGCGTTCGGGTCGTAGGGGTTGGACATCTGTGCCTCCGTCGAGTCGATGGGTGACGCC
>Ga0164243_10005989_pt1 | contig 18497 bp, 18 predicted proteins | sample OricompcompostOP_FD_108781 | JGI IMG/M metagenome (GOLD analysis project Ga0164243, IMG submission 108781) | Organic Plus compost microbial communities from Emeryville, California, USA - Original compost - Organic plus compost (OP) | ecosystem: Engineered > Solid waste > Mixed feedstock >... | reverse complement strand
GGCGATCATTGCCGTGCGCTCCGTGACGAGCGCTTCGAGCTCCACGCGAGCCTGATGGAGGATGGCGAGCTGGCGGCTCATGCGCGCTCACCCCGCAGCGCCTTCGCGAGATACGGATCCACGCAGGGTGGCGGGCAGATATCGCCGGCATCGAGCCAGTGCCCAGGGTAGAACTCATCCCGCTCGCCGCGCTCGTTCAGCCATTGCCAGCGCCCGGTGCGCTCGCCGCCGTTGAGTTCGTAGGCTTTCACCCAATCATTCACGTCGCTTCCTCCTGTGCTCCGAATCCAGATCGCTATCCGGACGGCCGTCGATGAGCACAGCCCGGCGCTCGTCATCGGTCATGCCAATAACATTCATCGCGGCGAGGAGGCCGCGTGCAGAGAACGCCTTGCGCCGCTCAGTTGCACGACCGCGTCCCATGCGAAAGTTCACGGCCCTAGCCATCGCTGCGGCCCTCCGCGCCATCGACGTTGCGGTGGATCGTCTCGAAAGTGATCACCCAGACCCACGGATTCGCGTCCCACGAGCCGGGGCCATGGATCGATTCCCACAGGTCGCGGTAGGCAACCACGGGAGAAGGCGTCATCAGCCCTTCTGCGATCGCATCCTCATCGCTGATGTCTTGCAGCTGCTCGACGCGCACATCCGTGATTCGCAGCGTCAGGCGCGAGGCCCAGCGGGGCATGTGGATCGAGGGACGCTTTCTGCGATCGAACCAGCCCAGCGCGGCGTCGTACCACCGCGAGTCGGGGTCGTGTACGAATATCGCCGGACGGTTTGGCAGATCGGCGCCGTCTGCGTTGTAGGCGACCACCAATTCGGATTGGTCGCCGCGCCGCTGCACGTTGACGAACGTCCACCGCTCGCGCACCCAGAGCAGGTCGCCGGGCTGGCCGTAGGGGCAGCGCACCTTGAACCAGTTGTCGGTGAAATCATCTAAAACATTGGTCCAGCCATAGACGGGCGCGTGATACCAGCAATGCCGTACGTATCCGGCGGGCGGCTGCGGCTTCACGATCCGCCTCGTCTGCGTCTTCCTGCCGTCGAACAACGCGCGCACCATCGGCGCGCTCATCAGAATCGGGCGAGCTGTCTTGCGGACACGGGCGCTCACGACTTCCCTCCCGTGATCTGGCGCAGGTTCCCCGGCGACTCGGCGATGAAGCCGGAGCCCTTGCCGCCGGCGGCCTCGATGAACTGCACTTCCACCTTCGCGGTCTCCACGAGCACATCGGCGACGGTCGCGATCGCTTTGGCGCGCTCGATGTCCATCGGGTTCTGCTTGTCCTGGAGCGCCTCGAGCGTGGCGAACAGGTGATTGCGCAGATCATCCATCTTGTTTCGCATCGCGAATCCTCCTGTTGATCTGGCGGTGGATGACGCCCTTGAGCTGGATGAGCTCGGCGAGCTCGCGCGGGTATTTCGCCCATGGCGAATTGCGACGACCGAGCTCACTGCGGGTGATCAGCTCGAGCGCATCGATCGTGATCTCTTCGGGCTTTGTGGTGTGGCGCCCAGGCTTGAATACGACGACATGCCCGGGAGGAATCGGCCCCTTCTCGCGCATCCACACGAGACGATGCACTCCGACCCAGCGCTTCTGCGGCGGTCCATCGTCCCGGACCTTCTGATCGAGAAGGCCGTCGGCGTTGACCCTGTAGCTCCCGACCGGCTGGTACAGATCCCGGGCGCGACCGTTGATCTGCCCCTTGCGGAACTGCGTTTCGCGCATGCGGCCGGAAAACCAGCCGGGACGGCGCAGCCCCTTGTTGTGCGGGATCTGGCCGGGCTGGAATTGTGTTGCGACGGAGAGCGTTCCGCCACGCAGAATGCGCCCGCTCTTGCTGCTCGCGTAGAAGGCCGCGCTCTTTTTCAGCCCAAGATTGTTGGCCCTGGCGTATACCAGGTGCACGGCGATGCCAAGATCGCGTGCGATGTCAGCGGTGCGCTCATCGGGATAGCGACGGCGCAGCGTCGCGATCTCTTGCGCCGTCCACTTGTGTCGTGGCGCGAGGATGCCGCGGCTCTTCGTCACGCCTCACCCCTCATCGCCTTCTGCGCGTACGGATCGCCGGTGACCTGATCGCACTTGGTCAGGCACCACTGGATGTACCCGGGATCGATGCGCCGGATCTGCGCGATGTCGCGGCCCTCGTACTTGCCGAACCAGAACTTCTTCGGCACGCGCGCCTTCTCGCTCTCCTTCCACAGGTCGTGCCAGGTGGACACGAGCGGCAGGCGCTGCAGGATCTGATCGAGGACGGCAGCCGTGAGCGCAACGTCCGTGCTCGCATCGTGCGCCGTACGCAGCAGCGAGCGCGCCACGTGCGGCTCGTTCATTGCGTATGTGAGCGCGCCCAGGCTGTGGGAGTCGAGCTGCGGCCAGAGACTGCGGGCGAGCGCGAGCGTGCAGATCCGCGCGACGTGCGGCGAGCCGATCGCCTTCCAGTCGTAATCGACGTTGTGGCCGATCAGGTACTCGGTCCCGCCCGGCAGGTCCCAGCTCCCCGGCCACCGCGGCGCATGCTCGACGTCGGCCGGGATGATGTGATGCGTTGCCATCGCGCCGAAGCTGATCGGCTTCGTCGGCCGGAAGTGCAGCACCTGAATGCTGTAGCTGCCGGACCGGGGCGCAGCGATGAGCGTGGTGTGCGCAAGCTGGATGACCTCGGGCTCATCGACGCCCGTGGTCTCGGTGTCGAGGATGATGGCGCTCACAGCACCTCCCCTTCCGGCTCCGCCTGATGCGTGATCGCCAGCAGCTGCGCCTTGCGACCGCGGATGTCAGCGAGCTTGCGATTGAGCTCGTCGATCACGCGACGCTCCTCTTCGTTCAGCGAGGCGACCATCCGGTGCTCACGCCGCACCCACCTGCAGCTCCTCCCGCTGCTGCTTGAGGTGCCCGTCCTCGAGCACAAAGCCCACGCTCCCCGAGCTGTCTACCCGCTCGATCCAGATCTGCATGTCGAGGTCCTGCGCGAACTGCGCAAGCCTCTGCATCGCGATGTCATCGAGCAGCGAGCCGTCGCGGATCCGGATGACGCGCAGCTTCGGATTGAGCGCCGCCGCGATCGCGACGGACGCCTGCAGCTGCTCGGCGTCGCTCGCCTGATCGAAGGGCACGCCGTTCAGGAGCACGACGCCATCGCCGAAGGACAGTCCGGGCACCGGCATCTTCGCGGCCGCGATCGCCGCACGCTTGGCCTCCTCGCGATCCTTCATGCGCTGGGTGAGCTGCTCGGCCTCCTGTTCGAGCTGCTCAGCACGCTTCAGGTGCGCGTCACGCTGCTCGCGCTTGCGGATGAGGTCGTTCTTCGCATCGGCCTCGGCAATTGCCTTGACGATCGGCGCCGTGTCGATGGGCGCCGGAAGCGCAGGAGCATTGGCGAGCTTCTCCTCGATCTCCTTCGCCTTGGCCTCATTGTTGCTGGCCCGTTCCTCGAGGTCGGCGATCGCATCGCGGAGGCGCTCGATCTCGCTGCGTTGATCCGCGGCGATCGCCCGCAGATCCTTCGCATCCTTGGCCATGCGCTCGCGATTCGTGCGGCGCTGGACGAGCTGCTCGTTGTGCTTGCCGGCCTCCTCGAGCTGCGCCACGAGAGCGCTCTTGTCGACCGGCTCTGCCGGCGTATCCGGCGGCACGTTGATCGCCTGCGCGGCCGCGCGTTCCTGGCGCGCGAAGCGGTTGAGTTCCGTGCGGCGCTCGTAGTCGCCGCGGTTCGCGTTGTCGATCGCCTCGAAGTCCACCTCGGGCACGAACTTGCGCAGCGCCTCGAACTGTTTCTTGGGCTCCATCCGCGCAAACGCGAGCGGATCGAAGGACAGCTCGCCCAGGAGCGCATCGAGCATCTTCTGCGGTGAGGGGAAGCGCGCGCCCTGGGCGCCCTCGACCATGATCGAGGTCGTGTAGCCTTCCCCTTCCGACTTGCGCCGGAACGTGCGCGTGACCTTGATCTCGCCCAGGTCGAGGCGAATGCGCGCCTCATTGGCGCCCTTCCTGATGGGCTCGGCCTGGATGTGGGAGGCGCCGCAGAGCGCCCACCAGATCGAGTCGAGCACGGACGTCTTGCCCTGCCCGTTCCGGCCGGTGATCTGCACGACGTTGCCCTCGGGCGTGATCTCCACGCAGGTGAGGCGCTTTACGTTCTCGGCGACGAGACTGACGATCTTCATGTTCTTTGGCTCCTGCCAGTCGGTTGTTCGGTTACAGCAGCTGATTGATCGACTCGAAGCGATCCTTGATCGCAGCGTCCCACTCGATCGGGAAGTCGCGCTTGGTGTCCTGGCAGTTCTGAATGAGCGTGCTCTTCACGCTCTCCAGCGCCCCGATCGTCTCCGCGTTCTTGATGAGGTCGAGGCCCTGCGCGAGGTCGATGAGCTTTACCTCTTCCTCGGGCTGCTGTGCAGGCTCAGCCGCGGCGTCGGCTGCCTGGCGCAGGCTCTCGGTCGTGACGCGGTACGTGCCATCCTCGCCCCGCGTAGCGTCGAAGGCGTCCTCCAGCTCGTCCGTCGTGCGAAGCCCCATCGAGATCTCGGGGGCGGTCGTGTCGATCATCCACGCTGCCGCTCGATATCGAAGCATCTTCTCGGGGATCGACTGCCACTTGCTGCCGTTCTTCTGATACCAGCCTTCCTTTTTGGCGAGCGCGATGTCGATGAGCGGGCCTTCGATCTTCTCGCCCGTCGCGATCTCCGTCGTCGTAGCGATGCAGCCCCAATCGTCTTTCCCCTTCGTGCCGACCATCTTGTATTTGATGGACGTGAAGCGGCCGCACTGGTTGAACGTTGCGATCAGGAATTTCGCAGACCACCCCGGCGTGCCGTGCACGACGTAGAGGTTCTGCATCACCATTAGCGGCGCGGCCTGCAGGCGGTGCGCCATGTCGATCGCGATCGCACAGTTCTCGCGATTGTTCTGGAAGCGCTGAGGGACAACGCTCGAGCTGGCGAACAGACCAGCAACGCGCCAGGTAAGCTGGAAGGACTGGAGCGAGGCGAAGCCGACAGCGACCTGAGGCAAGTTGCTCACCTCAGCTGCAGGGTCGACAGGTTTCAGCGCCTGGATGGTTGTTTGACGGGGCGCGGCTTCAGCGGCGACTGTGGACATGGAAACTCCTCACTTCCTGTATTTGCAGGTGGAATAGATCGGGCAGTACTTCTCGCCGCACAGCATCGAGCGGGGATTACCCGGGAAATTGCCGGCGTGAATCATGTGGGCCACGGCCTCAAGGATCCCGGGCACGCCCGGCTCACCGACGAGCACATCGCGCGGGCGCTCCATTTCGCCGATCGCCACGCGCTGCGCGCGATCGGTCTTGCCCGTCTGCAAACCGATGATCTGCGCCTTCTCGGTGATCGGGATTCCGAGCGCCTGCTCGGCCAGGATCTCGTACACGCCGAGCTGGTAGGCGTGGCCCTTCGTTTCAACGTGGCCATCGGCGCGCACTGCATTCTTGCCGCTCTTGAGATCGGTAATGCCGTGCCCGTCTGCGACTTTGCGCACGCGATCCGTCGTACCGGTGAGCGCAAGACCGATGTCGGTGATGTCCACGCGCTCGCAGCGCACCTCGACGGCCGCGTACTGCTGCGTCGGAGCGATCTCCTCGCAGTAGCGGTGGTGAAGGGCGATCGCCACGCGCTCGAGCTCGCGCGGGCTCTCGTCTTCGTCGAGCGCCACGTCCTCCTCGGGCTTGTGGATCGTATCGACGGCGGCCGCCGCGGCCTCGTCGATGGTGATGCCCTTGCCCTCGATGTTCGATTGATCGAACACCGCGGTGCTCGCATGGATCGCCTTGCCCAGGAGCGCCTTGCCGCTCGTCGGCATCTTCTTGCCGAGCAGGTGTTTTGCTTCGGCGCGCGCCGGACAATCGAAGAAGTCGGGCAGCGCGGACGCGCGGACGACAACGGTGCTGAGGTTCGCGCGCATACGTCACCCCGCTTGCGGCCGCAGCAGGGCCGGCAGCGCATCGGATTCGAGACGCGCGAGCCGCGCGCGCTCTTTTGCGTTCCTGGCGACGCGCCACTCATACCGCTTGCGCTCGATCGCCTCGTAGCTCGCGAGCTGCTCGAGCGTGCGCCGGTCGAGCGTGTCGATGATGCGGAACTCGACGTGCATCGCTCAGTCCTCCATCTCCTCGAGCTGCTCGATGAGATCGGCGATCGCGGCGTCCTCGGTCGCGCCGCTGCCGGCGTTGCGCAGGCCCTCGAGAGCATCGCCGCCGATCAGGCGCAGCTGCGTGCCTTCGAGCGCCAGAAGGCCGAAGAGCGCGCGGCCGTGTGGGCAAACGATCAGCTCATGGGCGTGCGGTCGCGCTGGCTCGAGGAGCTGCAGAAGCGTCAAGAGTCCGCCGAGGGCGCTGCCGCCGGCTTCACACTGCAGACGCTCACGGACTTCGACGCGCAGGCCGATGAGATCATCAAGCAGGCGCCGACCGAAGCCTCGCGCAACTGGCTCAAGGATCGACTCGGCGCCCTGCGCCTCTCGCTGCAGCAGGACGCTCTCGCCTTCGAAGCGCAGCGCGGCGTCGAGTTCAAGGTCGATGGGCTCGAGCGCGCGGTCGATGCAGCACGTACCGCTGCCGAGTTCCGCCCGCAGGACTTCGCCACGCTCGCCGCCGAGCAGCGCGCGGCGATCGAAGCCTCAGGCCTTCCGGCCGACGCGCAGGCGAAACTCACGCAAAAATCGGTCGGCGCGATCGCCGCGGCGGCCGTGCAGGGGATGATCCGGCGCGATCCGTATGCGGCGCTCCGCTTGCTCAACACGGATCCGCAGGAGACTCCGCGCGCGCCGGGGATGGTGAGGCCCGGCAACATCAACCTGGCGGATCGTCCGCGCGTGCAGCTGCCCGACGGCTCGATCGCGACCGTGCGCTCCATCTCGATCGGCACGGATCAGGGCGAAGTGCTCATTCCAACCGTGAGCGACGACGGTCGGCTGCTCACCGACGAGCAGGCGATCGAGCAGTACCGCAGGACCGGCAAACACCTCGGCGTGTTCCGGGACGCGCAGAGCGCCGATCGTTACGCGCAGCAACTGCATGAGGACCAGGCACGCCTCTACAGCAGTGAGGGCATGGCGGTGCGCGCGATCTCCTTCGAACAGCGCCAGGCGCTTCGCTCGCGTGCTGAAACGGAGATCCGCCAGCGCGAGGCCGAGGCGCGCGCGCGCCAGGCCGAAGAGCGTGAAGTGCTGCGCGCGGATCTTCAGGACGCGCTCGCCGCGCGGCAGGCGGGCCTGCCGGCCGAGCTCCCCTCGCGCGATCGCTTCGTGAGTGCTTTCGGCGCCAGCGAGGGCGCGACACGCTACCGCAACGCGCTCGAGACGTTTCGTGTGTACGACCTCGTCGGGCAGGCTGTGACGATGCCGCCGGGTGAGGCAATGCGCCTCCTCGAGCAGCTGAAGCCGACGCAGCAGGACGGCGCCGCGGAAGCCGCGCAGCGCTATGAGCTTGCGCATCGGTTGTGGGAGGGCCAGCGCCGGGCGCTCGAGCAGGATCCCGTCGGCGTGCTTCTCGGCCGCGATCCGCGCGTCCGCGAGGCTTTCCAAGCCATAGGCACGGGCGAGGATCCGCAAGCCGTGCGCACGTACGTCGAGACCGTCCGCGGGGCGCAGGATGCGCTCGGCATCCTGAAGCCGCGTCTTCTGCCTGAATCCGTCGCCGATCAAATGGCGGCGCAGCTGGCATTCAATCCGGAAAAGCCCGGATCTCGCGCCGCGCGGCTTGCACAGCTTGCGCAGACCTGGGGACCTGCCTGGAGTGACGTGCTGCGCGAGGTCGCGCCGAAACTCGACGGAATCGGGCAGATCCTGCCATTCGTATCGCCGACGACGGCCATACGTCTCGACGTGCTCTCTGCGCAGCGCGAGGCGGTGATGAAGACGCTCGAGGCCACGGGGGCGAAGCGCGACCTCTCTGCCGCGCTTGCCGAGGAGCTCGAGCCACTCAATGAGTCCTTTCCGCCAGGTGTAATTGCCGACGGGCCCGTGGTGTGGGAGCAGTACTACCAGGCGGCCGAGCTCCTCGCTGCCGACCTGATCCGCGGCGGCACCTCGCCGGCGCGAGCGGCCGAAACCGCAGTCGAACAGCTCCTCGGTGAGCGGTATGAATTCGTCGACAGCTTGCGCATTCCGCGCGTGAGCTCCGACGGGCAGCCGATCGTTGCACGCAACGTCGTGCGCGGTACGCACGTGGTGCGTGACGCACTCGCCCGCAACGGCACCTTCCTGATACGCCCGACGCCGTTCCAGACCGAGGAAGAGGCGCAGGAGGACCGGCGCGCGCAGATCCGCGCCGATGGATTCTGGGTCACAAACCAGGACGAATCGGGCGCGTACCTCGCGCTCCCGGACGGCATCGTGCTCGGCGCAGACGGTCAGCCGATCGAGCGCACCTGGGCCGAGCTCGAAACGCTCGGCATTGAGGATCAGCGGGAGACGGAGCAGCGTCTGCTCCGCGAATCCATGGAGCGCGACTACTGATGCCGATCTACTCGCGCAGCTACTTCACCGCAACGACGGAACAGGCAGAGATCCCGGCCCGCACGAGCGCAGTGCTGCGCGCACAGGCGGGCCTTGCCTTCGAGGAATCGCCGCTGCCCTCGATCCGACGACTCCTCGAGCTCGACGTCACGCGCAAGCGCCTCGCCTGGGCCTATCGGCAGTATGACGCGCGCGAGGCCGAAGCCTTCATGGCAGCGAACGGACTCGCCGGGCAGTTCACCTTCGAGAACCGGCCCTACAGCCAGCTCGAGCTCTCGATCCTCGCAAAGCGCAAGCGCCGCGAGCTCAAACGCGCGGAGATCCTCTCGCGTGCCGCGGGCGGCATCTCGCAGGGCGCCGCGCGTCTTGGCACCTCACTCGGCGTCTCGCTCCTCGATCCGATCAACGTCGCCGCGTCGTTCATTCCGATCGCAGGTCCGGCGCGCTACGCGCGCGCGCTCGAGGCCGCAGGCGGCCTTCTCGGCCGGACCGCCGTGCGTGCGGGATTCGGTGCGGCCGAGGGCGTTGCGGGCGCCGCGCTCGTCGAGCCGCTCATCTATGCCGCGCGCGTCGACGAGCAGGCCGACTACTCGATGGCCGACTCGCTCGCGAACATCGCCTTCGGCGGCGTCTTCGGCGCCACGTTGCACTCAGGCGCCGGGCTCGTCGGCGATCTCTGGAGGAGCGCCTACTCGCCGAGCGTGCGCGAGACGGAGACCGGCATCGACTACCGCGAGCATCCGGCACCGGTGGTTCAGTGGGCGACGCCCGCGCAATCCTTCCAGGGCGCAACACAATCGGTGCGCATTAGTGATCGATACGTGCCGATCCGATGGGCCGTCATGGAAGCGGATGACCTGCGCGCCACGCTCGAGCGTGCCGAGAATCAGTACCGCGACCGCAATCGGGCGGCCGGCCAGGCGCAGATTCGCGCGATCGCCGCGAACCTCGACTTCAACCTCCTCGGGCACTCTCCCATAATGGACTTCGGGGCGCCGACGCTCACCGCGGACGGCGCTGTCGTCGGCGGCAATGGCCGCCTTGCCGCAATCCAGCTCGCCTACAACCAGGGCAACGGCATCCGCTACCGAGATCCTCTCGTGCAGCAGGCCGCGCAGTTCGGGCTCTCTCCGCAGGCGGTCGCGGCCATGAGAAAGCCAGTGCTGGTGCGCGTGCTCGCCGAGCAGGTCGACACACGCCAGGCGGCGATCGCCTCGAACGAAGGCGGCGCGATGCGCATGTCCGCGCTCGAGCAGGCGCAGGTCGATGCCGAGCGGCTCGGAGATCTGCGCGCGTTCAAGATCAACGAGGACGGCTCGGTCAGCATCGCGCAGTCGGCGGGCGCCGTGCGGCGGTGGGTAAACGAGATGCCTGATACGCAGCGCGCGGCACTCCTGTCGGCGGACGGACGCCTCTCGGCTGAGGGCCTCACGCGGCTGCGCAACGCGATCCTGCATCGCGCCTTTGGCGATTCGCCGACGCTCACGCGACTCATCGAGGCGGTCGACCCGGGCAGCCGCAACGTCGCCGCGGCGCTCACGCGCACAGCGGGCCGCATTGCCGAACTGCGCGATTCAATCGCCGCCGGCGATCGCTTCGACCTCGACCTCTCCGGGGAGCTGCGCGATGCCGTCGAGACGTTGAACCGAGTGCGCGATTCCGGTCAGGTGCTCGAGGAGTTCCTCGCGCAGGGCGAACTCATCGACTCCGGTCTCTCGCCGGCCGCGCGCGAAGTGCTGGCCTTCATGGGCGCGCACATCCGCAGCTCGAAGGCGATCGCAGACTTCATCGAACGCTACTACGACGCCGTCGATGCGCTCGGCAGCCCCAAGCAGGCCGGCCTCTTCGGCACGCCGGAAGCGCCGGACAAGGCGGCGCTCATCCGTCAGGCTGCCGGCGACTACATCCCGAGCGCCGCAGAGCGCGTGGAGATGGCGCCGGTCGAAGTGCAGCAGGCCGCCGCGCGCGTGGCCGTTGCGCAGGCGGTCGAGGGACAGGCGATCAACGTCGAGCCGCTCATCGAGGGCGACCCACGTGCGCTCATCGCCGCGGCCGAGCAGGCCGATGCACCGGACGGCAAGCCGCTCAACGATCCAGTCGCAGCCGAGCAGATCGACGCCCTCGCCCGGGAGATCCCGCAGACCGACCAGGCCGAGCTCGCCGCCGCAGAGAAGGCGCTCGCGGAAACCGAGCTCGAACTCACCGACACCGTGCGCGACCTGCAGGGCGCGGGCGTGCTGCCGAGAGCCGCCGAGGCGCGCGTCAAGGTCGATATGTTCGGCGGCGAGGAGCGCTACACCGTGCCGGACGATTCGCCGCTTCTGAAATCGCACAACCAGGACACCTCGCCCGAGCGCGTCGCGATGCGCCAAGACATCCTCGATGCGGTGCTCGCGAAAGCGAAACCGTCGGATGCGCCGGTGGTGTACATGATGGGCGGCGGTGGCGGCGCCGGTAAGTCGACAATCCTGCGCACGCTCCGCGATCGCGGTGAGGTGCCGCAGGACACGCCGATCCTCAATGCCGATGACTTCAAGGAAGCGATCCCTGAATACCAGGCGCTTCTCGAGGCGGGCGACACGCGCGCCGCGGCCGTGGTGCACGAGGAGTCAAGCCTCCTGCTCAAGCAGGCGATCGACGGCTACCTCGAGCGCAAAGCCTCCTTCGTGCTCGACGGCACGATGGGCAACGCGCAGCGCACCGCGCAGCAGCTCGAGCGCTTCAAGGCGGCCGGCTATCGCGTGGTGCTCATCGGAGTCGCGACCGATCCCATCGCCGCCGGCCGGCGTGCGGCCGCGCGCGCGAAGCGCTCAGGACGGTACGTCCCGCCGCGCGAGTTCCTGAAAGCACACAAGGGCTTCGCGAATGCCTGGGACGATTACGTCAAGCAGGCGGACGAGGCGCTGATCTTCGACAACTCAGGCAGCACGCCGATCGAGGTCGCTCGCGGGCGTGACGGTGCTCTCGCTGTGGTGGAGCCGGAGGCGTATAATCGCTTCCGGAAGGTAGGTGAGATCAATGAGCAAGGTGAAACCCTTGCGGACGTCTCCGGAACTCGAGCGGATCAGCCGAGCCGTGACGTCGCTGACTCCCGAGCAGTGGGAGGAACAGCGGCGACGGGCGGAGGAGCAGGAGGATCTCGAGTCGGCGCAGCGGATGAAGGACGCCGCGAAGCGGCCGAGCTTCCAGCACTTCGCGAAACTCTACCGCCGGAAGTAACCGCACAGCTCCCTCCCGAGCTTCAGGCCGAAGCGGCTGAAGTGGCCGCGTTCGCGGCCGATGCCGAGCGACTCGCCGAAGTCGCGCGCCTCGCCTCAATCTGTGCGACGAGGAGCGCGGCATGAGCATTCCCGCCTCCTGCATCACGACCGCAGCCGAAGCGATCGGCGGGCCGGTCACGCAAGAGCAGCTCGAATTCATTCGCGACGAGATCGCGAAACTCCAAGCGCAGATCCTCGCCTCCGGCCAGGCGGCCTCACCGGCCAATGCCATCATGCTCGCGGCACGCAAGTTCGCCGCGCAGCAGAAGCTCGCCGCGCTGATCGCCAAGCGCAACGCCGCGATCAATCAGCAGCGCTACTTCCAATCGCTCGCCTACGTCTCGACCGTCTGGAAGGGCCGCGAAGCCGAAGGGCTGCGTGCGCTCCTCACCGGCTCGATCGAGGGCCGCGCCGGCGCGCGCTCCTCGGTCGCACTCGAGCAGAAGACACTCCAAGGCCTCTACCTCGGCGGGTTGAACGACGAGCTCGAACGCGCAGGCGTCTTCGATGCCTTCCGCACCGGCACGCTCGACCGGGAGGTCGCGCGCGCGCTCTGGCAGCTCAACTCCAGAAAGCCGAACCTTGAGGGCCTGCCGAAGCAAGCCGTCGACATCGCGCGCATCGTGCACAAGTACCAGGAGGTTGCGCGGTCCGATGCAAACAAGGCCGGCGCCTGGATCGGCAAGCTCGAAGGCTGGATCGTGCGCCAGTCGCACGACCCCTGGAAGATCGGACGGGCCACCTTTGCCGATTGGACCGGCTTCGTCGAACCGCGTCTCGACTGGTCGCGCATGGAGCAGCAGCTGGGTCCGATCAAGGACCGTCGCGCATTCCTGCGTGAGGTCTACACCGCGCTCGCCTCCGGCGTGCACGTGCAGGCAAAGGGCGCGACGAACTCGAGCGGCTTCAAGGGCCCGGCGAACCTCGCAAAGCGAATGAGCCAGGAGCGCCTCCTGCACTTCACGGATGCGGATGCCTGGAGCGACTACAACGAGCGCTTCGGCGTGGGCAACATCCGCGAAGCTGTCTTCTCGGGGCTCATGTCGTCGGCCCGTAACACGGGGCTCATGCGCGTGCTCGGGACCAATCCGAGCTCGATGCTCCAGCAGCTCGTCGACGAACTCGGGCGGCGCATCGATGCGGCGGGCGATCCGAAACAGCTCGAACAGTTCGCGGCCTGGACGCGCCCCGGCGGGCGACTGTGGAACCACCTTGCCGAGGTCGACGGCTCGGCCGGCATCGCGGTCGATCGCACCGTTGCGCGCGTCGCCTCGAACGTGCGCGCCATCCAGTCGATGGCAAAGCTCGGCGGCGCTGTCATTTCGTCCGTGTCGGATCTGGCCACCTACGCCTCGGAAATCTCCTTCCAGGGCCGCGGCTTTCTCTCCGGCATGGCCGAGGCGCTGCAGGCCGTCGGACAGGGGCGGCCCGCGGGCGAGCGGCGCGACATCCTCTCTTCGCTCGGCGTGTTCTTCGAATCGCTCTCGGCGGACCTCACCCGCCAAGGCTCGCTCGATGAGTCTTTCGGTGGCTGGACGAGCCGCAGCCTGCAGCAGTTCTTCAAGTGGAACCTCCTCAACTGGTGGACCGACAGCCTGCGTGGATCCGCGGCGCTGTCGATGTCGAACTACCTCGCGCTCAACGCACGACGGTCGTGGAGCCAGCTGCCGAAGGATCTCAAGCACGTCCTCGGCCTCTACCGGATCACCGAAGGCGATTGGGATCACATGCGCGAGAACGGCGTGACGCAAGCCGCGGACGGTCGGCTGTACATGGTCCCGGACAACCTCGACGAGCAGCGCGCGCGGATGCTCAGGCAGTACGTGACCGATCGCGCATACACCGCCGTCCTCGAGCCGGATGCCGGCACACGCGCCGCGTGGATCAAGTTCGGCACGAAGCCGGGCACGTTCACCGGCGAGCTCGTGCGCTTCGTGATGCAGTTCAAGGGGTATCCCGCGGCCTATACGAGGCAGATTCTCGGACGGGAAGTCTTCGGCCGCGCCGCCGAGCCGCTCGCGGAAGGCTCGCTCGTCGGGCTCGCGCAGATCATCGTGACGTCGACCGTGCTCGGCTACGGCGCGATGTCCGTGAAGGAAATCCTGAAGGGCCGCACGCCGCGCGATCCGACGGACTGGAGGACGATCCTCGCGGCGATGACCCAGGGCGGCGGCGCCGGCATCTACGGCGATTTTCTCTTCGGGGAATTCAACCGTTTCGGGCGCACGCCGCTCGAGTCGGCCGCGGGCCCGACGCTCGGCGCGGTATCCGACACGCTGCGCCTGTGGTCACAGCTCGTGCGCGGTGACGCAGACGGCGGGGATGCATTGCGCCTGGCGATCAATAACACGCCGTTCCTGAATCTCTTCTACGCGCGGCCGACGCTCGACTACCTGGTCCTGTGGGACATCCAGGAGGCGCTCTCGCCCGGCACGCTGCGACGTATGCAGCAGCGTATCGAGCGGCAGCAGGAGCAACGCTTCCTCGTCTCGCCGGCAGCCGACCGGGCGCGACCCATCACCGCAGGGCTGCGATGAGTTGAATCTGTCGCTCACCTTCCCGAAGGTGCGCGCGGAGGGCTGATATGACGATCTCGAGTCAACTTGGCAGGCAGTCGTACGCGGGCGACGGTGATACCACCGAGTTCACCGTGCCCTTCAAGTTCTTCGACAGCAGTGACCTCACGGTCATCCTGCAGTCTGAGGACGGCGTCGACGCCACGCTGACCGAGAACGTGCATTACACCGTCGAAGGCGCCGGCGACGAGGACGGCGGCACGATCACCATGGAGACGGCCCCGGCGTCCGGGGAGACCCTCACAATCATCCTCGACCCGCCGCGCACGCAGCTCACCGATTACGTGAGCAATGATGCGTTCCCTGCCGAATCTCACGAGCGCGCGCTTGACCGCCTGACGCAGCAGAACATCCGCACGCGCGATATCGTGAACCGCGCGCTGCGCCTGCCGGATGGCGATGCGTCCGTCATGCCGACGCTGCCCGGCGCGGCGACCCGGGCAGGCAAGTTCCTGCGCTTCGACAATAATGGCGACCCAGAGATGGCGACCGGCATCGACCAGTCGCAGACGCTCTCGCAGTCGGTGATCGGGCAGTTCCTCTACCCGCAGACTCCCGCCGAAGTCGCCGCCGGGGTGACGCCGGTCAATTATGCGTATCCGCCGGGAGATGTGCGGCGGTATGGAGCAGTTGGGGATGGCGAGACGGACGATTCGGCGGCAATCAATGCGGCGCTGAAAGCGAACCAGTCAGTCTATGCGCCAGCCGGAACATATGCAGTCAAGTCCTCCATACTCGTGAACCGCTTCAACGAATTGTACGGGAACGGGTGGGGAGCGAACGGGCTCGGCGGCACAGTGTTTCTTGCAGAGAGCGATATCGAGGTCATCGCATCCGCAAACGATGACAATGAGTCACTGCCCCAGGTGACATTGCGTGATTTCATTGCGCAATGCACAGTGTCATCAGCGACGACCAAATACCAGATCCATCTTCGTAATCCGAACCAGCTTCGGATAGAAGGAGTGAAGACCCTCAGCGGGCTGTCGGACACGGACTATTCCACGACCAATGTGGCTGGCATCTGGATTGAAAATGCGGTTGGCGGTGATGGAACGTACATCAATGCGATCCGCGGCTGTTTCATCCAAAACGGCGGCCTGCTCATCGACTCTGGCGTGACGGATGGCGAGATCGTTGGAAATTTCATCTACGGCCATCCGACCGCGCACTCGTTGAAGTTCAAGACCGCAGGCGGCAATTGGATCGTGGCTTTCAACAACTTCACTTCGCCGCCGAGTAGCGCCGGGGTCGAGATCGATGGCGGCAATATCAATCATATCCGCATCATCGGCAATTTTTTCGATGGGAATCCAACCGTACTCGACAGCGGGTACGGCATCATCGTACACGACGCTCCCCGTGTGCAGATCATCGGAAATCAGATCTGGGCAATGGGGAAAAGCGGCATATTAGCAACCGATCCCGTCGGCCTGATCGTTCAGGGCAACATCTTCCTGAACTGTAATGATGATGATAACGGATATTCAGATGTTGTGATTGTGGGGCATGGTTTTCAACCATCCACGAATGTGGTGTCTGGAAACTGGTTCCAGCAGGAGTCAAGTCGCACGAATAAAGGATACGCCGTTGAAGAGCAGAATGATGGCTTCAACCCTGTATCGAATGTTTATGTCGGCAATCAGATCTCCGATAACTACCTGACGAGCGGCAGCTACGGCGCGATTTCAACGCTTCAGCCAGGCGCACAGGCCCCGAAAGTTGGGTTCAACAACGGGGGCAACGCGGAGACTGAAACTCAGGGCACATTCACGGTCACGCTAACCGGAGTGAGCGGAACCGTAACTGGGAGCGTGTCGTACTCCAGAGTGGGGCGACTCGTCACTCTCAATATCCCTCATATCACGGGCACCAGCAATTCCACTGCGGCCACTCTTACAGGCGTGCCAGCCTCATTGCGTCCGGCCGCGACGGTCATCGGATTCGGCCTCACGATCGATAACAACGTCGGTGGATTTGGCCGCCTCGAACTCGGCACAAACGGGACGATCACGCTCTACTCGTCCGCGACGTCGGCGACGTTCACGAACAGCGGCACGAAGGGAATCTCAGGCGCGACGCTGAGCTATCTGTTGGCATGAGCGACGATGACCGGAACGCGCATTGCGACCCCATGCGTGACGACGAATTCGCAGCGTGCAGCAAGGCCGGCTTGCGCAAGCCGATCCGTAATATCGATTCCGTACGTGCGCCACGTATACACAGTCATGCCACGCATTGGGTCGCCGTGGTATTCGGGTGGCGCGAGATGATGAATAGAACCATCTGCGGCACGCTTGCCGCGAATGAGAGTCGGGCTCGTCTCATCGAGCGGAACGGTAAAGATGAAAGCGCCACCGGGTTTCAGCACGCGCGCGATCTCACGGAATCCACGGATATCGTCTTCGACGTGCTCGAAAACATCAGTGCTCGTGATGAGATCGAAGGATTCATTCGCGAACGTAAGGCATTCGACGTTCTCACAGCGGATGCCGTCAAGCTCGCCGCCGGGCGGGACTCCGTCCATGAACTCGGTAGCTTGGTAGCGGAATCCGACTGTTCTGGAATGCACGCTCAGCGCCCGGTGCACAGCCCCATGCGCCGACATCTCCCAAACGCTACACCCAGCAAGGCTTTCAAGACATCGGCCATATCTCGACTGCAGCACGGTCCACAGCCCACGATGGACGGTCGTGCTACTGCATCCGAGGCAGCGCGTACCGGGCAGCGGATGTGGGTCGGTCCGTACGGCAAGTCGCGGACCGGCGCAGATTGGGCATTTGAGCAGCACTGGCCGATGGCTCAAGACGGATTTGAGGATGTGGGGCCGGAAGGCACAGCGCAGGCGGATCATGATCGGATGATACCAGTCCGGGTGGTTGGAGGAGATACGGCGGCCGTCGTGAGTGGCGGGAAAGGCAGGACTGAATGAGCGACGAAATGCACTTCCGGGCGCACGAGGCCGATGTGCAGCGGGACCTGGGTCGCATCGAAGCACGACTCGATGCCGGCGATGAGCGCATGAGCCGCATGGAGCAAAAGATCGACGCACTCGTCGAAAAGATCGATCGCATAGCCGGCGCCGTGAACCGTGCGCGCGGGGCATGGGGGCTGCTCGTGGCAGGCGGCGCGATCGGGGCGGCCGTCGCCAAGGGGGTCGCCATGCTGAAGGGTGGCGGCTCGTGAACATCACGCTCGTCCGTCACGCGTACCTGGCGGAATGCACCCTCGGGCGGCTGTACGTCGGCGACCGCGTGCTCGCCACCATTGAGCGGCCCTGGGTTCCGAACCCGGCAGGCCCGGGCGGAACGCCCCGCGAGTCGTGTGTGCCTGATGGCGCCTACGCCGTGCGGCCACACACGAGCGAGCGATATCCGCACGTGTACGCCATCGAGAATCCGGCGCTCGGCGTCTACTACCAGCCCGGCGATGTGCCAGCAGGACAGCCCTGGGGACGCACGGCGATCCTCATACACATCGGCAATCGCGTGCGCGACGTGATCGGCTGCATCGCCATCGGACTCACGCACGGCGTGCTCGACGGCGAGCTCGCGGTGCTCTCCTCAGCGAGGGCGCTCGACATGCTGCGCCAGCAGCTCGGGCACTCGCGTCACACCCTGACCATCCGCGCCACGGCTGGCACGTCGGAGGTAGCCGCAGCATGAACCGTTACGCCTCACGGAAATTCCTGGTCACGATCATGTTCGCGATCGCGCTGATCGTCGGGCTGTTCACCGGGCACATCAGCGGCGGGGAATTCATCAGCGGCCTCACGATCATCACCGGCCTCTACGCTGCCGCCGATGTCACCCAGGACCAGCTGTCGCGGCGCGCGCCGCCGCAGCCGCCGGAGCTGGGCATATGAATCCGTACATGCTGCTCGGCGGCTTGCTGACCGTCGTGCTCGTCGCCGGAGGCGCCTACTACCAGGGCCGGCAGGACGGGGCGGCGAAGGTGCGCTCGGAGTTCGCCGAGCGGTTGGTGCAGAAGCAAGCCGAAGTCGACCGGAAGGACGCCGACTACCGCGCGCGCGCCGCCGAACTCGCCCAGGCAACCGAGACGGTCGGTCGGCTCCTCTCATACCGTCCGGATCCCAAGGTCCTCACGCGCGAAGTCATCCGCGAGGTGCCCGTCGATGCGCCCTGTACTTGCCCTGATCGCTCTCCTGAGTACCGCCTG
>Ga0164243_10005987_pt1 | contig 18498 bp, 15 predicted proteins | sample OricompcompostOP_FD_108781 | JGI IMG/M metagenome (GOLD analysis project Ga0164243, IMG submission 108781) | Organic Plus compost microbial communities from Emeryville, California, USA - Original compost - Organic plus compost (OP) | ecosystem: Engineered > Solid waste > Mixed feedstock >... | reverse complement strand
GGCGAAACAGGATCGACGAGGGCGTAAAGGTTGTTCTTTCGCTCGGCATGGTACCGCCGATATCGGGCCAATCGTATAGTTGCCAACGACAACTATGCTCCGGTTGCTCAGGCTGCGTAACGCGGTCTGTAATACCGAACTAAAGTCCTAACGGGTTAAGCTCCGTTAGGCGGGGTCCGGAGGCACCTGGCAACAGAAGCCTCCACTTCTCCCAACTTGTCCCCGGCTTCCTTGGCGCACGTGCTGACGTGGCAGGACGGGCAAGATAGCATGAACCGACGAATCCAAGACCTATCCGATGGCCATCGACCATATTCGCTACGATCTCCTGGCGCAGGATGCGCTCCGCGGCCTCGTGCGCCGTGTGCTGACCGACGCCGCCAAAAGTGGCCTGCCGGGCGAGCATCATTTCTCGATCACCTTCCGGACCAGCGACGACGGTGTGCGGATGTCGCAGCGGTTGCGCGAGCAGTTTCCACAGGAGATGACGATCATCCTGCAATATCAGTTCTGGGATCTGAAGGTGAATGACACGAGCTTCGAAGTCGGCCTGTCGTTCAGCGGCATCCCGGAGAAGCTGACCATCCCCTTCACCGCGATCAAGAGCTTCTTTGATCCGTCGGTGCAATTCGGTCTGCAATTCGAGACGATTGAGCTCGAGCAGGAACAGACCGAAGCGCCTGCACAAAAGGAAGACCGCGGCGAAAGTCCGGCATCGGTCGTGGCAGCGCTTCCGACGCCCGCAGAAACGGAGAGGGCGGACAAGCCTTCGGATGACGAACCATCAGGCGACAAGCCTTCCGGCGAAGTCGTGCGTCTCGATCGCTTCCGCAAGAAGTGAGCATGATCCGGAAAAGCGGCACCGGTTTTCCGAACAGATTATGCTCAAAAGTAAAAGCTGATCCTTCCATCAATTCCAAATCTGGCGTCTTCCGCGCGTGACGTTTGCCGCGTTAAACTCGCGCATGACCAAAACACGCACAGAGACTGACAGCTTCGGCCCCATTGAGGTTGCCGCGGATCGCTATTGGGGCGCACAAACGCAGCGCTCACTCGAGAATTTCCGCATCGGCGGCGACCGCATGCCGGCGGAGTTGATCCGCGCCTTCGGCATCGTCAAACGAGCCGCGGCGCAGACCAACATGGAATTGGACTCGCTCGACGCCAAGCGCGGCAAGGCGATCGTCGCCGCCGCACAGGAAGTCATCGACGGCAAGCTTGCCGATCACTTCCCGCTGGTCGTGTGGCAGACCGGGTCCGGCACACAGACCAACATGAATCTCAACGAGGTCATCGCCAACCGCGCCAACGAGATGCTGGGCGCGCCGCGCGGCAGCAAGACGCCGATTCATCCGAACGACCAGGTCAACATGAGCCAGTCGTCGAATGACAGCTTCCCGACCGCGATGCATATCGCCGCCGTGCTGGAAATCACCAATGTCCTGATCCCGTCGCTCGAGCATCTGCACGAGGCGCTGCAGGAGAAAGAAAAGGCATTTGCCAAGATCGTGAAGATCGGCCGCACGCACACGCAGGATGCGACGCCGCTCACCCTCGGCCAGGAATTCTCTGGCTACGCGACCCAGCTCAAACTTGGCATCGCGCGAATCAAAACGGCGTCAAAGGAACTCTACCCGCTCGCCCAGGGCGGTACCGCAGTGGGGACCGGCCTCAACTCAAAGCCGCAATTCGCCAAACTGTTCGCGCAGCACGTTGCAGACATCACGGGGCTGCCGTTCGTCACCGCCCCGAACAAGTTCGAAGCATTGGCGACGCATGACTCCTATGTTTTTGTGCATGGCGCCCTGAATGCGATGGCCACAGGCCTGTTCAAGATCGCCAATGACATCCGTCTTCTCGGTTCCGGGCCCCGGTCCGGACTCGGCGAATTGATCCTGCCGGAGAACGAGCCCGGCTCCTCGATCATGCCCGGCAAGGTCAATCCGACCCAGGCGGAGGCGCTGACGATGGTCTGCTGCCAGGTCTTCGGCAATCACACGACGATCACCACGGCAGCCAGCCAAGGCCATTTCGAGCTGAACGTCTACAAGCCTGTCATTGCGTTTTCGATGCTGCAGTCGATCCGCCTTTTGGCCGATTCAGCGCGCTCTTTTACCGATAATTGCGTGGTTGGTATCCGCGCCAATGAGCAGCGTATCCAGGAACTGATGGAGCGCTCCCTGATGCTGGTGACGGCTCTGGCGCCGACCATCGGCTACGACAACGCCGCCAAGGTCGCAAAGCTGGCGCACCAAAATGGGACGACCCTCAAGGAGGAGGCGGTCAAGGGCGGTTTCGTTACCGCAGACCAATTCGACAAATTGGTCCGGCCCGAAAAGATGATTCGCCCCCACTGATTCTCTTCGTCTTTTCCACGATATCCCATGCATTCTCAGGTTCCCTTTAAGGGAATGAGAACTGCATTTTTTAACTGAGACCAATTCCGCCTTAGCCCTGCCACGCTAATGGCACAATCAACGGTCGGTATGTGTCAATTAGTCGTGGGGCCCGTTGGGGGTTTCGTTTAACGGGCTACTGCTGAGTCTAAATGGGCAACGTCTTTAATCTTCGGTTGGAGAGGAAGAAACGCGAGCGGCAGCGCAAGGCGGATAGTGCTGCAGCACGTCGACTAATCCACGGTCGATCAAAGGCGGAGCGCAAAATGGAAGGGGCGCAACGTGACAAGTCTTCAAACATTCTCGACGGGCACCGGCTTGGATTCGGAGAGGCCAATGAAGTCCCCGGTCGTGAAACGATCAATCGTGATCGCGGGGCACAAGACGAGCGTCAGTCTTGAAGATGCCTTCTGGAAGGGACTGAAAGAAATCGCAGACGACCGCAATATGACTCTTTCAGACATGGTCGCGAACATCGATTCACAACGTCGGCACGGTAACCTGTCGTCGGCCATCCGGCTGTTCGTGCTGGATCATTACCGTTCCCTGTCGAGCGACAGGAGTAACGGACATAGCGACGGAATGCGCAGCATCCCCTAGAGCGTTTTCGAGCGAAGTGGGTACCGGTTCGCGTGAAGAAAACGCATCAAAACAAAAAGCGAGAGCCCCGGCTTTGATTCCATCAAAGCCGGAAAGGCTCTCGAATCGGCATTGATCCTGGACCTGCATGGTCCAGGATCATCATGCGGTTCTCAAACCGCACATGCCGGACGAATGAGCATTCGAAACTGGCAACGGTTTCGAATGTTGTGTTTTACGGTGTCCGTTTCAGCGAAAGAGTGATGGCGAGCTCGCGGCCGGCGGGCTTCCCAGCGGCTCGGGAAATGGATTTCCCATCGGCTGCGGGAACGGGTTTGCACTGCGCGGTGTCCCTTCGACACGGTGCGGGGGACGTCGGCGTTCGCCGGCTGCCGGCCTGATTTCCACAGGAGCCGGCAAAGGCTCGACACCCGGCTGCGGGCCGGGTGTTGCGACCTGCGGCGGCGCCGGACGCGGGCGCGGCATGACCGGCGCGATATCCGGGAGCGTCACCTCGTCCGGCGCCCTGTCCAGGGCAGCCTTGTCCAAGGCAGCTTTGTCATCATGCGTTTGCAGCGCCGCTTCGGCCGGCCGCCCCTGCTCGATCGCTTCGAGGCGCTTTGCCTGACGATCGACGGATCGCAGCGCGAGCCATCCGGTCAACATCGAGACGTCGACCGTCCGTTCCGGCGCCGATGCTGGACCGCGCAGCAGCACGACCAGTTCAGGACGCATCGGGGCACCGGCAACAGCCGCGCCGGTGAGCGCAAGACGCGCATCGATCCGGGCATCCATCAGATTGTAGGATCCCGATACGGCAAGATCGGTCGACCCGGTGCTGGCGGCAAAGCTCTCGATCCGCATGATGCCGCCGGCCATCGCCAGCGACGCGTCGGCGCTGGCAACGGCGAGCGAGCCGGCCTCGAGCGATCGCGACACGACCTCGCGGACACGCTGCGCATCCAGCGGCAAGCCCTGATCGACACTGCGCGTCACGATCGAGAAAGCGAGCGGATCCATCGACGACAGGCGCGCCTTCTCCAGCGTCAGCACGCCGGAGCCGTTCAGCGATCCGATCATCGCTCGCGGCGACAATCCGCCACCCTCGAATTGCAGATTCAGGTTGGCGCGGCCATTGAGCGCCGGCGCTGCCCCGCCGCCGAACACAAGCTGCGCCGCGTCCGCGCCTTTGATCGACACGCGGCCCTGCATGCCGATGCCCTCGGCGTTACGCCGCAATGCGACCTCACCACTGGCCCGGCCGCCGAGAACATCACCCTCAATCGCCTCCACCTTGGTCTGGGTCGGCGAGAAGCGCAGGAGCGCCTGCAGTTTCGAGGCCGAGAAGGCCGGCAGCAGTGCCGCGCGCCCCGCCTCCAATTTCACCTCTCCCGCAAACGACGGCAGTGCCGGCAGGACAAACGGCGCCGAACTCCATCGCTCGTCCGTCGTGTTCGCCGCATCAAGTCCCGCGACAGCAGAGAGGAAGGCGCCGACATCGATGGCCGCGGTTTTCAGTTCGCCATCGACCACCGGAACATCGTCGCCGAAGGACAGTCCCAATTGCCCGCGCACGACCGTGCCGGCAATCGTCGCCGTGAGATTGTCGAAGCGCGCGCGGGCTGCGTCAGCTTTCACATTCGTCCGCAGGATGACCGGAACAGCCTTGCGGTTGAACATCGCGTCCGCCTTGGCGATGTTGATATTCAGGGCCGCGCTCTTCCGGTCGGCCGCGAAGGGACGGATCGTGCCCTCAGCATGCGCATCGAGATTGGCGGCGGCGATGCGGGTATCGATCTTCATATCGCCATCGCGCTTGCCGCGCAGCGAGATTGTGTAAGTGCCCGGCTGCCGCGGCACCGACACCCATTTGTCGGCGGAGGCGAGCGTCACCAGCGTATTGACGTCGCTGGCATCAAGCGATGCATCGAGCGCGATCTCCGCCTGGCCGGGATCCTTCCATTGCCCCGTAAGCGACGTTGTCAGGTTCAGTTGCGCGGCGCCCAATGCGCCATTGATCGCAACTTTGGCCTGGCTTGCGCCGGCACTGCCGGACGGCTCAACCACGACGGTGCCGGAGAGTTTGGCAGGCGCCGTTGCCGCTACGGCTTTCTCGAACGACGAAGAAAGCCCCGGTGTCAGACGATTGGCGAGTGCAACAAGAGCCGATGAATCGCGCATGCTGAGATTGAAGGACAGCCCGCCTCGCGGCGCTTGCGCCTTCAGGTCGATGCGCCCATGACCATCGACGGACAACCCGCCGAGATCGCCGATCGAAAATCGTTCGACATTAAGTCCGGCCGCATTCAGCGCCAGTTTCACGTCGGCCTTGCCGGCATCGATACCGGCGAAACGCAGGCGTCCCAATGCGAGCGACAGCGCCACATCATCCGGCCGATCGGCGTCGCTCAGCGCCTTCATGGAACCAGCAAATTGCATCAGCGCGTCAAGATCGAACTCGTCCGCGCGCAATGTCAGATCGAGGTGGCTGCGCTCGCCAGCCTCGCCCCTGGCATAGACGAAGTTGCCATCGAATGCCTTGCGATCCAGTTCCGCCTGCATTCTCTCGATCGCGATCTTGTCGGCACCGAGCGTCACATCACCGCGCAGGCGCGCCGGACGCGACGGCAAGGCGGCGATGGCTTTGCCTTCGAGCCAGTCCCCGAACAGACGCGGATCGGTAGATGTCACGTCCACAGGTCCTGCAAACGACAAACGGCCATCGTTGAGATGGATCTCTCCGCTCGCCTGCACTTGTGTGAAGCCGGGCCCGCGCGCCTCAAAGCCGCTCAAGGTCGTCGCGCCGTTTCCGAGTTCGAGATCGCCCCGCACATTCTGCAGCGGCGCGCCGCCCAGCGTGACGACATCGATCCCGAAACCGATCTGGATCGGAAGCGGCGGTTTGGTGATTTCCCCGGCCGTCGACAGCACAGCTGCCAACGCAGCCCGCGGCGGCAGGTTGGCGCCGCTCGTCGCCGCCAGCAATTTATCGGCGTCGAGCTGACGCGCAGACAACACCGCATTGAGGCGGGGCGTGGCGCCGAATTTCGCTTCCGCGGTTCCGGCCAGCTTCAAGGCGCGATCGTCGGGGCCGTATTGAAACTCGACCTGCTCGAACAAGGCGTTCTCCGCGTTCGCCTTGACGCGCGCAGTGACGCGCCAGGGATCGGGCGGCGGCGCCTTGTCACTCTTGCCAGAGGCAATACGCCGCGCCAGCGTTGTCTGCCCTTCGAAGCGAGGAGCGCCGCCCTCCGCGGTGAGGACACCGTCCACATCGGCCGTCACCGGACGATCGGAAGGATCGATACTCAGCCGGACGCGGGAACCCGCGGCCTCAGGACGCCCGGTCGACACACGATAGCTGTACAGCCCGCCATCCAGAACGAAAGCGCCCTCGCCACGGATCGGCCCCGGCAAGGCGCGGACTTCCCCGTTGAACCAGAGTTTGCTCAGGGTCGTGCGCGAGCCGCTCGCAGCATCGGACAATTCAACCCGCGCGTCCTCGATAGTCAGCTTGTCGATCGAGAATGTTTCGGCGCTAACGCCATCGAGCAGCGCGGGAACGACGGCCTGGCCATTCTGCGCCAGCGAGACGTTCACCTCCGGCCCGATCAGACGCATCTCGACGGCGCGCAGCTTGCCGGAGAACAGAGGCGGCAACGCAAACTCGATCGCCAGCGCCTTCGCCCGCACGGCTTGCGGATCATCCGGCTTGCCGATCTCCACGCCAGAGAGAACCAGTCTCGGGGCCGGCAGCAGCCGCACATCCATCGGCCCGGTCACGCGGACCGGCAGGCCGATCGCTTGGCTTGCCTGCTGCTCGAAGGTTGCGCGGTGCGCCGTCCAGTCAACGAAATACGGGCCGAGCAGCGCGACAAGCAGCGCCACGATCAAGGCTATCGCCAAGCTGAGCAATGTCGTTTGCACAAGCCCACCAGACTCCGTTCTGACCCGTCTCTCACGCGACGAGCCTACCCGCTCTGCCCTGCAAGAATAATGTCAAATTGACGCGAGCGAATGTGGGCTCGCGCGCACACGACAGATTGTAGCGAGTAGCGGCTTTTGAGGGCAAATCTATGGTTCAGACAGGGTAAAACCTGCGGCCGTTCGGGGTCTCACGTCAGCGGCAGCATCTTGCCGGGGTTCATAATGTTTTGCGGGTCGAGTGCGAGCTTGACCGCCTGCATCGCCGCGATGGCCGGCGCCCCGTGCTCCGCCAGCAGATATTTCATTTTCCCCTGCCCCACGCCGTGTTCGCCGGTGCAGGTGCCGCCCATCCGCAGAGCGCGCTCCGTCAATCGTTCGAGGAAAATCTTGACCGCTTTCATCTCGACCGGATCCGACGGCTCGACCATCAGGGCGACGTGGAAATTTCCATCGCCGACATGTCCGACGATGGGCGCCACGAGCTTCGCGTCCTGCACGTCACGCTGTGTCTCGGTCACGCATTCGGCAAGGCGGGAGATCGGCACGCAAACATCGGTCGCCAGCGACTTCGCGCCCGGCCGCAACGAACATGCGGCGAAATAGCCGTCATGACGCGCCTGCCAGAGCCGCGTCCGGTCCTCTGCCTTGGTGGCCCATTCGAAAGGTCCGCCACCAAGGTCAGCGGCAATCTCGCCGAAGCGCTGCGACTGCTCGGCAACGCCTGCTTCCGTGCCATGGAATTCCACCAGCAGCAGCGGTGTCTCCGGCAATGTCAGTTTCGAATAAGCATTGCTCGCACGCACCTGCACCTCGTCGAGCAATTCGATGCGGGCGACCGGAATGCCGGACTGGATGGTGAGGATGGTCGCGTTGCAGGCGGCCTCGACCGAGGGAAATGGGCAGATGCCGGCAGAGATGGCTTCCGGAATGCCGTGCAGCTTCAGGGTGATTTCCGTGATCACGCCAAGCGTGCCTTCCGAGCCGACGATCAGCCGCGTCAAATCATAGCCGGACGATGATTTCCGGGCCCGGGTGGCCGTGGTCATGAGCTCGCCGTCGGCTTTGACGACCTTCAGCGCCAGCACATTGTCCTTCATGGTGCCGTAGCGCACCGCATTGGTGCCGGAGGCCCGCGTCGCCGCCATACCGCCGAGCGAGGCGTCGGCGCCGGGATCGATCGGGAAGAACAAGCCCTGATCGCGCAGGTGCTCGTTCAGCATCTTGCGGGTCACACCGGGCTCAATCACGCAGTCGAGGTCCTCGGCATGAACGGCGAGGATCCGATTCATGTCCCGGAAATCGATGCTGACGCCGCCCTGCGGCGCATTGATCTGACCTTCCAGCGACGTTCCGGCGCCGAACGGGATCACCGGCACGCGATGCTTGGCGCAGATGCGCACTGCCGCCTGCACATCCGCGGTATCCTGTGGGAATACCACCGCATCCGGCGCCTGGTTCTCGATCCAGGTCATGGTGTTGCCGTGCTGTTCGCGCACCGCGCGAGAGGTCACGAGCCGGTTCCCGAAATGAGCCGCCAGTTCGGCGGTTGCAGCCTCCATGGCGCGCGGATCGCGCGTCGGATTGGAAATTTTCGTGGCTTCGGCCGCAACTGCCATGGACAAGTCCCCCTTCGGATACGGAACCAAAACTACTGCATGATTTCAGAAAAGTGGAATCGCGTTTTCGGTCGATCGGGCGCGCCGCGGGCTGGATCGCATGATCAATCGCGCTCCCGTCGCGGAGTCATCTTGTCGCCGGACCCGGCATCGAAAAACGCGAGATTTGATTAAATTACGCTGTTTTACGCATTATCGATTTACAGACGCGACTCGCGCCGACACAATATGCAATGCTCGATCGCACCGATTTCGAACCTGTCTTTTTTGCGCCTTTTGTCTCCTCGGTCATGACCGTCGAGCCGGCGTGGATCGATTTCAACGGCCATCTGAATATGGCCTATTACAATGTGCTGTTCGATCGCGGCCTCGACGAACTCTACAACCTCGCCGGGCTCGGCCAGCGCTATCTACAGGAGCGCAACCACTCCTTCTTCACCGCTGAAGTCCATATCCGCTATTTGCGCGAATTGCATGAGGGCACACCCGTGCGGGTGACGCTCCAGCTTCTCGATTACGACAGCAAGCGGATGCATTTCTTCCAGCAGCTTTTCCACGCCACTGAGGGCTGGGTGTCGGCAACGTCGGAGAACCTGTCGCTGCATATCGATATGAGAGCCAAGAAGACGGCGGCCTTCCCGCCCGATGTGGCGAAGCGTCTCGGCGATATCCGCAAATCCCATGCCCGGCTGCCGCGGCCGGAAGCCGTCGGCCGCCGCATCGCCATGCCCGAAAAGGCCTAAGATCGCACTGTCTAGAACGGCGTCTTGTCGAGCTTCTTGAATTGCGCCGTCACATCGCCCGAGAGCTGAAGGTTGTCCGGGTCGAGCTCCATCACCGGCGCACCGGGCGCAAGGTCAAACTTCGTCAGATCAGCCCAGATCAAGTTGGGGCTGGTGGTGAGTTCGAAGAAGTAGATCCGGTTGGTGAGATCGATCGCCGTCCGGTATTCGGTGTTGTAGATGCCAAAGCTCTTGTAGGGCGCGCCGAACGGCACCGAGACATTGCGCGCAATGGCAAGAATACCCGCAATCGCTTCGCGCTGGTTTTTCGGTTGCGGCAACAATGCCGAATAATACGCCGCCCGTTGGAAGCGATCGCGCGGATTCACATTGCCAGGCAACGGCATCTCGCTACTGGGCTTGGAGAAGTCCTGTTGTTTCAGCAGAGCGAGTTGCTGATCATAGGTCGGATCGTTGGTCATGATCCGGTATTGCCGGCCGTGATGAATGACAGGTTTGCCACCGATATATTCGACAATGGCGGAATCGCCGGTCGCATCCTCCATCGCCAGATGAACAGTCGCCTTGTGGCCACGCGCCTCGACCATGACTACCTGAACGGCCTCGAGTTGCTTGAGCGCATCGTCCACGCTCGCGGCGTTGTCGAGCACATATTGCGCCCACAATCCTGCATGGACTCCAGGCTTGCTCGCATCGCGCGAACCGAAATCGGTCGCGTTCAGATAAAGCATGTGAACGGCGAGACCCCGCTCATTCATGCCGTCGGCCGCGCCCAGACCATAGACTGAGGTGACGATGCTTCCGTATTTGGAGGTCCATTTCGCGGGATTGTCCTTGACCACAACCTCCGGGCCGATGACCCCGCCATCGCGCTGCACGCCGCGCGGAAACACCATCAGCTTCGGTTCGGTGCTCTCGGGCCAATCCATCGTGCGACCCACCACGACCGCGAGTTTGTTGTCATTCCAGAGAATCCGGCTGCAGGCATCGGCGGCTTGCACCAACGCGATACTTGTCAAAGCCAGAATGCTCGCAATCCCGATCGTCTTTGACATGAATTGTCCTTGTCTGAACTTCCATCAGGCGGCCATGAAGCCGCATCATCATGTGGATCGCGATGGTCGATTGACAATTGCGGACCTGCGGCATTGGTTAGCGGAAGATGTGGATCATCGTGCGATATTGTCGCTAGTCTCGAATGATGCACTTGCCCCTTGCCAAGGGCTGCACGGGCCGTCATCAGATCGCGATGAGATCGTGTGTCTAGTGCCCAGGGCGTATCGAGAACGGTTGGAGGAATGCGGTGGCTGTTGAACGAATTCAATATCAAGCCGGCGGTGTCGTCGGCAACGGCGCGCTCGTCTGGAACGAGAAGATCAGCGGCAAGCGGCCGCTGCTGCTGGTGATGCCGAACTGGCATGGCGTGACCGAGACTATCATCAACCGCGCAGCGAAGATGGCGGGCGACAAATACATCGCTTTTGTCGGCTGCATGTATGGCGCGGGCAAAACCTGCGCGGGTCCTGACGAAGCCGGGGAATGGATGACCAAGGTGCGCCAGGATCGCGTTGAAGGCCGTGCCCGTGTCAACGCGGCGCTGCAGACGTTGATCGCTGAAGCCGACAAGCGCGGCATCGGCGACACATCGAAGAAGGCGGCCGTCGGCTTCTGCTTCGGCGGCGGCAATGTGCTTGAGCTCGCCCGCAGCGGCGCTGAGCTCGACGCCGCCGTCAGCCTGCATGGCGATCTTGCCACCACCATGCCGGCCAAGAAAGGCGACATCAAAGCCGCGATCTTCGTCCTGCATGGCACCAAGGATCCCGTCTCCGGCAAGGCCGACCGCGATGCGCTGGAGGCGGAACTCGATGGTGCCGGAGCGAACTGGCAGATGATGGAATTCGGCGGCCGGCTGCACTCCTTCAGCGAGGAGGAAGCCCATATGCCGGGAGTACTGGAATACAACGCCGGCGCCGCGCACCAGACCTACCGGATGCTGGACGATTTTATTCAGGACGCTTTCGCCAAAAGGTTGTGACGGACGCAAAAAGCTGGGGAACAACCTCGTTTACGCGGGATTTCAGAGCTGTTTCTGTCCGGAATCCGAGGTGTTCGGCCGGTAAAACGGGCCGAACCCCTCCCGTTTTGGCCCCTGCGATGCCATGTTGGGCTCTGAGATTCGCATGGCAGAACAAGCACAAAAACCGCAATTCCAGTCTTCCGGCGGCATCGCCGCGCGCGCGATGCAGGCCGTCCGCGGCCCCCAATCCTTCGCCTATCTGGATGCGCTGAATCCCGAGCAACGGCTCGCGGTCGAGACGCTGGACGGCCCGGTGCTGGTGCTGGCTGGCGCCGGCACAGGCAAGACGCGCGTGCTAACAACGCGCATCGCCCACATCCTCAATCTCGGAAAGGCCCATCCGTCGCAGATCCTTGCAGTGACCTTCACCAACAAGGCCGCGCGCGAGATGAAGCAGCGCATCGGCGAGATGGTCGGCCAGGTGGTCGAGGGCATGCCGTGGCTCGGCACTTTCCATGCGATTGGCGTCAAGATTCTGCGCCGGCATTCGGAGTTGGTCGGCCTTAAAAGCAATTTCTCGATCCTCGATGTCGACGACCAGATCAGGCTGATCAAGCAGCTCCTGGAAGTGGCGAATATCGACGAGAAAAGATGGCCCGCGCGCGTGTTCGCCGGCATCCTCGACGGCTGGAAGAACAGAGGATTGTCGCCCGATCAGGTGCCGATCGGCGAGGCGATGGCCTACGCCAACGGCAAGGGCAAGGAGCTGTACGCCGCCTATCAGGAGCGGCTGAAGACGCTCAACGCCTGCGACTTCGGCGATCTGCTGCTCGAACAGATCCGCCTCTTCCGCGAGAACCCGGACGTGCTGCGCGATTACCAGCGCCGCTTCCGCTACATCCTCGTCGACGAGTATCAGGACACGAACGTCGCGCAATATCTGTGGCTGCGGTTGCTGGGGCAGCCGCTGTCGCCACGCGCTCCATTACCCTCTCCCCTTGCGGGAGAGGGTGGCGCGTTGCGAACGCATGTGGGCAACGAGCCGGGTGAGGGGTTACACAACGACGACCGTAACCCCTCACCCGCCTCGCTCGCGCATGCTCGCTTGGCACCCTCTCCCTCAAGGGGAGAGGGTGAGCCCGCGCATGTGGAGAGAACGCCCCGCAACATCTGCTGCGTCGGCGATGACGACCAGTCGATCTATGGCTGGCGCGGCGCGGAGGTGGACAACATCCTGCGCTTCGAGAAAGACTTTCCGGGCGCGCGCGTCATCCGCCTCGAACGCAATTACAGATCCACCGGCCATATCCTCGCCGCCGCCAGCCATCTCATCGCCCATAACGAAGGCCGGCTCGGCAAGACGCTGCATACCGAGGACGTGCCGGGCGAGAAGGTCACCGTCACCGGCGCCTGGGATTCGGAAGAGGAAGCGCGCGCCATCGGCGAGGAGATCGAGCAGTTGCAGCGGCGCAAGCATCCGCTGAACCAGATCGCGATCCTGGTGCGCGCCTCATTCCAGATGCGCGAATTCGAAGATCGCTTCGTCACGCTCGGCCTGCCCTACCGCGTCATCGGCGGCCCCAGATTCTATGAGCGCGCGGAAATCCGCGATGCGCTCGCCTATCTGCGCGTCATCAACCAGCCGGCCGACGATCTCGCCTTCGAGCGCATCGTCAATGTGCCGCGCCGCGGCCTCGGCGACGCGACAGTAAAGCAATTGCACGATCACGCACGCGCGCGGCGCATTCCGCTGACCGAAGCAGCATACGCAATCATCCAAACCGACGAATTGAAGCCGAAGCCGCGTGGCTCGCTCCGCGATCTCATGACGAGTTTCGATCGCTGGCGCACGCAGAGCGAGAGCCTGCCGCACACCGAGCTTGCCGAAATCGTGCTCGACGAGAGCGGCTATACCGAGATGTGGCAGAAGGACCGCTCCGCCGATGCCGCCGGCCGTCTCGAAAACCTGAAAGAGCTTGTGCGCTCCATGCAGGATTTCGAGAACCTCAACGGCTTCCTCGAACACATCTCGCTGGTGATGGACCGCGACGGCGAAGGCCTCGACGACGCCGTCAGCATCATGACGCTGCATTCCGCCAAGGGGCTGGAATTCGACACCGTGTTCCTGCCCGGCTGGGAGGAAGGCCTGTTTCCGCATCAGCGCTCGCTCGACGAGAGCGGGCGCGCCGGCCTTGAGGAAGAGCGGCGGCTCGCGCATGTTGGCATCACGCGCGCGCGCAAACGGGCCAAGCTTTACTTCGCCACCAATCGCCGCATGCACGGCCTGTGGAATTCGACCATCCCCTCACGCTTCCTCGACGAATTGCCGGAAGCGCATGTGGAGGTGACGGAGGTGAAAGGCGGCTTCACCGGCATGGGCGGCTATGGCGGTGGCGGCGGCTTCGGCGCCTCGCGCTTCGATACGTTCAAGCCGGCGGGCTCCAGCTATTCCACGCCCGGCTGGCAGCGCGCGCAGAAGCGCCAGCGCGATGACGAGTTCGATGGCTTCGGCGACGAAGGCTCGGAATACGAGAGCGAAGGTCGTTTCAGCGACGACAGCGATGATGTCGCCGATCACCTCTCCCCTGGGGGGAGAGGTCGAACGGGCGCAGCCCGTTCGGGTGAGGGGGCGACACGCATGGGCTCGCATTCCTCACGCGGCACCGGCACATCCAAAGGCCGCTTCGCCGCGCGCCGAGAACCACTGACCATCGAAGGCGAACTCATCGCCAAATCGACCGGCGTGTCATCGGCCTTCAAACCCGGCGACCGCGTGTTTCACATCAAGTTCGGCAACGGCAATGTGGTCGCCGTGGATGGCAACAAGCTGACCATCCTCTTCGACAAGGCCGGCGAAAAGCGCGTGGTGGATAGTTTTGTCGAGAGGGTGTGAAATCAGTTTTTTGTTTCCACAACCCTTGGTAATACTGAATTGGAACACAACTAATTTCTGCGACCGAGAAATTGTCGATGACGCTTTATCCGAGCTACGGTTTGGAGATTCCGCTTCCGACCAAACGCAAAGCATTTGTAAGCTACCATCACGGTGGCGACCAAGCCTACTATGACTATTTCGCTGCGAAGTTAGCGGATCAATACGAAGTCATAACGGATAACTCCCTCGAAAGAAAAATCCAGAGCGATAACGTCGATTACGTTATGCGTTGCATCAGGGAAAACTATGTAAGCGGCAGTTCCTGCACAATTGTACTCTGCGGCGTCGGCACGCGAGGCCGAAAATATGTTGATTGGGAAATTTCTGCCACGCTGGATAAGCAGCACGGTCTCTTAGGCGTTAAGCTGCCGAACAATCCAGTATATAATGATAACACGTGCGACAAACCGGACAGGCTCCAAGACAACCTTGATACTGGTTATGCAATTTGGACCTGGTGGGAAAATATAATCGACAATCCAGCCAACCTAACTTCGCTAATTGAACAAGCGAATGCAAAGCCGAAAAATCTCATAAACAATCGCCGCCCCCTTCGAAAACAGAACGCCTAGCTATCGAGATAAAGGTGCCGAAACTCTCAACAAAGCCATACTTAGCAATTTACGTCGCTTGGCATCCAGAGTTTGACGCTGGAAGCAAAATAGCTGACGCACTTTATAATCACTATCGACGAAACCTATTTGTCAACGTCGCGGGCGGCGCTGGGATAAGCGTCATCTTTAGATCAGCACCTTCGAATAACAGGTCTGTTCCGATTGATATTGACTTCAACGATGCCGAGACAACTGCCGTCGTGGTACTTGTCGACGAAAATATAGAGAAAAGTCCAGAATGGATCGATTACATACAGAAAGCAGTATCTAATTCTGCGGCGATGGGCCACCGAACAGGTGTATTCCCCGTAGCAATCAACAAGAACGCTTATAAAATTGGTGAACCAGCGTCGGACTTAAATTTCATTCGCTGGGATGGGTGGTTTGGGGATGCTGAAGAAGATAAACATCGAAAGCTGATCTTCCAACTGACCTACCAATTCTGCCGCCTGCTAAGGGTGAGTCTTGCGCTTTTAGATCATCCATCGGGGAACGATGAGTTCGAAACATATCTTCAACGTGTGCGCATCTTTTTAAGTCACTCAAAGCATGATTTGCATGGAGAAAAAATAGCGAAGAAAATCAAACAAAGTATCTTTAACGAAAACGACCTCGATGCCTTTTTTGATGTAACAAATATACCGCCTGGATTAAGGTTTGCGGACGTCCTTGTACACAACATCAAGGTTAGCGCAGTTGTAGCGATACATACGGATAGCTTCTCTTCGAGAGAATGGTGCAGGCGCGAAGTGCTAGCAGCCAAACGCCACAATGTGCCGTTTGTGGTCGCAAATTGCATAGTGGACTACGAGGAACGTGGATTCCCGTATATGGGGAATGTACCAGTTATCCGGATGGAGCCGGACGAAGATCACAGAATATCAATTGTAATTGCCAGGTTGCTGGACGAAGTTTTGCGAGCTTTTCTTTGGATATGCCGAATTGAGCTCGCCAAAAAAATCGCGCCACCGAGCACCGCTTTTTTACCTCGACCGCCTGAGTTAGTTTCTTTGGTTACAATGCTACAAGATCACAGTCCGACACCAGATACTATTGTTTATCCCGACCCCCCCTTGGGAGCGGAAGAACTCGCACTGTTTGAATCTCTGTCCGACAACTTAAATTTGCAAAGCTACACTCAATGGGCGGCAGCCGGAGCTGTATAGTGATGCAAGACCCTTTACCTCTTCGAGGGCGGCACGTTGCTTTGTCAATTTCCGACACCCCGGATCTCGAGAATTTCGGCCTCAGCAACAAGCATCTTCATGACGCGGCTATAGAGCTCGCTCGCTATTTGATAGCGGATGGTGCCCACTTGATCTACGGCGGCGATCTAAGACTAGGCGGTTACACTGAAATCCTTGCCGAGGTTTCAGCACGTTATCATCATGAAACTGCTGACAGGCCTTTTGCTTTTACAAATTACATACCATGGCCGGCGAGCGTAGATTGGAGCGAGGCCGACCTTCAGGATCGCCTCGATAAACTCGGTCAATTTGCACTACTTGTTGTTTTGACACCGACAGGGACTGAAACACAACCCAACGCGCGCCGAAAGAACCCCAGCGCAATGGATGCGAACTGGTCCGAAAGCCTCACTGCTATGCGGCGGCGGATAAACAGAGAGAGCGATAGTCGTATCATACTAGGAGGAGCAACGGAGGGATATAAAGGTATGATGCCCGGCGTTGCCGAAGAAGCTCTACTTTGCATCCAAGAAAGGAAACCTCTTTTTTTACTTGGTGGATTTGGCGGTTGTGCACGGGACATGTCGTATGATTTTGGCTTATTAAAAAACTCTCATAAAAAGCGAGATTGGCAAGGACGTTCAGCCTTTCGGGGCATATCCGTCGAAAACCTAAACAATGGTCTTAGCCTTGAAGAAAATCGCCGATTAGCTGACACGCCTCACATAGACGAAATTGTGACGTTAGTTCTTAAAGGGCTGTACCGCTTGGATGAGTCAACGCCAAACCGCTAGCGAAATCACACTAGCGTCTAAGCCAGTCGGAGAGCGAACAGCCAGTATTCTCTTCTTGGTTCCAAACCAGCCACTTGTCTTTGCCTTCGCCTTCTATACGGCCCCACACGATTCGGTCGTAGACACCAAGGTATTCTCGTTCGGACCAACGAGTATCTTTTGCATTTTCATTCGCGGGAAAAACCGCGACCCTATTAGCCCCTTTATAACCATCGGAAAGCCCCAACTCCCAAGGCATCCATCTGCTGTCTTTGCTGTTGTCTGTAGCAAATAGCACAAACTTGCTGCACTGCTTGACTCTCTCACGAAGAATCTTTGCAGTCTCACGATTAGTAAAATCTGGGAGCGCACTATCCTTCTTATCGGTGTAAACTGTCGCTCCTTGGCTTTCCAAGACTTTTATTACTGCCGGTAATAGCTCTGTGTCTTTTGTAGAATGGGAGAGAAACGTCGAGCCGTTAGGAGACCGCTCAACCGAAGCTTTAACGATCCTAGTTCTCTCTTCAGAGAGCATCTCCCGGTTTATGCTTCGAAGATCGTCAAATGTTGTGTAATCAGGCATATCAAAAATCTATATGATGACAACCAATGCAACCCAATCTAGCATGAAAAAAGCTGAAGGCATTCAAGTTGTCAGTATATCCACATGGTTCGGCGCTCCTATTCGTGCAGGACTCGTTCAAGGCTGGTCGTAACTGTGCGGTCGTATTGGCATTGAGGTGTATTGCAATCTACTAGCGCCCCACGTTTTCACCCAGTCGCGCTTGCGTGCGGCCCAATACATCCGCTGCGGCGTAAGCACCGCATCCGTGTCGAGATCATCGTCAAATCTCCACCCCTCCTCCAACTAAAAACCTGCTACCCTCGCCTCATCATGATGAAACGCGAGCCTTTTGCGATTGCGAACATCTACGTGCCGGTGAAGCGGCGCGCGACGCTCGAGCAGGCGCGCGTCGATGCACTGGCCGACGACATCCTGGCCAACGGGCTGAAGATGCCGATCCTCGTGCGGGAGGACGGCGCGCGCTTTGTGCTGGTCGAGGGCCTGCACCGGCTGGAAGCCGCCAAAAAGCTCGGCGAGACCACCATCGACGGCTATCGCGTCAGCGCGCGCAAGCATTAGAGCTTTCTGTGACGCATTTTCTTTACACTAACCGGCACCCACTTCGCTCGAAAACGCTCTCATCCGTACACTTTGTCGCAGGGACGCAACGGCTCTCCCGCATTAGCGTTGGCCCCGAATCGACACTTGGGAGGCGAACATGCCGGGCTTGATTTTGCTGGGGACGTTTTTAGTGACGGCGGTGATATCCATCGCGGCGGCGATATCCGTCGGGCTGATCATCGACCGGCTTCCGCACATCCATGACATGCTGAGCCTGCTCGCCTTCTTCGGCACGCTGATCGTGCTGCTGCCCATCGGCTGGATGCTCGCCGTGCGGCTCACCGAGCCGAAGCACACGGCGTAAGGCTTCACGCCACAGTTTCACTTCAGGAGCGTTTTCCTCACGCGAACCGGCAACCACTTCGCTCGAAAACGCTCTGTTACTGCTTTTCCATTTCCTCGATGCCCGCAGGCGCTACCACCCAGCCGCGCTTGCGTGAGGACCAGTACATGCGCTGCGGCGTGAGCGCCGCATCCGCCGCCGCCCGGTCATCCTCGGCAAAGCCGCCGGCCGGCACGCCGATC
>Ga0164243_10005986_pt1 | contig 18501 bp, 14 predicted proteins | sample OricompcompostOP_FD_108781 | JGI IMG/M metagenome (GOLD analysis project Ga0164243, IMG submission 108781) | Organic Plus compost microbial communities from Emeryville, California, USA - Original compost - Organic plus compost (OP) | ecosystem: Engineered > Solid waste > Mixed feedstock >... | reverse complement strand
CGAACGACTTCAGTAACTCTGCGGGAATGCTCGGCAACTCGGCCAGCGGGGTCTTGGGTTTGCGTGGCATACATACTCCTTGGCGGTATGTTATGCCCTAAACACGAAATTACTGACAGACCCCGTATGGCCCTGCATCGCCTGCGCGCCCAGTTGATGAAGTTTCGCATCATGCAGACCAACGCCCTGCGCGGGCTGCTCTACGAGTTTGGCGTCGTTTTGCCTCAAGGCCACACCGCGCTTCTGAAGGCACTGCCCGATACCCTGGCAGCACTTGATACGCAGTTGCCTGCCATGTTGCTCGATAGCCTGCGCGAGCAATGGGCGCGAGTGCAGCAGATGCAGGTTGAGATCGATGTCATTGAACGCCGGCTCGCCGCCGTGTTGCGCGAGACGCCGCAATGCCAGCAGATTGCCGAGATACCCGGCGTGGGGTTGCTCACGGCAACCGCTGCGGTAGCCACCATGGGAGAAGCGTCGTCGTTCAAATCGGGGCGCGAATTTGCCGCCTGGGCTGGACTGGTTCCCAGGCAGCGCGGCACCGGCGGTCATGTGCGACAACTGGGTCTGTCCAAACGGGGTGACGTGTACTTGCGTACCTTGCTCATGCACGGAGCCCGCTCCATCGTGATACGCCACCGGAACGTGCCGTGGATAGCGGCGCTGCTGGCCCGGCGTCCGTACAACGTGGCAGTGGCGGCGGTAGCCAATAAGCTGGCACGCACGATCTGGGCGGTGCTTGCCAAAGGGAAACCTTATGATCCCACCGCGTTCAGTGCGGCCGCGTAGGAAAAGCCGAGGATTCACATCAACAATATTTTTTAGGTTTTAAAGGCAGCTTCAAGGAGTGATGGCGATAGACACGTGATGGCAAAATAGGTCGGACCGACGCGAGGAAAACCCGATAGGGATGATGAGCCTTGAGCTCGATGTTCAGATGAGGACCTCGGCGTAGCGGATTCCATCAGGGCCAGCAGGCTTGTACCCTGCACCAACAGGCCGGATATAAGACTGCATCCTCACCTTTATGCCAAATCGTTAAAATCCGCTTGACTCTCCGGGAGGCGTCCATATAAGACCATCCCTAGAGAGATGGCTGCGTGCGAGTCCACCTTACGCGCGCCGCACGTTCTTGTCAGTGAGGCACAGTGTCGCACGGCAGTGGAGATCCATACTCGAAGCTGGGTTCTTTGTCTCGAATGTGCCAGGATCGGGAGGGTAGGGGGAAGCGGGATCAACGGAAAACAGTCAGCTCATAGCCTCCCCATCAACTCCGGCATAGCGGTGAACAGGTCAGCCTCCAGTCCGTAGTCGGCTACGCTAAAGATCGGCGCCTCAGGGTCCTTGTTGATCGCTACGATAACCTTGGAGTCTTTCATGCCCGCCAGGTGCTGGATCGCCCCGGAGATGCCCGCCGCGATGTACAGCTGCGGCGCCACGATCTTGCCCGTCTGCCCCACTTGCAGGTCGTTCGGCGCGTAGCCCGCGTCCACCGCCGCTCGGCTCGCGCCGATGGCCGCGTTGAGCTTGTCCGCCAGCGGCGTGATCACTTCCTGGAACTTCTCGCTGCTGCCCAGCGCCCGACCGCCGCTGACGATGATCTTGGCCGCCGTCAGCTCGGGACGGTCGCTCTTGCTCACCTCACGCCCCACGAACGCGCTCTTGCCGCTGTCGACCACGGCGTCCTTGGTCTCCACGGCGGCGCTGCCGCCCGTGGCCGCTGCGGCATCGAAGCCCGTGGTGCGCACGGTGATGACTTTCTTGGCATCGCTGCTCTGCACGGTGGCGATGGCGTTGCCCGCGTAGATCGGGCGCTCGAAGGTGTCGGGGCTCACGACCTTGGTGATGTCGCTGATCTGCGCCACGTCCAGCTTGGCCGCCACGCGCGGGGCCACGTTCTTGCCGCCGGCGGTGGCCGGGAACAGGATGTGGCTGTACTCGCCCGCCAGGCTCAGCACCTGCGCGGCGACGTTCTCGGCCAGGCCATCGGCCAGGCTCGCGCCGTCGGCATGGATGACCTTGGCCACGCCCGCGATCTGGGCGGCGGCCTTGGCGGCTTCACCGGCGTTCTGGCCGGCCACCAGGATGTGGACGTCCCCGCCCGCGGCAGCCGCGGCGGTGACGGTGTTCAGGGTCGCCGGCTTGATGCTGGCGTTGTCGTGTTCGGCGATGACGAGTGCGGTCATGGTCGTTCTTCCTTCGTTGCGGCCTCAGATGACCTTGGCTTCGTTCTTGAGCTTGTCCACCAGCGCGGCCACGTCAGCCACCTTCACCCCGGCGCCGCGCTTGGCCGGCTCCACCACCTTCAGGGTCTTCAGGCGCGGGGCCACGTCGACACCCAGTTCCTCGGGCTTGACGGTGTCCAGCGGCTTCTTCTTGGCCTTCATGATGTTGGGCAGCGTGACGTAGCGCGGCTCATTGAGGCGCAGGTCCGTGGTGATCACGGCCGGCAGGCTCAGGGCAAGGGTCTCCAGGCCGCCGTCCACTTCGCGCGTGACGTTGACCTTGTCACCCGCCACTTCGACCTTGCTGGCGAAGGTGGCCTGCGGCAGCTCGGCCAGCGCGGCGAGCATCTGGCCGGTCTGGTTGGCGTCGTCGTCGATGGCCTGCTTGCCCAGGATCACCAGGCCGGGCTGTTCCTTGTCCACCAGGGCCTTGAGCAGCTTGGCCACGGCCAGGGGCTGCAGCTCTTCGCTGGTTTCGACCAGGATGCCGCGGTCGGCGCCGATGGCCATGGCCGTGCGCAGCGTCTCCTGGCACTTGGCGTCGCCCGCGGACACGGCGATCACTTCCGTGACCACGCCCTTTTCCTTCAGCCGAACCGCCTCTTCCACCGCGATCTCGTCAAAGGGGTTCATGCTCATCTTGACGTTCGCAATGTCCACGCCCGTCCCGTCCGACTTCACTCGGACCTTCACGTTGTAGTCAACCACCCGCTTCACGGGGACCAAGATCTTCATTCGCTTTTCATCTCCAAGAAAATGCGCGACGCGCGCTGCAGCAAAGCCACTGCTGAGTGGTGCACATTGAGGGTCGACATGGCTTACATCACCAGCATGGCCCTGAAGTCGTTCACATTGGTGTGTGTCGGCCCCGTGACCAGCAGGTCGCCGAGCGCGTCGAACCAGCCGTAGGCGTCATTGCGGTCGAGAAAGTCGGCGAGCCTGCGGCCGTGCGCCTGCGCGCGCGCCAAGGTGTCGGGGGTGACGAAGGCGCCGGCGTTATCCTCCACGCCGTCGATGCCGTCCGTGTCGGCCGCCAGGGCCCACACGCCGGCCTGGCCCATCAGCACGCCGGCCAGGCCCATACAGAACTCGCCGGCGCGCCCGCCGCGCCCCTTGGGCGTGCCAGGCGGGCGCTGGCGTACGGTCACCGTCGTCTCGCCACCGGAGAGGATCACGCAGGGCCGCGCGAAGGGCTGGCCGCGCAGGGCCACGGCGCGCGCCAGGGCGCCGTGCACCTTGCCGACCTCGCGCGATTCTCCCTCGATCTCGTCGCTGAGGATGTGCGCCTCGATGCCGGCGGCGCGCGCCGCCTCGGCCGCCGCCTCCAGCGACTGCTGCGGCGTGGCGATCAGGTGCGTGGCATGGCCGGCGAAGACGGCATCGCCCGGCTTGGGCGTTTCCAGTTCGCCGCTTTCGAGCCGCGCGCGCACCGCGGCGGGCACCTCGATGCCGTAGCGGTCGAGGATGGCCAGCGCGTCGGCACAGGTGGTGGCGTCGGGCACCGTCGGCCCACTGGCGATGACGGCCGGGTCGTCGCCCGGCACGTCGCTGATGGTGAGCGTGACCACCTGCGCCGGCCGGCAGGCTGCCGCCAGCCGGCCGCCCTTGATGCGCGAGAGGTGCTTGCGCACGCAGTTCATCTCGCCGATGTGGGCGCCGGATTCGAGCAGTTGTCGGTTTATGCGCTGCTTGTCGGCCAGCGTCAGGCCCTCGGCCGGCAGGGTGAGCAGCGAGGAGCCGCCGCCCGAGATGAGGCACAGCACCAGGTCGTCGGGCGTGAGGCCGGCGGTCAGCGCCAGCATGCGCTCAGCCGCCTTCAGGCCGGCCTCGTCGGGCACGGGGTGGGCCGCCTCGACGATCTCGATGCGCTGCGCAAGACCCTCGGGCCGCGGCGGGATGTGGTGGTAACGGGTGACGACCAGGCCGGAGAGTGGCGCATCCTTCGGCCACAGCGCCTCCAGCGCATGCGCCATCGAGCCGGCGGCCTTGCCGGCGCCTAATACCAGCGTGCGGCCACTGGGCGGCGGTGGCAGAAAGGCGCCCATGCGTGCCGTCGGCAGGGCATGACGCACCGCCGTGCGGTACAGGTGCTCCAGGAAGCCGCGGGGCTCGAGATCACAGGAAGTTCGACTGTTCATGATGGCCTCGTCAACCGGTATTGCGCAGGCCGGCCGCTACGCCGTTGATCGAGATGTGGATCCCGCGCTGCACCTGATCCCCCTGATCGCTGTTCCTGAATCGCCTGAGGAGCTCCACTTGGAGCAAGTTCAGCGGATCGATGTAGGGGAAGCGGTACTGCATGGACAACTGGAGCTCCGGGTTGTCTTGGATCCTTCGATGCGCGCCCGTGATCAGCGTGAGCGTGTCGGAGGTCAGGCGCCACTCCGCTTCGATCATTGAGAACACTGTTTCCCGCAGGGCCGGTTCGCCAACCAATCCGGCATAGCGTCGCGCCAACTGCAGGTCGCTCTTGGCCAGCACCATGTCCATGTTCGACAGCAGCGTGCGGAAGAAGGGCCACTGCGCGTACATGCGCTGCAGCAGCGCCTCGCGCTCCGCGCGGCCCTTGGCATCGGGCGCACCCTCGATGAAGCCCGCCACCGCGCTGCCAAAGCCATACCAGCCGTTGATGGCCAGCCGGCACTGGCCCCAGCTGAAGCTCCAAGGCACGGCGCGCAGGTCCTCGATGTTGTGCTTGGGGTTGCGCGAGGCCGGGCGCGAGCCGATGTTCAGCTCAGCGATCTCGCGGATCGGTGTGGCGCTGAAGAAGTAGTCAACGAAGCCCGGCGTCTCGTACACCAGCGCGCGGTACGCGGCCATGCTGGCGCGCGAGATCGTCTCGGCCGCATCCATGAAAGCGGCCGGCGTCGCCTTGTTCGGCGTCAGGAAGGTGGCCTCCAACGTGGCGGCCACTAGCGTTTCCAGGTTGCGTCGGCCGATCTCGCGGTTGGCGTACTTCGAGCCGATCACCTCGCCCTGTTCCGTCAGGCGCAACTGCCCGCGCACCGTGCCCGGCGGCTGCGCCAGGATGGCTTGGTAGCTGGGGCCGCCGCCGCGGCCCACGGTGCCACCGCGTCCGTGGAACATGCGCAGGCGGATCGGCTGCGCTTCGCCCTCGTTCAGCTCGTCGAACAGCTTCACCAGCGCGTTGCCGGCGCGGTACAGCTCCCAGTTGCTGGTGAAGATGCCGCCGTCCTTGTTGCTGTCGCTGTAGCCGAGCATCACGTCTTGCTCGGCGCCGGAGCGCGTCACCATCGCGTGCACGCCCGGCAGGCCGTAGAAGGCGCGCACGATGGGCGCGGCGTTGCGCAGGTCCTCGATGGTCTCGAACAGGGGCACGACGATCAGGTCGCACACGGCGTCCTCGTTCAGCGTTCCGCGCATCAGCCCCACTTCCTTCTGCAGCAGCAGCGCCTCCAGCAGGTCGCTCACCGTCTCGGTGTGGCTGACGATGTAGTGGCGGATGGCGGCGCGGCCGTAGCGCGCATGCACCGTGCGGGCCTGCGCGAAGATGGCCAGCTCGCTCACGGTGAGCGGCGCGTAGGCCGCGTCGGGCACGCGCAGCGGGCGGGCGTCGTCCAGCAGGCGCAGCAGCAGGGTCTGCTTGGCGTCTTCGGCCAGCGCGGCGTAGTTGGGCTCGATGCGCGCCACCTTCAGCAGGTCGGCCACCACCGCCTCATGCTTGTCGGAGCTTTGCCGCAGGTCCACCGTGGCGAGGTGGAAGCCGAATACCTCCACCGCGCGGATCAGTGGCTTCAGGCGCGGCTCGGCCAGGGCAGCTCCATGCTTCTCGCGCAACGATTCCTCGACGGTGCGCAAATCCGTTAGGAGGCTTTCCGCATCGGAATACGGATGCTGGGGGGCCACGGCGGCACGCACAGCCGTGGCGCCGGTCAACGCGTGAAGCGTGGCCGCCAGACGGGCGTAGACGCCGATCAGCGCGCGCCGATAAGGTTCGTCGCGGCGGTGCTCGCTCGGGTCCGGCGAGGCCTCGGCCAGCGCCTGCATTTCGGGCGTCACCTCCACCAGCGCGGCCGACAGCGACAGCTCGCCGCCCAGGTCGTGGATCTCGGAGAGGTAATGGCGCAGCGCCAACTCGCACTGGCGGCGCAGGGCATGGTCCAGCGTCTCGGCGGTCACGTTGGGGTTGCCGTCGCGGTCGCCGCCGATCCACTGCCCCATGCGGAAAAAGGGCGCGATGTCCTCGCGACCCAGCGCCGTCTCCAGCTCGGCGTACACGTGCGGGATCATGCGCAGGAAGGTCGCCTCGTAGTAAGACAGCGCGTTTTCGATCTCGTCGGCCACCGTCAGCCTGGTGAAGCGCACCAGCCGCGTCTGCCACAGCTGCGTGATCCTCACGCGGATCTGCGCCTCGTTCTCGGCCAGCTCGCGCGGCGCGAGAGCATCCATGGCTTCAGCGCATGGCTGCTGGCGCTGGCGGATGTCGTCGCGTGCTGCCAGCAACTGCGCGATACCGCGCTCGGCGTCGAGGATGCTCTTGCGCTGCACCTCGGTCGGATGCGCGGTGAGCACCGGCGACAGGTAGCTGTGTGCCAGCGTCTGCACCACCTGCGCGTCGCTGATGCCGGCCTGGCGGATGCGCGCCAGCGCCACCTTCAGGCCACCCTCGATGGCCTCGCCCGCGCGCTCGGCCGCGGTGCGGCGGCGGATCTGGTGGCGGTCTTCGGCCAGGTTGACCAGGTGGCTGAAGTAGGTGAAGGCGCGGATCACGCGCACCGTCTCGGCGGCCGTGAGGTCCTCGAGCAGTTGCTTGAGCGCGCGGTCTGCTGATGGGTTCTCGTCGCGGCGGAAGGCGACCGAGAGGGTGCGGATCTTCTCCACCAGTTCGAAGGTTTCAGTGCCTTCCTGCTCGCGGATCACGTCGCCGAGGATGCGGCCGAGGAGACGGATGTCCTCGATCAGTGGCTGGTGGTTGTGGCTCAATCCCCGCTCCTGCGCGTCACCGCATAGACCTGCGGATTGAGGAGATTGGCGGCAGGCGCACCGCTGAAATGCGAATGGATGCCGTCGAGCGCCAACATGCCCATGGCGGTGCGCACTTCGTGCGTTGCGCTGCCGATATGCGGCAGCAGCGTTGCATTAGTGAGGTCCAGCCACCGTGCGTCGATGTTCGGTTCCCCGCGATACACATCCGTGCCGACGGCTCCCACGCGACCTTCCTGCACCGCTGCAAACAACGCAGCCTCGTCAACCAGATCGCCCCGTGCGACATTCACGACGATCGCCCCGGGAGGCATCAATGCCAGACGCTGCGCATTGATGCTGTCCTTGAGCTGCGGTGTTGAGGGAGCGCAGATGCAGAACACGTCACTCGCGCTCAACAGGCTCTCAAGGCTCTCATGGAACTGCGCTCCGCGCTCCTTGTCTTCCGCCAGCCGCGTGCGATTGTGGTAGTGCACACGCAATCCAAATGCGGTTGCGCGCAGCGCGATCGCCTGCCCGATGCGCCCCATGCCGAAGATGCCGAGGCGAAGTCCACCCAGAGATCGGCCAAGAAACAGCGTCGGCGCCCATCGTCCCCATTCACCGCGTCGCAGTGCGGCTTCCGCCGATGTCGTTCCACGGGCCGCAGCGAGGACCAGGAACAGCGCAAGATCCGCGACGGCATCCGTGAGGACGTCGGGCGTATTGAAGACGGGCAGCCGCCGCGCCGTCGCTGCGGCCAGATCGATGTGATCGTACCCAACGGAGTGGGTTCCAAGGACCTCGACGCTGGCAGGCAGGCGGGCAATACGTTCGGCATCGAGCTTGTCGTCAGGCATGATCAGAACCGCCTCGAAGCCGCTGGCCACGTCCAGCAGTCGGTCTCCGATGGGATCGGCTTCACGCCAGAACTGCGCGTCGAACTCTTCATTGGCACGCTCGACGACCGCATCCGTCGGAACGCCCGTCACCAGCAACCTTCGGCGCCGATTCGCGCCGTCTTCAGTTTTCGAAGTCATTCATGGTCCTCATAGGTTTCGACTGCCCACCAAGGCAATCCAAAGGGGGCACAGCGCAAGAAACACCACGGTCGACACGAGCACGGCTCCGGCCGCCACGTCCCCCTCGGAGCTGAACCGCTGCACGTAGATGGCGCTCACCACAGCCACTGGCATGACCAGTTGCAATGCGACCACGGCCGCCGTCAACGGCGGCAGTCCGAGCAGATAGACAACCGCCGCGCCGCCGAGCAGGCCTGCCAGCAGGCGTATTGCGCCGAGCACTGCCCCACGGCCCAGGCCGCTGCGGGATACCGTTGCCAGCGCATAGCCGAGACTGAGCAGCATCAGTGGCACAGCGAGTGATCCGATCAGGCGGGCTGACTCCAGCACCGGGGTCGGCACGGGCATCGCACTGGCGCGCGCAGCCAGTGCGAGTACGCAGGCGATCGCGACGCCCTTGGGCCAACGCTGCCCGTGGGCTCCACCTCGGCTGGTGAACCAGACGCCCAACGTGTGCTGAACGACCGAGTTGACGGCAAAGAACGTGATCGCCACGGCCATACCGGCCTCGCCAAACACCAGATACGCCACGGGCAGGCCGAGGTTGCCGGCATTCGGAAAGGTCGCCGCCGCCGTCAATGTGCGAACCGGCAGCTTGAACACCGCGAGGGCACAACTGCTGGCTGCGGCAGCCACCGCCAGCCCGACCAGAGCAGCAGCCCCCACCTCCAGCAGGCGCGCATCGTCGAGCTTCGTGGTCACCAGGGTGTGGAACACCAGCGCCGGCGTGCTGACCACCGTGGCCAGGTGCGCTACGAACTCCCCGGGGTAGGACTTTCCCGAGCGCGCCCAGAACGCCCCGATGCTGGCGCAGCAGGCGACGGGCAGCAGCAGCGAAGCGATGTGGGCATAGGCCGCCAGCCAGCCCTGCCCCGTCATACCGAGTATGGCGACAGCAACGCGCCCAGGCCAGGCGTCCCTGTCCCCGGGTGTTCAGCCAGGAGCATGTCGGCCGCCCGCTCGGCGATCATCAAGACGGTCGCATTGGTGTTGGTGGAGGTCACCGCCGGCATGACCGAACCGTCGATGATGCGCAAGCCTGCAACGCCATGGACACGCAGCCGCTCGTCGACCACGCAACCGGCTGCTGCATCCGGGCCCATGCGGCAGGTGCCGACACCGTGGTACACCGTGGAACCGTTGACCCTCGCATACTGCAACAAGGCCTCGTCGTCCCCGGCCTGTCCACCAGGCAGGGTTTCTTCCACCACATACCGAGCCAGCGCGGGTTGCTGCGCCAGGGCGCGTCCGATACGCAGGCCGGCCACCACCGTCTCGCGGTCCAGGGGGTGGCTGAGGTACTGGGGGTCGATCAGGGGTGATTCGTCATTCTTTGACGATCTGATGTGCACGCTGCCCCGGCTCTCCGGCCGCATCTGCCACACGCCAAGCGAAAGACCAGGCAGGTCCTCGAGTTCCCCGATCCGCCCCTCCTTGAAGCTGCCTGGCGCGATCACGAACTGCACGTCGGGTCGTTCCACCAGTCCCGTGGAGGCAAAGGCGCCCACGACGGCCGCGCTGTAGGTCAGGATGCCGCTGCCGGACACGACGTACTTGGCGACCTCGCTCGCCAGAGCCGTTCCGTGCGCACGCTCGTTCGCGGTCGCGATGCCCTGGATACGAAAGCACAGGCGCGTGACGTAGTGGTCCTGGAAATTGGCTCCGACTCCGCGCAACGCAACCTGGGTCGGCACGCCGGCGTTGTCGAGGACGTCGGGATCACCGATGCCGCTCATCTCCAGCAACCTCGGTGTGCCGATCACGCCCGCGCTCAGGATGAGCTCCTTGCGCGCCTTCAGCACCACGATGGCTCCGTCAGCACGCATGCACTGCAGCCCGACCGCGCGACGTTCAGGACCTTCACCTTCCATGAGAACCCGAAGAGCTCGCAGTTCGGTGTGAATCGTCAGATTCCTTCTGGACGCGACCGGCCAGAGATAGCCTCGTGCGGCACTCGACCTCACGCGGCCATGGCGGGTCTGCTGGTAGTACCAGATCGACGGGCCGCGCGGGTCCGCGTTGGGGTCATCGAGGAACTCAAGGCCCAGCTCGCGGCCGGCCTCGACGACAGGTGTGCAGACGGCAGGCGGCGCCAGCACTCGCGTGACCATGATCGGACCGTCGGCGCCTCGCCGGGGGTCGGTCCCGTCCTGCCAGGTCTCACAGCGCTTGTAGTAGGGCAGGCAGTTCAGGTAGTTCCACCCTGCCGCGCCCATCGACTCCCAGGTGTCGATGTCCGCCGCGAACGGCCGGACATAGAGCAGGCCATTGATCGAACTCGAGCCGCCCAGCCCCTTGCCGCGCGGAAAGAGGATGGGTCGGTCGGCCGTATCCGGGTGCGGCGCGGTCCGGTAGCTCCAGGTCACGCCAGGATGATCGAGCAGCCGCATGAAGCCGGCGGGGATGTGGATCATCGGATGCCGGTCCCGACCGCCCGCTTCCACCAAGGCCACCTGTTGCGAGCCATCGGCCGACAGGCGATTGGCCAGCACGCAGCCCGCCGTGCCCGCGCCGACGATCACGTAGTCGGCCGTCACTTCCTCATAGGGGAGGTCCACCATCTCAGCGCCCCTTTGCCTCGCCATGCACGGCGGCGTCGTCCAGGCGCGAACCTCTCACCACGCCCTGGCTCATCAGCCCATCGATCTCCTCCTGCGAGAAGCCGAACTGCCGAAGCACCTCCGCACTGTGCTGTCCGAGCACGGGCGGTGGGTGGCGAACCTGCGTGGGTGATCCATGGAAGTTGATGGGATTGGCCAGATTGGTCAGAGGCCCGGCGACCGGATGGTCGAGGTGGAGCACCGCCCCGGTGTGCTTGATCTGCGGATCGGCGGTCAAGGCCGTGTGGTAGTCCTGCACGGCTGCGCTGGGAACATCAGCCTGCGACAGAACCTGGACCCAGTGCGACGCTGGCTGCGCCGCGAATATCTCTTCCAGGATCGCGTCGAGCTGCTCGCGGTTCTCGGTGCGGCGCGTGTTGTCGATGAAGCGCGCATCGGTCAGCAGATCGGCCCGGTCCAGCACCTGGCACAGGTTGCGCCAGAATTTCTCGGTGAAGCACGCAGCGAAGAAGTACTTGCCGTCCGATCCCTGATAGTTTCGGTAAGGCACCATGGTCGGGTGCCCGCTGCCCAGGCGCGATGGTGCCTTGCCGCTGCGGATGGCCTCCCCGTCCCGGGGGATCGTGCTGAACAGCGAGGCTCCCAGCAGCGACGTGTCCAGGCGCTGCCCCGCTCCCGTGCGCTCTCGATGCAGCAGCGCGGCCGTGATGCCCAGTGCCATCATGGCGGCTGCGCCAAAGTCAGGCAGCGGTGCGCCCAGGCGCACCGGCAGCCCCTCGGGCTCTCCCGTCATGTCCATCAGGCCGGCCACCGCCTGCACGATCGGGTCGTTGGCAGGCCATGCCGCATAGGGCCCCGTCTGCCCGAACGCCGAGGCACTCGCATAGATGATGCGCGGATTGATCGCGCGCACGGCCTCGTAGCCGATGCCCAGGCGATCGACCGTGCCGGGCCGGAAGTTCTCGACGATGACGTCGGCGGTCTGGGCCATGCGCAGGAAAACGTCGCGACCCTGCGGTGACTTCAGGTCCAGGCGCAGGCTGCGCTTGTTGCGGTTCTGGGACATGAACTGCACGCTCTCGCCATGAACAAACTGGTTGCCCAGGTCGCGGGCGAGGTCGCCGCGCGCGGGTTCCTCGACCTTGATCACGTCAGCGCCCATGTCGCCCAGCAGCATGGTGCCGACCGGACCGGCTGTCATGACGCTCAGGTCCAGGATGGTGTAGCCGCTCAATGGCAGCCGATTGCCGGTTTCCTTGCTCATACTCGTTGTCTCCGTTCTTCGGACTTACTGTGCTGCCGGGTAAGCCAGGCGCGTGAACCGGCTCGCGCCGCTCTCGGACCGGGTCTGCACAAAGGCAAACCCGAAGGCCGCGTCGTCGCGCTCGGGAAAATCGGTACGCAGGTGACCGCTGCGGGTTTCCCGGCGCGCGAGGCATGCCTCCAGGATGATCGAGGCGGTGGTCGCCATGTTCTGAAGCGTCAGCACACGCGGCAGGGTGGACGGTTCTGCGCCGCCCCCTTGTGCCAGCGACGCCTCGATGTCGCGGGCCAGAGCCAGCGCCTCGGAAAGACCGGTCTCGTTCTTCTCGACGAGAGCATGGCGCTGCATGACCTCCTGCAGGCGCCTGGCACTGCCCTCGACGTCGATGTCGCGATTGGCGGCCAGCGCGGTCGCCAGACGCTGCACGACCGCATCGCCTTCGGGAGAAGCAGAAGCCCGGCTGCCCAGCGCTTCACGGCCCGCCGCATCGCCGGCGCGGTGGCCGAACACCTGGCCCTCGGCCAGCGAATTGCCGCCGGGCCGGTCAGGCCCGCGAACGCCACCAGCCAGCTCCCCAATCACATGAACACCGGGGATTGTCGAGCGCGCATCGGCATCGACCATGCGCACGCCCCCATTGAGGCACTGGAAGGCGATCCCGACCTCCATGAGGTCGCGCTGCGGGTCCACGCCATTGGCCTTCATCCATCGCATCGTGTTCGGGATGGTGGCCTGCAGGCGGTCGGCAGGCACGTGCGCCAGCGAGAAGTTCACGGCACCACGCCCGGTGCCCCGGCCGGCAACGATCTCCGACGCGATGGCGATGTCCAGGTAGCGCGAGACATTGCTCACGGTGAAGGGGAAAACCTTCTCGTCCATCACCTCCTCCTCGCTGACCCCGGCCGGCAGGTAGTCCTTCAGGAAGGCATGTCCCAACGCGTTCGTCATCTTCGGGTGAAGCACGAAGCACGACTTCGAGAACAACTGGACGTAGGGATGGATCAGGGCCGGGCCGAACTGGTGGAACTCCATGTTCACCAGCTCGGCGCCTGCGCGGTACATCACGGCCTGGCCGTCGCCGGTCATCTCCGCCGTGGAGACCTGTTGCGAGAAGAGGCCATGGGCGCCCCCCGTCCCGAGGACCACGGCCTTGGCCCGCACCACGATCCATTCGTTCGATTGCGCGTCGTAAGCCAGCACACCGGCCGCGCGGCCGGACGCATCGAGCAACAGATCGACCAGGGCCGCCGGCGCCCGCACCCGCACGCCTTGGGCGATCGCTTGCTCGTTCAGCGCGCTGACAAAAGCCTTGCCGGTCTTGCCGGACACACCCAGCGCCCGCGCGTAGCTGCCGAAGTCGCTGCGGATCAGCTTGTAGTCCGACGCGTAGCTGCCTGGAACGCTCTCGGTCGGCACCCGGTCGAAGGCAACGCCCAGTTCGATCAGATCGGCGATCCGCTTGGGTGCGTCCTCTGCCAGGACCCGCACGAGGTCGCGGTCGATGAAGCCGCTGGCGGCCGCCATCGTGTCGTGGTAGTGCACCTGCGGGCTGTCGGCGGTGTCACCATAGCCCGAGGCCCCCATGCTCATGATCTCGCTGGCGCCATGGACGGTGCTGCCGCCCGTGCCCAACGGGGCCTTGGCCAGCACCAGCACGTCGGCGCCGGTCAGCCGGGCGGACAACGCTGCGCGCGACGCTGCGCCGCCGCCGCCCACCACCACGACATCCGCTCTGTCTTCCGCGACCTTCAGGCCCAGCGACGTCAATTGTTCGGTAATGCTCTTTGCCATGTGCGTTATCCCCTGAGGCTGCGCGCAACGATGTTGCGCTGGATCTGGTTGGTTCCACCGAAGATCTGGAAGAGCTTCGATTCGCGGTAGTGCCGCTGCATCGGATATTCCATCGCGTAGCCATTCGCCCCCATGATCTGCAGGCCCTCGGTGGCCACGCGCACATAGACGTCGGATGCGAAGTACTTGGCCTGCGACGATTCGGCATCGCAGGGCTGCCCATCCGCGAGCAGTCGCGCGGCGCGATAGGCCATCATCCTTGCCGCATCGACCTGCGTCTGCATGTCGACGATCATGTGCGAGACGGCCTGGAAATCGAACACGGGCTGGCCGAACTGCTTTCGGTCCAGTGCATACCAGCGCGCCAGATCCACTGCCGCCTGCGCTGCGCCTGCACACATGGCCGAGAGCGCGACACGCTCCTTGGCCAGCACGGCGGTCAGCCGCTTCCATCCCATGTGCAGTTCGCCCACCAGCAGGCGCCTGGGCACCCGCACGCCCACGTAGTTCACTTCGCAGGTCCGGATCGCGCTGCCACCTAGGAGGTCGATCGGCCGGATCTCCAGGCCCGGCGCGTCGGTGGGCACCAGCAGCAGGCTGATGCCCTCGTGCTTCTTGGCGTCCTTGTCCGTGCGCACCGCGGTTAGGATGTACTTGGCCTGTAGGGCACCGGTGATCCACATCTTGGTGCCGTCGATCACGAAATTGTCGCCGTCGATGGCCGCGCGCGTGGTCAATGAGGCGGCATCCGATCCCGAGCCGTTCTCGCTGAGCGCAAACGCCAGCCAGCCGTCCCCCTGGGCTAACGCCGGCAGGACCTCCGACTTGATCTCCTCGGAAGCGAAGCGCGCCAGCGCCCCGCCGACCATGTTGATGTTGGCATTCCAGAAGCGGCTCAAGGCCACGCTGTAGTAGGCGGCGACCTCCAGGAAGGCGGTCATGTCCATGTAGTCGCCGATGCCGCCGTACGCTTCGGGCAGCGTGAGCGCGAACCACCCCTGCTCCACGCCGATGTCGATCAGTTCCTTGGGGAAGCGCTTGTCCTCATCGCACTTTCCGATGTAGCCGGGGCTGGCGTGCTTGGCCAGCACGCGGTTGACGCTGCGGCGGAACTCGAACTGCTCGTCGCTCAGGTATGGCCGAAGATCTGGCCGATCGAGCATGGCCAGCGTGTATGCAGGATTCATGGTTGTCTCGCTTGGTTTGTTCAGCGGTGTCGGTCAGGCGCCCGCGCGCACCGGGGATGCCAGTTCGATGCTGCGAAGCCGGGTCGACCGGCTGCGCGCACCGGCCATGAGGAAGGCCAGGTCGGAGCCGCTCAGGATCAGCCGCGCGCCCTTTTGGATGTACTCTTCCATCAGGACCTCGTCATAGACGCCGCCGACCCCGCAGGCCTTTCCGTGGCGCGTGCAGGCGGCAAAGACCGTGTCCAGCGCGGCCTTGACGCTGGGGTGGCCCAGTTGGCCAGGCACGCCCAGTTCCGCCGCCAAGTCGGTGCATCCGACCAGCAGTGCATCGATGCCCGGCACGGCGGCAATCTCGTCCACGTTGTCTCGGCCCTCGACCGTCTCGATCATCGCCACCAGCAGGGTTTCGCTGTTGATCAGCGAAACCGTCTCGGGCACCGGCAGCGACATGAATCGGGTCTGCGGCAGGCCGCCCGGGATCGAGCGGTGACCCAGCGGCGTGAACCGGCAGAAAGACACCACCGCACGCGCCTGTTCGGCGGTGCTGACATGAGGCACCACGATGCCTTGGGCGCCCGTGTCGAGCAGGCGGGTGCTGTGGAACGCGTCATGGGCGGGCACGCGGATCATGGGGGTGATGCCGACGCCGAGCGCCGCCTGGCAGATCTGCGCCGCCGTGTCGATGCTCATGGAGTTGTGCTCCATGTCGATGAACAGCCAGTCGAAATCGCAGCTCTTGGCGATCTGCGAGATGTCGACCGTGCGGGCCTGGCGCAGGCCCATGCCGAGGGCCAGTTCGCCGTTCAAGAGGCGTTGCTTGGCGTGGTTGGGAATGACTTTCATGGGGGTCTCCTGGGGCGCTGGGGTGTGGTGGGCCGTCGCTTGCCGCGTCATTCGGCATCGGCCGGCATCGCGACATTGATGAACTTGGTGTCGAGGTAGTCCCGGATGGCGTAAGGTCCGCCCTCGCGGCCGTAGCCACTGTCCTTGGCCCCGCCGAAGGGGGTGTCGGCGGTGGACGCTACGAAGGTGTTGATCCCGATGACCCCGGCTTCGAGGCGGTCCGCGGTTGCATGGGCCTTGGCCAGCGAGCGGGTGAAGACGTAAGCGGCGAGCGCAAAGGGCAGGCGGTTGGCCTCGGCCACCACCTCGTCGAGCGTCGAGAAGGGCGCCAGCGTACCCAGCGGCCCGAAGGGCTCGTCATTGAGCACCGAGGCGTCCGGCCGCAACTGCGTGAGCCACGTCGGCTCGTAGAAGTAGCCACGGTCCGAGCCTGCGGGCCGCCGCCCTCCCGTCACCACCCGCGCCCCGCCGGCAACAGCCTGTTCCACCATCTCCTCGATGGCGCCGCGGCGGCGGGCGGTCGTGAGCGGTCCCAGGTCCGTGGTGTCGGCCAGCGGCGAGCCGACGTTCAACGCCCGCGTCGCCGCCACCAGCTTGTCTTCGACCTGCGCCGCCACGGACTCGTGGACGTAGAACCGGGTCGGCGCCGCACACACCTGGCCCGCGTTGCGGAACTTGCCTGCCGCGGCGAGGCGAGCGAAGGTGTCGATGTCGGCATCGGCGTGCACGATCACCGGCGCATGACCACCCAACTCCATGCTGACGCGCTTGAGCGTGGTGGCCGACTGCTGCACGATCTGCCGGCCGATGGGCACCGAGCCGGTGAAGCTGACCTTGGCGACCCGGGGATCGTCCATGATCGTGGGGGTGACCTCGGCCGGGCGGCCGACGACCAGATTGATGGCCCCCGCCGGGAAGCCCGCATCCTCGAAACACTTGACGAGGGCCATGGTCGCGCCGGCAGCCTCGCTGGACGGACGGATCACCAGGGCATTGCCGGCCGCAAGTGCCGGCGCCATCTTGCGGGCCAGGAGCAGCAAAGGAAAGTTCCAGGGCACGAAGGCCGCGACCACGCCCAGGGGCTCCATATGCACCAGGTACCGGTCTCCCTTCACACGGCTTTCGTAGCTCAGGCCGAACACACGCCGCGCCTCGTCGGCGAACCAGTCCACGGATTCGGCGGAGGCCTTGGCCTCGCCAACCGCCTGCCGAACCGGCTTGCCAGTTTCCAGCGCCACCAGCCGCCCGAGCGCCTCGGCTCGCTCATCGATCAGTGAGGCGGCCCGGCGCAGCAAGGCGGAGCGATTCCACGCCGTCAGGGCACGCATGCTGCCCCGCGCCGTGTAGGCGGCGGCGATGGCCTCGGCCACTTGTGCCGCATCCGCTTGAGCCACCTCACCCAACGGCTCCTCGGTGGCTGGATTGAGCATGACGCATGCATCCGCAGCGCCGCGGCGCCATGACCCGCCGATGAACTGCCCGTGGGAGGCGTAGAGGTCCTGAAGTTCCATGATGTGATCCGCCGAGCGATGAAGATCGTCAAATCATAACAATATCGCCTCAAGTGTCAACACTTGAATTTGAAGTGTGCGCATATCACATGGTATTTGTTTTGTGCTGTAGACTTAATGAAAACTTCTTCCAAAACCCATGAGCAAAGCTGCAGTTCGAGACGCCGAGGTGATCGCGACACGACTGGACGAGATCCAAGACAGAGTGCGGCAGATGATTGCGGACGGCACACTTCAGCCGGGCGAGCGAGTCAACGAGCAAGCCCTGGCCGCAAAATTGGGTGTGGGCCGCAATTCGGTCCGGGAGGCTCTGCGCGCCCTCGAGCGCAGCGGCCTTGTGCGCATCATTCCCAATCGAGGGGCCGAGGTACGCAAGGTGTCGCTCGAAGCGGCGCTCGATCTGTACGACATCCGCGCCGGGATTGCTCGCACTGCGGGTCGACTTGCTGCCACCCGGCTGGAGGCGGAGGAGGAGGGACGTTTACTGGAGCTGCTGGAGCAGATGGAGGCTGCACTGAACAACCGCGATGGCGGCACGTACCACCAGCTCAACAATGCCTTTCATGACCACCTCATGGCCATCACCAAAAACCCCCGGCTGATCGAGCTCAATAACACCATCGAGGCCGAACTGAGCCTGTACCTGCGCAAGGGCGTGTACACCATGGCCCAGATGCAGTTGTCGCATGCGGAGCACTCCGCGCTCGTCGAGGCACTGCGAAACGGCAAGGTCGCCGAAGCGGCCGACTGCTTCGAGAGCCACATCCTCACCGGCAAGCAACGGATGCTCGACACGGTAACCCGCTCCATTCCCCACCCATGAACGACCACACGACTCCATCATGGAGCGCCCTCTCCGTACGAGCAGGCTCGACGGCCGCAGTGCGCCACGTTTCCATCGACAACCCGCCGCTCGGCGTACTGAATCAGGTCGTGCGCAGGGAACTGGGTTCGTTCTTCCTGTCCACCCAGGAAGATCCGAACGTGCGGTGCATCGTGTTCGACAGCGGCCCGAAAAGCTTTTGCGCCGGTGCCGACCTGCGCGAGTATCCGCAGCGCTTCGACCCCGCGGTTGCCCGTGCGCATGTGCATAACGCGCACCGGATGATCCTTG
>Ga0164243_10005985_pt1 | contig 18503 bp, 14 predicted proteins | sample OricompcompostOP_FD_108781 | JGI IMG/M metagenome (GOLD analysis project Ga0164243, IMG submission 108781) | Organic Plus compost microbial communities from Emeryville, California, USA - Original compost - Organic plus compost (OP) | ecosystem: Engineered > Solid waste > Mixed feedstock >... | reverse complement strand
TCTTGCCGACGCCCGGCGGGCCCCACACGACCACGACCCGCGGCGCGTCGTCGGGTTCGAGCAGGTTCTCCAGCTGGGCGACGGTGTGTTCGCGGCCGACGAAATCATCCGTGCGCGGCGGCAGCTGGCACACCGGCCGCCACTCGGTCGCCTCGTCCATGGCCAGCGTCGTCGCGTACAGCTCGCGCAGCTCGGCGCCCGGTTCCACCCCCAGCTCGTCGGCGAGTACCGAGCGCGCGTCGGCGTAGACCGCGAGCGCCTCGGCCTGTGAACCGGCCTGGTGCAGCGCGCGCATCAGCTGGGCCCAGAACCGCTCCCGCAGTGGATAGCGCTGCGTCAGCTTGCGCAGTTCGGGCACGGCGGCGGACTCGCAACCGGCGCGCAGGTCGAGCTCGATGCGGCGGCCCAGCGCGGTCAGTCGCCGGTCCTCCAGGTCCTGCCGGTCGGCTTCGGCCAGTGGCGACGGGGTCAGCTCGTCGTTCCACAGTTCCAGCGCGGCGGCCAGCTCGCGGCGCTCGGTGCTCTCGTCGGGTGCCTGCTTCGCCGACTCGACGAGCCGGGTGAACTCGAGCAGATCGAGTTCACCGGGCGCGACGATGATGCGGTAGCCGCCCGGTTCGGCCCTGATCCGGTCCGCCTCGCCGAGTGCGGTACGCAGGCGTTTGACCAGCACGTGCAGGCTGTTGCTGGCGTTCTTGGGCTGCCGGTCCCAGATGGCATCGACCAGCTGGTCGGCGGGCACCACCTCGCCGGGGTGGGCCAGCAGGGTGGCGAGCAGGGTCCGGCTGAGTCCCGAGGTGAGACTCAGCGGCTGCCCGTCCACTTCCACGGAGAAACGGCCGAGCAGACGGAAGCGCCAGTTCCGGGGTTGCGGTCGCTTGTCCACGGGCTTGATCTCCATCGATGGCTCTCTGCGAAGACGATACGGAAGTTCGCCCGCGATATCCGCCCGGCCCACGCGCGTGACACGTCCTGGCATATCCGTCCCGCCCGGGGGAGGATGACCGGCATGGCAAAGACGCTGCATGGCAAGGTCATCGTGATCACCGGGGGCGCTCAGGGGATCGGCGCCACCACCGCGTCCGCGCTGGTGCGGGAGGGCGCGCGCGTCGCGATCGGTGACCTCGACGAGGTGCGGGCGGAGAAGACGGCGGGCGAGCTCGGCGGCGACACGATCGCGCTGCCGCTGGACGTCACCGACACCCGGGGGTTCAGCGCGTTCCTCGACGAGGTCGAGCGGCGGCTCGGCCCGATCGACGTACTGATCAACAACGCCGGGGTGATGCTGCTCGCGCCGCTGGATCACGAGGACGACGCGGCGACCGTCCGGCAGGTCGAGATCAATCTGCACGCCGTGATCCACGGCACGCGCGAGGCGATGAAGCGGATGCGGCCGCGCGCGTCGGGCCACATCGTGAACGTCGCGTCGATGGCGGGCAAGGCCGGTTTTCCCGGCGCCGCCACGTACTGTGCGACCAAACACGCCGTCGTCGGGCTGTCGGAGGCGGTGCGGCAGGAGCTACGCGGGTCCGGTGTGGACATTTCCTGCGTGATGCCTGCCGTGGTGCGCACCGATCTCGCGGGCGGGCTGCCCGAGACGCGGCTGTTCAAATCGCTGCGCGCCGAGGACGTGGCGACCGCGATCGTCGCCGCGCTGAAGGAGCCGCGGTTCGACGTGTTCGTGCCGAAAACGCTGGACGTGACCGGCCGCGTGAGCAGACTGGTGCCGCGCGCGCTGGCGGAGTGGTTCATGCGTGCGATCGGGGCGGATAAGGTGTTCATGCAGGCGCATTCGGGGGCGCGTGCGGAGTACGAGGCGAAGGTGCGGCGGTCTTGAGGATTAGCTATTCCCCGGTCAGCCTGGCGGCGGCCGCGGCGAACGTCGTCGGCAAGCTGCGCGGCGGGGTGGCCGATCTGCGGCCGGTGCCGCGTTCGCTGATCGATCAGGGACCGAACCGGTCCGTCTACCGGATGGTGCCGGCGGAGGGCGCGTCCGGGCCGCCGGTGCTGCTGGTGCCACCGCTGGCCGCGCCCGCGCTGTGCTTCGACCTGCGGCGCGGCTGCAGCCTCGCCGAGCATCTCGTCGAGGGCGGCCGGCGGACCTACCTCGTGGACTACGGCAACGTCGCGTTCTCCGACCGGGCGCTGGGTATCGAGCACTACGTGTACGAGGTGCTGCCGAAGGCGATCCGGAAGGTCAGCGAGGACGCCGGCGGGCAGCCGGTGCGGCTCGTCGCGTGGTGCCTCGGCGGGTTGTTCTCGTTGCTGACCGCGGCCAATGACGCCGAACTGCCGATCGATTCCATCGTCACCGTGGCCTCACCGGTCGACTTCACGGCCATTCCGCTGATCGCGCCGTTCCGCCCGCTGGTCGAGGCGACCGGCGGGCATCTGCTGACGCCGTTCTACCGGCTCTTCGGTGGTGCACCGTCCTATGTGGTCGGCCGGGTGTTCTGGGCGACGGGCATCAACAAGGAGATCACCAAACCGCTGGCGATCCTGCGCAATCTGGACGACCGTGATTTCCTGGCCCAGATCGAGGCGGTCGATCACTTCATGGACAACATGATCGCCTACCCCGGGCGCACGTTCGGGCAGCTGTACCACCGGTTCTTCCGTGCGAACGACCTCGCGGAGGGTGCGGTGGACCTCGGCGGGAAGATCATCTCGCTGTCCGGTGTCAAGGTGCCGACGATGATCATCGCCGGGGAGAACGACACCATCGCGCCGCGCCGGGCGGTCGAGCGGCTGACGGGACTGCTGGAGAACGCGCCCGTCGTGCGCTTCGAATCGGCGCCGGGCGGGCACCTGGGCGTACTGACCGGCCGCCGCGCCCGCGGCACGACCTGGCGCTATATCGACAGTTTCCTCGATTCCTGACCGCGGCGGTCACCTCCTGCGGCGCTTGCTCGCGTCCCGGGACATGCTCGGGTGAGTCACACGTACAGCGAGACCTGCTGCCCCTCGGGGACTCCGGTGGCGTCGCAGATCTTGTTCAGTTCGATCTGGTAATACAGCGTCCCGGCGCCGAAGACGAGCATCAGGAGCGTGCCGATCCCCGCCGAGCACGTCGCCTGCAGCCCGGCGGCGCGCTGCGCGTTACGAATTCGCGTGCCGCAGTTGTAGTAGCTGACCAGCGGAGCGATGAACGTCCAGCTCAGGAAGAGCAGCACGAGCATCGGCCCGGCGACCGGAACAGCGCGCCGCCGATCGAATTCCGCCATCTCCTTGTGGATTTTGAAGTACCAGACCAAGTGGTAAATACCCAAGGTCAGAATTGGCCACAGGAGCCACACGGTCACCGGATGGCGCCGTTTCATGGCGAGCCCGGTCGCGACGGGTTGCGATGTCGGCGAGGCGGCCACCGGGAGGGCGGGCGTCGCCTGCGGAATCCGGGCGGGCTGATAGGAATCGGGTTGGGTCATGGCTGTTCGGGGACCTCCGTCTGCCAAGGCTTGTGGTCGCGTTCGATCCCCCGAATCGCCCGACCTCGGTGTGTTGAGCGCAGATGTGATCGCCGGAAATACAACGGCCGTTACCGGAAGATCTGGAACGCGATGCACCGCAACAGAGTCGTGATCTTGTCCCCGGCTGTTGGCGCGGCGCCACTACCGGCGCTGTAACGAACGCCCCGGCCGGCCGATCTGATAACCAGGCTCGGTGCACCGAGGAGGGGCCGATGGAGCAGCAGGGTCCGCCGCTGGTGGAGGGCAGGCAGCCGGGCGCGCGATGGTGGTACTACGTCGTCACGATCGGCACGGCCGGGCTGTTCGCGTGGGTGCCGTTCCTGCACGCCGCCATCCGGCACCGGACGGCGTACACGCGCTGGCTGGCGGTCATTTTCGGGGCGCTGGACCTCGTGATCTACGTACTGCTCGGGATGACGCCGAGGGACGCCGAAGGCAACGCGACCGGCGGCGACACGATCAGCTACGTCGGTGCCCTGTTCGCCCTCGTCGCGGTGATCGGCGGCTGCACGCTGCTGGCGTCGCTGCGCCCGCCCGCGGCGCCGCCTCCCGCTCCCCGGGCCGATCCCGCGATCATGACGGTCCTCGCCGCGCGTGCCCGCCGGGACGAGGCTCGGAAGCTGGCCGCGGAGGACGCACTGCTCGCCCGCGAGCTACGCATCGGCCGCCCGGACCTGCCCCGCGACTACGACGACGGCGGCCTCGTCGATCTGAACAACGCCCCCGCCACTGCGATCGCCGAGGTGTGCTCGATCCCGCCGGACGCCGCCGAAGCGATCGTCGCCGCGCGGGCGGGCCGGACCTTCACCGCGGTCGAGGAGCTGTTCGTGGTGGCCGATGTCCCGGTGGAGTTGTGGGACCGGATCCGGGACCGCGCCGTCCTGGTGGCGTGATGTTCGGTCTCGGAAACTACGAGGGCATCATCGCGGCGGGCTTCCTCGTCGTCGGGCGTGACGCGGACGGGAACGGAGCCTGGCCCGGCGGGCCTACGTGGGCCTCGAAGCTGCTACCGCCGCGAACGTGGGCTGGTCGCCCGGCCACGATCGTCCACAGTGGCCGGGCGGTTCCCGCGCTACTTCAACTCGCTGGACGTCTTTCCCAGCACTCGCCGTGCCACGATCAGCTGCTGGATCTGTTGCGTGCCCTCGAAAATGTCCAGGATCTTCGAGTCGCGTGCCCACTTCTCCAGCAGTGACTCCTCCGTGTAACCGAAGGCGCCGGCCAGCTCCACGCACTTCAGCGTGATGTCCACAACGGACCGTCCGGCCTTCGCCTTGGCCATGGACGCCTGCAGCGAGTTCGGTTTGCGGTTGTCGGCCATCCACGCCGACTCCAGGGTCAGCAGGTACGCCGCCTCGTAGTCGGCCTCCAGTTCCAGGTACGCCGCCGCCGCGGCGTGCTGCAGGTTCGCGGGCTGGTCGTAGTCCACCTTGACGCCCGCCTCGGACAGGATGCGCGCCGTCTCCTCCAGGGCGGCCCGTGCGACGCCGATCGCCATCGCGGCCACCAGCGGCCGCGTGTTGTCGAACGTCTGCATGACCCCGGCGAACCCCTTCTTGGTGTCCACCTCCGGGCTGCCCAGCAGGTTTTCCTTGGGTACGCGGCAGTTCTCGAACCGCAGCACCGCGGTGTCCGAGGCGCGGATGCCGAGCTTGTGCTCCAGCCGCACCACCTCGAAGCCCGGCGTGCCCTTCTCCACCACGAAGGATTTGATCGCCGCGCGGCCCTTCGACTTGTCCAAAGTGGCCCAGACGACGACGGCGTCAGCACGCTGCCCCGACGTCACGAAGATCTTCTCACCGTTGAGGATGTAGGAGTCGCCGTCCTCGACCGCGGTCGTGGTGATGGCCGCCGAGTCCGAACCGCAGTCCGGTTCGGTGATCGCCATCGCCGCCCACAGCTTGCCGAACCGCGCCAGCTGCTCCTCGTTCGCGACCGAGGCGATCGCCGCGTTGCCGAGACCCTGCCGCGGCATGGACAGCAGCAGCGCCACGTCACCCCAGCACATCTCGATCGTGCCGAGCACCGTGCTGAGGTTGCCGCCGTTGCGGTTGCCCTGGCCTTCGGACTTGTCGTCACGCCGCACGCCGGCCGCGCCGGCCCCGCCCTCACCGGAGGAGTTCAGCCCGTCCAGCACCGCCGCGAACATGTCCAATTCGGACGGATACGCGTGCTCGGCCCGGTCGTACTTGCGCGAGATCGGGCGCAGTACCTGAGACGCGGCCTGGTACGCCTGGTTGATCAGGGCGCCGGCCTTCTTCGGAGGTTCGAGGTTGATCACGAGAAAGCCCTTTCTAAAGAAGAACGACGCCTTCGGCGATGCCGATCGCGCGCAGATCGCGGTACCAGCGCTCGACCGGGTGCTCCTTGGTGAAGCCGTGCCCGCCGAGCAGCTGCACCCCGGCGCTGCCGATCCGCATTCCCTTGTCGGTGGCCAGTTTCCTGGCGAGCGCGACCTCCCGGGCGTACGGCTTGCCCTGCTCGGCCCGCGCCGCCGCGCGCAACGTCACCAGTCGCATGCCCTCCAGCTCGATCGCGATGTCGGCGACCGAGAACGCGACCGCCTGGCGGTGGCTGATCGGCTCACCGAACGCGGTGCGCTCGTTGACGTAGGGGATCACGTAGTCCAGCACGGCCTTCGCGGTGCCGGTGGCCAGCGCCGCCCAGCCGAGCCGGGAAAGCCTTACGGCGTCGGTGAAGACGTCCGGTGAGCCGCCGCCGAGCAGCGACTCGGCCGGCAGTTTCACGCCTTCCAGATGGAGTTTTCCGGTCGCCGCGCCACGCAGGCCCATCGCGGGCTCGGCCTCCACGGTCAGCCCCGCCGTAGAGGACTCCACGAGGAACAACGCGGGACCGCGGCCTTCCAGCGTCGCCGACACGATGAACAGCTCGGCCTGCGCCGCACGCGGAACCAGCGACTTCACGCCGTCCAGCTGGTAACCCGACGGCGTGCGCCGCGCGCGGGCCGCGGGTTTGAACGGGTCGAACAGTGGCTTTGCTTCCTGCAGCGCGAGCGCCGCGACAGGCACGTTCTCGCCGGTGAACGCGGGCAGGTAGTCGGCCTGCTGCTGCGCGTCACCCCAGAGCACGAGCGCGTTGCTGACGGCGGACGGGGCCAGTACGGCCACCGCGAGCCCGAGGTCGCCGTGCGCGAGCGCCTCGGCAATCAGCGCGCTGGTGACGACCGAGCGTTCGGTGCTCGCGCCGCCGAGCTCCTCCGGAATACCGATCTGGGTGACGCCGAGCTCGGCGGCCCTGGTCAGCAGGCCGTCCGGTGGGGCCAGCTTCGCGTCCGCCTCGGCGGCCGCGGGACGCAGCTGCTCGGCCGCGAACTCCGCCACCGTCTCGGCGATCATCTGCTGTTCTTCGTTCGGCGTGAGGTCGAACAGGCCCTTGTCGCTGGGCGCCGCCGGCCGGGTCGCCTGCCCTCCGCGACGGGCGGATTTGAAGCTCCGGCTGGCCGCGCCCGCCGCCCGGAAGCCGTTCTTCGTCGCCGACGACACCAGGTTCTGCACCGGCGCGCGCAGACCCGCCCGATCGAGCGTCTTGCTGCCGGCGAGTTTCGTGAGCGCGGCGAGCCCGACGCCCATGACGTCTCGCTTTCGCCGCGGTGTTCCGTTGAGCGCTGCCACGTCGCACTCCCATCGACCGTTACCTACTCGCGAGTAGGTTACCACGAGTCAGAAGTGTCCGGCGAGACTCCGCGCGATGGAGTGAAGTGGCGTGTGGTGTGAGAGGTCAGCGGCCGAGAGCGGCCGTCATCAGGGCGATCAGCTCGGCGGGCAGATTGGGGCGGGCGAGAACGCGCCGCGTCCTCGCCAGGTCGTTCGCGATGGTCAGCGCCGCGTGCACGGTGATCTTGGCTTCGCGGGCGCCCAGCTCGGGACGGGCCGTGCCCAGCAGGTCGACCCAGCGGGCCACGTAGTCGCGCTGGATCCGGAGCAGCTCGGCCCGCTCGGTCTCGCCGAGGTGCATCCCGCCGACGGAGAACGACACCACCAGTTCGGGGGAGCCGGTGATGTTGCGGACGTAGGACTCGACCAGCCTGCCCAGCGCCTCCGCCTCGTCCGAGCTCGTACGCAGGATCTCCTCCGCGCCCAGCACGAGGCGGTCGCCAGCCCGCCGCCCGATCGCGTAAGCCAGGCTCGCCTTGCTGGGGAAATGCCGGTACACGCTCGGCCCGGCGATCCCGGCCGCCGCGCCGATGTCCTCCATGCTCACCGCGTGGAAACCGCGCCTGCCGAACAGTTCCGCCGCCGCGAGGAGCACCTGCTCCCGCCGCGACGGGGAGCCGACCCCGAGCGGTGCGGGCGCCGGGCCGGCGGTTACGGGCTTGGGCACGTCGGTGCTCAGCACGCGCTTCGCGATGTCCACGAGTAGCCGCTCGAACCGGCGTTTAGCCACCGTCGTGTGGTGCACGGACACGCTGCCGAACACGCTCAGTGCCGCCCAGCACAGCAGTTCCGCGTCCGCGCCCGGCAGCTCGGGGCGCACGTCGAGCAGCACCTTCGCCCACGTCGTGAGCAGTGTGCTCGACCGCTTCCCGATCTCGCGCTGGTCCTCCGGCGAGAGGTTGCGGCCCTCCCAGCGCCACAGCGCGGCCACGTCACGCCGCTCCACCGAGGCGGAGGCGATCCGGCTGAGCAACTGGTCCACCTGCTCGCCGCTGGGGCGTTCCAATGTGGACAGTGCGGCGGTGGTCTCGGCCTCCATGTCCCGCACCGCCGACAACAGTACGTAGGAGAGCACCGACTGCTTGTCCGCGAAATGCCGGTACAGCGCGGGCCCGGTGAGCCCGGCCGCCGCGGCGATGTCGTTGATGCCCACCCCGTGATAGCCGCGCGCCCGGAACAGCTCGGCCGCGACCTGGGCCAGCTGTGTTTTCCGGTCGCCGTTGCGACGGTTGCGGGAAGTCACCATGGTGAGACCACTCTAGCGTGACCGAATCACACTGCAACCGGTTGACACCTGGGGATTTAGGCGCACTATGTTAGTGAGTATTAGCGTCGTCTATGGCTAAGAAGGGCCGTCGGTGTGAGCAACGAGGCATACATCTACGAGGCGATCCGAACGCCTCGTGGCAAGAACAAGGGCGGGTCCCTGCACGGGACGAAGCCGATCGACCTGGTGGTCGGTCTGATCAACGAGCTCAAGGCGCGCCATCCGGGGCTGGACCCCGCGCTGATCAACGACGTCATTCTCGGCGTCGTCTCCCCGGTCGGGGACCAGGGCGCCGACATCGCACGCGGCGCGGCGATGGCCGCGGGTCTGCCGGACACGGTCGCCGGTGTGCAGCTCAACCGGTTCTGCTCGTCCGGGCTGGAGGCCGTCAACCAGGCCGCGGCGCGGGTGCGCTCCGGCTGGGAAAGCCTGATCCTCGCGGGCGGTGTCGAGTCGATGTCGCGCGTGCCGATGGGCAGCGACGGTGGCGCGATGTTCACCGACCCGGCCACCAACTACGACACCTACTTCGTGCCGCAGGGCATCGGCGCCGACCTGATCGCGACCATCGAGGGCTTCTCGCGGGAGGACGTCGACCGGTTCGCGGTGCGGTCGCAGGACCGGGCCGAGGCGGCCTGGGCGGGCGGCTACTTCGCGAAGTCCGTCGTGCCGGTCAAGGACATCAACGGTGTGACCATCCTCGACCACGACGAGCACCGTCGTCCCGGCACCACGGTCGACGACCTGGCCAAGCTCAAGCCCGCCTTCGAGGGCATCGGCGAGATGGGCGGTTTCGACGCGGTGGCGACGCAGAAGTACCACTGGGTCGAGAAGATCAACCACGTGCACACCGGCGGTAACTCCTCGGGCATCGTCGACGGCGCCGCGCTGGTGCTGATCGGCGACGAGCAGGTCGGCAAGGACCTCGGCCTCACGCCGCGGGCGCGCATCGTGTCCGCCGCGATCACCGGTTCCGACCCGACGATCATGCTCACCGGTCCCACGCCGGCCACCCAGAAGGTGCTCGACCTCGCCGGGCTGACCACCGACGACATCGACCTGTTCGAGCTGAACGAGGCGTTCGCGTCGGTCGTGCTGAAGTGGATGAAGGACCTCAAGCTGCCGGACGAGAAGGTCAACGTCAACGGCGGCGCGATCGCGATGGGCCACCCGCTGGGCGCCACCGGCGCGATGATTCTCGGCACGATGGTGGACGAGCTGGAGCGCCGCCAGGCCCGGCGCGCGCTGCTGTCGCTGTGCATCGGCGGCGGCATGGGTATCGGCACGATCATCGAGCGGGTGTGAGGACATGACCAACACGATTCGCTGGGACTCCGATTCCGACGGCATCGTCGTGCTGACCCTGGACGACCCGAACCAGTCGGCCAACACGATGAACGCCGACTTCCAGGAGTCCTTCGGTAAGACCATCGACCGGCTGGAGTCCGAAAAGGACTCGATCACCGGTGTGGTGATCACGTCGGCGAAGAAGACGTTCTTCGCGGGTGGTGACCTCAACGATCTGATCCAGGCGACGCCGGAGCACGCCGAGCAGATCACCGAGACCACCAACGCGCTGAAGGCGCGGATGCGCCGGCTCGAGACGCTGGGCAAGCCGGTCGTGGCGGCCATCAACGGCGCCGCGCTCGGCGGTGGCCTGGAGATCGCGCTCGCGACGCACCACCGCATCGCCGCCGACGTCAAGGGCAGCGTTATCGGCCTGCCCGAGGTGTCGCTGGGCCTGCTGCCCGGCGGTGGCGGCATCGTCCGCACCGTGCGGCTGCTCGGCATCCAGAACGCGGTGCTGAACGTGCTGGTGCAGGGGCAGCGGCACAAGCCGGCCAAGGCCAAGGAGATCGGCCTCGTCGACGAGCTGGTGTCCACTGTGGATGAGCTGCTGCCGAAGGCCAAGGAGTGGATCAAGGCCAACCCCGAGGCCAAGCAGCCGTGGGACGTCAAGGGCTACAAGATGCCCGGCGGTTCGCCGACGAATCCGGCGTTCGCGGCGAATCTGCCCGCGTTCCCGGCCAACCTGCGCAAGCAGCTCAAGGGCGCGCCGATGCCCGCCCCGCGCGCGATCCTCGCCGCCGCGGTCGAGGGCGCGCAGGTCGACGTCGACACCGCCGCCAAGATCGAGACGCGGTACTTCGTCAGCCTCACCACCGGACAGGTCGCGAAGAACATGACCAAGGCGTTCTTCTTCGACCTGCAGCACATCAACTCGGGCGGTTCGCGTCCGGACGGGTACGACAAGTACACCGCCAAGAAGGTCGGCGTGCTCGGCGCGGGCATGATGGGCGCGGCCATCGCGTACGTCTCGGCGAAGGCCGGTATCGACGTCGTGCTCAAGGACGTCTCGCAGGAGGCGGCCGAGAAGGGCAAGGGCTACGCGGTCAAGCTCGAGGAGAAAGCGCTTTCCCGGGGCAAGACCACGAAGGAGAAGTCGGACGCGCTGCTGGCGCGGATCAAGCCGACGGCCGACCCTGCCGACTTCGCCGGTGTCGACTTCGTGATCGAGGCCGTGTTCGAGAGCCAGGACCTCAAGCACAAGGTGTTCGGCGAGATCGAGAACATCGTCAACCCGGACGCGGTGCTCGGTTCGAACACCTCGACACTGCCCATCACCGGCCTCGCGCAGGGTGTGCAGCGGCAGGAGGACTTCATCGGCATTCACTTCTTCTCGCCGGTGGACAAGATGCCGCTCGTGGAGATCATCCGCGGGGAGAAGACGTCCGACGCGACGCTGGCGAAGGTGTTCGACTACACCCTGCAGATCAAGAAGACACCGATCGTCGTGCACGACAGCCGCGGCTTCTTCACCTCGCGGGTCATCGGCACGTTCATCAACGAGGCCGTCGCCGCGGTCGGCGAGGGTGTCGAGCCGGCGTCGATCGAGCAGGCCGGCTCGCAGGCCGGGTACCCGGCTCCGCCGCTGCAGCTGATGGACGAGCTGACACTGACCCTGCCGCGCAAGATCCGGCAGGAGACGCGGGCCGCGGTCGAGGCCGCGGGCGGCGTGTGGAACGAGCACGCGTCGGAAGCGGTCATCGACCGGATGATCGACGAGTTCGACCGCAAGGGCCGCTCCACGGGTGCCGGTTTCTACGAGTACGAGGACGGCAAGCGGGTCCGGTTGTGGCCGGGCCTGCGCGAGGCGTTCAACAGCGGCAGCAAGCAGATCCCGTTCAAGGACCTGCAGGAGCGCATGCTCTTCGCCGAGGCGCTGGAGACCGTGAAGTGCTTCGATGAGGGTGTGCTGACCACGGTGCAGGACGCCAACATCGGGTCGATCTTCGGCATCGGTTTCCCGGCGTGGACCGGTGGTGTCATCCAGTACATCAACCAGTACGAGGGTGGCCTGAAGGGCTTCGTGGCCAGGGCCCGCGAACTGGCCGAGCGCTACGGCGAGCACTTCCAGCCGCCGCAGTCGCTGGTGGAGAAGGCGGAAAAGGGCGAGATTTACGAATAGGCCCTGATGCGACATTGCCCTCCCTCGGAATCCGGATTCCGGATTCCGGATTCCGGATTCCGGGTCCGGGTCCGGGGGAGGGCACCGTCATCCCCACCGCGAGTCGAGCCCTCCAAGCGCCCGAGTCGAGCCCTCCAAGCGCCCGAGTGGGGCCTTCCATGCGCCCGAGTGGGCGCTTGCCTGCGTTCGAGTGGGCGTTTACGTGCGGCGAGCGGGGCGCCTCGGGAGCCCCGACTCGGCTCGGGCGCGCGGAGGGGCCAACTCGGGCGCGCGGAAGGGACGACTCGGGCGCGCGGAAGGCTCGACTCGCGGGACTGCAACGCATAACTCGGGCGCGCGGAAGGCTCGACTCGCGCTGGGGGCGTCACATCAGGGGTGGGATGTGGGCGTCGATCAGGTGGGGGCCTGGTTCCGAGACTGCGCGGTTGAACTGGTCCGCCAGTTCCTCCGCCGTCGTCGCCCTTGTCGCTGGGACGCCCATGCCTTCCGCGATCTTCACGAAGTCCATGTCCGGCCTCGCCAGGTCGAGCAAGTCGTTCGCCTTCGGGCCGCCTGCCTCGGCGCCCACTCGCTGCAGTTCCATGCGCAGGATGGCGTACGCCCGGTTGTTCAGCACGACCGTCGTCATGTTCAGGTTCTCCCGCGCGTGCGTCCATAGCGCGGAAATCGTGTACAGGGCGCTGCCGTCCGCCTGCAAGGCGATCACCGGCCGCTCCGGCGCGGCGATCGCGGCGCCCGTCGCGACCGGCAGGCCCTGGCCGATCGCACCACCGGTCAACGTGAGCACATCGTGCCGTGGGGCGCCCGCGGTGGCCGCCGGCAGCAGGACGCCCGAAGTGTTGGCCTCGTCCGAGATGATCGCGCCCTCCGGCAGTAGGGCACCGATGACGTCGACCCAGTTCTGCGCGGTGAGCGGGCCGGCCGGCAACTCGGGGCGATTCGCTTGCTGCACAACGGGTTCCGTGTCCGGGGCGACCGCGTCCGCGAGTGCCTCCAGTGCGCCGACGACGTCCTGACCCAACTCGGCGAGCGTGTGCACCTGCGCGCCCTCCGGGACCAGCTCGCTCGGCTTACCGGGGTACGCGAAGAACGACACCGGCGCCTTCGTGCCCGCGATGACGACGTGCTTGATGCCCTGCAACTGGTACGAGGCCTGCTCCGCGAGATACCCCAGGCGCTCGAAGGACGGCAGACCCGCGCCGCGCTCCAGCCGCGCCGGGAACGTCTCGGCAAGCGGCTTCGCGCCCGTTGCGGTCGCGATGCGGCTGATCGCGCGCAGGCCCGCCTCCCGGCAAGCGGGACCACCGAACAACAACGCGACCGGCTCACCCGTGCGCAAAACCTCGGCGACCGACTTCACCGTGGTCTCCGCGACGGCGTGCGGCACGCGCGGCGGGATCGGTGCGACCGCGACACCGCCGTCGCCCCACGAAATGTCCGCCGGCAGGATCAGCGTGGCCACCCGGCCGGGCGGGTCCTGCGCCGCGGCCACGGCGGCAGCGGCGTCGGCGCCGACATCGGCGGTGCTGTCCGAGCGGCGCACCCAGCCCCGCAACGAACCGGCCACCGCCTCGATGTCCGACTCCAATGGCGCGTCGTACTTCTTGTGGTACGTCGCGTGGTCTCCGATCACGTTCACGACCGGCGTATGCGCGCGCCGGGCGTTGTGCAGGTTCGCCAGGCCGTTGCCGAGGCCCGGCCCGAGGTGCAGCAGCGTCGCCGCGGGCTTGCCGGCGATCCGCGCGTACCCGTCGGCCGCGCCGGTCACCACGCCCTCGAACAGGCCGAGCACGCCGCGCATCTCGGGGACCGAATCGAGTGCGGCGACGAAGTGCATCTCCGACGTGCCGGGGTTGGAGAAGCACACGTCCACACCGGAATCGACGAGCGTGCGGATCAAGGACTGCGCGCCGTTCATGAGTCTCCTAATCGAAAAGGGTGCCGGGGTTCAGGATGCCGCTCGGGTCGAAAGCCTGCTTGACCCGGCGCAGCAACGCCATTTTCGCCGGGTCCTCGAGTGCCGCGTAGTGCTCCTTCTTGGCCTGTCCGATCCCGTGCTCACCGGAAATGGCGCCACCCGCGGCGACCCCGGCGGCGAAGATGTCGTGCAGCAGCTTGTGCCGCTTGTCCTGATCCTTGCAGAAGATCGCGAGATGAACGTTCCCGTCACCGGCGTGCCCGCAGCCGATGGCACCCGCCTCGGCCGCGGCGGCCAGTTCCCGTGCGCGGGCAAGGAAACCGGGCATCTCCGAGCGCGGCACGACGACGTCGATCACGTCGTCGGCACCGGCGGCCTTCGCCGTCCAGAACGCCTTCTCCCGCGCCTCGATCAGCTTCCGCGCGGACGGGCCGTCGAGCACGTACACGTCCGCCGCACCCAGTTCGCCGAGCAGCTCACCGGCCCGTTCCACGTCGCCGCCGAGCCGGTCGCCGTCCCGATTCTCCAGTCCTACCACCAGATACGCCTGCGTGGTGTTCTTGACCTCTTCCGGCACACCGAGTTCGAGCTGCTCGTTGTAGGAGATCGCGGCCATCGTGAGGTTGTCGATGTATTCGAGGATGTTCGGGGTGAGCCCGCTGGCGATGATCTTCGGCACCGCGGTCATCACCTGGTCGAGATCGCCGAACGGGGCGAGCAGCGTCGCTCCGTGGGCGAGTCGCGGATGCAGCTTGACGATCACCTCGGTGGCCAGCGCGAGTGTGCCCTCGGATCCGATGATCAGCTGGGTCAGGTCGTACCCGGAGGAGATCTTCGACGTCTTGCCACCGGTGCGGATGATCTCGCCGGTCGGCAGAACCGCTTGCAGGCCAAGGACATTGTTGCGGGTGACGCCGTACTTGACGGCTCGCATACCGCCCGCGTTGGTACCGACGTTGCCCCCGACGCTGGCGCTGAGCTCACCGGGATAGACGGTGTAGGCGAGGCCGGCGGCGGCGGTCTTCTCGTCGAGTTCGGCGAGCGTGACGCCCGGCTGGACGACGGCCACCTGGTTGCCGGTGTCGATCTCCAGCACCGCGTTCATCCGTTCGAAGGAGATGAGCAGGCCGTCCTCGCGGGGCCGGGCCGCACCGGACAGGCCGGTGCCGGAGCCTCGCGCGGTGACGGGCACGCCGTGCTCGGCGGCCGCGGTCAGCAGCCCGGCGACCTCCTCGGCCGTGCGGGGTTTGGCCACGTAAGCCGGTTTCCTCGGGTCACAGGTCAGCGCCTCGTCCTTCGCGTAGTCCTCGCCGACCTGCGTGCCACTGAGCAGGTTGTGCTCGCCGACGATCTCGGCGAACCGCGCCGCGACGTCCGCCATGACGTCACCCGCCTCTCTCGCGTGCCCGTACTGCCTGTTGACGGCAGCGTAGTACGGACAGTACCCGGCGGGTCGTGAAGATATTTCACATACCGCTCGGATGCCGACGGGCTCCCCGAAGCGCGGTTGCGGGGCCGGTCCGCGCCAACGTCCCGGCCCCGCGGGAATTCTCAGAACTTCACAACTTCAGGCAGTTCGCCCGGATCAGACGAGCCAGCCGAGCACGTGCGCGAGTCCAGCCAGCACGCCGGAGACGATGTCGTGACCGTGCGGGACGTGCGCGAGGAAAGCGTGCATTGTTGAGGGGCTCCTTAATGATTTCGATGTGCAATGACTGCTTTCGAAAGCAACAGGAGATTTGCACTCCGCGAGGCCCGCTGTCAAAGCGCTTCCCGCGCCAGGTTCCGCCGGTGGTCCGTGGCGGGAAAATGCCCCCAGGCTAAACATGTAACACCTTCGTGTTTGCGCTGGGGGGTGTCACTTGTTCGGGGATGCACTGAACGTAGTTCAACGAAAATGGTGACGTGGGGTGATGGCGATCTTGATGCGGCATCCGGGCGCCACGCTGCCTCGATCGGGTGAACTTGTTGGCACGAAAGGTGATTTACGTGAGATCACGCGAACGGGTGAAGGGAGCCCCCGACGGCTCCCTTCACCCTGTGTGCCCGGTGTCACTCCGCGCGGGCGAACGAGAGGGTCTCGCCCTCCACGCCGCGCAGCCACAGATCCTGTGCGGCGGCCGCCATTTCCGGCAGGCCTTCGACGATCGTGGCGAATACGTTTCCCGGTACCCAGCCCGCGTCACCATTGATGAGCAAATTGTTCCGACCGTAGAAGATGGCGAGATCGGTGGCGCCCTGATCGCTGTGCGCCTCGCTGGAATCCTCGTACCCGTATGCCGGATTACCGATTTCCCATGCCTCGAACCCGAAATACACGACGTCGCCGGGAATCGGGGTGATCGTCGGGTTCTCGCGGCCCGGCTTCGGCTCGGCGAACGGCGGCACCAGCGTGTACACCTCATTGCGCGCGTACTTGGCGTGGTAGGCCGAACCGCTCTGCGGCAGCGCGTCCCACACGGCCTTGCACGTGCGTGGCGCCTCCTGGTCCAGCAGCACGGCACGGCAGGAGACGCCGCGCTTGTCCAGGCTGATCGTGATGTAGCGGGCCAAGGAATTTCCCTTCAGTGAGTGACAGCGGCGACGGTTTCGCCCCAGATGCCCAGAGCCTCGTCGATCTGCTCGGACGTGACGACCAGCGGCGGGATCATCCGGACGACGTTCATGTACGCGCCACAAGTGAGCATCAGCAGTCCGCGCCGCGCGCCCTCCTGCTGCGCCGCCTGTGCGGTCGCCGTGTCCGGTTTGCCGTCGGCGGTGGTGAACTCCGAGCCGACCAGCAGGCCGAGCCCGCGCACCTCGCCGATCTGCGGCGTCTTGTCACCGATCAGCCGGGCGCCTTCGAGTAGCTGTTTGCCACGCGCGGCCGCGTTCGCGACGAGGCCCTCCTCCTCGATCACGTCCAGGGTCGCCAGCGCCGCGGCACACGAAACCGCGTTGCCGCCGTAGGTGCCGCCCTGCGAACCGGGGAACGCCTTGGACATCAGCTCCTTCGACGCCGCGATGCCGGAGAGCGGGAAGCCGCTCGCCAGGCCCTTCGCGATGGTCACGACGTCCGGCCGCACGCCGAAGTGGTCGTGGCCCCAGAACTTGCCGGTGCGGCCGAAACCGGTCTGGATCTCGTCCAGCACCAGCAGGATCCCGTGCTCGTCGGCCCGCTCCCGCAGGCCGCGCATGAACGCGGTGTTGGCGGGCACGTACCCGCCCTCGCCGAGGACCGGCTCGATGAAGAACGCGGCCGTCTCGCCCGGCGCGCTGACCGTGGCGAAGAGGTAGTCCAGTTCGCGCAGGCAGAACTCGGTGGCGGTCTGCTCGTCCCAGCCGTAGTGGTACGGGTAGGGGAACGGTGCCATGTGCACGCCGCCCATCAGCGGCGAGATGCCCGCGCTGAACCGGGTGCCCGACGTGGTCATGGTCGCGGCGGCGACGGTGCGGCCGTGGAAACCGCCCTGGAAGACGATCACGTTCGGCCGGCCGGTGGCCTGGCGCGACAGGCGCAGTGCGGCCTCGACCGCCTCGCTGCCCGAGTTGGAGAAGAACAGCGAGTCGAGCCCGGCGGGCAGTACGTCCCCGAGCCGCTCGGTCAGCTTGAGCAGCGGCTGGTGCATCACGGTCGTGTACTGGCCGTGGATCAGCTTGCCGATCTGCTCCTGCGCGGCGCGTACCACCTTCGGGTGGCAGTGACCGGTGCTGGTCACCCCGATGCCCGCGGTGAAGTCGAGGTGGCGGCGGCCGTCGACGTCGTAGAGATAGGCGCCTTCGCCGTGGTCGACGACGACCGGGGTGGCTTGCTTGAGTAGGGGCGAGAGCTGGGCCATCCGTACGGCTCCTTGCGGGTTGTAGATTGTTGACAATCTGTCTAGCATGGCGGCCAGAGGCATGCAAGTGGGGATCGGTCGACAAGGAGAAGGCGTGAGCGAGACCAGCGTGGTCGAGGCGGTCGGCAAGGAACTGTTCATCGGCGGCAAGTGGGTTCCCGCGACCGGCGGCCGCACGTTCGCCGTCGAGGACCCGGCCACCGGCAAGGTGCTGTGCGAGGTGGCCGACGCGACGCCGGAGGACGGCATCGCCGCGCTCGACGCCGCCGTCGCGGCACAGGCCGAGTGGGCGCGCACCGCGCCGCGCGAGCGCAGCGAGATCCTGCGCCGCGCGTACGAACTGCTCAACCAGCGCAACGAGGACCTCGCCCTGCTCATGACGCTGGAGATGGGCAAGCCGCTGGCCGAGGCGCGCGGCGAGATCGCCTACGCTGCCGAGTTCTTCCGCTGGTTCTCCGAAGAGGCCGTGCGCATCGACGGCGGCTACCAGGTCGCGCCCAACGGCAGCGGCCGGTTCCTGGTCACCAAGCAGCCGGTCGGCCCGACCCTGCTGATCACGCCGTGGAACTTCCCGATGGCGATGGGCGGCCGCAAGATCGGCCCGGCGATCGCGGCCGGTTGCACGATGGTGATCAAGCCTGCCGAGCAGACCCCGCTGTCGATGCTCGCGCTGGCCGCGATCCTCACCGAGGCTGGGCTTCCCGCCGGCGTGCTCAACGTCGTCACCACCACCGACCCTGGCGGCGTGATGGAGCCGGTGATCCGCGATGGCCGCGCGCGCAAGCTGTCCTTCACCGGTTCCACCGCGGTCGGCCGCAAACTGCTGGAGCAGTGCGCGGACAAGGTGCTGCGCACGTCGATGGAACTCGGCGGGAACGCGCCATTCCTGG
>Ga0164243_10005984_pt1 | contig 18509 bp, 16 predicted proteins | sample OricompcompostOP_FD_108781 | JGI IMG/M metagenome (GOLD analysis project Ga0164243, IMG submission 108781) | Organic Plus compost microbial communities from Emeryville, California, USA - Original compost - Organic plus compost (OP) | ecosystem: Engineered > Solid waste > Mixed feedstock >... | reverse complement strand
TGGCGATCGGCCGCGCGATCGTGCGCGATCCGAAGGTCTTCCTGTTCGACGAGCCCCTTTCGAACCTCGACGCCGCGTTGCGCGTGGCGACGCGCATCGAGATCGCCAAGCTCAAGGAATCCATGCCGGACTCCACCATGATCTACGTCACGCACGATCAGGTGGAGGCGATGACGCTGGCCGACCGGATCGTGGTCCTTTCGGCCGGCAACATCGAGCAGGTGGGCGCGCCGATCGAGCTCTATGAGCGGCCGGCGAACCTGTTTGTCGCCCAATTTATCGGCTCGCCGGCCATGAACGTGCAGCGTGGCAGGATCGAGAAAGCCGGCGAAAAGACGACGATTTCGCTGGGGAGGAGGAAAGCCGATCTTCCCATCCCCTCCCCCGCCGCGATGGAGGGCCAGGAGGTACATGTCGGAGTTCGCCCGGAAGACCTGACGATTGCCACCAACGGCAGCGCACTCATGGATGGCCGTGTCAACATCGTCGAATCGCTGGGCGAGGTCACGAACGTCTATCTCGATGTGGAGAACGCGCCGCAGCCCGTTATCGTGAAACTGCCGGGCGTACAGAAATTCAGCCGCGGCGAGGTCGTCTCGCTTACCGCCCAACCTTCGAAGATGCATCTCTTCAACGAGAGCGGCCGCTCGTTGCTTTATCTATGACGATGCATTGAACTCCGACGCCCGATGCGTATTTATGCGGTGAAACTGCCGCGGTGGTGACGGCGACGCCGACTTATGCTACGAGCGGGCTGACTGAACGGGCGGCCAAGCGCCGCCCGAAACGCATTTGAATGCACGATGACCCTGACAATCGACACATCGACTCCTGAAAACCGCGCGCTTTTGCGTCCCGAAGTTTCTGCCGAGAAGAAATCGCTGATCGGCCTGTCGCGAGAGGAACTGGCGGAGGCGCTCGCTTCTGTTGGGGTGCCCGAGCGGCAGGTCCGCATGCGCGTCCGCCAGCTCTGGCATTGGCTTTACGTGCGCGGCGTCTCCGACTTTTCGAAGATGTTCAATATCTCGAAGGAGTTGCGCGCGGCTCTCGACGAGAGCTTCACGATCGCCCGACCGGATATTGTGGAAGAACAGATTTCCCAGGACGGTACGCGCAAATGGCTCCTGCGTTTTCCTGCGCGCGGTGCTGGCCGGCCCGTGGAGGTCGAAACCGTCTACATTCCCGAGGAAGATCGCGGCACGCTGTGCATTTCCTCGCAGGTCGGTTGCACGCTTACCTGCTCCTTCTGCCATACCGGCACGCAGAAGATGGTGCGTAACCTGACCGCCGGCGAGATCCTCGACCAGCTCCTAATCGCCCGCGACCGGCTCGGCGACTTCCCCGATGCTGATACACCCGATGGCGCGATCGTGCCCGCCGAGGGCCGCAAGATCACCAACATTGTCATGATGGGGATGGGCGAGCCCCTTTACAATTTCGAGAACGTGAAGAAAGCGCTTCTCATCGCTTCGGACGGCGACGGCCTTTCGCTATCGAAGCGGCGCATTACGCTCTCCACCTCCGGCGTGGTGCCGGAAATCTACCGCACCGGCGCGGAGATCGGCGTGATGCTGGCCATTTCGCTGCATGCCGTGCGCGACGATCTGCGCAACGAGCTGGTGCCGATCAACAAGAAGTATCCGCTCAAGGAGCTGCTTGACGCCTGCCGCGCCTATCCAGGCTTGTCGAACGCGCGCCGCATCACCTTTGAATATGTGATGCTGAAGGACGTGAATGATTCGCTGGACGACGCGCGTGAATTGGTGCGGCTCCTGAAGGGCATTCCCGCCAAGATCAACCTGATCCCGTTCAATCCCTGGCCAGGCAGCGCCTACGAGTGTTCCGACTGGGAGCAGATCGAGAAATTCGCAGAGTTCGTCAACCGGGCCGGATATGCTTCGCCTATCCGCACGCCGCGCGGCCGCGACATTCTCGCTGCCTGCGGACAGTTGAAGTCGCAGTCAGAGCGCTTGAAAAAGACCGAGCGGCTGAAGCTCGAAGCGATGATGATCGCCGGGCACGGCGAGGCTTAGGACATTTTCGGGCGGCTGCGGCGATGAAACATGCGGCTGGCTAGATCATTTCAGTGTTTCATAGAACCACTGAAATGATCTAAGTCCTTGTTCCGACGCAATTCCGGACGGAAAACCGATCCCCACTTTTCCTGGAATTGCTCCAACCCGCTAAGGCTCGTCGTCACCTAGCCTGTGCGGTCAGTATCTTCAGTGCGAAAGCTGAAAAAACACCTGCGAAAAGGTAGTCGACCACACGTGTGACCCTCGGACTCCGGCGCAGGAGTCCCGCAAACTTGTCCGCCGCAATCACCATCGGCGAGGTGATCGGCAACGATAGCGGTATGAAGAGCAGGCCGAGGAAAAAGAGCTTCCCGGGCGCGTGCGGATCGCTGGGCGAGACGAACTGCGGCAGGAACGTCATGAAGAAAAGAATGATCTTCGGGTTGAGCAGGTTGATGCCGAGTCCGGTAGCCCAGTTTTTAAGAAGAGAGCTTTTTCTCCCTGCCTTCGCCTCCGGATTGAAGGCTGAGCCGTGCCGGATCGCCTGGAAGGCCAGCCAGACAAGATAGCCGGCACCGAAGATTTTCAGCGCCCAGAATGCCATGGGTGAGGCGACGAGCAGCGCGGACAGGCCGAGCGCCACGAGGCTCGTATGGATCAAGATGCCCGTCATGGCACCGAACATGCAGGCGAAGCCCGCCGCCTTGCCTTGCGAGAGCGCCCGGCCGACGAACAGGGTCATATCCGGGCCCGGTGTGATGGCGATGACGAAGGTCGCCAGGGCGAACTGCAGGATGATAGTGAAATCGGGGACGAATTGCATGAGGGCATCTCTTGTTTGCAGCGCAAACTAGCCGCAGTCGGAGGCCGGCGCCACCCGAAATTATGCTGGCGGATGCTATCCTTCCCTGCCTGCCATCCAGACTCGCTGGACCCGCAGATCGTCGGTGAGATGCACGCAATCAGCCCGCGAACCGGGCCTCAGGAAACCGCGTTCCTTCTCGATGCCGAGATAACTTGCAGGATAGGCACAGGCCATCCTGAGCGACTCCTCGACGGAGAGCTCCAACCTCTGCACCCCGAATCTCACGCCTGACGCCATATCGAGGTCGGAACCCGCCAGCGTGCCGTCGTCCAGAACCAGCTTGGAGCAGACCTCACCGGGCTCCCGCCGCACCTTGCGTCCGTTGAGCTCGAAACTTTCCGCCTCGCTGCCCACGAGCGACATGGCATCGGTGACGTGGAAGAGCCTTCCAGGCCCGCGTTTCGCCCGCAATGCGACCCTGAGCGCGACTGCATCCACATGATGCCCATCGGCGATGATACCACCCCAGATCTGCCCCGCATCGAGAGCGGCCCCGACAAGGCCGGGAGCACGATGGGACAGCGCGCTCATGGCATTGAAAAGATGCGTGATACCACGCACGCCGGCGTTAAAAAGACGCAACGCATCCTCGCATGAGCAGTCCGTGTGGCCGAGGCTCACGATCACGCCTGCCCGGGAGAGCGTGGCGACCTGCTCCGGCGTCACCTGCTCGGCTGCGACAGTGATATGCACCACCGGCATCGCTTCCGCCGCCCGGCAAAGCTCCTCGACATCGTCATCGGTTATCGGCCGCATGAGCTCCGCCAGATGCGCACCGCGCTTGGCGGGCGCAAGGTGCGGGCCCTCCAGATGTATGCCGATCACCCCTTCGTCCATCTTCGCCGCCTCGACCGCAGCCGAGATCGCGGCACGCGTTACCTCGCGCGTGTCGGTGATCAGCGTCGGCAGGAGCGCTGTAGTGCCATAGAGACGGTGCGCCCGAGCGATGACGAGAAACGTTTCCGGGGAGGGATCATTGTTGAGAAGGCGGCCGCCGCCCCCGTTGACCTGAACATCGATAAAGCCGGGCGCGAGAATCCCGCCGTCCAGCCGGGTGACATCGCCGCGCCCGGAAACCTCCGCCTCCGGCACGATCGCTTTTATGCGGCCCCCTTCGATGACAAGCGCGTGGTCCTCAAGGAAACGTTCCCCGTCGAAGAGGCGCGCACCGGCAATGACGGCGTTGTTCATCAGATCGTCTCCGTCACCTTTTTTAGTTTGTCGGGCGTATCAGGATCGAACCCGCGCTCACGTGCCAGCCGCTCCACCAGCCGGTAATAGGCGGCAAGCGCAGCAAGCGGATCGAGCTGTCCATGGCCGGTGGACGGCACCGCGATCGTATCCGGCCCGAGTGGCCGCGAGGAGAAGGCGACGATGCGGGCTCCGAGTCCCCTGAGCTTGTCCATGACTGCAATGCTTGACGACAGTGCTTCGTCCTCCGGCGCAAAGGCAAGAATGGGGAACCCTTCCTCCACGAGCTGCATGGGCCCATGCATGAGTTCCGCGAGCGAGAACGCCTCAGCGTGAAGCTTTGCCGTCTCCTTCGCCTTGAGCGCGGCCTCCAGCGCGATCGCGAACCCCGGCCCCCGCCCCGCCGTGAATAGGGATTGCGCGTTAACAAGCAGCGGCAGCGCCGGTGCATAATCGGCATTGCAGGCCTGTTCCAGCGCGTCGGGCAGGCGCTTCAGCCCTTCGGAAAGCGCTTCGCTTCCCGATGCGGTTTGGGTGATCGCGGCGAGTGCGGCGGCCGAAGCGATGAAGCTCTTGGTGGCGGCAACGCTTTTCTCAGCGCCGGCATGGATGGGCAGCACAATGTCGGCTGCCCGCGCAAGCGGGCTGTCGGCCACGTTCACCACCGCGACCGTCAGCGCTCCGCCGCTCTTCGCCTCGTCCTGCACGGCGATGATGTCCGGACTTGCACCCGACTGTGACACGGTTATGTGCAGCCCGCCTGGTACCCGAAGCGTGGCGCGGTAAACCGAGGCCACCGACGGCCCGATGGAGGCGACCGGGATACCGCAGGAGATTTCGAACAGATATTTGAAGAAGCTGACGGCGTGGTCCGACGAACCACGCGCGGCAACGGTCACGACCGCCGGCCTGCCCTCGGCGATGAAACGGCCAAGCTCCCTGAAAGTGTTTTCCTCGCGCGAAAGAAGCCGGGCCACGGCCGTCGGCGCTTCGCCCGTCTCCATGAACATCAGCGACTGTTTCACGCTCACCGGCCGGCCTCAGGATCTGTCGTCGACGATGTCACCGCAATGTGACCAATTTAATACCAATGCATCATTACATCCCGGCGGTCAATTTCCCGGTGCTTTCATCGTCAGTCATATTGAGTGGCAGTGTCACATATGGTCCCTACGACATGGCAACGATTTGACGAGTGCTGCCAGTCTCGCCGCCATGCTTGCCGTACGGACAGCGGCACGGCACTCTGCAGAAGGATTGAAGGAGGAAGCTATGGCGCAGCTTTCAGGCAAATTCGCGGTCATCACCGGCGGCACGCAGGGGCTGGGGTTGGCAATCGCGCGCCTCTTCGCAGAACGCGGGGCGGCGGGCATCATCACCTGCGGCCGCTCACGCGAGAAGGGTCTCGCCAGAGCTCGCGAGATCGAGGACGAGACCGGCACGAAGGTCGTCTTCGTTGAGGCCGATCTGGAGAGAATAGAAGATTGCCGCAACGTCATTGCGAGAGCGGATGCCGAGTTCGGTCGCGTGGACGCGCTGGTCAATGCAGCGGCGATCACCGATCGTGGCACGATCCTCGACACCTCGCCCGAGCTCTTCGATCGGATATTCGCGGTCAATGTACGCGCGCCTTTCTTCCTGATGCAGGAAGCGATCAGGATCATGCGGAGAGAGAAGACCGAAGGGACCATCGTCAACATCTGCTCCATGTCGGCCAAGGCGGGTCAGCCTTTCATTGCCGCGTATTGCGCATCCAAAGGCGCGCTCGCCACGCTCACCCAGAACACGGCCTACGCACTCCTGCGCAATCGCATACGCGTCAACGGCCTCAACATCGGCTGGATGGCGACTGACGGGGAAGACCGTATTCAACGTCAATATCACGACGCCGCCCCCGACTGGTTGGATAAGGCCGCCGCGGAACAGCCCTTCGGGCGGCTGATCGATCCTCGGGAGGTCGCGCGCGCCGTGGCTTATCTTTCGAGCGAAGAGTCCGGTCTGATGACAGGCTCCATGATCAACTTCGATCAGTCTGTGTGGGGCGCTTACGACTCGGCGCCGCATCCCGCGGCACCTCTTTGAGCTCGTGAAGGGAGCACCCATGGAACCAGTCTGGGCGATCGGTCTGATGACCGGTACCGTTCTCGATGGGAACATCGATATCGCCATGATCCGCACGGATGGCGAGGACGTACACGAATTCGGACCGTGGAAGCTCGCGGCCTACCCGCCTGAGCTTCCCCCACTGCTTGCTCGTACGCTGGAAGAAGCCGCGAAATGGCGCTTCAAAGGCGCTGAGCCGGCGATCTTTCGCGAGGCTGAAGTCGCTCTCACCCAGGCGCAGGCTCGGGCCGTGAACGATTTCCTGAAGGAAAATGGACGCTCTGCGGATGAAATCGAGGTCGTGGGCTTCCACGGCCAGACGGTGCTTCATATCGCGCCCCAGGCGGGTAGGCGCGGCTACACGCGCCAACTCGGGGACGGTCATTTGATGGCGGGCATCGTGCACACAAACGTGGTCTACGATTTCCGCAGCGCCGATGTTGAAGCCGGTGGCCAGGGAGCGCCCCTCGTGCCGATCTATCACCGCGCGCTCATGCGAAAGATCGGCGGCGGCCCTGAAACGGCGGTGCTCAACCTGGGAGGCGTCGCCAACATCACCTGGAGCCATGGCGAGGAAATGGTCGCGTTCGACACCGGTCCCGCAAACGCGCCGATCAACGACTGGATTAAGCGCCACGGCCAGGGCGAGATGGACATGGACGGGCGCATCGCGCGTTCGGGCACGGTCGATGAAGAGCGTCTCGCTCGCCTCCTCGAGCATCCTTACCTGGCTGCGCCCTATCCGAAATCCCTCGACCGCAATTCCTTTACTGCCGACATGGCGGACGGCCTCGATCTGGCCGATGGCGCCGCCACGCTGACGGCCTTTTCCGCTGCCGCGGTGGGCAAAGCACTCGATCTCCTGCCGCGTCGGCCCGAGCGCCTCCTCGTGTGCGGCGGCGGCCGCAGGAACCCGATAATCATGGAGGAGCTTGCCCGGCGCGCAGGCGTCCAAGCCGCCCCGGTTGACCGCTACGGCCTGCGTGGCGACGCTATCGAGGCGGAATGCTTCGCCTTCCTTGCAGTGCGCAGCATGCGCGGCCTGTCGATCAGCTTCCCTCAAACCACCGGCGCTCCTCGGCCCATGACGGGCGGTCAGATCGTATCGGTGAAGAGGTAGATCTGCTCCGCTCCGCCGAAGACCTTGCGCGCAGCAATTTTCTCCATCTGGACGAACCCTCGGCTCATCCCTTAAGGATATGCCCTTCCAGAACGCGGAACCGGCAGGTGTCGACTTCGGCGTCGCGAAGCCGGAAGGGGTTATCCGGAAAGGCCCGCAGGCCTCAGGCAACAATATCTAGGGAGCAGGAAATGCGTAGAATTCTTCTCATTGCCGCAACGAGCCTCGCCATGGCGACGGCGGCTTCGGCCCAGACGGTAAAGGTTTCGGTCACGGCCATCGTCGAACACCCGGCGCTCGATGCGGTTCGCGACGGCGTTCGCGACGGCCTGGGCGAGGCGGGCTACAAGGAGGGCGAGAACCTCGAATTCACCTACGAGTCGGCTCAGGGCAATCCGGCCACGGCGGCGCAGATCGCTCGCGAGTTCGTGGGCAACAGCCCGAACGTGATCGTGCCGATCTCCACACCGTCGGCGCAGGCTGCTGCCGCGGCCACCCGCGAGATACCGATCGTTTTCTCGGCTGTGACGGACCCGCTGGCCGCCGGTCTGGTGAAATCCAATGAAGAGCCGGGCGGCAACGTCACCGGCGTTTCGGATCTGACGCCCATTGCCGATCACGTCGCCCTGATTAAGGAGCTGGTGCCGAACGTCAAGAGCGTCGGCTTCATCTTCAACCCGGGCGAGGCGAATTCCGTGGTGCTGCTCGACCTCTTCAAGAAGGAAGCGGAGAAGCAGGGGCTCTCCGTGGTGGAGGCGCCTGCCAACAAGTCGGCCGACGTACAGGCAGCCGCGCGGAGCCTGGTCGGTAAGGCCGAAGCCATGTATGTACCCACCGACAACACGATTGTTTCCGCGCTCGAAGCCCTTGTCGGCGTTGCGAATGACAACGACCTTCCGCTGATCTCCGGCGACACGGATTCCGTGGAGCGTGGCGCGCTCGCCTCGGTCGGCTTCAACTATTACGAACTTGGCAAGGACACGGCCGAAGTCGTGGTGAAGGTCCTCAAAGGAGAGAATCCAGGCGCCATTCCGGTTACTTTCGCCAGCGGTACCGATCTCGTCGTCAACCGCAAGGCGGCGGAAGCCATGGGCGTGGAGCTGCCGCAGGCGATCGTCGATCGCGCTACCAAGGTCATCGAATAGGCCCTTCCCGGCCCTGCGCATTGGTGCGTGGGGCCGCTTTCGGCAGCTTTTCTGCTTTTTTCGGCACTTTTTGCTTGCACTTTCCGGCACTTCACGCCACCGGAAATGCGCAAGCATTTGATCAGTTGCAGGGTCCTTCATCTTGATGTCTGCCATTGCGTTCTGGGGCGCCGTCGAGCTCGGCCTCGTCTATGGCTTTGTGGCGCTTGGGGTGTTTCTTGCCTTTCGCGTGCTCGATTTTCCCGACCTGACGGTCGATGGCTCCTTCCCGCTTGGCGCCGCGCTCGCCGCGGTCGCGATCACCACCGGATGGGACCCTTGGCTCGCCTGCGTGATCGCGGCAGTGGGAGGCGCGGCCTGCGGGCTTGTCACCGCCTTCCTCAATGTGCGCTTCGGCATACTGAACCTGCTTGCATCGATCCTCACCATGATCGCGCTCTTCTCCGTCAATCTGCGCGTCATGGGCAGACCCAACATGGCGGTCCTCAACCAGGAGACCGTCGTCACTCCCTTCTATGATCTCGGGCTTCCCGATCATCTCGTGCGGCCTCTCGTCCTCACGATCCTGATCCTCGCGACCGTCGTGCTTCTCGCGCGCTTCCTGGGCAGCGATTTTGGCCTTGCCATGCGTGCCGCCGGTGCCAATGCGCGCATGGCGCGCGCCAACGGCGTGGATGTCGGACGGCAGGTTTATGTGGGCATGGCGCTCTCGAACGCCTTGACGGGTCTCGGCGGCGCCTTTTTTGCGCAGATCGCCGGCTTCGCCGACGTTACGTCCGGAGTGGGCACGATCGTGGTCGGCCTTGCCTCCGTTATCGTCGGCGAAACGCTCTTCCGCACCCGCAGCATGTTCATAGCGCTGCTCGCTTGCGTCATCGGCTCCGTGATCTACCGCGTCGCCGTTCAGCTTGCGCTGTCTGCCGACCTGTTTTTCCTCAAGGCCTCGGACCTCAACCTGGTAACGGCCATCCTTGTCGCTTTGGCGCTGATTTTGCCGAAGCTGCGCGCCGGCAAGAAGGTTGTGCAATGATCAGCGTCAAGAAACTCCACGTCACCTTCAACGCCGGCACGCCGCTGGAGCGCCGGGCGATCACCGGTATCGACCTCGATCTGCATGAAGGTGAATTTGCGACCGTGATCGGTTCCAATGGCGCAGGCAAATCGACTTTGCTCGCGGCCATTGCCGGCGATGTCGTGCCTCAGAGCGGCCGCATCGAAATCGGCGGGCGAGATGTAACAAAGGAACGTCCGGCCAAACGAGCCGCCCGCGTGGCCCGTGTCTTCCAGGATCCCCTGGCAGGCTCCTGCGCGGGTCTGTCCATCGAGGAGAACCTCGCCCTCGCGCTCATGCGCGGCTCCAGGCGCGGGCTCGGCGCCGCCCTTCAGGCGGGTCGCCGTGCCGTCCTGCGCGAACGCGTGGCCGAGCTCGGTCTCGGCTTGGAGAACCGGATGAGCGACCGCATGGGCTTGCTCTCGGGTGGGCAGAGGCAAGCGCTTTCGCTCGTCATGGCGACGCTCGCGGGAGCCGAAGTGCTGCTGCTCGATGAACATACCGCAGCCCTCGACCCCGGTATGGCGGAGTTTGTGGCCGACCTCACTCAGCGCCTCGTTACCGCTCATGGCTTGACGACGCTGATGGTCACGCATTCCATGCGCCAAGCGCTCGACCTCGGCACCCGCACCGTCATGCTGCACGAGGGTCGCGTCGTGCTCGACATCACCGGTGATCGGCGCAAGAGCATGACCGTGGACGACCTCGTGGCCATGTTCCGGCGCGTACGCGGCGGCGAGGAACTCGACGACGATTCTCTGCGGATCGGTTGAGAAGGAAGTTTTCCGTCAGCACACGGTGTTGAACCGCTCGACGCAGGTGGAAAGCACCTCGTCGCCCGGGCGCTTCCACCAGTTGTCGCGGGAGAAGATCTCCACCTCCTGGGGGCCGTGAAAACCGGCCGCTTCCACCATGCCGCGGATACGAGGAAGGTCGATCACGCCGTCTCCGATCATGCCGCGGTCAAGCAGGAGGTCCTGGGTGGGCACCAGCCAATCACAGATATGATGGGCGAGGATCGCGCCCATCTTCCCGGCGCGGGCGATCTGGCTTTCGAGCTCCGGGTCCCACCAGACATGATAGACGTCAATTGCCACGCCCACACCTTCACCAAGCTCGGCGCAGAGGTCAAGCGCCTGGGAAAGCGTGTTCACACAGGCCCGATCCGCCGCATACATGGGATGTAGCGGCTCGATTGCGAGCGGCATCTTGTTCTCGCGCGCATAAGGCAGGATTGCTGCGATACCGTCGGCGACCTGCTTGCGTGCCTCAACGATGTTTTTCGACGGGCCCGGCAGGCCGCCGACAACGAGTACCAGGCAATCGGCATGAAGCGCCACGGCTTCGTCGATGGCGCGCTTGTTGTCGTCGATCTTGGCTTGCCGCCCGGCCTGATCCTCGGCGGGAAACATGCCGCCGCGACAAAGGCCTGTAACTCTCAGCCCGTTCGTCTCCACGATGTGAGCGGCCTCCTTGAGCCCGATCGCTTCCACCTGGTCGCGCCAGGGCGAGATGGCGGTGATGCCATGGCGGAGACACCCATCCACCGCCTCGGCGAATCCCCAGCTCCCGCGCGTGGTGGCGAGATTGATCGAAAGACGCCCCTCGGTGCTCATCGTATTCCCCTCCCCTTCTCTCAGCGCGGCTGCGGAACGCCGCGCACAGCCATCACCTGGCGCATACGGGAGACCGCAAGATCCGGATCGATCAGCACGCGGCCCGCATCGGCGAGTCGGAAGACCTCCGCCAGATGCAGCGTCGAGCGTGTGGATTCCTGCCCGCCGACCATTGTGAAGTGGTCCTGCAAGCCGTTGAGATAGGCGAGAAAGACCACGCCCGTCTTGTAGAAGCGGGTGGGCGCCTTGAAGATGTGGCGCGAGAGCGGCACCGTGGGCTCAAGCAGGTCGAAGAAGGTGTTGTGCTGACCGGCCCCGAGCGCCTCCAGCGCCGCCGAGGCCGCCGGGGCAATGGCGTCGAAGATGCCGAGGAGCGCGTCCGAATAGCCCTGATCGTCGCCCGCGATCAGCTCGGCGTAGTTGAAGTCGTCGCCGGTGTACATGCGCACGCCGGCAGGTAGCCGCCGGCGCATGAGGATTTCCTTCTCCTTCGACAGAAGGGAAATCTTGATACCATCCACCTTCTCCGCATGGGTGGCGATGACGTCGAGCGCCGTTTCCATGGCTGCGAGATGGTCGGCGGCGCCCCAATAGCCGTCGAGCGCGGGATCGAACATCTCGCCCAGCCAATGGATGATCACCGGTTCCTTTATCTGGCTGAGAACGCGGTCATAGACCCGCTGATAATCGTCCGGACTCTTCGCCGCAGCCGCAAGCGCCCGGCTCGCCATCAGGATGATGCGGCCGCCATGGGCCTCGATCGTCTCGATCTGCTCCTCGTAGGCGGCAATGATCCTGTCGAGGGTGACATCCGGCCCGGGGGCGAGATGATCCGTACCCGCACCGCAGGCGATGCGGACGCCGGGGCGGCTTTGCGCCTCTTTCAGCGTGCGCGCAATCAGTTCCCGAGCCTCGGGCCAGCCGAGGCCCATGCCGCGCTGAGCCGTATCCATAGCTTCTGCAACGCCAAAGCCGAGGTCCCAGAGATAATGGCGGTAGGCGAGCGTCTTGTCCCAATCGATGGCGGGCTGCAGCCAGGGATCGTTCTCCGCAAGCGGATCGGCCACCACGTGGGCCGCCGCATAGGCGATGCGGTTGAAGGACGACGCATCGCGCTTGGCGATCGCGACCGGCCGGTTCCTGATTTCATAGGTTGAGATGGAGCGGTCCGCGTTGGGCAGATTGAGCATGGATCTCTCCTCAGAAGGCAAGGTCTGGCACGTCGACCCAGCGCCGCTCGGCCCAGGATTTCAGCCCCAGCTCGGCAAGCTGCACGCCCTTCGCCCCCTGCTCGAGACCGTAGGCCCACGGCGCATCCTCCGCCACATGGCGCAGGAACTGCTCCCATTGGGCCTTGAAGCCGTTGTCCACCGGCCAGTTGTCCGGCACCTCTTCCCAGTCGGCGAAGAAGTTCATGGTCTGCGGCTGGTCGGGGTTCCAGACAGGCTTCGGCGTATTGACGCGATGCTGGGTCCAGCACTTGTGCAGGCCCGCCACGGCCGAGCCATGTGTGCCATCCACCTGAAAAGTGACGAGATCGTCGCGGCGCACACGCACCGCCCAGCTCGAGTTGATGTGCGCAACGATGCCGCCTTCGAGCTCGAAGGTAGCGTAAGCAGCGTCATCCGCATCCGCATGATAGCGTCTGCCGCCTTCGTCCACGCGCTCAGGGATATGTGTCGCGCCCAAACAGGAGATCGCCTTGACCGGTGCGATGGTATTGTCGAGGACGTAGCGCCAATGACAGAGCATATCGAGGATGATGCCGCCGCCGTCGGCCTTGCGGTAATTCCACGAGGGACGCTGCGCCTTCTGCCAGTCGCCTTCGAACACCCAGTAACCGAATTCACCACGTACCGAGAGGATGCGACCGAAGAAGCCTGTGTCGCGCAACATCCTGAGCTTCATGAGCCCCGGCAGGAAAAGCTTGTCCTGCACAACGCCATGCTTCAAGCCGGACGCGCGGGCCTTTCGAGCGATATCGATGGCCGTCGCAAGATCATCCGATGTCGGTTTCTCGCAATAAACGTGCTTGCCCGCCGCGAGCGCCTTTTCGAGCAGTCCCGCGCGGATCTTCGTGGCACCGGCGTCGAAGAAGATCTCATCATCCTTGCTGGCGAGCGCGGCATCGAGATCGTTGGTGAAGCGCCTCACGCCGTGTTTCTTGGCAATCTCCTCCACCTTTTCGAGATTGCGACCGACGAGGATTGGGTCGACGATCAGCCGGTCACCGTTGGAAAGTGCAAGCCCTCCCTGGTCGCGGATGGTGAGGATGGACCTCACGAGATGCTGGTTATAGCCCATCCGCCCGGTGATCCCGTGCATGATGATGCCGATGCGCCGCTCTGCCATGTCTCCTCCCTCTCGGCCCTTTGTAACTATCCAGTTACTTACTAATGGAGAGAAGCGCGCCCGTCAAGGCAGGCCGCCGCAAAAAAGAACTAACCAGTTACTTACTTCTTGACAGCCCGCGGAAGTGACTCCAGTCTTTGCGCACGCGGATCGGGAGAGGATCCGCCCGCACAGGATTTTGGGAGGAAATCATGGGTCGCTTGACCGGAGCCGCGCTGGCCGCGGCCGTGTCCGTTTTCAGCTTTTCCGCATCGGCCGCGCTTGCGCAGGATTGGAAGCCCGACCGTCCGATCAACATCATCGTTCCCTGGGGTGCCGGCGGCTCGACCGACCAGGTGACCCGCGTGACCGCGCCCATCATCGCCGAGGCGCTGGGCCAGTCGGTGGTGGTCGTCAACCAGCCGGGCGCGTCCGGTGCCGTCGGCACCCAGGAGGTGCTCAACAAGCCAAAGGACGGCTACACCTGGACCGCAAACGCCATCGCCAACAACGCGACCTATTCCGTAACGGGGCTGGTGCCGGACACGAATATCGACGACTGGCACATCTATCTCTCAGTGGCCAACGTACCCGTCGTCTCGGTGCCTCCCGAAAGCGAGTTCAAGGATTTCGGGCAGCTCCTCGACGCGCTGAAAACGCGCGGCAAGGAAATTACGGTCGCGACCGCCGGCATCACGTCTTCTGGCGGCACTGCCATCGCGGCCTTGGCCGATACTGGTGACTTCGAATACAACATGATCACCTATGACGGCGGCGGACCGGCCGCAATTGCAACAGCCGCCGGCGAAGCGATGGTAACCACTCAGCTCGCTGTCGAGCAATCCGAGTTGATCCGCGGCGGGCGCTTGCGGCCGCTTGCCGTTCTCTCGGAAGAGCCGCTGACGCTCGATGGCGTCGATCCCATTCCGTCCATCAAGCAGTGGCTGCCCGACATGGTGCTCGCGCCTGATTACTTCGGCATCCTGATCCCGCGCGGTGTGCCGGAAGAGGTCGTTGCCACGGTCGACAAGATCTGGGAGGAAAAAGTCATGACGTCCGAGGCGCTGCGCAACTATGCGGAGACCTTCGGCGCGGTCTTCGCTCCGTCCTATGGTGAGGAGGCACGTGCGCGCGCCATGCCGGTGGTCATCCTCGAGGCCTGCTCGTCCGTAGAGCGCGGCGAGGCGGTCAACGACCCCTCGACCATCGGCATCGACTGCGAGACCCGAACCGAGGTTGCCAAACAATAAGCGGGGTGGCGGCTCCGGCCGCCTCACTCCCATCAAGGCCATTCGGAGTCGACCATGGAATTTGAATCCGGTGAGCGGGCTCGGGCTCGCGCCGATCTGCTGACAGCCATCGTTCTCATCATACTGGGCCTGGTCATCTTCTATCTTTCATGGACCATGCCGCGTCTGGAGGAACGGCACGTTCATCCGGCGACCATTCCCGGCCTCCTGCCGATGATCCTGGGTTTGGCGCTGTCGTTCTGCGGCCTCCTTCTGGGTTTGCGTTCCTGGTCCCTTGAAGCCGAAGGCGGCTGGCAAGCCCTTGGTCGGGCACTGGTCGGGCGTCCTGCTCGCCGTGTGGGCGCGGTCGTGGCCTTGGCGCTCTTTCACACGCTGGTGCTGGTCGGATGGCTGCCCTTCTGGGCAGCCTCCATGCTGTTCATCTTTGCCTTCATTGTTCTGTTTGAAGTCTACATGACGGATCAGCCTGTCGACCTCAAGCGTAGCGCACCGTGGGCCATCGCGATCGCGATCGTGGCTGGTTGGGGCATCTCCTTCATTTTCGAAGACATCTTCCTCGTTCGCCTGCCCTGACTAAGGAGCCTTCCATGTTCGACGGTCTCGCTCTGTTGGCCCAAGGCGTCGGTCACTTCCTCACACCGGCATCGCTCTTCAACGTCGTCTGGGCGACGCTGCTCGGCCTGGTCATCGGCATACTTCCCGGCCTGACGGCCACCATGGGCGTGGCTCTGCTGGTGACGCTCACCTACAAGATGCCGCCGGACCAGGCGATCCTCACCCTGATGTGCGTCTATCTGGGCGCGATCTACGGTGGCAGCCGTACGGCGATCCTGCTCAACATTCCGGGCACTCCTGCCAATGCCGCCGCCACGCTCGACGGATACCCGCTCGCCCGGCAGGGGCGTGCGGGACTGGCAATGGGGCTCGCCACCACTTCCTCCACGCTCGGCACGATGGTCGGCATCTTCTTCCTCGCCATCATCGCCCCGGCCCTTGCCGATTTCGCAATGGAGTTCGGCTCATACGAGTTCTTCTGGCTGGCCTTGTTCGGCGTGTTGATTTCGGGGCAGATGGCCGGCAGCGACACGCCTCTCAAGGGCTATATCGCCGGTATACTGGGCCTGCTCGTGGCGATGGTGGGAATGGAGATGCTGCACGCCTACCAGCGCTTCACATTCGGTGTGGGTGCGCTTGGCGGCGGCATCGACCTCATACCGGCCATGGTGGGCGCCTTCGGCTTCGCCGAGATCCTGACCTCGATGAAACGCAGGACGATCGCCCACGTGGCGTCGGTGAACGATCGCGTGATTCCGACCTTTCGCGAAATCTTCCAGTATTGGCGCACGATCATCCGGTCCGGCGTGATCGGCACATTCGTCGGCATTATTCCGGGCGTGGGGGAGGATGTTGGCTCCTGGTCCTCCTACGCCGCCGCCAAGCGCTTTTCCAAGAAGCCCGAGGAATTCGGCAAGGGCAGCCAGGAAGGGCTGATCGCCGCGGAAACCGGCGACAACGCCGTTGTCTCGGCCGCGATGATCCCGACGCTGACGCTGGCACTGCCCGGTTCGGCAGCCGCCGCCGTGCTGATCGCCGCCATGCTGATCCATGGCATCAGGCCTGGCCCGATGCTGATGGTCGAAAACCCGATCTTCCTCTATCAGGTCGTGGCCATGCTGCTTCTGGCGACGCTGGCCAATCTCGTCTTCGGCCTCTCCCTCACCAAGCTTCTCATCAAGGTGCTGGCCGTGCCGCGTGAGCGGTTGATGGCCGTCGTCTACGTGCTATGCGTGGTCGGTTCCTTCGCCATCACGCAGCGCATGTTCGACGTCTACGTGATGCTCGTCTTCGGTGTTGTCGGATTCATCCTGCGCGAGATGCGTTTTCCAATGGCGCCGTTGGTGCTGGGCATCGTGCTCGGCGATCTCCTCGACATCAACCTGCGCCGTGGCCTCCTGCTCTCGGACGGCGACATCTCTCCCTTCTTCACGCGCCCGATCAGTGCCGTCCTCTTTGCAATCACATTGCTGACGATTGTGATGAGCATGCCAGTGGTGAGCCGGCGTGTCACAGGTGTCTTCAGGCGCCTTGTACTCCAGGACCGTACAGGTTGAGGCGGTTCTAACCCGCTCTCACGGAGGCAAGGACGGTCTTGACGATGTGTTCCTCCCACTCGGCAAGTCTGCCGGGCTCGGTAATCTCTCGGTCGAAAATGACCGACAGCGTATGCTGGTTGGAAAGGTAGAAATACCCCAGCGATGCGATGGTAAGATAAACGTTGAGGGGATCCAGACCCGGCCGGAACACACCTTCGGCCGCGCCACGCTTCAGCACCTGCTCCAGCTCCGTGACCAGATGCGAGTGCATCTCCGTGATCTTGCGTGATCTTCTCAGATGCTCGGCCTTGTGAAGGTTTTCGGTGTTCAGGAGGCTGATGAATTCAGGGTGGTCCAGAAAGTAGCGCCACGTGAAGCGTGAGAGTTCCGACAGAGCTTCCGTCGGATCCTTATGGGCCATGTCGAGGTTCCGCTCCGCGGAGCGGATCGCCGTGTAAGCGGCCTCCAGCACCGCAAGATAGAGCCCCACTTTGTCGCCGAAGTAATGATAAAGCATGCGCTTGTTGGTGCCCGCGCGCTCCGCAATGGTGTCCACCCGGGCGCCGCCGATCCCCTTCTCGGCAAATTCGGCTGTCGCAGCTTCCAGGATCAAAGCCTGCGTGCGTTCCGGGTCACGGCTTGCCCGTTGCCGTGCTTCCGCCTTCGGCTTTGTCTCCATATCCAACGCCAGAGCCCTTCTTTCTCGTTCGGCGGCCGGCTTATAACCGTAACACCTCCCTAAATCACCTGTCCCGTCGCATCGAACAGATGGCAAGTCGCAGGATCGATGAAAGTATCGATCGTCGAACCCACTTCGATCCCGCGCTGGCCGTCAAGAGAGACGGTACGATTCTGCCCATCGGCGAGTGTCGTATAGAGGAGCGTCTGCCCGCCAAGATTCTCCACCAGATCGACCTTCACCTTGGCAAGCGGTATCCGGCTGCCGTCACCGGTCACCGAGATATGCTCGGGCCGAACGCCAAATTCGATTCTGTCGCCCTGGGAAGCGCCGCGACCCGAGCGCGGCAGAACCAGGCGCCCCTCCCCGATGCGAACCACGGACGATGCTGCGTCCACGCCCTCCAAACTGGCGCGGAGGAAATTCATCTTGGGGCTACCGATGAAGCCGGCCACGAAGCGATTAGCGGGCTTGTTGTAAAGATCGAGCGGCGCGCCCACTTGCTCCACATGTCCAAGCCGGAGCACCACGATCTTGTCGGCCATCGTCATCGCCTCCACCTGGTCGTGGGTCACATAGATCATCGTGTTCCCGAGATCCCGGTGGAGCTTGGTGATCTCGACCCGCATTTGCACGCGCAGTTCCGCATCAAGGTTCGAGAGCGGCTCATCGAACAGGAATATCCTGGGCTCGCGGACGATCGCCCGGCCGATGGCGACACGCTGGCGTTGACCGCCGGAAAGCTGCTTTGGTTTCCGGTCGAGCAGCTGCTCGATCTGCAGGATCTGCGCCGCCCGGCGGACGCGCGGCTCGATCTCGCTGCGTTTCATGCCGGCCGTCTCCAGACCGAAAGCCAGATTCTTGTAGACCGTCATGTGCGGGTAAAGCGCATAGGACTGGAACACCATGGCAATGCCGCGCCGGGCTGCCGGCACATCGTTCATGAGCTCGCCATCGATCAGGAGCTTGCCGCCCGAGATAGGCTCCAGCCCGGCGATCATGCGCAAAAGCGTGGACTTCCCACAGCCCGACGGTCCTACAAAGACCGTG
>Ga0164243_10005983_pt1 | contig 18511 bp, 19 predicted proteins | sample OricompcompostOP_FD_108781 | JGI IMG/M metagenome (GOLD analysis project Ga0164243, IMG submission 108781) | Organic Plus compost microbial communities from Emeryville, California, USA - Original compost - Organic plus compost (OP) | ecosystem: Engineered > Solid waste > Mixed feedstock >... | reverse complement strand
TACGTTGCTGATCGTCGAGGCGATGAAGACCATGAACCAGATTCCGGCGCCGCGCGGCGGCACCGTGACGCAAATCCTTGTCGAGGATGGTCAGCCGGTCGAATACGGCGAGCCGCTGGTGATCATCGAGTGATGTTCGATAAGATCCTCATTGCCAATCGCGGCGAGATTGCATTGCGCGTGCTGCGCGCCTGCAAGGAGCTTGGCATTTCGACGGTCGCGGTTCACTCCACGGCCGACGCCGATGCGATGCATGTGCGCCTTGCCGATGAAAGCGTTTGCATCGGCCCGCCGCCCGCGCGCGACAGCTATCTGAACATTCCTGCCCTGCTCGCCGCCTGCGAGATCACCGGCGCAGACGCCGTGCATCCGGGCTATGGCTTTTTGTCCGAGAATGCGCGCTTTGCCGAAATCCTCGCTGAACACGGCATCGGCTTCATCGGTCCGAAGGCGGAACATATCCGCCTGATGGGCGACAAGATCGAAGCCAAGCGCACTGCCAAGAAGCTTGGTATCCCGGTTGTGCCAGGCTCCGAAGGCGGCGTCTCGACGGACGAAGAAGCTTTCAGGATCGGCAAGGACATCGGCTATCCGGTGCTGGTGAAAGCCGCCGCCGGTGGCGGTGGCCGCGGCATGAAGGTCGCCTACACCGAACAGGACATGAGCGTTGCGCTCTCCACCGCGCGTTCGGAAGCGAAGGCAGCGTTCGGCGACGACGCGGTCTATCTTGAGAAATATTTGCAGAAGCCGCGTCACATCGAAATCCAGATTCTGGGCGACGGCCGCGGCGGCGCGATCCATCTCGGCGAGCGCGACTGCTCATTGCAGCGCCGCCACCAGAAGGTGCTGGAAGAAAGTCCCTCGCCCGCGCTCAACACGGCGCAGCGTGAGAAGATCGGTGAAGTCTGCGCCAGGGCAATGCGCGAGATGCAATATCTCGGCGCCGGCACGATCGAGTTTCTGTACGAGGACGGCGAATTCTATTTCATTGAAATGAATACACGCATCCAGGTCGAACATCCGGTGACGGAAATGATCACCGATATCGATCTCGTGCTGGAACAGATCCGTGTCGCCGCAGGCGGTGATCTTCCCTGCAAGCAGGATGAGCTGAACTTCTACGGTCACGCCATCGAGTGCCGTGTGAATGCGGAAAACCCGTTCAACTTCCGTCCGTCGCCCGGCAAGATCCTGCATTACCACCCGCCTGGCGGCCTTGGCGTGCGCGTCGATTCCGCCGCCTATCAGGGCTACACGATCCCGCCCTATTACGACTCGATGGTCGGCAAGCTGATCGTCCACGGCAAGACGCGGCAGGAATGCCTGATGCGGCTGAAACGCGCGTTGGACGAATTCGTGGTCGATGGCGTCGAGACGACGCTGCCGCTGTTCCGCACGCTGGTCCGCAACCAGGACATCATCGACGGCAATTACTCGATCCACTGGCTGGAGCAGTTCCTGGCCAAAGGCGGGATGGAGTCCTGACATCTTCACGAAATCGCCTGGAACCGATATGATCTTGGTGCGTTTTGGGGGGTCATTCCGTCTGAGCTGTTTCTGAAAAATGACCAGTACTGAGACGACCGCTGGGTCCGCGTCCCAGAAATCGCCCGGCGCCCAGCCTTTGCTCCTCGCCATCGGCTTTGTCATCGTCATCCTGCTCAGCGCCGCGTCCGTCTGGCTGGTCGACCGGTCCAGCGATGACGCCGACACCGTCATCCAGACGCTCGACGTTCAGAACAGCCTCTCGCTGATCCTGCTGAATCTGCGGCGCGCTGAATCCGCCCAGCGCGGCTACATCATCACCGGTCAAACGCCATATCGGGACGAGTATCAGCAAGCGGCGAAAAACACCGGGCCCGCCGTCGAGAGCGCAACCAAATCCATCGAGAACAACCTTGCCTTGCAGGGATTGTTCAGCGAAGTGCCGGTGCTGGTGCGCGAGAAGCTTGCCGAAATGGCCCGCTCCGTCGAACTTTACGATTCCGGCAAGGTGGATGAGGCGCGCACGCTGGTTCGCGGCGGTGAAGGCCGCAATCTGATGGAAGGCATCCGCAACGCCATCGTCACCATGTACAACAACGAGCGCCAGCAACTCGATCGGCGGCGCACGGAATCGACCCGCACCAACCTTTATCTCCTGGCCGCTTCATTGCTCGGCTCGGCTCTGATCCTGCTGATTGGCGGCACCTCCGTCTATCTCGTGCAACGCACCAGCCGTCAGCGCGACGCGGCGCAGCAGGAACTGAAGGCCACCAACGAAAACCTCGAAGCCATCGTGGCGGACCGGACCGCGGACCTGCGCGAGGCCAACGACGAAATCCAGCGCTTTGCCTACATCGTCAGCCATGACCTGCGGTCGCCCCTGGTCAACATCATGGGCTTCACGACGGAGATCGAGGCTATTAAAAAAGGCATATTTGAACAGCTTACCGCACTGCGAAAAGACGATACCGAAGCCCTCAAAAAGGATGTAGAAATGTCCCGCGATTTCGATGAATCGCTGGGCTTTATTAAAGGTTCCATCGGCAAGATGGACCGGCTCATCAACTCGATTTTGAAGTTGTCGCGTGAAGGGCGGCGGGAATTTAAGCCCGAATATATCAGTATGGATGACCTCGTGAAATCGATCGCCGATACGGTGGCGCACCGCGCCGCCGAAAAGGCTATCGAAGTCACGGTGGACACCTTGCCACCGATCAAGAGCGATCGCCTGGCGCTCGAGCAAGTTTTCGCAAACCTTATCGACAATGCCATGAAATACACGCAGCCGGGCCGCCCTGGCCGCGTGCGGATTCGCGGGCGGGTCGATCATGCCCAGGTCGTCTACGAGGTTGAGGACAATGGCCGTGGCATTGCAGAGGAAGATCATCAACGCATTTTCGATCTGTTCCGCCGCGCGGGACTACAGGATCAGCCGGGTGAAGGCATAGGCCTCGCCCATGTCCGCGCTCTGGTGCGCCGGCTCGGCGGCTACATGACACTCAAATCCCAGCTCGGCGAAGGCACGACGTTCATCGTCACCCTGCCACGCCGCATGCATGTGGAAGAAAGACAGGCTGCATGACCGAACATGTCCAGATCATCATGATCGAGGACGATGAGGGCCATGCGCGCCTCATCGAGAAGAACATTCGCCGTGCCGGCGTCAGCAACGACATCACGCCCTTTTCCAATGGCACCGAGGCGTTGAAGTTTCTGTTCGGCACGGATGGCACGGGCGCAAGCAATCGCGGCCGCGCGATGTTGATCATGCTCGATCTCAACCTGCCCGACATGAGCGGTGTCGACATTCTCAAGCGCGTGAAGGAAAACGAGCATCTCAAGCGCATACCGGTCGTCGTGCTGACCACCACCGATGACGAGCGCGAGATCAAGCGCTGCTACGATCTCGGCGCCAATGTCTACATCACCAAGCCCGTGAACTATGACAGCTTCGCCAATGCGATCCGGCAGCTGGGGCTGTTCTTCTCGGTCATCAAGGTGCCGGAAAGCACCAGAGCATAGATAGCACCAGCAACATGCCCAAAAGCGTCCTTTACGCCGACGACGAACCAGGCCTCCGCCGCCTGGTCGAGCGCGGCCTTGGCGCGCAGGGCATCCGTGTCGTTGCCGTCGAGAACGGCCGCGCCGCTGTCGAGCGGTTGCAGAACGAGGAATTCGACGTTGTCGTGCTCGACCATTTCATGCCGGAGCTTGACGGTATCGAGGCGCTGAAGATCATTCAGGACATGCCGAACCATCCGCCGGTGATCATTGTCACCGGCGCGCAGGACAGCACCATTGCCGTCACCGCCCTCAAGACCGGTGCATTTGACTATGTGCTGAAGGACGCTTCGGGACATTTCGTCCCGCTCCTTCTTGCGGCAATGACAACGGCCGCCGACGCGATGCGTCTGCGCCGCGCCAAGGAAACGGCGGAAAGCGAACTGCGCGAACAGCGCGATCGCTTCGAAAGGCTCGCAGCCGAACGCGAGATGCTGCTCCGTGAAGTCAACCACCGCGTCGGCAACTCGCTGCAACTGATCGCCGCCTTCCTGCAATTGCAGGCGAGCGGCGCCTCCAGCGCACCGGTGAAAGCCGCGCTGACGGACGCAACGCGCCGCGTGATGGCGGTCGCGCAGGTTCACAAGCGCCTCTATACGTCGAACGACGTGCAATCGGTGTCGATCGACCAGTATCTCGGCGCGCTGGTGGACGACCTGTCGAAGACCGACAGCTCCGGACTATCGCCGCTCAGCCTCGATGCCGAAGCGCTCGAACTCGATCCTGATCGCGCCGTCGCCATCGGTGTCATCGTCAACGAGCTCGTGCTCAACGCGATGAAATACGCCTATCCTGAGCAGAAGGGGCCGATCCGCGTCGGCCTCAAGCGCGTCAACGGCAAGAGCGCGATGCTGGTGGTCGAGGATGACGGCATCGGTTACGACATCAAGACCAAGCCGAAATCCACCGGCCTTGGCCGGTCGATTGTCGGCGCCATGGCCACGCGGCTCGGCGCGAAAGTGGTCAATGATCCAAACCACAGCGGCACGCGCGTCGTCATCACCTTCGAGACATCGCCGCATCGGACGCCGGCGTCCTGATTGATACGGGTCGCCGTTCATCGGCCCCGCGATTGCGCCCAGGACTGCATGCTTCTTATGCGACGCTTGCTCGGCCGCACAAGCGCCAGTGGCAACCGCAAACTGCGCATATATATCTTCTTGTATTGTGATACCGCTTGTAACCATGAGGCTCGCGGCCATCCGCGGCACGCTGCTTGCTCTGGTGCTTCTGGCGATGTCTTTCGCCGCTGCGCCGGCGGCGGTCGGCGATAAGGTGTTTGTGATCGATATCCGCGGCGCGATCAGCGTCGCTGCGCATCGGCAAGTGACCCGTGCGATCCAGCGCGCAACCGAGGACAAGGCTGCAGCCGTGGTGATCGTGCTCGATACACCGGGCGGGCTGGTCACCGAAACACGCGACATCATCCACGATATGGTCGCCTCCCCGGTTCCGGTGCTGATCCTGGTCGGTCCGAGCGGAGCGCGGGCGGCATCGGCCGGTACATACCTCGTCTATGCGTCGCATCTCGCCGCCATGGAGCCGGGCACCAATCTCGGTGCGGCCACTCCGGTTTCCATGGGTGGCCTTCCCGGTCTGCCGCAGCCCAAGGAGGATGAAAAAACCTCGAAAGAGCCCGGCGCAGTTGAAAAGAAATCAATCAACGACGCCGTTGCGCTGCTGCGCAGTCTGGGACAGATGCGAAATCGCAATCTGGATTTCGCTGAAAAAGCCGTGCGCGAGGCCGCCACCATGACAGCGGACGAGGCGCAGATGGCCGGTGTTGTGGAATTCATCGCGCATGACGTGCGAGACTTTCTGGCCCAAGCCGACGGCCGACAGGTGAAGGTTGGCGGTCGTGACGTCACGCTTATGACGCGCGGAAGCACGATCGAAATTCTGCAACCGGAATGGCGGACGCGATTGCTCGGCGTGATCGCCGACCCCAATGTCGCGTTCATCCTGCTCTTGATCGGTGTCTACGGCCTTCTGTTCGAATTCTTGAGTCCGGGTGCTTTTCTCCCCGGCGTGCTGGGCGGCATTTCGCTGTTGCTGGCGATGATCGCCTTGTCGCTCTTGCCGGTAGACTATGGCGCGCTGGCGCTCGTGCTTCTTGGTATCGCGATGATGATCGGAGAAGCTTTCACGCCAAGCGGCGCCCTCGGTATCGGCGGGGTTGTCGCATTTCTGGTGGGCGCCCTCTTCCTGTACGAGGGGCAAGGTGCGGATTTCGATCTACGCGTTTCGCTTCCTGTTATCGCCGGCGCCGGTCTCGCCTGCGCGGGCTTGAGTTTTTTCGTGTTGGGCGCTGCCATCAGAGCGCGACAGCGGCCGCCTGTGACCGGCGCAGAAGAGATGCTCGCGTTACCTGGCATCGTGATCGACTGGGACGGTGCGCGCGGCAATGTCCGCATTCGCGGCGAGGTTTGGGCGGCGCGCGGCGATCAGGCTTTCAAGCCGGGCGATGTCGTCCGTGTCGCCAGCCGCGACGGCCTCGTTCTGAATGTTGAACCCGCATTCTGATATTGAGCAAGGAGACGATGATGGTCGGCGATATTCTTTCAGCATGGTCGGCGCTACTGATCCCGGCTATCATCATCCTCCTCATTCTGTTCCGTTCTTTCCGCATCCTGCGCGAATATGAACGTGGCGTCGTCTTCATGCTGGGCCGCTTGTGGAAGGTGAAAGGCCCGGGCCTGGTCCTTGTCATTCCGGTCCTGCAGCAGATGGTGCGCGTCGATCTGCGCACCCGCGTCCTCGATGTCGCGCCGCAAGATGTGATCTCGCGCGATAACGTGTCCGTGCGCGTGAATGCGATCGTCTACTATCGCGTGATCGATCCGGAAAAAGCGATCATCCAGGTCGAGCATTTCAACGAGGCCACCAGCCAGCTTGCGCAGACGACATTGCGCTCGGTGCTTGGCCATCACGACCTTGATGAGATGCTGTCGGAGCGCACCAAGCTCAACGCCGACATCCAGCGGATTCTCGACGATCAGACCGACGCCTGGGGCGTCAAGGTTTCCAATGTCGAGATCAAGCAGGTCGACATCAACGAAAGCATGATCCGCGCCATCGCCAAACAGGCGGAAGCCGAACGGATCCGCCGTGCAAAGGTGATCGACGCGGAAGGCGAATTCCAGGCGGCGCAAACGCTGGCAAATGCAGGCCGGATCTTTGCTTCCCAGCCGGAAGCGATGCAGCTTCGCACCCTGACCGCCCTGCAAAACATCGCCGGCGATCGCACCTCAACCATCGTATTGCCGTTGCCGACAAACCTGTTCGACAAGTTACGAAGCTAGAATCTTTAGCTTTGTCTTGCGGCTTTGCTGCATCGCCGTGCGCTTCGATATCAGCACCTCGACCGCGGCACAGGCGCGCGCAGGGCTGTAGGGTTTTTGCAGCGTGACCGAAAGGGGTAAGCTGCGTAATTCCTCCAGCCGCCCCCAGCGGCCGGAGGCGTAGATGACCGGAAGGTCGGGGAACAATCCGCGGGCCCGCTCGGCCAGCGCAGCACCGTCGAGTTCGCCGGGAAGATTGATATCGGTGAACAGGATATCAACCCGCGAGCCGGTCGAGAGATGAGCCAGGGCCTCGGAGGCGTTGGACACCGAATGGACGGAGAAGCCGTGCTCTTCCAGCGCTTCGCTGATAATCTCCGCGATCAGGGCTTCGTCTTCGACGAGGAGAACATATGTTCGGGGAGTTTCGGGGTCGCTTTCCGCAGATTCTTGCCGCGTTCCGTGGCCCGCTCTGTGGTTTCCGTTCCCGTTCCAGGCGTCCTGATCCATGATCGCCCCCCTCCTTACGCAACACATCCGAGCAGGCAAATCTTGCCGGGGGGATTTGTTCGTAAAGTGTCTAAAATTTAACAAGCCGAGGGATAACAGTCGGTTAAGTTGAAGAATGGCCAGTCGAGACAGCGCCCGTGAAACCGGTCTTGTGGAGATCACCCCCGAGGTGCTCCTAAAGGCCTATGCCTGCGGCATTTTCCCGATGGCGGAGAATGCCGATGATCCCTCGCTGTACTGGATCGAGCCGGAACAGCGCGGCCTGATCCCGCTGGACGGGTTCCATGTCTCCCGCCGCCTCGCCCGCACCGTCCGCAGCGACCAGTTCCAGATCTTCATCGACCGCGATTTCGAGGCCACCATTGATGGCTGCGCGGAACCTCAGGCTGGCCGCTCCCGCACCTGGATCAACGGCCGCATCCGCTCGCTCTATTGCAAGCTGCACGAGATCGGTCATTGCCATTCGGTCGAAACCTGGCGCGACGGCAAGCTGGTCGGTGGCCTTTATGGCGTGCGGCTCGGCCGCGCCTTTTTCGGCGAAAGCATGTTCCATCGCGAGCGCGATGCGTCGAAGGTGGCTCTGGTCCATCTCGTCGCACGGCTGCGCGCCGGCGGCTTCACGCTGCTCGACACACAATTCGTCACCTCGCATCTGTCGAACTTCGGCGCCATCGAAGTCAGCAAGCGGCTCTACAATCGCATGCTGGAACGCGCGCTCGAGGACGAAGCCGATTTCTTCGCGCTCGATCATGATCCGGTGCCGGGTGCAACGGCGCTTGCTGCGTTAGGCATTCAACCGCGAAAGCAACTCTGATCGCGACATGCGTGATCTACGCCTGCCGTTAATCGATCAGAGCCCGTTCAGCGGATCGGCGCCGGGAACGCGTTATTGAAATCCAGGGGCCGCTGTCTCTGTTGTGGCTGGGTCTGGGGCCGCGGACGCGGCTGTTGCGCGGCTTGCGGCTGACGCGGTGCCGGAGCCTGTTGCTGCGGTTGCTGGGGTGCGCCGGCCTGCGGAGCGGAGCCCGGATCTTCCGCGACCTTCACCAGCGGCTGCTTACAATCCGTTAGCCATACGTCATAAATCGGGTGCTCCACCGCGTTCAGCCCCGGGCTCGCAGCGAACATCCAACCGGAAAAGATGCGCCGCACCTCACCCTGCAGCGTGACTTCGCTCACCTCGATGAAGGCATCGGTTGCCGCCGCTTCTGTCGGCGGGCGTGTGTAGCAGACGCGCGGCACGACCTGCAGCGCCCCGAATTGCACCGTTTCCCCTACGGCGACATCGAACGAGATGATGCGGCCGGTGATTTTGTCGAGACCGGCGAACACGGCGGTCTGATTCGGGATCTTCTGGGTCGGCGGCGCGCTCACCACCTCGTCGCCCGGTTGCGGTGCCGTGTTGGCCGGCTGCGGCGTCCCGCGCGGCTGGCGAACACCGGGTGGCAGGCCGCCGGGTGCGACACCGGATTGCTGGCTGGCTGGTCCGCGATCTGGCGGCGGCAATGGTTCGGCCTGGACAGGTGCCGGCGCCCGGCGCGCGGATGGCGGCGGTCCGGGGGGCAACCGCTCCGGAAACTGGTCCGGCGATTGTTGCTGCGGAAATTGCTGCTGGCGCGATGGCGGCTCGCCATAGGGCTGCGGGAACGGGCTCTGCTGCTGCGGACGCCCGCCCGGCACACTGGCCGGCGGACGCGGCGGCGACGGATCGCCGAAGATCGAGCCGAACTGGGCACTCGCCTCCGAGGCCACCAGACAAAGGATGGCCGCACCTGCCGCCGCAGCGACAAGCCCGGCGTTATGGTGTCGTGTCGAAACGACCGTCATCAAGGCCCCAGTAATAATCCGTCCGCCCCTCGGGATTACATGTGATCCGGTTAACATGTCGAATGCGGCGGCGGAAGGGCGATCGGCTTCCGCATACCCGTTCAGTCTGCTTGCAGGGCCGCTGACCTCCCGTCATGCTGAATCATCGAGAGCGCCGCAAAGGCGCCGGATCACAGGGAGGAACTAGCCATGCCGACGGCCATCGGTCGCCGGGCGATACTGGCACTCGCCACGCTCGCCCTCTTTTATCCCACCATCACCCGTGCGCAGACTTATCCAAGCCGCCCGATCACGATCATCGTGCCGCTTGCTGCCGGCAGTGGCATGGATTCGCTCGTGCGAATTTACGCCGAGAAACTGCAGGCCAATCTCGGCCAGCCCGTCGTCGTCGAAAACCGGCCCGGCGCAGCCTTGATGCTTGCCGCCTCTACTGTCGCGAAAGCCGAGCCCGATGGCTACACGCTGCTGGTCTCGACCTCGTCAGCGATGGCGATCAATCCGGTCCTCTACAAGAAAGTGAACTACGATCATATGAAGGACTTCGTGCCGATCTCGTTCTACGTGAAGTCGCCGATGATCCTTGTCATCAATCCCGATCTACCAGCGAAAACCGTTCCCGAACTCATCAAGCTGGTGAAAGATTCGAAGACATCGCTGACCTATTCGTCGCCGGGTGCCGGCGTCGCGCAGCATCTGTCGATGGAATACATGAAGAAGCGGTTCGGCCTCGAGATTACGCACGTGCCCTACAAGAGCACGCCGCAATCCATCTCCGACATCGCCGCCGGGCACGTCAGCCTCGGCTTTGCCGAAGCCGGCGCATCGCTGCCACTGATCCGCGACGGCAAGCTGCGCGCGCTCGCGGTCTCTGCGACCAATCGCCTGCCATCATTGCCGGATGTGCCTCCTTTTGCCGAAGCGGCCAACGCGCCGGATTTCGAAGCGGTGTCCTGGCACATGCTGTTTGCGCCGGCCGCAACGCCGAAGCCGATCGTCGATCGCCTTCATGCCGAGATGAAGAAGATCATGGCCGATGCGGAGATGGTGAAACTCACCGAAAAGATCGGCCTCATTCCGGTCGACACGCCATCGATTGACGGCATCCAGAGCTACATCGCCTCCGAACGCGACAAGTGGGGCTCGCTGGTGCGACAGCTCGGGCTCGAAGGGACGATGTAGCGCTCTGACATCTACGCCGGGCGTGGACGAAAGAACTCGCCGGCGTAATAAAGCGAAGCGATCACACCGAAGGCGGCGCCCGCGCAGGACGCCGCAATCCATCCACCATGGAAATAAACGGCGCTGGCGATCGCGGAGCCAACCGCGCCGCCAAGGAACGTGGTCGCCATATACAGCGCGTTCAGCCGGCTGCGGATCTCCGGACCGAGCACATAGATCGCGCGCTGGCCGAGGACGAGATTCAGAATACATCCGACATCGAGCAGAACGGCCGCAACGACAAGGATCGCGATCGAATTGACAACAGCGCCCACCGCGGCGATGGCGAACGAGAAGATCACCAGAAACAGCGCAACGCCTGTCGCCGGCTTCGTCCATCCGCGATCGGCGATGCGCCCCGCCACGGGCGAGATCAGCGCACCGGCGGCACCGGCCAGCGCAAACACCGCAATGCCGCGCTGACTCCATCCGAAAGCGGGGCTCGCAAGCAGCAACGGCACCGTCGTCCAGAACAAACTGAAAGCCGCGAACATCGCCGCCTGATAGAGTGCGCGCCGGCGCAGGATGGCGGTGTCGCGCCACACCGGCCAAAGCGAAGCGATCAAGTGCCAATACGCGAAGCCGCCCGCCGGTCGCCGTATCGGAAGATTCCAACGCAGCAAGCCGGCAAGCAACACCATGAGAATGGCGGCAAGTCCGAACACCGCCCGCCATCCGGCAAAATCGGCGATGAGACTTGCGATCGGCCGCGCCAGCAAGATTCCCGTCATCACGCCACTGATGACGATGCCGACTGTGGCGCCCCGCTGCGCTTCCGGCGACAGCGTCGCTGCGAACGGCACAAGCATCTGCGCAACGACGGCGCAGCAACCCAATGTCAGCGCTGCCGCGAAGAAGGCAGGCTCCGAGCCCGCAACGGCTGAGATCGCAAGGCTGGCACTCACCGCAAGCAGGGTGAGCACAACGAGGCTCCGGTTCTCGACAAGATCGCCGAGCGGCACCAGCAGCACGAGGCCCGCGGCATAACCAAGCTGGGTGAAGGTCACCATCAGGCTCGCCAATACCGGGCTCAGCCCGATATCCGGCCCGATCAGCCCTATCAGCGGCTGCACATAATAGATGTTGGCGACCGCCGCGCCGGCGGCAAACGCGAACAGGAATATCAGCGCCGTCGACATCGGCGCGGACGGTTGCGGGTTTTGGGCTGCCGCTGCGGCTGCGGCTGCGGCTCGTCCCAGGCTTGGGGCAACTCCGCCCTCGCCGCCCGGATGCTCGATGCGTGCCATCATAACTCTCGTAGGAAGGAAAAATGCTGGCCCGACACCAGTGAAGTCGTTCAGCTAAAAGCCGGTTCGACCGGTTTCAACGCCGCTTTTGTCTATGCTGCACTGCAAGAAGTGCATGTCATACAACAAGAAAAACAATTGAGGGGATTATGCGCGCAATGGATGATGCGGTCGCAGCTTCACGCACACGTTGTACCCTACGGGCAGGACCGATCAGGTCACGTTGCCCGCCGCCGCGGCATCCTCGCCGATGCGCAAGCCCGGTGCGGAGATATCAAGCGGCGGCGACGTTCGCCGGCTTTGCGATGCGGATGCCCCGCTGCTCCAGCAGCGGCAGCACGTTGTCGCGGAAATACGGAAACTCCTCGACATAATCGACGAACGACAATGTCGTGCCGCGGAAGCCCGCGGCATGCAGTGCGGCGATGCCATCGGCCACCTGCTCCGGCGTACCCGTCAGCGGGAAACCGCCGTGACCGGCGGCCATACGATCGCGAATGAGCGCCAGAAGATCGTGCGGGAACGACTGCGCATGCGCGAATTGCAGCCGCACGAGATTATCGACCGCATCCCAATCCGCGTGTGTCTTGCCGAAATGTTCGAGATAGGATTTTGCTTCCGCCTCGGTCGGCCGGCAAACGACATGCGAGAATGTCAGCACATCGACATCGCGGCCGAATTGCTTTGCCTGCTGCTTCAACGCGGCGATCTCTTCTGTCGAGCGCGACAGATCGATCGCCGGCGTGAACAGGAAATTGGCATTGCGCACGGCGAACTCGCGGCCCTGCTCCGAGCCAGCCGCGTTGATGATCGGCAGCGGCGCGCTCGGCCTTGGGTCGCCGAGCACATTCTTCAGTTTGAAGAAGAAGCCGCCCCAATCGAACGCCTGATCGCGCGTCCATAAGGCCTGAACGATATCGAACCATTCCTGCGCATAGCCGTAGCGCGTCTCGTGATCGTCCGGCAGCGTCAGACCGAGTGCCTCGTATTCAGGCTTGTTCCAGCCTGCGACGATATTCAGACCGATACGACCGCCGCTGATCTGATCAATGGTCGCAAGTTGCTTCGCGACGACGACGGGATGATTGGCCGCGGTGTGGATGGTCGCAAACACGGTGATGTCGCGTGTCCGCGCTAGCAGACCGGCTGCCCAGGTCATCGTCTCCAGCACGCTGCCGTGGAAATTCGTCTCGCCGCCATAGCCAATCCAGCGCGCAATTGGCAGCATGAAATCGATACCGGCTTCATCGAGCAGCGTCGCCAGCTTCAGATTATTGTCCCACGAACTCTTCCAGCGTTCGGGAAGCTTCGTCACTGTCATGCCGCCCGAACAATTGGACGCAAACGTACCGAGAAGAAATTGATCGCGGTCGAACATCCGGTTCTGGGATGGAGTCATGGCGCTCTCCGTCGCGGATATCGGGATAGAATTAAATTTATGATAGAAAGTCTATTTTAAATCCAATCAGGACGCAAGGACGGGTCTGGCACAAGCCGGTAGTGTGGGCTCCCGCAAAGAAGGCAAAGGACATGCCGAAAAACAGCCGCCGCGCAGCCGATAATCGCGCAAAGCCGATCGATCGCTCCTGGCATCTGGCCCGGACCGCGCAGGAAATGGATGTGGCGGAGCTGGAATATGCGTTGATCCGCTGCTGGGAGGGCTTTGGTCACTGGCAAGCCGAGTGCCTGGCTTCGGTCGCCGAGTTTTCAGCCAGCGGCCCCGACAACGCCTTGCTGCACATGATCCGGATGAATGATCGGCCGAAAAGCTTGCGCGATCTCGCGCACATGGCCAATCGCGACGACATCCCCAACCTGCAATACAGCTTGCGCAAGCTCATCAAAGGCGGACTCGTGACACGCAGTGGCAGCGGCCGTTCGGGCGTGACATACGAAACCACCGCCTTGGGAAAGACCGTCACCGATCGCTATGCCGATGTGCGCGCTCATCTCCTGATCGAAGCGGTCGCACGCGTCCCTGATCTCGCCAAGCGTCTGCGAGACGCCGTGCACACCCTCGACTTGATGACAGGGATTTACGAACAGGCGGCCCGCGCTGCCGCAACGCATCGGCACCGGCCCGGACGATTGGGGCCTGAGACGTAGCGGCCATCCACGCCTTGGTCCCCATTGGCTACAAGACGACAATGCCCGGCACAGGGCCGGGCATTGTCGAAACCTCGATGACCGATTGTGTGTCGCGGCGTCAGCGACCCGGCGTCCAGGCCTTGTAATCGCCGGTGGCCTTGGGCCGCCGGCCCTGCGCCAGCGTCGAACCGCTCGGGCGGTAGGCGCCCGGTGTACCGGTCAGGTTCGGCCGGTGCGGCTTCTGCCAGGCGCGCGGCTTGTACTTTCCTTCGGTCGGCGGCGTATCGACGATATGGTGGATCCATCCGTGCCAGGCCGGCGGAATGGTCGAAGCCTCCGTATAGCCGTTGTAGATCACCCAGCGCCGCTCGAAGCCCAGCACCGGATCGATCTTGCCGCCTTTGGTGCGGTAGTAGCGATTACCTGCCTCGTCGTCGCCGACATACTCGCCGTAAAGCCAGGTCCAGATCTGGGTATTAAGCGTCTGGCCGTTCCACCAGGTGAAGAACTTGAGCAGGAAACTCTTCATGTTGCGCCGCGTTGGAAATGGGTCGCGGGTTTCATGCCACTGCCGGGGGATGAAGTCCAGAGAACCATTTTTCCCTGAGAATTCAAACCTTAGGCGACATGACGGACCTGTTTTGGACATTCTGGACCCGGATCGAATCTGTTCTTGAGGCCATCCCCGCCCGATCGCGACCGTGCTCATCCTGACGGCAGCGGTCGGGGTGGCGCTCGCGGTGTTCTCCATCATCGTCCGCCTGACCCGTCACCTCTTCGCGGTCCGCCATCCGATCCTGTTCTCGTTCCTGCGCCGGACCAAGGGCGTGCTACGCTTTGCGCTGGTGCTGCTGGCGCTCTCCATCGCTGCGCGCAATGCGCCGCAGAACTATGATGTCGCCGGCGCGCTCGGCCGCATCTTTCAGGTCGGCTTCATCGTGATGATCGGCTGGCTGGCGATCGTCGGTGCCAACATGCTGGCAAATATCTACCTGCTGCGCTTCCGCATCGACATCGAGGACAACGTTCTCGCCCGCAAGCATGTAACGCAGGTGCGTATCCTGAAAGGCGCTGTCCAGACGCTGATCATCATCATCACGGCGGCCTCGGGCCTGATGGCGTTCGAGGTCGTGCGCCAGTTCGGTGTGTCGCTGTTTGCGTCCGCCGGTATCGCCGGCATCGTGGTCGGCTTTGCGGCACGCCCCCTGCTCTCTAGTCTGATTGCCGGCATGCAGATCGCAATGAACCAGCCGATCCGCATCGACGATGCCGTCGTCATCGAAAACGAATGGGGCTGGATCGAGGAGATCAAGGCCACCTATGTCGTCATCAAATTGTGGGACTGGCGGCGCATGATCGTGCCGCTCTCCTACTTTACGGAGAAACCATTCCAGAACTGGACGCGCGAAACGGCATCGCTGATCGGCACCGTCTTTGTTTATGTCGATTACACCGTGCCGGTCGAAGAGGTGCGGCAGGCGGTGTACCGCATCGCCCGTGAATCCAGATTGTGGGATCGCAATGTCATCAATCTCCAGGTGACGGACGCCAAAGCCAGCACGCTCGAATTGCGCATTCTCGCCAGCGGCCGCAACTCCCCGGAAGTGTTCGATCTGCGCTGCGAAATCCGCGAGAAGATCATCGACTATCTTCAGCGCGAGCATCCCTATGCCCTGCCCCGCGCTCGTCAGGAACAATATTGGCATGACATGCCCTCGCGTGCCTCTGACAACAATACCCGCACGGATATCAACGGAATGGAAACCAAGGCCAGGGATGGCAACGGCAAGGATGCCGCGCTCACCCGGCCGTTGTGAGGATGACATTGCAACTGATTTGCAATTGAATTCATGAGGCTTGCATCGCTGGCGCGCGCGGCCTAGACCCTGACGATCCAATCAGGCCAGTCATGACGCGTCTTCAGCTCCTTGCCGCCGGCAGCATTGCCGTTGGCGTCATTGTTCTCGCGTTGAAATACGCTGCCTATTACCTGACAGGCAGCGTGGCCTTGCTGTCAGATGCGATCGAAAGCATCGTCAATGTCGCAACCGCCATTGCTGCGTTATTTGCCATCACTTTTGCCGCGCAACCGGCCGATGCCAATCATCCCTATGGTCATCACAAAGCGGAATATATCTCCGCAGTCATCGAAGGCGTGCTGATCGTCATCGCCGCCGTCGCCATTTTGCGCGAGGCATGGTCTGCCTATCTCACGCCGCGCATGATTGATGCGCCGTGGATCGGCCTTGCGGTGAATGGCGGCGCCTCAATTCTCAATGCAATCTGGTGCTATGTGCTGATCGCGCAGGGCCGCGCGCACAAATCGCCGGCGCTCGTGGCCGACGGACGCCACCTGTTCACCGATGTGATTTCGTCCGTGGGTGTCTTCGCAGGCGTCGCCCTCGCCGCGGTGACCGGCTTTTCGATCCTCGATCCGATCCTCGCCGCACTCGTGGCGTTGAACATCCTGTGGTCGGGTTGGCGCTTGATGAAGGAATCCGTGGGCGGGTTGCTCGATGAGGCCTTGCCAGAAGGCGATCTGTCGCGCATCCGCACAATCATCGCTGCCAACGCAGAGGGCGCGATCGAGGCCCATGATCTGCGCACGCGCCAAGCCGGCCGCATGACCTTCGTCGACTTCCACCTGGTGGTGAAGGGCCAGATGAGCGTCACCGAGGCGCACGATATCTGCGACCGGCTTGAGCGCGCGATCAAGGCGGAGGTTCAGGACGCCCTGATCTCGATCCATGTGGAGCCTGACGACAAGGCCAAGCATTCCGGCATTGTGGTGTTGTAGAGCGATTGTCCGTTCGTCCCCGCGAAAGCGGGGACCCAGCTTCTGGCTTCCCGCTTGCGCGGGAATGAACTGCGAAGACCCTTACGCCGCCTGTGCCTGCGCGGCGCGTCCCGACAGACGTCCGGCAAACAGCGCCAGCTTGTCCAGATAGCTTTGCAGGAACGCCGCCGTCTGTTCGTCAGTGATGTTGCCGTCGTCGTCGATCAGGTCGGGCTTATAGGCGAGATAGACTTCCGGCTGCCCCATCACCAGCGCGCCGACCGCGGTCAGCATGGTCCGCATCTGGTGTTGCGCGACGGCGGTGCCGATGACACCGGGCGATGTGCCGGTCACGGTGGCGAGCTTGCCGTCCCATACATTGGTGCCCCAGGGCCGCGTACCCCAGTCGAGCGCGTTCTTGAGCACGGCCGGCACCCCGCGATTGTATTCGGGCGTCACGAACAGCACGGCATCGGCTGCCGCAACGGCGTCCTTCATCCGTTGCACGGCGGCCGGGACATTGTTCTCACGCTCGGGATCGAAAAACGGCAGATCGTTCACCTCGACCACCTCGAAATCGAGCTTGGCGGCGCCGAGCTTGGCCAGCGCCTTGGCGAATTTCCGGTTGATCGAACCCGGCCGCGAGCTTCCCACAAAGACCGCGACTTTGGATTTGGGCGAGTTGGACATGGCTTTACCTCGGTTTCATGAGCTTGAATGTGATGGTATTGTTTTGTAACCGAGGATGATTAGGTGACTGCCTGGGGCGGCCACAAGGAGGCACAATCTTGTCACGCGGTTACACCCATGTGCCCGAGGAGTGCGGGGCCATCAGCGAGATCCTGTCGCGTATCGGCGACAAATGGACCGTCCTGGTCGTGTCGATGCTCGGCAACGGGCCGATGCGGTTCAACGAATTGCGCCGCGAGATCGGCGGCATCTCGCAACGTATGCTGACGTTGACGCTGCGCGGACTCGAGCGCGACGGTCTCGTCACGCGCACCGTTTATCCAACGGTGCCGCCGCGCGTGGATTATGAACTCACTCCGCTCGGCCGCACGCTGCTGGACCCGATCGTCGGCGTCGCTTCCTGGGCGAGAGCCAATCGCGGCAAGATTGCCGAGGCGCGCGTCGTCTACGACAGGGCTGCCAAGAGGGATGCTGCGCCCGGCATCGTGGCGCGGACGCCAACGGCCTGAGCCGCAGCGGCTCAAGCCGTCTTCTTCGAGACAAAGGCCTGGGCGAAGTCGTCCGAGGCCAGAAAACTCAAGGTCTTGCGCAATTCCGCAGCCTTCCTCTTGCCGTATGCCGCTTCAAAGTTGCCTTGCGCTTTTGTCCATAACGCGCTCGCCGCCTTCACCTTTCGCTCGCCGGCCGCCGTGAGCCTCACGCGTTTGGCGCGTTTGTCGCGCTCGTCGGGAAATGTCTCAACGAGGCCGTCGCGCATCAGCGGCTTCAGCGTATGGCCGAGCGCCGACAAATCCATGACCAGTGCCTCTGCCAGCCTTGCCATGGTCGGCCGATCAAGCGCGACCACATAAGCCAACAGTCCGAACTGCGTCGCCCGCAATCCGCTCGGACTAACGATGTCGTCGTAAAGCTGGCCCAACTGTCGGGCCGCCTGCCGCAGCACGCTATTGTTACAAAGGCCTGGATCGAGGTCGGACGGTTTCATTTCCCTGTTCCCTTCTGGCGGCCACCAGCTGCCGGGGCACCTTTATCCTATCGCATGCCTTGACGGGCGGCCAGTCGCATGCATATGCCTGTAATTAGTGGCATATACCTGCATTTTCAGAGGAGACCATGACATGACCGCAAATTCGTCAAAGGGAACTGCCCTCGTTACCGGCGCCTCGACCGGCATCGGCGCCGTCTATGCTGACCGCCTCGCCCGCCGCGGCTATGACCTCATTGTCGTGGCGCGAAATGAAGCGCGGCTGCGCACCGTGGCCGACAGGGTGACGGCCGATACGGGCCGACGCGTGCAGACGCACATCGCCGATCTCGGTAAGAAGGAT
>Ga0164243_10005981_pt1 | contig 18512 bp, 19 predicted proteins | sample OricompcompostOP_FD_108781 | JGI IMG/M metagenome (GOLD analysis project Ga0164243, IMG submission 108781) | Organic Plus compost microbial communities from Emeryville, California, USA - Original compost - Organic plus compost (OP) | ecosystem: Engineered > Solid waste > Mixed feedstock >... | reverse complement strand
CATCGCGCCGAAGAACGCATCCATTGCCGACGCATGCGCGAGCTGCTCGCCGCCGAGCGAGAGGGGGCGCCTCTCCGGGTCGCCGATCATCGTCGCGAGGCCTCCGTATGCCTCCGCCAGCAGGCTGTCGCCCGGCACCTCCGCGAGCTCCGAATCCCGTGCGAACGCGGTGATCCAGACGACGACGAGGTTCGGCCACCGCTCCCGCATCGATGCGGTCGTGAGGCCTTGCGCCGCGAGCTCCGACGGCAGGAGGTCGAGGATGAGCACGTCCGCCTCCTCGAGGAGCCGCTCAGCCTCCCGTGCGAGTCCGGCTGGTGGGAGCTCGAAGGCGCGCTTGTCCGCGTTGAGGGCGACGTAGGACAGACTGAGTCCGCTGCGGCCCAGAGGTGGCATCCCGCGGAGGTCGTCCCCTCCCGGCTGCTCGAGCTTCACGACATCGTGCCCGAGCCCAGCGAACAGGCGTCCGCACGCGGAGCCCGCGATGCCACGAGCGAGCTCGACGACCCGAAGCGGTGCGGTCATGCACTCGCCCCCTGGCCGGGGTTCAGGCGGCCGGCGATGAACCCGTCGAGAGCCTCGGCGTGCGAGTCGGTGCGCGCGTGGATCTCGGCGTTGACGTACGCGCCGAACTCGAGCGCCGACCGCCACTCCGAGATCTGCATGGGCACCTGCCACAGCGCCTTCTTCGACCACTCCAGTGCGGTGGGGTCGAACCGGGCGACGTCCCGCGCGAGGGCAAGGGCGGTCTCGGAGACGTCGGCCGACGGAACGGCGACGTTCGCCAGGCCCCAGTCGGCTGCGGTGGTTCCGCTGATCCGTTTGGCGGTGAGGATCATCCACGCTGCTCGTTTCGACGGCAGCCGCAGCTGGAGCGCCGGACCGGCGAGGCCCGGGTAGAAGCCGAAGCCCATCTCAGGCACACCGATCTGGGCGTCTTCGGCGACGACGGCGAGATCGGCGACGCTGATCAGCGTCGCGCCTCCGCCGAGGGCGTACCCCTCGACCGCCGCGATGACGATCGCGGGATGCCGCCTGATCTCGTCCTGAACCCGGTTCCAGGTGCGGTTGAGCTCGTCCTCCTGCTCTTTGTCGCCTCCCGCGAGCTGGTTCAGGTCCATGCCGGAGGTGAACGTGTTCCCCGCACCCGTGAGGATGATGACGCTCGCCTTCCCGCGGCACTCGTCCAGTGCTTCGAGGAGCTGCGCCCTCGCGGCGCTGTCGAGCGCGTTCCGCTTGTGCGGTCGGTTCAGCGTGATGCGGTAGATCCTGTCCTCCACGCGGGAGACGAGGACGGGACGTGCATCTGTGGGCTCGGTCATCGGGTCGGTGCTTCCCTTCTCAGTGCGTGTATGAGATCCGTGTGGCATCAGACCTCGTTGCGTGCGCTCGGCCCTCGGCGGCCATCGCGCCGTCAGTCCTCGTCCAGTCGCCAGCGGACGAAGGTGACCTCGTCGTCGAGCCGCTCGAAGACCGCCTCGACCGGCGCGCCGACCCGGAGGGCATCGAGGTCGGCGCGCATGATGCCGTACATCTTCACCCCGGACTCGAGTTCGACCAGGCCGACCGCGTACGGCACGTCGTCCGCGAACGCGGGGTCGAGGGCTCGGTGGTACACGGCGTAGCTCCAGAGCGTGCCGCGAGGTTCCACCTCCTGCCACTCGAACCCCGGTTGCAGGCAGTTGGGGCACACCTCTTCCGGCGGCCACAACTGGTACCCGCAGACCGTGCTCCGTGGAACGACCAGACGCCCCTCGCGCGTCGCGGCCCAGTACCCGGCGACGATCGGGTCGTCGACATCCGGCCGTGGTTTCTCGATCGTGCTCATGCCTCATCCCTCGTCGAGAGGATCGTCGCAGCGCCCTTCCAGAAGTCGTGGGTCTGGGCGTGAAGGGCGACCTCGGCTCCCGCGACCTGCCGGTCGCCGGCCTGACCGCGCAGCTGCGTCACCGCTTCGTACAGGTGCATCCAGTTGTGCGTGTAGCTCTCGGAGAGCTGCCCGCCGTTCGTGTTCACCGGCAAGGACCCTCCCGGTCTCGTATTCCCCTCGGTGAGGAAGGGCCCGGCCTCGCCCGGCGCGCAGAACCCGTACGCCTCGAGCATCTGAAGGACCCACACAGACGTGCCATCCTGCAGGTAGGCGATGTCGACATCCCCGGGGGCCGTTCCGGACGTCTGGTAGACATCCCGCGCGATGTCGCCCAGCCAGGGCCGCATGAGCTTGTCCTCGTTCTGCTCGTTGCGGATGGCGGACTGCTGTGCCATCCCGAGAACGTTCACCGGCTTCTGCGCGAGGTCGCGCGCCCGTTCCGAGCTCGTCACGACCATCGCCACGCCGCCGTCCGAGATGACGGTCAGATCCGGACGTCTCAGCGGCTCCACGATGTACGGCATCGCGAGGTAGTCCTCGATCGACATGTCGTGCCGGAAGACCGCTCTCGGGTTGCGCTGCGCCCACTCGCGCTGCGCGACCGAGACCCACCCCAGCTGCTCCTCCGTGGTGCCGTAGAGGTGCATGTGCCGGCGCATCGCCATGGCGGCGGGGCCGGCGACGTGGAGGAATCCGGACAAGGCGGCCCAGTACGACGAGCCGCCGATGGGCCGCGAGAACCCGATCCGCTCACTGCGCGCCGTCGTCCCGTACGTCAGCAGGACGGTGCGCGCGAACCCGCTGTTGATGGCCATCGCCGCGAGATGCAGCGAGAAGGCCGCCATCCCGTAGTCGAGCGTGGTGCTGTAGCGGGGGTTGATGCCCAGCAGGGGACCCATCGCCTCATCGGTGCCGTGGCTCGTGAGCGGGGCCTTGCAGGTGATGAGCCCGTCGATCTCGCCGCGGTCGATGCCGGCGTCCTCGATCGCGATGCGGGCAGCGCGAGTGGCGAGCAGCTCTGCCGACTGGCCGGGCAGTTCCCCCTGCTCCGTGGCGCCGATGCCGGCGATCGCGATCCGCGGCGAGCTCATGACGCCCTCTCCCCCTCAGTGCCGGCCCAGCGTTCGCGGTCGGCCGCCAGCGCGTCGTCGATCAGACCGGTGTCCCAGGCGCCGGCACCACCCGAGTCCCGGACGGTCGTGATGATGCTCGACCCTCCGTCGATGGAGACCAGCTGCCCCGTCATGTACGACGAATCGTCACTCAACAGGAAGGCCACGACAGAGGCGATCTCCTCCGGATCGCCCGCGCGCCGCATCGGCGTCGTCGACGACCGTCTCACCATGTCGGCCCTGCCGGCCTCGCCGAAGAGGGTGGTCGGCACGAGACCCGGCGCGACCCCGTTGACCCGGATGCCGGCCGGGGCGGCGTAGGCGGCTCCGGCCCGGATGATGCCTGTGACCCCGTGCTTGGACGCGTGATAGGCGAAGAGGTCGGCGCTCCCGCGCAGGCTCGCGATGGATGCCGTGACGACCACGGCTCCGGTCGTGCCCTGACGGAAATACTGACGGAGGCCGTCACGCAGCCCGAGGAAGACACCGCGCATGTTCACGGCCATGACACGGTCCCATTCGTCGACCTCGAGGTCGACCAGGCTCGTGGGACGGCCGGATATCCCGGCGTTGAGGTGGTACAGGTCCACCCGGCCGTACGAGTCCAGGGCCGCGTCCATGTAGGCGCGGACTCCCTCCTCGGCCGAGACGTCGGCCGTGACGGCGACCGCCGGGCCCGGCAGAGAGCGCGCCGTCTCCTCGGCGCGCGCCGCGTCGGCATCCACCACCACGACGCTCGCGCCCTCCTGCGAGAGTCGCTGCGCCGACGCGCGGCCGATCCCGCTTCCGGCCCCGGTGACGACCGCCACCCTGCCCTCGTGCCTGCTCGAATCCATCTCTCTCCTCATCGGTCCGACTCGACGGCCGGTCTCGCGTCGGTGTCGCTCAGCACCCCGTCGTTCAGCACACCGTCTCTGGCATGCCCGGGGACCCGCGCGGCTTCTCTCACTGCTCGACCGGCTCGCCGCCGATGCGGATCAGTCGCGCGACGTGCCCGCGCAGCTGGATGAACCTCTGGTCCTCCTTCGTCGAGATCTGGTCGCGTGGCTCGGGGAGGTCGACCCGGATGTCTTCGCTGAGGCGGGCAGGTGCCTTCGAGAGCACGAGGACGCGGTCGGCCAGGTAGACGCTCTCGTCGATGTCGTGAGTGACGAACAAGATCGTCATGTTGAACTGGGCGCGGATGCGCAGCACCAGGTCCTCGAGATCGGCGCGCGTCTGCGCGTCGAGTGACGCGAACGGCTCATCCATGAGCAGCAGCCGCGGACGGTACGCGAGAGCGCGGGCGATGGCGACGCGCTGCTGCATGCCTCCCGACAGCTGCCAGGGATAGCGGTCTTCGAAGCCGGTCAATCCGACGGCCGCGAGGCTCTCGGCGACGAGCCGCTTCTGCTCCGTCTTCGACGTCGGCCCGCCCTTCAGCGGGAAGACGACGTTCTTCGCAACGCTGAGCCAGGGAAGCAGCGAGCGGCTGTAGTCCTGGAACACCATCGCCATGCCCTCGGGGACACCGCTGATGCGCTCGCCCTCCAGGTAGACACCCCCGGAGGTGGGCTCGAGGAGGCCGGACAGGATTCGCAGCAGCGTCGTCTTGCCCGCGCCGGACGGTCCGACGATGGACGTGAACTGCCCCTGCGGGATCTCCGCGGTCAGCCCTTCGAGAGCGACGTGAGCGCCCTCCCCCGTGCCGTACACGTGCCCGACGTTGTCGAGCCTCAGCAGCGGGACACCCGCGTTCGCGGCGGGGCCGGTCTGTGCATCCATCGTTTCGGTCATGACAGTCATTCGTTCCCTACATTCCGGAAGAGGCGGTGCCAGCGCAGCACCCGCGCCTCGACGAGTTCGAGCAATACGTTGGCGAGGAGCCCGATCACCGCGAGCAGCAGCATCCACGACCACATCGAGAGGAACTGGAACCTCGCCTGGGTGTTGATGAGCTCATAGCCGATGCCATTCGTCGCGACCATGAACTCCGAGATGATCGCGAAGATCAGCGACGTGGAGAGCGCGATGCGCAGCCCCGCGAACATCTGCGGCAGCGCCGCCGGGAGCACGATCGACAGGATCTGACGGAGCCGGGAGAGGCGGAACGATCGGCCCATCATGATCTGCGTGGGATGGATCGACTGCACACCGAGCGCCGTGTTGATGAGGACGAACCACAGCACGCCGTACGCGACGAACGCGATGCGCATGCCGTCGTCGCCGCCGAGGAGGATGATGAACAGCGGCAGCGTCGCGGAAGCCGGGATCGAGCGGAGGAACTCCACGACCGGGTTCGTGACCTCGCGGAACAGCTGCGAGAGGCCCGACCAGATTCCGAGGATGGCGCCGACGACCGAGCCCAGCGCGAAGCCGATGAGCATCCGCAGGAGCGTCGTCAGCCCGTTCTCGATCATCAGCGGCGTGAGGAAGAGATGCTCAGGCGGCCCGGTGAAGAACATCTTCCAGGCGGAGACGAAGATGCGCGACGGCGCGGGGAAGAACGGCGACGGAGCGACGGTCGCCGCCAGCTCCCACAGGAGCAGGAGCACGACGATCACGAAGACCGGTGCGGCGTAGCGACGAACCCATCCGGGTCGGTGGCTCGCGATCCGCGGCTTACGGGCGACTGCGGTGGCGGTCATGTCACTTCACTCCCGTCTGTGCGTTCCAGCCGAACCATCGGCGCTCGAGCGCGGCCATCGTGAGATTGACGGCGAGGCCCAGCATCCCGGCGATCAGGATGCCGGCGTACACGTAGATCACGCCGGTCCCGGACGCTCGTGACGATGCGATGAAGGCCCCGAGCCCGTCGGCGCCGCCGGCGATGAGCTCCACCGTGATGACGATGATCAGCGCGATCGAGGACGCGATGCGGATTCCGGTGGCGATGAGCGGCGCGGCGGCGGGGATGATGACCCGGCCGATGACGGCGGCACGGGACTTCCCGAAGCTCCTCGCCATCTCCCGCTGGGCGGGGTCGACCGCGTGGACCCCGTACATGGTGTTGAAGAGGATGGGCCAGACGGAGGCGAAGACCACGACGACGAGCTTCATCGACAGCCCGTTGCCGAGGATGAGGATCACCAGCGGGATCATCGCGACCGGCGGCATCGGGCGGATGAGCTCGACGACCCCGCGCATCGCGAAGTAGACGGTCTGCGACAGGCCGAAGAGGATGCCGAGCCCGACGCCGAGCACCGAGGCGATGGCGATCCCCAGCAGGAACGACAGGATCGTCGCCGCGAGCCCGCCGAGGAAGCCGAGGTCGCCGAAGAGCAGGACCGCCTGGACCACGACCGACGAGAACGGCGGCAGGAACTGCGGATCGACGAGCCCTGCGCGGCTCACGATCTCGATGATCACGGCGAGGATGAGCACGCCGATCACTCCGCGCACGACGAGTCGGGTCCTGCGGGCACGGGCCGGGGCCCGGGACGCGCTCCGCGCGCGGCGCGCGTCCCGTCCCCTTTCCGTCTCCGGGCGTGTCTGGTTGAGCACACTCATCCGATCAGGAGCCTCTCGATCAGCAGTTGTCCGGCTGCGGGACCATGATGGACGACATGTCGAACTCCTGCGACTCCACGCCGATGTCGATCAGGTCGTCGAAGTCCTGCTGGATCTGGTCGGTCGTGAGCGGCTTGGTCACCGCGACGACGGAGACCGTCGTGTCGATCGTGGCGTCGTCCCAGCCGAGGGTGTCACGGAAGTAGCTCTCGGCGTTCTCGCGCACGTTGGCCGCCTCTCCGCCCTTGAGAATGGAGCACTGGAACGCGGCGACCGTGTTCGGGTTCTTCTTGAGGAAGTCGTCGGTGACGGCCCAGATGTTCTCCACCCGGCCCTCGAACTCGCCCTCGCCGAAGTCGAAGATCTCCTCCGCGCCCGCTGCGGTCAGCTGCTCGGTGACGGCGCCCTGCGAGCCGACCGCGTCGACCGTCCCGCGCTGCAGGGACGCGGCGATGTCGCCGAACGGAACCTGCACGAACTCGACCGAGTTGGGGTCCACCCCCGCGTCGAAGAGCGCCTTGCGCAGACGGTTCGCCCAGATGCCGACCGGGCTCGGCATCCCGACCTTCTTGCCTTCGAGGTCGGCGATGTCAGAGATGCCGGAGTCCGGCATCACGAGCAGGGTCGCGAAGTCGGGGCCGCTCTGATAGGTGCCGGCGATGATCGAGAGGTCGACTCCCTGCATCACGGCGTCTGCGATCCGCGCCGGAGCCGACTGCAGGATGTCGATGTCGCCGGAGACCAGCTGAGCGAGCCCCGCGGCGCCGTCGGTCTGCCAGATGTGGTCCAGGGTCAGGCCGTATTCCTCCGCGGCCGGCTGCGCGAGGAACCACTGGGCCGAGATCGCGTTCTCATACATGCTGCCGGTCACCGTGGTCTGCTCGGGTGCGTGCGGATCGACGTCGGCCGCCGGAGCTGTGGTGCCGCCGCCGCTGTCGCCGCCGCACGCGCTGAGGGCCAGCGCGACGACGGCCCCGAGGGCGATGGTGACGAGGGAACGGGATGTGGGGCGTGCGTTGGTAGTGTGCACGGCTTTCTCTCCTTTGAGGGGTTGTGCGGGCTCCCGCCCGCATGTTGTACGACTATACGATTGTCAGACAGATACTTCAATCGACCACGAGCGGTCTACTCGTCGAAGACCTCGAGGACGATGGGGGCGGCCGTGGTGACCGCATGGATGCCGATGACGCTGGCGATCTCCATCACCTCGAGCACCTCGCCGATGGTCGCGCCGTAGCCGATCGCGTTCTCGATGTGGAGCTTGAGTCCCTTGACGTACAAGTGCGTCGCGGAGGTGTCGAAGGCGACATAGATCAGTTCCTTGACCTTCGGCTCGAGCACCCCGGTCTTCCACGGCACAGAGGAGAAGGCGGTGTAGGTCTCGAAGATCTCGGGGTCGAGCTCGAGCATCTCGTCCCAGAACGAGTGCCAGTAGCCACGGGTGCGGGTGAACTCCTCCTTGAGGGACTCCTGGTACGGCGTCAGCGGCGCGGGACCGGTCCGCATCCCCTTCTCCTCGAGGACGTCCACGAGGATCGGCACGCCGATGTTCATCGCGTGGATGCCGAGGGTCGCCGTCAGCTCGAGGACCTCCATGACCTCCTCGCGCGTGGCTCCGGCCGCCTTGGCCGCCTCGACGTGCGCGCGAATCCCCGGGACGTAGAGGTGCGTGGCCGCGGCGTCGACCGCGATGTAGACGAGCTCCTTCGTCTTCGCGTCGAGATGGTTCTTCTTCCACGGCACGGCCGAGAAGTCGAGGTAGGACTTCAGGAAGCCCGCATCGAGCTGAAGGATCGCCTCCCACGCCGGCCCCCAGGTGCCCCTGACGCGGATGAACTCCTCCTTCACGGCCTCCTGCTCGCTCGTCAACGCCGTCATCGTGCCTCCTCCTTCTCTCGTGCCGTCTCATCCGCTTCGCGCAGGTACGCCGCGACCTCGGTGTGGTCGGCCGCCTCGTCGAGTGCGTCGGCCGCCTCGCTCCAGAACCTCTCCGCCGCGGCTCCGAGACCGGACGGCGCGCCCAGCTCCTCGGCGAGCGCGAGCGCGATCCGCATGTCCTTGAGCATCAGCCGCAGACGGAAGCCGGAGTCGTACGTGCCGGGAAGGACGAAGTTCGGCCACTTGTTCTCGGTGGAGCCGCTGCGCCCGCTCGACCCGTTGACGATCGACAGCACAGCGCTGACGTCGAGCCCGAAGCGTTCCGCCGCGATCATCGCCTCGCTCGTGATCCACAGATGCGTGGCCGACATGAGGTTGTTCAGCGCCTTCACGGCATGGCCGGCGCCGACCGGGCCCGCCAGCTGGATGCGGCCCATCGCCTCGAGCACGGGACGCACCGACTCGACGACCTCCTGGTCGCCACCCACCATGATGGTCAGCGTGCCGGCCCGCGCCGCAGTCACGCCGCCGGAGACCGGAGCATCGATCAGCGCGACTCCGCGTCCGGCCAGACCCGCCGCGAGCTGGCGCGTGCGTGCCGGCTCGGACGAGCTCATGTCGATGATGACCGAGCCCTGCGCGAGTCCGGGCGCGAGGTCGTCCACCACGCGCTCGACGACGTTCGAGTCGGGCAGCATCAGGATGATCGTCCGTGCGCGTGCGGCGACGTCGGCTGCCGCCGCGGCCGGCGTCGCTCCCGCCTCCGCCGCCGACGCGACCGCGGCATCCGAGACATCGAACGCGATCACCGAGAAACCCGCCTCCAAGAGGTGGGACACCATCGGCGTGCCCATCTGGCCGAGGCCGATGAAGCCCACGACCGAGGTGTCACTCATGCGAGCGCACCTCGTTGATGACGCGCTCCGCGACGCGGAACGACTCGAGCGCGGCCGGCACACCCACATACACGGCGGTCTGCAGCAGCGTCTCCTGGATCTCCTCCTCCGTTACGCCGTTGTTGAGCGCGCCGCGCACGTGCACGCCGAGCTCGTGCGAACGGTTCAATGCCGTCAGCATCGCGAGATTGAGCAGGCTCCGCGTCCGCAGCGGCAGCCCTTCGCGGGTCCACACGGCTCCCCAGCAGTACGCCGTGACCAGCTCCTGCACCGGACGCGAGAACTCGCTCACCGCGCCGAGCGAGGCGTTGACGTGGCTGGCACCGAGAACGGTGCGCCGCATGTCGAGTCCGTCCTGGAACAGCTCGTCCTGTGTCTTGTCGCCGTCGAGGGCAGTGGTCTTGCTGCCGTCGAGGGAATTGCTCGTCATCTTCACCCTTTCTATGCGGCCGGATCCCTGTAGTCGCCGTCGGCGACCGGGTCGGCCCAGTTCGTGATCCCCAGCGAGATCGCCACATGCGTCATGTATGCGTCCGGAGAGGCACCGTGCCAGTGCTTCTCACCGGCCGGGATCCACACGGTGTCCCCCGCCAACAGCTCTTCGATCGGCCCGCCCTCGCTCTGGATCAGTCCCCGCCCGGCGATCACCTGGAGGATCTGCCCCCGCTCGTGCGAATGCCAGTGCGTCCTCGCCCCCGGCGTGAAGTTGACCGTGTTGATCGTGACGCCGTCCTCGGTGCGGAGCGTCAGGTAGGGGAAGGCATCCCCCGTGAACTGCGATCCGGGCTTGCCCGCTGTGCCGGCCTGCTGGGCCGGGCTGACCTTCCGCATGGCTGTCCTCATTCCTTGCCGTCGTGCAGCCGGACGCCGCCGGACACATCGCCGATGGCATCCACGACCGTGTTGCTGATCTGGTCTGCGTAACCGAGTTGGCGGGCCAGCCCGAAGCTCGCGACGGGGCCGGCCGCATTGAGGCTCGCGACGCCGAGCCCGGCGAGCAGTTCGACATAGAGAGCCACGTCCTTGAGCATCAGAGTGTTCGTCAGTCCGCCCTTCAGATAGTCGCCGTGGATGATCTTGGGGAACCGATTCATGGTGGCGAAGTTGACGCCGGAGCTCGTGTTGAGCACGTCGAGCACCTTCTGGAGGTCCAGGTCCGCTTTCTTCGCGGCGACCATGACCTCGGCCGTCGCGGAGAGCGCGACGGCGTTGAGGAAGTTGTTCAGGAGCTTGACGGTGTGCCCCGCACCTGAGGGGCCGACATGGACGATGTGCGCGGAGAACGTGTCGAGCACCTCGCGGGACAGGTCGAGGGCGTCCTCGTCGCCACCCACCATCAGGGTGAGCTCGCCCTTCTCGGCCGCTGCTGCTCCGCCCGAGATTCCCGCGTCGAGGTACTGCGCCCCGCGGTCACGGTAGGAAGTGGCGATGCGACGCGTGGACTCCGGAGACGACGTGCTGAGGTCGACGACGATCTGTCCCGGTCGCGCGTCGTTCAGGATGCCGTCGTCACCGAGCACGACCGCTTCGACGACGGAGCTGTCGGGCAGCGAGAGCAGCACGAGGTCGGCGCCTCCGGCCGCATCGCGCGCGGACGCGGCGGGAACGACATCCGCCTCTGCCACAGCCGCCGGGTTCGGGTCGAAGCCGTGCAGCTCGACGCCGCCGGCTACGACGCGCCGGCTCATGCGTCCGCCCATGTTGCCGAGGCCGATGAAACTGACTCGTCCGATCGTCATTGCCGTCATGCTCCCTTTCCCTGTCCGGTTCCTGCGTCCACGCGTCACAGCTCCCCGAGCTCGACCGTCAGCTCCGTCGTCCTCGACGCGAACGGCGCCAGGGATTGGAGCGTCGATGGATCATGCCCGGCCACGACGTGGTCGACGACACCCGCCTCGGTCATCTCTCGGATGCGGTCGAACGTGGCGTACATCGGGATCAGCTCGGCCACGGAGCTGAACGGCATGTTCAGGTCGAGCTCCTCCTGGTAGTGGAGTGCGTCGCTCGCGAGCAGGACGACGCCCACCGACGTCGGCACCGTGATCATGCTCTGGCCGGGCGTGTGTCCTCCTGTGCGGAACATCCGAACGCCGGGCGCGAGCTCGATCTCGTCGTCGAACTCGTGCAGGCGTCCCTGCTCGCGCACCGAGACCAGCTCGGCGATCTCGTCGTCTTCGAAGGAGTGGTGGAAGAGCGTGCGCGTCACGTACGGCCCGGTGGCGAACTCCGTCTCCCGCCGCGCGATCACCACCCGGGAGCGAGAGAAATGCGAGAGGTTGCCGATGTGGTCGTAGTGCGCGTGAGTGATCGCGACGAGCGGCTCGTCGGCGGCGTGGACGCCCATGGAGGCGAAGAGCTCGGGAGGGTCGACCAGCAGCTCGCGCCCGCGCTTTCGTCCCCCGTCGCGGGAGAAGCCCGTGTCCACCACGATCGTGGTCGTCTCGTTGCGGATGAGCCAGACGAAGTAGTCCATCGCGAGCGGGGCGTCGTCCCGTCCGTAGAGATGGTGGTTGAGGTAGATCTCCGAGCGCCGGCCGATGCGAGTGCCGTATCGTCCCACGGTGACCTGATAGCGCGGCTGGCCCGGCTCGCCGATCATGCTCGCACTCCGGTCGTCCGGACGTCGACCCGCGGCGAGAAGGCAGGAGCCGGAAGGCTTGCCGGCCGTCCTTCTCTCCTCGGATTCATCGTCGAGATCCCTTTCGTCGTCACTGGCTTATCCGACTATATGATTGTCGGACAATCATTGCAAATCGAAGCCGCGACGGCGATTCCGGCGGCGCACCCCCTCGTGAGTTGCGGACTTCTGCCCGTGTGGGCGCACCGTCGACGGGCAGAAGTCCGCAACTCACGAGGGGGTGGCGGGGCTCGAGATGTGGGACGGGATACCCGGCGACGCGACCGCCGCAAGGTCCGCGCGGAGCGCCTTCAGGAAGTCGACGTCCTGCCGGTGCGTGGGCGTCTCGACGACCAGCGGCACCCGCTGCAGCGCCGGAACGCTGAACAGGCCCCTGAAGGCATCCGGGCCGATCCGGCCGCTGCCCAGCGTCTCGTGCCGGTCACGTCGGGAACCGCTCTCGTCCCGGCTGTCGTTGACGTGGATCAGTCCCACCCGGTGGGCACCGATCGCGTTCACGAGCCTCGTCATCGTGCTGCGCATTCCGGCCGCCGTGTCGATCGACTCTCCGGATGCATGGAGGTGACACGTGTCGACGCACACACCCACGCGCTCATCGTCGACGGCCGCGAGATACTCGGCTGTGCCGTCGACGGTGGATGCGAGCGCCTCCCCGCCGCCGGCCGTCGGCTCGATCAACAGCCGCACCTGATCGGGCGCCTCATCCAGGAGGCGCCCGATCAGGTCGTGCAGGGTCGCCAGGGCGGCATCCCGGCGACCGGGCACGACCGCGGTCCCGGCATGGACGACGACGCCCCGCGCCCCGAGCTCTGAGGCGCGACGGAGCGTGTGCAGGAGAAAAGCGGCCGACCTCTCCCGGGTCTCGAGCGACGGAGAGCCGAGGTTGATCAGATACGACGCGTGCACGAAGACGGGCAGCCCGAGTGCTCCGCAGGTGTCGCGGAACAGGGCGTCCACGGCGGGGACGACCGGTGACGGCCTCCACGCCCGGGGGTTCGTGGCGAAGATCTGCACAGTCTCCGCGGCGATGTCCTCCGCCTCCCTGAGGCCGACCCGGACGAGGCCGCCCGCCACGGCGACATGGGAGCCGATCGCCGGGCCGGGGACCGGACCGGCACCGCCTGGAAGGACCGTGGGCGTCTCAACCGCAGCACCCGGCGAGGAGCTCACCTCGCTCGTCCCACGGGCGGGCACGCGACGCGAACCGGCGTCGTCGTGCGTCGTCACCGGGACCGGCCGATCAGAGCACGAAGCGCTGCGCGAGGGCGGCGCACAGCGACTGATGCCGCGTCTCCTGGATCGTCGCAACCTCGCCGGTCACCGGAACCTCGGCGCGTTCGAGGTAACCGACGATGCGCGATGTCACCAGGCGCAGGTCGGTCGACCCCGTGATGTCGAACGCGTTCAGACTCAGCTCGTACGCCTGCTCGAGCTCGGCCTGCGAGTGGATGTCTCGGAGCGCCAGGCAGAGGGACTCGTCCACCCTTTGGGCGGCGGGCTCGTCCGCGCAGCTCACGACGACGAGCACACGGGCATCCGGCCCCATCTCGGGAACCAGTTCGTGAAGCTGCGACTTCAGGTGCTTCAGCTGCTTCCTGACCTCAGCGCGCTTCGCCCTGCTCGGCACGGAGAGTCCGACGATCGCGCCGAGCAGGCGCCCGCCGGATGGCACGGCGCCACGTGCCTGGGCGCGAATCCCGTGCTCACCCAGCTCTTCGATGAGAAGAGGGCGGATGCCGTCACTCAGATCGCCGGCCAACGCGACGCGCGGCCACGGCTCCGCCTTCTGCTGACGCTGGTCCACACCACCGTCATCAATGTGTTCGACGAACACACTCAAACCTTTCCTAGCCGGTCACGTGACTCGTTCGCCGACCAGACTTCCCGGCACACCGTCGTCGAGCATACGACCTTCGCGCCGGGGTGTCGAGTTCCGGGCCCACAGAGGTCTCTCCGCTGCACGTGTCATGGCGATTGTGCCCACTCGCACGGCCGTTGTGGCGTGGCTGCGCCGCGTCTTCCCCGTGACGAGCCGACACGAGAAGGGCCGGCTCCCGCGCGTGCAGGAACCGGCCCTTTCCACCGGGCGGCTCGGTTAGAGCTTCACGGCCCGTCGCCGGGCGCCCTCGCGGCAGGCGAGCAACGCGCCACCGATGACGAGCAGCCCAACGCCCATGCCGAGCGCCCCCATCGGCTCGGCACCGGTCGAGGCCAGACCCGACACGACTGTGAGCTCAAGGAAGACGGACCCGGATACATCGCCGCGGACCTCGACCCGGTGCGCTCCGAGTGCGGTGGACGCCGGGATCGTCACCGACGCACTGAACGCGCCGGAGTCGTCGGCGGTCGCGGTGACCAGCCGAACCGGGACCGAGTGCAGCCAGAGCTCGACCGGCTCGCCCGGCTGGAAGCCGGCGCCCGTGACGACCACCGTCCCCTCGCGCTCGACCGTGGTCGCGGACAGCGAGGCGGTCGGCTCTACGGTCGGCGGGGTGGTCGGAGGCGTCGTGGGCGGAGTCGTCGGCGGCGTGGTCGGCGGAACCGGGTCGTCCTCATCGAGCACCGTGACGGTGAAGGCCTTCACCGGTCCGATGTTGCCCGCGGCATCCGTCGTGCGGTACTCCACGCGGTGGTCACCATAGCCGGGCTCGCGTTCCTGGAACGGCGACAGCGACATCCCGCCGGTGCCGAGGTTTCCGTAGATCAGGTCGTCGATGTTCGTGCCGGTCGGGGTGAACTGGAACGGAGCATCCGGGTCGGTCGGCCACCCGTAGTAGTTGTGCCAGCCGTCCCCGTCGAGCCTGAACTCGCTGATCAGTGCACCGTCGCGGTCGTCGCTTCCGTTGAGCTTCATCGAGAACGACTCCCTGACGATGTAGTGCGGCTCGCCGTCCGGCCCGGTGCTGGTAGCGAGAGGGTCCGAGACGACGGCTTCCGTCGTCGGGCCGGCGGCGTCCACGGTCCAGGTCTGCGTGGCGTCCGGAGCCGAGGGATCCGCGGGGTCGGACACCCGTGCCGTGACCTCGTGGCTGCCGATGAGCTGCAGCGGCTCGAGAGCGAGGTTCGCCTTGCCGTTGTTCGGCACCTCCATGCCGTCGACGGTCCAGGTGATGTCGAACGCACGATCATCGCGATGCGTCGTGTTGATGTAGAGCACGTCGTCGGCACCGGCGGCGTGGCTCGTGGAGCTCGCCTCCGTGATCGCCGGGACGACGTCGCTCTCCGGTGCGGTTCCGGTTCCGACCGTCCAGGTACGGATCTGGGTCATCGACGGCTTGGAGCGGATCGCCGGGTCGCGCACGAAGTCGGTGTTGTCGACGATCGTCGTCGTCACGGTGTCGCCGGCGGCCGCCCCGACGGCTGCGAGGTCGAGCGTGCGCAGATTCGCGGGGTTCGGAACCTCCACGCCGTTCACCGTCCAGGTCACATCGAGCTCGTGGTACACCGGGTGCGCCGTCTCGACCCACAGCACCTGGTCGGGGGCGACGGGTGCGTCGGTCGGCGTCGACTCGGGAACGAGCGGTGCCTTCGATGAGATCCGCTCGGTCATGATCTCGCGGCTCACCTGGTCCATCTGGTAGCCGAGTGTCTTCATCATCGAGTGACGGCTCGGGCGAAAGACTCCGGTGGAGTAGTACATCCCGCCCTCGTAGGCGCCGATGACACCGCCGGCCTCACTCGGCTCGCCGATCCACCGCCACCACTTCTTCTGCTGGGAGACCATCTCCTCCGGTGTGAGGAGCGTGTGGTGTGCGGAGCTCGGCTCACCACCCGTGTAGTCGCCCGTGGTGACGCCACGGGTGTAGTAGTCGTACTCATCCTGCAGTCCTCCGAGCGAGTGGCCGATCTCGTGTGGGGAGATGAGCGCGGAGAGCGCGTTGCCCCCGCTCGCGGTCGCATAGGCGCCGCCCGCGCCGCCGTAGGTGTCGCTGTTCGCGAGGGCCAGGATCTGGTCGACCTTCGGCGCCTGTGCCGCATAGGCCTGCGCGGCTGCGTTGTTCATGGTGAGGAGGCGCTCGATGCCGGTCTCCTTGCACCCGCTCCAAAAGGCCATGCCCAGAGGCGTGTTCCTGCGGGGTGCGTCGAGCGTTCGATCGCAGCTCACCCCTGACTCACCGGAGATGATCCCGACGGCATAGACGTTGAAGTTGTTGCGGTAGCTCTTGTACGGCTCGATGCTCCACATCGTCTCGAGGTGGGTCTCCACCTGGTCGAAGAACTTGTCCTGCTCGGCGGCCGTGTAGCCGTCGCCGAGCACGACGAGGTTGAAGCGCTCCTGTGGGTCGCCGGTCACCTGGATGGGCACGACGGTCGAGCTGCCGACAGCAGGTTCGGCCGCCTGGGCGGGAACCGCCGAGGTCAGCGCGAGCCCGACGGCGAGGGCCGGCAGCGTCAGCAACGTCGCTGCGCGCCTTCCCCGCCCCACGAGCACGGGTCTGGGATGGGACATGTGTTTCCTTTCTCATGGTGGGGACGGGGAGCGTGCGGAGAAGACGCCGCGCACGACCGTCTCAACTGACATGCGACGTCGGTCGAGGCGAGGCAGGGCGTGCCTCAGGGAGACGAGCCCACCGGGATGGCGCGGGCGCGTGGCGTCCCTCCGGAGGAGTCGATGAACGACGGATGCACGGAGTCGGGCCTGGGGGAATCCCCGGCCTCAGGCGAGGCGGACCCGGCTCGCGCCATCACTGCAAGGCTCAGGATCATCGCGCTTCTCCACTGTCCGCCGCTGAACCGTTCACCACTGAACGTGCTCGGGCTCGTGGGCCTCAGCATAGCGCAAGTAATATACTACATACTACCCGCCGGCCTTGACGGCGTCAGCGGTCCGGTCTGGGGGTTCAACTCGACTGGACGGGCAGGGGCTCCGCCGGCCCGGAAGCGAAGGTCTGCTGACCGAGGACACGGAGCAGCTCGAGCTTCTGCGCCGCCTCTGTCCGCGGAGCGGCCGTGAGCACGAGCAGTAGCTGCGACTGGTCCTCCGTGAAGAGCGCCTGACAGTCGACCTCGATCTCGCCGACCTCTGGGTGCAGCAGGATCTTGTGATCCTCGAACCGGCGCGCCACCTCGTGCCGCTCCCACAGCTCGGTGAACTCCGGGCTCTCCTTGAGCAGGGCACGGACGAGCTGACCGGCTCGAGACTGCCGGCCGCTCAGCCCGTACGCGAGACGAAGGCTGGCCACATGGGCCCGACCCTGCCTGGTCTGATCGTCGACCGGATAGACCGCCCGCTCCCCAGGGTCCGTGAACCATCGGTAGATGCCCGACCTCGCGAGACCGGTGAACCGGGAGTGATCACCGAAGATCGCCACAGCGAGCCGGTTCTGCATCAGGGTCTCGTTGAGCGCAGTGAGGATCATCGCGGGGGTGTCGTCGAGGCGGTCGAGCACCCGCTGCAGGGTGGGGGCGACATAGGTTTCGAGGGATGCGCGCTCCGGCGCGTTCTGCCCGCTGAGCCGGTACAGGTGGTCCCGTTCGTCGAGGGTGAGGCGAAGAGCTCGTGCCAGCGCCGCGAGCATCTGGTCGGACATCCGACGTCCTCGCCCCTGTTCGAGGCGCGTGTAGTAATCGACCGACATTCCCGCGAGGTCGGCGACCTCTTCGCGCCGCAGGCCCTGTACGCGCCGGCGCGCACCTGTCCCGAGGCCGACATCCTCCGGGCGCAGGCTCTGCCGCCGATGGCGGAGGAAATCAGCGAGTTGATCGGTGTCCATGAACCCATCATGCGCCCCGCGCGACGCATCAGGGAGGGACTCTCAGTCCCCCGACAAGGAGGTCTCTGGTGCCCTCGATCGGCCCCGCGCAGTCTTGTCTCGTCCCCCGACGGGGGCGAGGAGAGACACTCAGAAAGAAGGCACCACATGTCCAACCCGGACAAGGACGTCGTTCTCATCACGGGAGCGGCGACGGGCATCGGAAACCTGACCGCCCGGGCGCTCGCAGCCGCCGGCCACACCGTCCACGCGAGCATGCGCAACATCGACAGCCGCAACGCCGCCCACGCGGAGGAGCTTCGCGAGCTCGGCCGTCGCGAAGGACACGACCTGCGGGTCGTCGAGCTCGACGTCACCTCGGAGGCGTCGGCGGATGCCGCGGTCGCCACGATCCTCGGCGAGGCCGGACGCCTCGACACCGTCGTCCACAACGCGGGACACCTCTTCATCGGGTACGTCGAAGCATTCACACCAGAGGATGTCAGCCACCTGTTCGACATCAACGCGGTCGGCATCCACCGGGTCAATCGCGCGGTCCTGCCGCACATGCGTGAGCGGCGCTCAGGGACGCTCGTCTACGTCGGCAGCACGACCTCGGTGGTCGTGCCGCCGTTCCTCGGACCATACGTGGCATCGAAGACCGCGGCGGACGCACTCGCTCAGGTCACCGCGTACGAGGTGAACCCGCTCGGCATCGAGACCACCATCGTGATGCCTGGGCCGTTCACGCAGGGTACCGAGCACTTCCCGAACGCCAGCCAGGCCGGTGATGCCGAGCGCAACGCGGGATACGCCGAGCTCGACCCGATGGTGGAACGCTACGTCGAGGCCACGGAGGGTGTCTTCGCCCCCGGTGTCGACGCGCACCCGCGTGCCGTCGCCGAGGAGATCGCACGCATCCTCGACCTGCCCGCT
>Ga0164243_10005980_pt1 | contig 18514 bp, 14 predicted proteins | sample OricompcompostOP_FD_108781 | JGI IMG/M metagenome (GOLD analysis project Ga0164243, IMG submission 108781) | Organic Plus compost microbial communities from Emeryville, California, USA - Original compost - Organic plus compost (OP) | ecosystem: Engineered > Solid waste > Mixed feedstock >... | reverse complement strand
GGATCCGCGCGAGCACGCCGGGTCCCGCGACGACGGGCGTGACCGCGAGCATGGTCCGCCAGCGCGCCCCCTCGACGTGCCGGGCGGCGTCGAGCGCCTGCCGCGCGTCGTCGCGGCGGGCCAGCAGGAGGAACTGCGTGCGCGCCCCCGCGAAGTCCTGGACGTCCCGCTCGTACGTCTCGAGCCCGTAGAGCTCGCCGCACAGGCGCGGGCCCAGCGCGACCTGGTGCGGCGTCGCGTCGCGGCACGCGGCCGCGTTCGACGCCGCCGGGACCGGCCTCAGGCCCGTGCGCGCGACGAACCCCTGGCACTGCGCGAGACCGTGCGGGTGCGCCGAGACCTCGGTCAGCTCACCGGCCCCCGGCCGCACGAACGCGTCGAACGCGATCTCGAGGACGGCCTCGTCGATGCCGACGACGTCGTCCGACGCGAGCAGGGCGTCGAGCGACGGGACGACGTAGCCCTCGACGGTGTTCTCGATCGCCACCACGCCGCGGTCGGCGCTGCCCTCCTCGACGGCGCGGTACACGTCCTGGACGGTGGGCAGGGCGACCGGCGTCGTCCCCGGCCAGGCGAGCGCGGCGGCGTGCGTGAAGGTGCCCTCGGGACCGAGGTAGGCGACCGTCGTCATGCGGGGACCGCCGTCTGCGCCCAGCGCGGCGTCACGGCCACCGGGCCGGGCTCGAAGCTCGCCCCGGGGAGCACCGCGAGCACGCGGTGCGCGACCGAGCCGGTCGCGAGCTCGGCGGTGAGCGCGTCGAGGACCTCGCTCGACGGGCAGGAGAACGAGCTGAAGAAGACGTGGGGGCCCGCCTCCGAGCGGTGCGAGCGCAGGTGCTGCAGGTCGATGCCGGCGTCCGCGATCACCCCGAGCGTGTGCTGCAGGGAGCCGCGGTGGTCGTCCCGCGGCCCGAACGCCAGCCAGACCTGCGCGGGGCTGTCGAAGGGCTCGGGGCGGCGGTCCGCCGTCACGAGCCCGTACCAGAGCGGCGACGGGTCGGCGAGGCGCTCCGACTCGGGCAGCTCCGCGAACCCGTCGGGGATCGCCGACCGCTCGACGAGCAGGGTCCCCGCGGGTCCGGCCAGCGCGATCCGCTCCGCGGCCGGGGTGCGCGTCGGCACGAGGCGCGGGCTCGCGCCCAGGGCACGCAGCCGGTGCCGGCAGTCGCGCATGCCCGCCTCGTCGACCACGACCGCCCCGGGGGGCGCGGTCACCCGCGCGCCCGCGCGCCCGACCCACGCCCACTCCCGCGCGACCCCGACGCTGGCGGTCACGACGACGTTCGCGGGCGCCGCGAGCAGCGCGCGCTCGAGCTCCGGCCCCGGCTGCTGCGGATGGTCGAGGTACACGACGGCGGCCAGGTCGGCGAGCTGCGACACGGTCTCCAGCGTCGCCGTCGTGGATCCGAGGTCGAGGAGGTCACCGCCGTCGCCCCAGCCGACCGCGCGCGCCGCGGCCCGCGCGTGCGGCCCCGACTCCCTCTCGCTGCGCCCCAGCACGAGCGTCACCCGTCACCTCCACCAGACGTGCAGACCCTGCGGTTCTGCGGCTTGTAGGTCCACTGGTTCGTCTCGTCCTTGACGACCGAGCCGTCCCGCGAGACGAGGCGCCGGACGCTCACGTGGAACCCGGGCTCGCCGCCCGAGTCGGCGATGCACGTCTTCGACGAGTCGTGGACGGTCGACGGCTGCACGACGTCCGAGCGGGGGCTCGTCGTCGACTTCACCGTGTAGTACTTCGTGCTCCAGAACGCGACGTGGAGCTTGCCGCCCCCGACCCACGACTGGACGACGACGCCGTACGGCGTGTCGTTCGTGAACTTCATGTCGATCACGCCGACGGCGATGGTCGCCTCGCGGCCCTCCGGGTACCGGGCGAACCAGTACGAGTGCGGCTGGTGCGTGACGATGTCGAGGCCCGCGAAGAACGCCGCGTTGTACGTCGTGGTCGCGACCTGGGACAGACCGCCGCCCACGGCGTCGATGAACTGCCCGTTCTCGATCATGTGCGCCTTGTGGTAGCCCGCCTCCGACGTGATGGGGCTGAGCGCGTCGACCATGGAGAACGTCTGGCCGGGCTTGACGAGGTCGCCGGTGATCTTGCTCGCGCCGACCTCAAGGTTCTTGGTCCGGATCGGCTCGTTCGTGAGCACGGTCGCGAACTCGGAGACCTTCTCCTTGACCCCCAGCTTGGCGAGGTCGTCCTTGGTGGTGGCCGGCTCGACGGTCGTGAGCGGGACGCTCGCGGTGCGCCCCGACTCCTTGGCGGCGGCCGCGGTCACGGCCTTCGCGAGGGCTGCGCCGTCGAGGCCGGTGCCGTTGGCGCCGCCGACGATCGTCGGCTTGCCCTTCACGAACGTGAACCGGGCGTCCTTCGCGGGCGTCAGGAGCTTGGTGCTGCGCGCGACGACGTCCGCGCGCAGCGTCTTCGCGTCGAGCTCGAGACGCAGGGCCGACCCGTCGGGCACGAACGTCGCCGCCTCGGCGAGCACGTCGCCGGGGAGCCGGACCTTCTGCGAGCCCACCGTGAGGTCCACGGGCGCCGACGTGACGGTCCCGGCCGTGACCATCGCGGCCTCGACGGCGTCGGACCCCACCTCGGGGCGGACGGTCGTCGTCGGCAGCTCGAGCGCGCCGTCCGCCGTCAGCCAGCCGTCGGCGAGCACCGCCTTCGCCTTGGCGCGGTCGAGCGTGGTCCCGTCGCGCGGCGCGACGCTCGTCGCCGACCCGTCGGAGAACGCGACCGCGCCGTCGCGCGCCTTGACCTCGACCGACGAGGCGACCTTCGCGACCGCGGCGTCGAGCTTGTCGTCGTCGACCGTCGTCGCGGGCGCGACCGCGGAGCCGCCGAACAGCGCGTGCCACAGGCGCGACGGCGCGAGGCTGAACGACACGAGCGGCTCGACCGTGGCCCGGGCGTCGAACGTCAGCCCGGCCTTGCCCGGGTCGATGCGCGCCTTCTTGGAGCCCGCGACGACCGCCACCGGCTCCGTCGCGCGGTCGCCCAGCGCGTCGTCGAGCGTGCGGGTCGCGTCGTCGACGGTCATCCCGCCGACCTCGACGCCCGCGACCGTGGTGCCGTGCGCGATCTTGTCGGAGACGAGCCACTGCGCGGCGACGTAGGCGCCGAGGAGGACCACCACCGCGATCCCGACCCCGATCAGGGTGCATCGGGTGCGGCTGGGCGCCGGCTCCTCGCCCAGGCCGCGCAGGATGTCGTCGTTCGGCGGCGCGCCCGTCGGGCCGGCGTCGGGCCTGTCCAGCGCGGGCAGGACGCTCGTGGCCGCGGGAGCGGAAGCGGGGGCGGGTGCGGCGGCGCCTGCCGCCGAGGCTGTCGGAGCAGCCGCGGCGGGAGCGGGCAGCACGGCCGTGGTGTCCGCGGGCCCCAGGGCGGAGACGCGCTCGGGGGTGGACGGCTGAGTCGTGGACGGCTGGGGGGTGGGCGCCTCGGCGACCGGGAGCCGTACGTAGCCGCGCCACGGGGTGCCGGGCCCCTGCTCCGGAGCCGGGCCCGGTGCGCCCTCGGTCGCGCTCGTCGGTGCGGTCACCGGCGCCGCGGGCTCGGCGGGAGCAGGCTCGCCCACGCCGCCCGCGGGCGCGGGCGGCGTGGGCACCGGCGCCCCGTCGGGGCGTTCGCCGGGGCTGGTGGTGGCGTGCTCGTCCATGGGTGCTCCTGCGCTGGCCGCGCGGTCGTCGCGGCGGGCGTTCGCCGTGGGTCGGCGTCTGGCGATTCTACGAGGTCAGCCTGGTGCCGGACGCACCGTCTCAGGCGGCGTCGGCGTCCTGGCGGGGCTCGCGGGGAGTGTCCGAGAACCAGCCGCGAGGCGCGAACGCGCTCGCCGCGACGAGGAGGAACCCGCCGTACATCCAGACGTTGGCCCACCGTTGGTGGGCGCCCGCGAGGACGTCGCCGCCCGGACCGTGCATCCCGGTCAGCACGATGACGACGACGAGCCAGCCGACCGCGTAGGCCGCGTAGGCGCCGTAGCCGCCCCAGGCGCGGGCGAGGACCGCGGCCGTGACGCTGAGGGCCAGGGTCAGGACCAGCCCGACGGGCCACGACGCCGCCGCAGCGAGGTGGTCGGTGACCCCGGACGGCAGCAGCGCGGCGAACATGAACGTCCCGACGGCGCCCACGAGGACGCCCAGCAACCCGGACAGCACGACTCGCACCCAGCTCGTCCGCGCCGGGGCGGGCGGGGCGGGCCGAGGGCCCGTCGCCTCGCCGACGGAGCTGCCGGGTGGCGTCGGTCCCGCGCCTGCCGCGGGGGGGACGGTGCTCACGGTGCCACCGTACCGGGCGCGCCTGGGGGTCCGTCGGCGCGACGCGGTGCCGGCGGCAGGCCGAACGTGGCGTAGTGCTCGGCCGCGAGGAGCGGCGCGAGGACGTCGTTGCTGAGCGCGTACCGGCCGACGAGCACCTCGTCCTCGGCGACGGGCGCGACCGCGACCGCCTGGACCTGGGTGGCGTGGGCCCGCAGTGCCCCCACCCAGCGGTCCAGCACGGGCCGCACGGGCACGACGACGAGCTCCGGCCCGGGCTCGAGCCCGGGCAGCCGCGCGGCGAGCGCGGCCGCGTCGGCGGGCCACCACGTCGAGACGGGCGGCAGGACGGGCTCGTCGGGGTCGGGCAGCGCGAGCTCGGTCCCGGCAGGCCGGGAGCCCCGCAGGTCGGCGACCTCGGGCGAGGCGGCGAGCGCGCGCCGCGCGGCGCGCACGTCGTCGGCGGGCTGGACGACGCACCACAGCTCCGGGAGCGGCGCGTCGTCGGTGGCGGCGCCCCGGCCCTGCTCCCGACGTGCGCTGCCCTCCTGCTCGTCGCCGAGAAGCTGGAGGGCGCGCACGGTGACGTCGTGCGTCCGGACGTGGTCCGGGTGGCCGTACCCGCCCTGCGGGTCGTACGTCGCGACGACGGCGGGCCGCCGCTCCCTCAGCACGGCGAGGAGCCGCCGGGCGGCCTCGTCGAGGTCCACCCCGACGAACGCCGCGTCGGGTGCGCCCTCGGTGGCGTGCGACGCGATCCCCGGGGCGACCCACGCCATGCCGGAGTCCTCGTAGCGGACGGGAGCGACGTCGTCGGGCAGGGGTACGGTGTCGAGGAACACGTGGTCGCTCACCCCGAGCGCGTCGAGCGCGCCCACGAGCTCCCGCTCGCGGTAGGCCGCGAGCGCGGGCCCGTCCCCCTCGAGCGCCCCGACGCCGGTCGGGTGCGCGGCGGTGTCGATGACCTCGCCGCGCTCCCCGCGGGTACACGTCACCACGGTCACGGCCTCCCCGGCCGCCGCCCACGTGGCGAGCAGCGCCCCGGTCGCGAGCGTCTCGTCGTCGGGATGAGCATGCACGACGACGAGCCCCCCGCGGGGCTCCACGACCCGCGCTCCCCCAGCGCGCCCGACGCCCTCCGAGCGGCTCACGCGCACCCCGAGGCGAAACTCGGACCCGCCGGAGTGAACGCGCCAAACCCACGGGCGGACGCCCGACGATCCCGCACGAAGGCGAGGGATGCGCGAGCGGCGGGACGGGGGATGCCGCGCAGCGTCGTGGCGGGTCTGGCGGGAGGCCGCGAGGAACGAGCGGCCGGATGGAAGAGGCGGCGCGGCATCCCCCGTCCCGCCGCGAACCCGACCACGACACTCACGCGAAGACTCAGCCGCGCTTCGCGCGAGCGGTCGCGCGCGCACGCTCCTGCTGGTCGAGGATCACCTTGCGGATGCGGACGACCTCGGGCGTGATCTCCACGCACTCGTCCTCCCGCGCGAACTCGAGGGACTCCTCGAGCGTGAGGTGCTTCGGCGGGACGAGGTTCTCGAAGTTGTCGGCGGTCGACGAACGCATGTTCGTCAGCTTCTTCTCCTTGGTGATGTTGACGTCCATGTCCTCGTTGCGCGAGTTCTCGCCGACGATCATGCCCTCGTAGACCTCCTGCGTGGGGTCGACGAAGAAGGAGCCGCGCTCCTGGAGGTTGATCATCGCGAACGGCGTGACGACGCCGGCGCGGTCGGCGACGAGCGAGCCGTTGTTGCGGGTCTCGATGGGGCCGGCCCACGGCTCGTAGCCCTCGGAGATGGACGACGCGATGCCGGTGCCGCGCGTGTCGGTGAGGAAGCGCGTGCGGAAGCCGATGAGGCCGCGCGCGGGGACGACGAACTCCATGCGGACCCAGCCGGTGCCGTGGTTGGACATCGTCTCCATGCGGCCCTTGCGCTGCGCCATGAGCTGGGTGACGGAGCCGAGGTACTCCTCGGGGACGTCGATGGTCATGCGCTCCATGGGCTCGTGGACCTTGCCGTCGATCGTCCGGGTGACGACCTGCGGCTTGCCGACGGTGAGCTCGAAGCCCTCGCGGCGCATCTGCTCGACGAGGATCGCGAGCGCGAGCTCGCCGCGGCCCTGGACCTCCCAGGCGTCGGGACGGTCGGTCGGCAGGACGCGGAGCGACACGTTGCCGATGAGCTCCTTGTCGAGGCGGTCCTTGACCTGGCGCGCGGTGACCTTGTGGCCCTTGCCGCCCTTGCCGGCGAGCGGCGACGTGTTGATCCCGATGGTCATCGAGATGGCGGGGTCGTCGACGGTGATGAGCGGGAGCGGCCGCGGGTCGTCGGGGTCGGTGAGGGTCTCGCCGATGGTGATGTCCTCGATGCCGGCGACGGCGACGATGTCGCCGGGGGCGGCGGACTCGGTGGGGACCCGCTCGAGCGCCTTGGTCTCGAGGAGCTCGGTGATGCGCACGTTCTGGAGCGAGCCGTCGTGGCGCGCCCAGGCGACGGTCTGGCCCTTGCGGAGGGTGCCGTTGAAGATGCGCAGGAGCGCGAGGCGGCCGAGGAACGGCGACGCGTCGAGGTTGGTGACGTGGGCCTGGAGGGGCGCCTCGGGGTCGTACGTGGGGGCCGGGATCTTCTCGAGGATGGTCCGGAACAGCGGCTCGAGGTCGGGGTTGTCGGGCAGGCCGCCGTCCTCGGGCTGGTCGAGGCTGGCGCGGCCGACCTTGGCGGCGGCGTAGACGACGGGCACGTCGAGGACGGCGTCGAGGTCGAGGTCGGGGACCTCGTCGGCCAGGTCGGACGCGAGCCCGAGCAGGAGGTCGGTGGACTCGGCGACGACCTCGTCGATGCGCGCGTCGGGGCGGTCGACCTTGTTGACGACGAGGATCACGGGGAGCTTCGCGGCGAGCGCCTTGCGGAGCACGAAGCGCGTCTGCGGGAGGGGCCCCTCGGACGCGTCGACGAGGAGCACGACGCCGTCGACCATGGACAGGCCGCGCTCGACCTCGCCGCCGAAGTCGGCGTGACCCGGGGTGTCGATGACGTTGATCGTGATGCCGTCGGGCTGGCCCACGGCCGCCGCCGCGGGGCCGGCGTACCGGACCGCGGTGTTCTTGGCGAGGATCGTGATGCCCTTCTCGCGCTCGAGGTCGCCCGAGTCCATGGCGCGCTCGTCGACGTGGGCGTGCTCGCCGAACGCCCCGGACTGCCAGAGCATGGCGTCGACGAGGGTCGTCTTGCCGTGGTCGACGTGCGCGACGATCGCGACGTTGCGCAGGTCGGGACGCACGGCGGTGGTCACGGTGGCCTCAGGCATGGAGGAACCAATCTTCGAAGAGGGAGACGTCACGGGCCGATCCGGCTCTGGCGTGACGGCGCCCGCAAGCCTGGGGGCGCGTCGTTCGCACCCATTCTACCGGCCGCGCCCGGACATGCGTTCAGGCACCCTCCCGCCCGGTCCGCGCGGGGCGGATCGGGCGGGAGGGCGCCTGCGGTGGGTGGTGCCTGTGGGTCGCCGCGACGGGCGCGCGGTCAGACCCGCTCGAGGAGCGCGGCCCGCAGCTCGCGGCGCTCGCGCTGCTTCTCCGGGTCGGGCAGCGGGACGGCGGCGATGAGGCGCTGCGTGTACGCCTCCTGCGGGTTGCGCAGGATCTGGTCGCGCGTGCCCTGCTCGACGATCCGGCCGTGCTGCATGACGACGATCCGGTGCGCGAGCACGTCGACGACCGCGAGGTCGTGCGTCACGAACAGGCACGCGAACTGGAGGCGCTGCTGGAGGTCCTGCAGCAGCTCGAGCACGTGGGCCTGGACGGACACGTCGAGCGCCGACGTCGGCTCGTCGGCGACGAGCAGCTCGGGCGACAGGGAGATCGCCCGGGCGATGCCCACGCGCTGCTTCTGGCCGCCGGAGAGCTCGTGCGGGTACCGGTTGCGGTACGAGCGCGGGAGCTCGACCTGGTCGAGGAGCTCCTCGATCTTCTTCTGGAGGGCGGCGCCCTTGGCGACTCCGGCGAGGTACATCGGCTCGCCGATGGACTCGCCGATGGGCAGGCGCGGGTTGAGCGACGACGACGGGTCCTGGAAGACCATCCCGACGCGGCGGCGCAGCGACCTGAGCTTCTTGCTGCTCGGCTGGGTGAGGTCCGTCCCGGCGACCGTGAGCTGGCCCTCGACGATCGGGAGCAGGCCGACCGCGGCGCGCCCGATGGTCGTCTTGCCCGAGCCCGACTCGCCGACGAGGCCGACGACCTCGCCCGGGTGGATCACGAGGTTCGCGCCCTCGACCGCGCGGAACGCGGCCACGCGCCCCTGCTTGGGGTACTCGATCGCGACGTCGCGCAGCTCGAGGATGGGTGCCGTGCCGCCGTTCGACGCCGCCCGGGCCTCCTTCTCGGCCTCGGCCAGCGCCTTGCGGTTCTCGGCCTCGCGGCGCGCGAGCTCCTCGGCGGAGACGTCTGCGACGAGGTCCTCGTGGTGCGTCGCGGCCGCGAGCGCGGCCGTCACGTCGATCTCCTCGCCTTCCTCGGCCACACCGAGGTGCGGCACGGAGGCCAGGAGCTCCTGCGTGTAGGGGTGCTGGGGCGAGGAGAAGATCTGCTGCGCCGTCCCCTCCTCCACGATCAGGCCCTTGCGCATCACGACGATGCGGTCGGCCAGGTCCGCGACCACGCCCATGTCGTGCGTGATGAGGATGACCGCGGAGTTGAGCTTGTCGCGCAGGTTGCGCATGAGGTCGAGGATCTCGGCCTGGACGGTCACGTCGAGCGCGGTCGTGGGCTCGTCCGCGATGAGGAGGAGCGGGTCGCACGACAGCGACTGCGCGATCATGGCGCGCTGGCGCTGGCCGCCCGACAGCTGGTGCGGGTAGGAGTTGAACGCCTTCTGCGGGTCCGGGAGCTCGACGAGCCGCAGCAGCTCGAGCGCGCGCTCCTTGGCCTCGTCGGGCGAGATCTCGTTGTGCAGGCGCAGCGCCTCGACGATCTGGGACCCCACCGTGTAGACGGGGTTGAGCGCCGTCATGGGCTCCTGGAAGATCATCGCGATGTCGTTGCCGCGGATGTCGCGCATCTTGGACGCGCCGAGACCGCGCAGCTCCTGGCCCTGCAGCTTGATCGACCCGGAGATGCGGGCGTTCTTGGGCAGCAGGTCGAGGATCGCCATCGAGCTCACCGACTTGCCCGAGCCGGACTCGCCCACGATGGCGAGCACCTCGCCCGCGTGGACGGTGTAGTTGAGGCCGATCGCGGCGGGCACCCACTTCTTGTCCACGCCGAAGTCGACGGACAGGTCACGCACCTCGAGCACGGCCTCGGCCGCCGTCGCCTGACGGTCGGTCCCGATCGTTTGGGTCATCGTGTCGCTCCTGGGATCATGCGCATATGAGTTCGGGTCGAGGTGCCAGCAGTCAGGACGGGAACGCCGGAGACGGTGCCGGCGGTGCCGGCGTCACGTCGTTCTGGCCCCGTAGCAGCCCGTGGCTGACGGGCGCCTCCTGGCTGCTCCTCGCGGGCGTGACCGCGTCGCAGTGGCAGCAGCACGACCTCGGTGGCCTGCTGCGCTCCGCACCGTGGGCGCTCGGCGCCGGCTACCTCGCGTGGCTGGTGTTCTGGCGTCCGCGCGTGCAGGTGGCGGAGGACGCCGTCGTGGTCGTGAACCCGTTCCGGACCGTGCGGGTGCCGTGGGCGGCGCTCGTCGACGTGAGCACGCAGTACGCCCTCACGCTCGTCACGCCGCACCTGCGCGTCCGCGCCTGGGCCGCGCCCGGGCCGGGACGCCACAAGGCCTTCACGGCGACGCCCGACGAGCTGAGCGGCCTTCCGAACAGCTCGTTCGACTCCCAGCGGAGCGTCCGCGTCGGCGACCTGCGAGGCTCGGCCTCCGGGACCGCCGGCGAGCTCATCCGCTCGCGCTGGCAGCACCTCGTCGAGACGGAGGCGCTGGAGCTCGGCGTCGCCGACAGCACGCCGGTCGAGTCGCGCTGGGACCAGACGGCGCTCGCCGTCCTGGCGGCGTGCGTCGTGCTCGGCGTGGCGGCTCAGCTGGTCTGAGCCGCCACGCACGCGCTCGGCGGCCGTCATGGCAGCCCCGGCTCCGTCGCGCCGGACGATCCGTGCAGGGCGTCGTCGACCGGCGACTCGAGGGGCGCGGGCGCCACACGCTGGTCGCCCTTGTCCTTCTTGAGGCGGAACTTCTTCTGGCGCGGGTCGAACGCGTCGCGCAGGCCGTCGCCGATGAAGTTCACGCACAGGCAGATGATCACGATGAACAGACCGGGCCACCAGAACAGCCACGGGCGCGTGGAGAACGCCGCCTGGTTGTCGCTGATGAGCTTGCCGAGCGAGATGTCCGGCGGCTGCACGCCGAGGCCCACGTAGGACAGCGCGGTCTCCGTGAGGATCGCGGACGACATCAGCAGGGTCGTGTTGACCGTGATGACGCCGATCGCGTTCGGCAGGATGTGCTTGAAGATGATCCGCCGGTTCGACGCGCCGGCGAGCCGCGCGGCGTCGACGAACTCGCGCTCGCGCAGGGTGAGGAAGTCGCCGCGCACGAGGCGCGCCATGCCGGTCCACGAGACCAGGCCGAGGAAGACCGCCAGGAACCAGACGCCGCCGAGCTGCTGCGACGACTTCGCGATCACCGCGGCCGCGATGAGCGACGGGATGATGATGATCATGTCGGTGAAGCGCATGAGGATCGCCTCGGTCTTGCCGCGGAAGAAGCCGGAGCAGGCACCGATGAGGATGCCCACGGCCGCCGCCACGACGCCGACGATGATCATGATCATGATCGAGATCTGCGCGCCGCGCATGGTCATCGCGAACATGTCGCGACCCACGCGGTCCTGGCCGAACGGGTGCTCGCCGAGGTGGAACGGCAACCACTGCAAGGTGGGGTGCCCGCCGTTCATGATGTCGGGCGTGTCCTTGTAGCTGTACTTCCACCAGCCGGGGATCGGCCCGAGCCCGATCGAGCTGACCGCGAGGATCAGCACGAGCAGGAACACGATGATCCCGACGACGGCGCCTCGGTGGTCCATGAAGCGCTTGAAGACGATACGGCCCTGGGACAGGCCGCGGATCTGGTCCTCGGGCTCCGGGGTCGCCGGAGCCGGGGAGACCTCGTCCATATTGCTGAGCGGCGACGTCATGCCTTCACCCTCACTCGCGGGTCCAGCGCGGAGTACGCCAGATCGGCCAACAGATTGAACACGACGGCGGTGATGCCCGTCACGATGGCGACCCCCATCACGGGGTTGGGGTCGATGTTCTTGATCCCGGTCAGGAACAGCTGTCCCATGCCCTGGAACGAGAACACGTTCTCCGTGATCACCGCGCCACCGATCATGCCGCCGATGTCGAACGCGACGATGGTCGCGAGCGGGATCAGCGCGTTGCGGAAGGCGTGCCGCGTCACGACGACGCGCTCGGAAAGGCCCTTGGCGCGAGCGGTGCGCACGTAGTCCTGGCCCATCACCTCGAGCATCGACGCACGCGAGTAGCGCGTGTACGAGGCGAGGGAGATGAGGATGATCGAGATCGTCGGGAGGATCAGGTGGGTCATCGTGTCGAGCCCTGTGATCCAGAAGTCACCGTCGAGACCGGGGATCTTCGACCCGATGGTCGGGATCGGGCGGCCGCGCACGAGCGGGTTCTGCGAGTACGCCTGCCAGTTCTGCATGAACTGGTCGATCACGATCAGGAGGCTCACGCCGAACGTCGTGAGCATCGCGGACCGGATCGACTGCGACCGGTCGTAGCCCCCCATGAAGTGACCGATGGCCCACGCGATCGCGAGCGCGACCACGAGGAGGCCGACCAGCGCCCAGAAGCCCATGTCGGGCAGCAGCGGCTGCAGGACGAAGTACGCGATGACGCCGACGCCGACGCAGATCAACGCCGAGTAGAGCGCGCGGCGGTTCCGGAGCCCGGCGAACAGCACCGTCGACCCGTAGGCCATCGCGACACCGGTGACGGCGATGACGACCGGGCCCAGCGAGGGCGTCTGGAACCACTTCGTGGCCGAGAGGAAGATCAGGACCAGCGCGGTCGCGGCGGCGGCCGTGGCGAACGTGATCGACCGCCGTCTCCACGTCCCGGAGATCACGACCGCCCACACGAGCCCGGACAGCAGCGAAAGCACCACGATCACGCCGGGCGGGATGGTCGCGCTCGCCAGGAAGTTGTTGAAGCCGATCGCGCCGTACTCCTTGAGGAGCACCGCGACCCAGAACACCGGCAGCGAGAAGAACAGGAAGCTGATGAACGTGACCGCGTAGTCGAGCGTCGAGTACTGGCGCAGCGCGGTCACGACGCCGATCGCGACGCCGAAGATGATCGCGAGCAGCGTGGCGGCCGTCAGCAGCTGCAACGTCGCAGGGATGGCCGTGCTGAGCGCCGCCGTCACGGGCTGGTTCTGGAGGGTGACGCCGAGGTCGCACTGGCCGGCGAACGGCACGACGCACTTGACCGCGCCGCCGAGCCACACGAAGTAGCGCAGGACCGGGGGCACGTCGAGGTCGAGCATCGCGGTGCGGGTCGCGATCTGCTGGTCCTTGCTGGGCGAGTTGCTCGACCGGATCTCGGCGAGGGGGTCACCGGAGTACGCGATCAGCAGGTACACGATGAACGACGCACCCAGCAGGATGAAGAGGGAGGCTACGAGCCTCCGGACGATGTACGAGAGCATCGGAGAGGGATTCCCGTCTGAACAGGGCCGGCCGCCACGGGGTCGCCGCGACGATGGGCAGCCTTTGAAGTCTAGGTCAGCGAGCGGGGTGCTCCGAATCGAGGCCAGGGCGGGGACGGACCACTATGTCCGCATGATTCCGCCGTGTCCGGTTCGTCTCAGGCCGCTTCTCTGGCCGCTGGACCGGCAAAGGCGCCGGGACCCCGTGCGAGGTCCCGGCGCCTTCACGGCCGGGTCAGTCGTCGAGCATCAGCTCTTGACGGACCAGTCCCAGACGTTCCACCAGACACCGTTCTGGTTCGGGTTGAACGAGTCGATGCCGGCCACGCGGGCGGACTCGGCGTCGACACCGATCGACTGGAACAGCGGCAGGCCGTAGGCGTCGCCGAAGATGTCCTTGTCGATCTCCTGCTGGAGGGAGGTCTGCTCCGCCTTGTCGGTCGTCTGGATGAGCTTGCTCATCGCAGCGTCGGCCGACTTGTTGGAGTAGCCGTTGAAGTTCGAGCTCTGGCCGGTGCCGAAGATCTGCGGCACACCGGAGACGCCCACACCAGGCGAGATCCAGCCGAAGATCGAGGCGTCGTACGAGCCGTCACCGAGACGCGAGCCCCAGTTGACGTCGCCCTCGTTCTTGATCTTGAAGCCGGCCTTCGAGGCGGACTGCGAGATCAGCGTGAACGCGTCGACACGGTTCGGGTTGTCCGAGTTGTAGAGGATCCGGATCGTCGGCGTCGCGCCGTTGAGGAGCTTCTTGGCGCCCTCGATGTCGACGTCGGCGTAGTTGCTCGAGCCGTTGTTGGCGACCGAGTCGGCGTAGCCCTCGTTGGCGGGGACGAAGAGCTGCGAGTCGAGCACCTTGGCGTTCGAGTCGAGCGGCGTGATGATCGCGTCGAGGATCGCCTGGCGCGGGATCGTCTTGAGGAAGGCCTCACGCACGTTCTTGTCCTTGAACACACCGCTGAAGTTCAGGTCGATGTGGTCGTAGGAGAGCTGGTTGCCCTTGTGGATCTGGACACCGGGGACCTGGTCGAGAGCGGCCAGCGTGTCGGCGTTCGCCTGCGGGGCGATGACGTCGACCTCGCCGTTCTGGAGCGCCTGGATCTGGGCCTGCGGGTCGGCGATCGTGCGGATGACGATCGAGTCCAGCTTGGCCTTGTGGTCACCCTGGTACTTGGTGTTGGGGACCAGCGTCAGCGACTTGCCCTGGTCGATCGCCGAGACGATGTAGGGGCCGTCCGACAGGTACAGCGACGGGTCGCTCGGCAGCGTCTTGGAGTCGAAGCCAGTGTTGTAGAAGTCCGCGATCTTCTTGAGCGTCGCGTTCGCCTTGGCCGGCTTGGCCGGGTCACCCTTGGGCTGGTCGTGGAGGAGCTTGATGAAGGCGTCCTCGTCGGCGAGCCCGGCGTGCTTCCAGATCACGTGCGCCGGCGGCATGCCGGTGATCGAGAAGGCGGTCTCCCAGTCGGCGAACGGCTTGGTGTACTCGATGGTGATCGACTTCTTGTCGTCGCTCACCGTCGGGAACTTGGTGTCGTTCAGGCCGAGGGTCGAGCCCGCGTAGTCGAAGTAGTTCGTGCCCTTGGTGACCTTGCCCTCGGCGTCGGTCGTGCCGTCGTTGTACCAGCCCGACTCGACGGCCCAGGTGAGGAGCAGGTCGTCCGCGCTGACCGGCGTGCCGTCGGACCACTGCGCCTTGTCGCTCAGCGTGTACTTGACGGTCAGCGGGTCCTGCTTGACGACCTCGTACGAGCCGAAGCTGGTGTCCTTCTGGACCTGCAGCTTGTCGTCGATGTAGTTGAAGCCCGACTGCGTCGCGAGCGCGACCTTCGAGTTGATGTCGGTGTTGCCGTTCGCGGTGAGCGAGTTGAACGAGAAGAACGCGTTCACCTCCGCCACCGTGATCGTGCCGCCGGTCGTCGCAGCAGCGCTCTCCGAGCCGGTCGTCGTCGACTCGGGCTTGTCGGACGAGCTGCAGGCCGAGAACAGCAGGGCACCTGCGGCAGCGACCGCGACCGCGGCGCCGTATCGCCTGATCTTCAATGTTCCTCCTCGAGGGTGGACGAACCCGGTGCCGGGTGGCTTGCCGCGAGGGCGGCACAGCCACCACGCCAGCGCACAGAGCCGTCGTTCGTGTGGGGCCACGGTACCCGCGGTTGCAGCACCGTGGGGTAACTGCTACTGGCCGGTACGTTCGATCGTTATTGATTTGATACTGGTCGGTACGTTCAGTTCACACGCCCACACCCGGAGAAACATGCGTGTAACAACAGTTCCGGCGCACCGGCACATTCAGGGCTCCCGGCGGACTGTACGTCGTCGGGCCTCCGGGGGGAGCCGCGGCCGTCAGCCCTCGCCGGTCTCCGGGACCTGCTGAGCGGCGCCCGCCTGCTCGGCGAGCTCGTCGAGGTGGGCGACGTACGCACCCCACCACTCCGCGTCGCGGTCCGGGAGGTTCGGGTTGCGCACGTTCAGACCGACGACGCCGTCGACGAGCTCGCGCACGATGTCCGCGTGACCGGCGTGCCGGGCGGTCTCGTCGATCATGTGGACGAGGACCCGGTGCAGCGTGACGTCCGGCGTGCCCCACCACGGCACACGACCGGGGGCGTCGAGCGGCAGCGCCGCGACCGTCGCGTCCGAGTGCGCCTGGACCCGGCGGTAGAAGGCGAGGATGTCCTCGATCGACTCGTCCGCCGTGGCCCACATGTCGGCGTTGTCCTCGGCGTCGTCCTCGAACCACGGCATCGGCTCGGGAAAAGGCCTGCCGAAGCACTCGCCCAGGTAGCCCGCCTCGGTCGACGCGACGTGCTTGACGAGCCCGAGCAGGTTGGTGCCCGTGGGCGTCAACGGGCGACGCGCGTCACGCTCGGACAGGCCCTCGAGCTTCCACTCGAGCACCTTGCGGAGCACGTCGAGGTAGTGCTGGAGGGTCGCCTTCTCGTCGGCGGCTGCCCCGTCGGCGCCGCCGGCAGGTGCCGGCACCCCCGAGACGCGCCACTCCCCCACCGCCGCGTAGGCGGAGTCGCGGACGTCGTCGCCGACGCCGTCTGCGAGGTCGTAGTGCGACAGGTTGCCGGCCCAGTACCGCAGGATGCGGCCGAGCTCCGTCGTCGGGTCGTCGGGAAGGGCGTCCAGGTCGACGCTGAGCGTGAAGCGCATGCGCCCACCGTGCCACGGCTCACCCACGGACGCGATGACATTGCCGGTGGTACGACCCGGACAGATCGCCCCTGGTCCGCGCGACCGCGCCCTGGCATCATCGGCGCATGAGTCGAGGGGGACGACCCCGACAGCGGGTGCCCACGGTGCTCGCCGCCGGCATTCTGACTGCCGTTGCCGCCACGCCGGCGGGGTGCGCGACGTACGCGTGCAACGGGCCGGAAGTCCCGTTCCCTGCGATCTACGTCGACGCCGGGCCGTGGTTCGACGCCCACCGAACACGGGCTTCCGTCGAAGCGTGCCTCGAGACGACGTGCGAGAAGGTCGCACGCGCGTCGTCTCCTCCCTCGCTCGAGACCCCTCGCGGCACCGCCGACGCACCGCACGAGGTCGTCGTCACGCTCCGCGCCGACGGGCGCACGTCCACCGAGCGGCTCACCGTCACCCTGGGAGCGACGAGCCTCCACGGGCCGTGCGGCACGGTCTCCTTCCGGGGACGCGTGGTGACGGTCGGCGCCGACGGTGCCCTCACCGCGGAGGGTGTGCTGCCGGACACGTCCGCGCGTCAGACCCGGCGCGCGAGCACGACGAGCTCACCCACACCCTCGCCGACGGGCTGACGCTCCCACCCGCCGTACACCTGCTCGACGACGAAGCCCGCCGCCGTGAGGTCCGCCCGCAGGCGCGCCTCCGAGCGGAAGACGAGCTCGCCGTCGTCGACGACGTGCGTCCCGTCCGGCAGCAGCGTGTGCTCGGCGAGGTGGACCACCCACCGGTCCGGGGCGTCGTCGTCGACGGAGGCGACCTCGTGCCACCCCTCGACCACCGTGCCGTCCGGAAGGGCCGCGGTCCCCCGCGAGTCCTCGGGGTTCCAGCGCTCCCACGCCCGGCCGTCCGGGTCGCGCGAGTCGAACGCGAGCAGCCCACCCGGGACCAGGGCGGCGTGGAGGTCGTCGAGCGTGCCCCGCCACATGTCGTCGTCGGTGATCGCCTGCGCGACGTGCGCCGTCATGAGCGCCGCGTCGAAGCCCGCGCCGGGCGGGATCTGCTCCGACGTCCCGACCACCCACACGACCCCGTCGGCGCCGGGCTTGCGCCGGGCGGCCGCGACCGCCGCGGCGTCGGGGTCGATGCCCGTGACCCGGTGCCCCGCGGCGGCGAGCGCCAGCGTGAGACGGCCCGTGCCGCAGCCGAGGTCGAGCACGCGCGAGTCCGCGCGACCGCCGACGAGCGCGAGGAAGAAGTCGTCGTCCGCGGCCCACGCGTTCTGGGCGTCGTAGAGCGCGGTGCGGTCGTCGTCCGGCAGGGCCGGGCTGGTGGGGCTCATGGTTCGACGGTAGACGCCGGGCCGGACCGCCGTCCCGCCGTTTGCGTCCGGTCTCACCGCACGTTCCGATGTGACGCGGGGTGACCACGCAACCGGCCGCGCCGAACCCCGCGCGAGCGCCGAGGGCGGTGGAAGTACCTCGATTGCTAGCCTGACGCGATGGGCGAGGCGCTGGACGACGGGCCGTTCTACCACGGGACGAAGGCGCAGCTGGAGGTCGGCGACCTGCTCACTGCGGGCTTCCGGTCCAACTACCGGCCCGAGGTCGTGATGAACCACGTCTACTTCACGGCGCTGCCCGACGGCGCAGGGCTCGCGGCCGAGCTCGCGGCCGGCGACGGGGAACCCCGGGTGTACGTGGTCGAGCCGACCGGGGAGTTCGAGAACGACCCGAACGTCACCGACAAGAAGTTCCCGGGCAACCCGACCCGCTCCTACCGCACCGCGGCGCCGCTCCGGGTGGTCGGCGAGGTCACGGACTGGACCCGGCTGACCCCCGAGGCGCTCCAGGAGTGGCGTGACCGGCTCGCCGCGATCCTGTCCGACGAGCGCGGCGAGATCATCAACTAGAAGTCGGCGTCCGACAGTCCGAGCGCTCGCCACCGGTCGGCGGCCTCGTCCCGCGGGAGCCAGGCGACGTCGAACAGCCGCGGCGGCCCCTTCCGGCAGGTCGTGCTCCAGCGTCCCTTCGTCACCACGGACGGCCCCTGGTGGTCGAGGAACCCGGCGTCGAGCTCCCGGACGGTGTACCAGCCGGGCCCGTAGTCCTCGAACGACGGCTCCTTGGTGCCGTCGGCCCAGACGATCACGAACCACGGCCACGGCGACCTCGATGGGAACGCGATCCTCCGGACCACGCAGGCCAGGTGCCCCTCGACGACCCCGTCGACCGAGAGCGTCCCGACGCCGTGGTCGTAGGCCCGGAGCTCGGGGTCCGGGAGGACGTAGCGACGCTCGGCCCGCGCGCGTCGCCGAGCCTCCGCGCGCTCCTGACTGTTCCGTGGCACGGAGCGAGTCTGCGGCGTCCCCGCGGGCTGCGGCGTCACGTCGCCGGGCGGATCGCCAGGTGGAGCAGCGG
>Ga0164243_10005979_pt1 | contig 18515 bp, 15 predicted proteins | sample OricompcompostOP_FD_108781 | JGI IMG/M metagenome (GOLD analysis project Ga0164243, IMG submission 108781) | Organic Plus compost microbial communities from Emeryville, California, USA - Original compost - Organic plus compost (OP) | ecosystem: Engineered > Solid waste > Mixed feedstock >... | reverse complement strand
GTTCCTCCCCACGCGCCGTGGACGCCGTTTTCCGCGCACTATCAGATCCGACCCGGCGCAACGTGATTGAAAGATTGAGCCGCCAGCAAGCCTCGATGAGCGAACTTGCGGCGCATTACGAAATGGCGCTGCCCTCCCTCCTCGCGCATCTGCGCGTCCTGGAAGGATGCGGGCTCGTCAAATCGCAAAAGGTCGGCCGGGTCCGCACATACGAAGTTGCGACCGAACGCTTGAAACTCGCCGAAGACTGGCTCGGCCGGCAGCGTTCGCTGTGGGAAGGCCGTCTCGACCGCCTCGATAGCTACCTTCTGAAAATGAAAGAGGAGAACTCCAAATGACGGCGTCCGTTATCAAGATCGACCCGAAACTCGACCTGGTCCTGGAGCGCGAAATCGACGTTCCGGTCGAACTGGTCTGGAAGGCCTGGACGACACCCAAACATCTTCGCGAATGGTTCGTGCCGAAGCCCTGGACCATTACGGTTTGCGAGATGGATCTGCGCCCGGGCGGCATATTCAGCACCACCATGCGTTCGCCGGAGGGCGAGGAGTTCCCCAACCTCGGCTGCTATCTCGAAGTCGTGCCGAACGAACGGCTGATCTTCACCGACACCTTGCTGCCGGGATACCGCCCCTCGCCAAAGCCATTCTTCACGGCCGTGCTGCAACTCGCGCCGAACGGCGCCGGCACGCGCTACACCGCAATCGCCATTCATGGCAACGAGGAAACGCGCAAAAATCACGAAGACATGGGGTTTCATCACGGCTGGGGAACGGTGGTCGACCAGATGGTCGCGGCGATCAAGGCCAATGCGCCATGACGCTATCGCGGCTTTGATGGAATCAAGCCGGCTTGACGCGCTTTTTCTTTCGCGCGAGCCGGCATCCATCATGCTCGAAAACGCGTGCTCCTCACGGACGCTGTCGCTCATCCCAGCGGTTTGACGATCAACTCAATGCCGAGAAGAAGCAGGCAGACCAAGAACCAGCGGCGAAACGTCTCCTGACTGATCCTGTTGCGGATGGCCTGCCCGGCGCGCATGCCAAGCAGCGCGGGAACGACCGCCAATGCCGATATCAGAAGGTTGTCGCTCTGGTAAGCGCCGCGCCCGGCCAGTCCGAGCGCCAGCGCGATCGTCGAAACCGTAAAGGACAGGCCGAGCGCCTGAACCAGATCCTCCTTTTTAAGGGCAAGCGCTTGCAGATACGGCACCGCCGGAATCACGAACACACCGGTGCCTCCGGTCACCAGCCCCGTGGCGCCGCCGATGACCGGCGACAGCCACCACTCCCACGACGGCGGAATGGAAAATGGCTTGGCCAGGAGCGTGTAGATTGCATAGGCCACCAATGCCCCGCCCAGCGCACTCGTCGCGACGCGCACATTGTCGCCCGTAAGCAACGAGGTACCAGCCAACGTCCCGACAAGGATAGCCAGCATCATGGGCCAAAGCCTGCGCGCGAGCGGCCAGAAGCTTGGACCCGTGAAAAGCTGCCAGACATTGGTCACGAAAGACGGAACGATCAGCAAACTCGCAGCCGCCAGCGGGGACAGAAGCGCTCCAAGCGCCCCCATCGCGACGGTGGGCAGACCCATGCCGGACACGCCCTTGACGATGCCGGCAACAAAGAAGATGACCGCCACCGCAGTGAAAGCCGAAGGCGAATACTCACTCATGCCTTATCTGATGCCGGAAATCCGGGCCCGCAATGCGGAAGATCGGTAGCCAGCCTTCGGCTGATCCGAAGGCCAGGCGTACCGGCACGAACCTACTTGTTTCGTTCCGCAGCCGGCTTCGCCGACCACTGACTGACACTGCGCTCCAGATCGTCGAGATTCAATTGGATCTGCTCAAGCGTGAATTTCAGCGCAAAGAAACGCTCCACGACATCGATCGCGAGATGCCTCGTCGAACCCTCCTGCCGGATGACGGCAACCGCCTCCGTGTAATCCGCAAGCGCGTCCCTCACGCCGCCGCTATCGGTGGCGGGCTCCCGTTGCCGCAAGGACTCCGCGGCCGCATGCAACTGCGTGGTCATTGCCTGCCGCACGCGCTCCAACGGGTCGCGGATGAGTTCCCGGATTTCTGTCGGGAGGGCCAGGAAATCTATGCGCCCCAGCGTCACCAGGTCATGCCGCAGACGAAACATCGCGCGCAACAGAGTTTCAGGATCGGGGCCGACTGAAAGCAGCGCGCCCCGTTCACGGTCCGCTTCCTTCCCCGTCTCCGCCAGGCTGTTCAGTTGGGGGCCCAGACTTTGCAGCAGGTCATCCAGTTCGCCGCCATATGCGGTTGAGCCGAGCAGCTTGTTCAGCGTTAGCGCCATGACATCAAGGGTATTTGCCGCCCCGGCGCGGACCTGGTCGTGAGCCCGGGCGGGCAGAATGAGGAACGACACCAGCATTCCCACCACCGCGCCCAACACGACCCCGAGCAACCGCTCGATTGCCGACGCAAGCGGACCGTCGTGGCTGATCGTGGGAAGCAGCAGCACAATGAGCGCCGTTACGGTCGCAACGCTGTAGGCCGGATTTATCGCGGCAAGGAACGCGAGCGGCGCGACGATGAGCACCAGAACAATCAGCAGCGGCCCCTCGCCGCTATGCGGAATAAGCACCGCGATTATGCCGCCATAGACGGCACCGCCCAGCGTGCCGACCAGATAATCGCGCGAAGCTTTCAACGATCGGCCGACGCTTGCCTGCGTCACGACGACTGACGTTATGACGGCCCACAGCGGCAGCGCCAGATTCAGCAGAAGTGCAAGTACGAGCGAGAGCAGCGCGGCAGCCGTAACGCGCAGGCCCAGCTTCAATTCCGATTTTCGTGTATGAAAAAACGTCTGGATGGCGTCCATCCCGCGCCTCACTCCGGCGCGTCCGGACAAGTCCGGCGCGGCTCCAGGACTTCTTCGAGCGCGCGCACGCCGCGCTCACCGGATACGAGGCTAAAAACCAACACCGTCATCGGCACACGATATTCCCATTTCGCCGGAGCATCGCCGTAGCTTTAACATACGGCGAACTCCGGCGGCAGCAGGCTCGCGCGCCGCGGCTCGCGTCGACGGGACGGCCAGGCTTTCAATCACGCAGGCACAGATCCGTCGCCGGGCTATCCGTGTTGGACGGCGGGCGGCTCGATGATGACGCCATATCGAGCGGTAATGGCCATCAATTTCTCGGCTTCCGGCATACCACCGGCGGTCGCGGCGTCCAATTCGGCAAACATCCGGTCGAGACCGCAGCTTGGCGCGCTTAGAATCAGCATACGCACCGGCTGCTCGCCGGCATTGCGGAAGGCATGGCGCCGGCCGCGCGCGCCGAAAACGAATCCTCCTTTCGAAACGCGATGGGGCGCGGGGTCGCCCTCAAGTTCGAACAGAAGTTCCCCGCTCAGGACGTAGAACGCCTCATCCTCGCGCGTATGAGTGTGCGGCGGCGGGCCAGCACCCGGCGGGACCTCGGCCTCCCAGAGCGAAAAGGAACCTGCGGTTTCCTCGCCCGTGGCCTTGTACACATGCGTGACGCCAAGCACGTTGAGCGCCGCGCCGGCTCCGGAGGCGCGAACGAATGGTTCCGCCGCGGTGACCTGAGTATCCATTGCCGATCTCCTTTGTTCAAATGACCCGCCCCAAATAGGCCTGTTTCGGCGCCTCGATTAGCCGGAAATGTATAGACATACTGTTCTGATTTCAGGACAATTGACCCATGGACCCGCTCGATGGCATTGCTGCGTTTGTCCGCGTCGTGGACAGCGGAAGCTTTTCGGCGGCAGCGCGCCGGCTGGGAATTTCGAAATCTGCTGTCAGCGCGCAGGTGCAGCGGCTCGAGGAGCGGCTGGACATTCGCCTTCTCCATCGCACCACGCGCCGGCTCTCGTTGACCGAAGCGGGCGCCGCCTATTACCGTCATTGCGCGCGCATTCTCAGCGAGGCGGAAGCGGCCGAGCAGGCAGCAGGCGCGCTCCAGCGTGAGCCGCGCGGTACGCTGCGCATTTCGGCACCCGACAGTTTCGGCTGGAGACATGTGGCGCCGGCGGTTCCGGCGTTCCTCGAGCACTATCCCGACCTTGGCGTGGACATTTCTCTGAGCCCGACGCACGTCAATCTCGTCGATGAAGGTCTCGACCTTGCGATCCGTATCGGTGTGCTCGAGGATTCGCCGCTGATCGTGCGAAAGCTTGCGACCTCCCGACTCATCGTCAGTGCCACGCCGGCGTATCTCAAGCAGCACGGAACGCCGCGCGAGCCTCGCGACCTTGCCGGACACAACTGTCTCTGCACCAACCTGCTGCCTTGGGGCGATGAATGGCGTCTCGCCGCCAAACGCGGCGAGGTGCGGATTGCGGTGGGCGGCAGCTTCCGCAGCAACAATGCGGATATGCTGCGCGCAGCGGCGATCGACGGCGTCGGAATTGCGATACTGCCTACCTGGGCCGTATTCGAGCCGTTGCGGGCCGGCGTGCTGCGTCGGGTGATCGAGGGCTGGGAACCGCCCGCCAGCACGATCTACGCCGTCTATCCCGGCACCAGGCTGATGTCGATGAAAGTCCGCGCCTTCGTCAATCACCTCGCGCGATTTTACGGGAAGACGCCCTATTGGGATGCTGGACTCTAGAAATCGGCGGCGTCCGCAACAGGCCGAGCCGTCCGATGTGCGTGCGGATCGATGTGCGTGCGGATCGCAGGTCTGTCGCCTGCAAAGGTGCTGCCGGCAAATGGCTTGGCTTCCGGACGGGCGTTGGTCACGTGGGGTGAGCGCACGTACGCTGGTCTAGTCCCAGGCGCGCCGATAGATTCCTTCGACGCAATGAAGAATCGGGGCATGCTCATGACACGTAAGCTTTATCGGCCGGTGGGCATTGTCCTGCTGACTCTTTTTTCGTTCGGCCTGATCGCCAGCGCGGCGGCACGGCCGGCCAAGGTCATCATCCTGCGGCACGGCGAGAAGCAGAACGAGTTCGCGCTGTGTCAGACGGGCGTCGACCGATCGCTGGCACTCGCGGCGCAATATCTCGGTCACGGCGCGAAACAGCCGCTGTTTCGCGGCAACGACAAGCCCGCGGCTTTCCTGGCGATCACACTGCATACGCTCGAACTCGCCTCGCCCGCCGCTGCCACCTGGGAAATGCCGGTCGTGACGTTCTCATCGGTGCCGCTGCCCGGTGTCGATCTTACGCCGCAGTTCAACCTGCGCACACAACAGGCCGTCGGCGCATTGATGAACGACCGGCGTTACAACGGAAAAACGGTCGTCATGGTGTGGGAGCATCACCACATCGCCGATCGCGAACTGGAACTGAAATTCCCCGATCAACGGGTGTCGCTGCGGCAGCTTCTCAATCTCGACAAGCTCAAGGGCGTGCCGGAAACGTGGCCGGGACAGAACTACAATTACTTCTGGATCGTCGAGTTCGGGAAGAAGGGCGACATCCCGACCAGCTTCAAGTCTGTGAAGCAGGATTTCAGCGGTTCATTTGCGTCAGTGCCGTCAAACGACTGGGGTACGACAGAGCCGCTGCCGAAGGACACGAAGTGTTTGCATTGAGTGTTATCCCTGCATCCCGCGTCGCCGTCCGTATCCGTTGCCATTTCGCCCGTCACGGATCGGAGCCAGCGGCGGGCCAGGTCGTTGCTGGTATGAACTTGCGCTCAGCGTGAGAGCGCAAGGCCGTTACGCTTTGAGCAACTACGGAACAGAGTCGCGGTTAGGACCTCCTTTTCTAACGGGAGTTGATCGGCGCGCCAGGGCCGATCAGCCGTTTCCTGCTCTCAGCCGGCAGGCGTATATACGGTCTCCACCTGCCACGAACCGGCGGGCTGGCTGTGCAGTTGCCAGAACTGTTCGGCGACGGCATTGGCGTCTTTGCTGTTCATGACGAGGCCTGCGACGGTAACGGTCGCGACGTGGACGCCTTTTTCCCGGAACGGCTCGAAGATGCCTTGCGCCAGCGCGCGAATACCTGCCTTACCGATGCTCAGAGAGAGAAAATCCGGATGCGGCTGAAGGCCGAAGCCGCCGCCTGTTAACAGGATGGAGCCTGAGCCGCGTGCGATCATGTTGCGCGCCGCAGCCTGCACAGCGACCATGGCGCCACCGATATTAACAGCGAGATCATAGTTGAACGTGTCGCGCGGTTGATCTGCCAACGTGGCCTTTCAACGCGACCAGTGAATCGAAACGGCCGCTGACAACAGGTTGCTTCGCGCTTCGCTTGGCGCGCATTGCCGATTCCACCTCAAGCGGCGGAGCGGGCTGTTGATAGCGTCTCAATAAGAATTCGGGCGAAGGCGTCCGGACTTTCCAGCGAAGCGATATGCCTTGTGTCCTTGAGGGTGATCATCTTCGCACCCTTGATCAGGGCCCGGTTCGCTTCGCGCTCGGCCGGGCGCGACCAGTCATGATCGCCATAGACCAGTGTCACCGGGGTGCCGATCCGGGCGTACTGCGACCTCGCCGCGACATAGCTCGGAAGGGCTCTGTAAACGGCGCGCGCAACCTTTGCGTAGCCGGGCCGCTTTCCCGCTTTCACCAGTTCGTCAAGCAGGTCCGGCGGCAGGCGGCGCGGGTCGTGAAAACCGCCGCCCAAAATACCGGCGAGCGAGCCTTTGCTTTCCATGGCGGCGAAAATCGGCCCGATAAGCGGCGCGCGCACGCTTTTTATGATGACCGAGGCGAGCAGGTTCGCCCGCTCCACCCCCGGCAGATAGTCGTAGGGATTGAAGGCAACGACCTGTTTCACCCGGCCGCCGAGCGCCGCTGCCGCGGTCAGTGCCAGTGTGGCGCCCATCGATTCCCCAGCCAACGTGATGTCGCGCAAGCCGAGTCGTTCGATGAAGTTCACGACATGCTGCCGCATCGCCGGTTCCCGATAGTCGGCGCCCGGCACGATTTCCGACCAGCCGAATCCCGGAAAATCGAGGGCGTACACGGTGAAGTGATCGGTCAGCTTCGGAATCACCCGTTGAAACAAGTCTAGCTGGGTACGGATTGAATGCAGCAGGACCAGCGCCGGGCCCTGGCCGGCCCGCAAATAGCGGACCTTTGGACCGCCATCGGTCAAGGACAGGAATTGCGGCTTCTGATCGGGCGACCAGCGGCGCGTATAGTCGAATGCATCCTGATTGGTCGTGGTCATGTTCTTTCTCATGCCTGTGAAGTTGTGCTGAAGATGCCGCGCCGCTCGTCGGTCAGGATGCCTTCGCCTCGATCACCTCGGCGAATGTGCGGGCAAAGCGATGGGTGTCGCCGGGCCACCGCGCCGAAACGTAGTTCTCATCCCGCACCACCCAGGCGGGACGATCATTCGTCACCGTGTCGCGCGCTGTGCCGCTCGTCTTGCGCTTGAACTCGGGATCGCTCTCGGGAACGTCGATGAAATCCGCAGGACTGGCGAGTGCGCGCGTGACCTCCTGCTGCACGGACATGTATCCTGCGGGTTGCCCCGCCGCCTCCGTGTAGGTGCGATAATAGTTGGGATCCCAGAAGCGGCCGAAATGCGCGAGCGTGCTGCCCTTGCGCTCCAGCGCCCAAGGCAGCGCCGTGGTTTTTCTTCCGTACAACACGGACCGGCCATCGACCCGCTTGCTGCGGGCGGCGAGCAACACGCCATGACAGATCGCGGCCACCGGCTTTTCGTCCGCGAAGAACTCGGCGGTGATCCGCTGAAGAACAGTGCTTTCGAAATATTCGCGCATGCCGCGTGCCCGGTGCCCACCGCCGAGCAGCAGGCCGTCGAAGTCCTTGGACTCGATCCGGTCCCAGCGCATCGGGCTCTTAAAGGCCGGATCGCGCAGCATCTCGGCGTAGGCGTTCCGGGCGTCGTCATTGGCTCTCAGCAGCAGGCCCAGGACACGGATGTTACGAAGCACCGGGATGCCGCTCCAAGGGTCGAGCCCGATACCGGAGAGCATGATCGGGTCACAGGCCCCCGGCTTGCCGTCGGGCGTCGCGAAAACGACCCGATGACCGCGCTGGGTCAGTATTTTCCAGCTCACCGCGACTTCCGTGGGGTCGAAATCGCGGCTGGGGATCGGGAGCAGAATGAGGCTCATGGCGAGAGTCCTTTCGATGGGAAACGGTTAGCCGCCTGTGGCCCGAGATCGAGTGCTCGCGCTACAAGACACGGCGCGACATCGACCTCGCGGCGCTGCGACCGTTGACCACTGTCGATAGCTTCGCCGGGTGGAAACTTTCTCTCCAACAATATCGACTTGTGGTGAATTGACGGTCAGACCTTTCTCCATCGGTGGCAACTCGGGTACAGCTTCAGCCATCCAAGCGTTGGTGACTCTGTGCACTAAGCAAAATGCTGCGCAGCGTCTTTTCAAATCCATGCGTGGTATTTCAAAATTTTGCTTTTTTTGAACGTCGCCTTCGACAGGACTGCGCCACATTCCTCCGCCTCGGAGGTGCAATCAATCGCACATGCGCACCGCGCATTTTCACAGCTTCTTGCTTTTTCGTCGGCCGTGAACAACGGCTAAGCGGCTGAACATGAGTCTGTTTTTTGGGTCTTGCGCGATTTTAGATTGCAGGACTTTGCGGCCTGGGTCAGCAACGTTGCAATTTCGGTTTTGGATTTGCTTGGGCCGCGAGCCATGATTCCCTGGCTGCATCGGAGGGACCGATGCGGCCGAAGCAACACGCGACGACGACGCCGACTTCTGGCGACCAGTTGATCCCGCGCCCGTTTATATCCCGCCTGTCTCGCGATATGCTGATCGCGTGAGGACGCGAGACGATGGCACGGCGCTCAAGCAAGGCAGCTCCATCCAGGCAGCGGCGGCACGGCGCCCGTGACGCCGCGCAGGGAACGCTGCCGGATTTCCAGGGGCGCGAGGCCGATATCGCCCGTATCGAGAAGCTGATAGACCACGTCCGGGATGGTGGCGCGGCGCTGCTCATCAGCGGCGAAGCTGGGATCGGCAAGACGACACTGCTGGAGATTGCGCAGGCCCTCGCCAGACAACGCGGGTTTCGTGTGTTGTGCATGTCGGGGGTAATCGCCGAGGCGCATCTGCCCTTTGCTGCCCTCCAGCAGGCTGTGGCGCCGATCTTGCGGCAGGCCGAGAAGCTGCCGCCGCGGCAGCACGCAGCTTTGCTCGCGGCCTTCGGCCTGGGCGATGACACGGCGGTGCCGGATACATTCCTGGTTGCCCTGGCGACGCTTACTCTCCTGACGGAGAGTGCGGTGCGCAAACCCATCCTGCTGGTGGCAGACGACATCCAATGGCTGGATCAACCCAGCCACGACGTGCTCTCTTTCATCTCTCGTCGGCTAAGTTCCGATCCGATCGTTCTCTTGATGGCGGCGCGGAACGATTCGGAAGAAGCTTTCCCGCATTGGAGCGTCCCGCGGCATCAACTATCAAGGCTCGACGCTGCTGCCGCAGAACGTCTGCTGGACGCCGAGTCGCCCGATCTGCCGCTTGATCTACGGCAGCGGTTTCTGGAGGTGGCCGCGGGTAATCCCTTGGCACTGGTCGAGTTGCCGCGCGGCGAGCGCAAACCAGAGACGGGCGAGTCGCACTGGGTTCCGCTGACCGATCGCCTGGAGCGTGCTTTTTTCAGCCGGGTCTCGGTCCTTCCGACGGCCACCCGCGCGCTGCTGCTGATCATCGCAGAGAATGACAGCCGATCCATCCGCGAGGTATTGGACGCAGGCGAAGTGCTGCTTCACGAAAAAGTAGGACTTGAGACACTGGCGCCGGCCGTATCGGGGAAGCTGATCGAGATTGCCGCGGGAGAGGTACGTTTTCGGCATCCCCTCGTCCGGTCCGCAATCCACCAGGCATCCAGCCCGGTGATGCGTCACAATATCCATGCCGCATTGGCCCGGGTCATTATAGACGAACCAGATCGTCGAATATGGCACCGGATGGCATCGGCCGTCGGACCTGATGAGACTTTAGCCGCGGAGCTCGACGACGCCGCCGCGAGATCGCAACGGCGGGGCGCGCTTGCGACGGCGATCACCGCGCTGGAGAACGCGGCGCGACTGAGTGGTGCGGCCCTGTCAAGAAGCGAACGGCTCCTACGCGCAGCCGAGTTCGCCGCCGAGCTGAGCCAATCGGAAACGGTGGAGCGCTTGCTGCGCAAGGCCGATCTAGATCGGCCACCGCTGCGGGTGCGGGCACAAGTCGCGTGGATTCGCGAGATGAGCCAGCCCCTGACCGTCAGCGACCTCTCGCGGATTTCCGCGTTGGTCGGCCTTGCAGCCGACGCCCGTGTCGACGGTGCCAATGATCTGGCGCTCGACCTGCTGTGGCGCGCCGTGCAGCGCTGCTGGTGGAGTAACGTGGACGATGCCGTGCGCGAAAGCATACTCGCAGCAGCCGGTGAACTCGGATTGCCGGAGACAGACGCGCGCCTGATCGCGATCCCCGCCTATGCCGGACCGCTCAAGCACGGCGGAGACGTATACCGGAAGCTGCAGGCATATCCCACAACGGGTGCCGGCGACCCGATGGCGGCACGGATCCTGGGGCTGACGGCCAATACCATCGGCGCATTCGATTTCGGCGTCCGTTGGTTGACCGAGGCGAGTACGGCATTGCGTGAGCAGGGGCGCCTCGGTGAGTTGGCGCGCGTGCTCTTCTCGCGGAGCTTTGCGGAGACCGAGACAGGCGACTGGATGGGCGCCCTGAGAAGTTCCGCGGAGGCGATTCGGTTCGGAGAAGAAACAGGACACGCAATCTGGGTCGCCGCGGCGACGATTGTGCAAGCGAGACTTGCTGCCATGCGGGGCAACTTCGAGGCCGCGGAGGCCCACGCAGTGCAGGCCGAGCGGCTGGTGCTATCGCCAGGCTCCAGTTTCTGGCTGGCCATGCTGGAGAATGCGCGCGGCATTGCCGCGCTCAGCGCCGGCCGGCCCGCGGAGGCTTACGAGCACCTGCAGCGTGTTCACACGCCCGACGATCCGGCCTTCAACACCAGCCTGCAGTTCTACTGGCTCGTGGACTACGTCGAGGCTGCCGTGTCCTGCGGTCAAGAAGCGGCCGCCGCCTCGATCATCGAAGAGGTGGAGCGGCATTCCGAACCCATGGCTGTGCCGTGGGTCCAGATGATGCTCTACCATGGCAAGTCCTTGCTTGCCTCGCCGAACCGCGCGGAAATGTTCTTTCAGCGCGGTCTCGGCACCGCCGCACGGAACTGGCCGTTCCTGCGCGCGCGTTTGCTGCTGGCCTACGGTGGATGGCTGAGGCGGCAGCGCCGAATTGCCGAGGCACGCGTGCCGCTGCGGACAGCGCGGGAGGTGTTCGATGCGCTAGGCGCCTCACCGTGGAGCGAGCGAGCGCGCCAGGAGCTTCGCGCTGCCGGCGAAGCAAGCCGCCCGCGTGCTGAACTCATCCTCGACGCCCTGACGCCGCAGGAGCTGCACATCGCGGAGCTCGCGGCGGGCGGGCTTTCCAACAAGGAAATCGGCGCCCGGCTGTATCTGTCGCACCGAACGGTCGGCTACCACCTTCATCGCATCTTTCCGAAACTCGGGATCACCGCCCGTGCGGGTTTGCGGGTCGCGCTCGATCGCACAACACAGGCCCCCGACCCGCGACGCCGGTCAGCGGAGTAGCGGTCCGCTTCCAGTGCCCCGCGTCAAAGATTGCGACATGCCGAGCGAGGCGATCAGTCTTCGGCCAGAAGCCTCTCCGGCAAGATCGGCAGCTCACGCACGCGCAGCCCGGTTGCATGAAAGACCGCATTGGCGACGGCCGGGGCGACGCCGACCACACCGATCTCCCCGACGCCCTTGCCACCTGTGGCGCTCGCAATCTCGTCCACTTCATCCACCCAGACCGCGTCGACGGCTGGGATGTCGGCATTCACCGGCAATGGGACCCCGACAAGGTTTTTCGAGAGGAACCGACCGAGGCGCGGCTCGAATAGCGAAGCCTCCATCGTCGCCATGCCCCAGCCCCAGATCATGGCGCCGATGAGCTGGCTCTTCGTCGTCCGCGGGTTCAGGACGCGGCCGACCGAGTAGCTGCCGAGCATTTTGCGCAGGCGAAGCAGGCCAAGCGCGCGGTCCACGCCCACCTCCACGAACACGGCGCCCCAGGTGCGCATCGCCGTCGGCGAGGCGCCGCCATCGATTTCCAGTTGCACGCCGTCGCCGGGGCTGAAACGGCCGAGCGCGGCCTCGGACTCGCGGCCCGACCGGCGTAGCAAAGCGAGCGGATCAACCTCGCCGAGCGAGGCGCGGATCTGACGGCAAGCGTCGAGCAAAGCGGCGCCAACACACATTGCGCTGGCCGAGCCGAATGTGCCGCAGGCTTCCGGCAGCGTCGAATCGCCGTTGCGGATCTCCACCCTGTGGGGCGGCAGGCCGAGCGCGTCGCCGACAAGCTGCGAGAAGATCACGAACACACCAGTGCCGATGTCGTTGAACGAGGATTCGATGAGCGCCGTGCCGTTCGCGCGCAAGGTCACGCGGGCGGCGGCAGGCAAGCGGAAGGACCCCATGGTCGCGCTTGCCATGCCCCAGCCGACCATCCAGTCTCCGTCGCGTTCCGCTCGGGCCGGACGGTGGTGCCAACCGAAACGCTCGGCGCCGAGCGCATAGGCCTCGAGCAGATTCTTGGATGACCACGGCTTGCCGCTGACCGGGTCCACGTCGGCATGATTGCGCAGCCGCAACTCCAGCGGATCCATGCCGAGCGCATGGGCAAGCTCGTCCATCGCGCTTTCGAGCGCCCACATCCCGGAAGCCCCTCCCCCCGGTGCGCGCAAGGGGGTGGGCGCGCCAGCGGTGATCTCCTCGACACGCTCGTGGGTTTCCAGCGCCGGCACGGCGTACATCGCGCGTCCGGCCTGGGTCGCAGACTCGACGTAATCCTCGGTGGAGGACGTCACGTTGACCGAGTCATAACGCAGTGCCGTGAGCCTGCCGTCAGGCGAGGCACCGAGTTCGATCCGGTGATGCGTCAAAGGCTGATAGCCGGTCATTGTGTACATTTGGGCCCGTGAGAGCACGAGTTTGACCGGGCGGCCGGACACGCGCGCCGCCGAGGCCGCGAACAGGGTATGCCACTTCGGAAAGCCCTTGGAGCCGAAACCGCCGCCTGTATGCGGGCAGATCACCCGCACCCGCTCCGGCGCCAGACCGAGCGTCGTCGCCAGCATCTGCTGCGTGCCGGCAGTCCACTGTGTAGCGTCATGCACGACGAGATTCTCGCCCTCCCACCAGGCGAGTGTGGCGTGCGGCTCCATTGCATTGTGATGCCGCGATGGCTGCATGTATTCGGCAGCGATCCGATGGGTCGCTTGGGAGAATCCGGCAGCGAGATCGCCGTTAGCGGCATCGACTTCGGCGAAGATGTAGCCGCTGTCTGACGCTGGCGGGCGGGGATTGGACTGGCCCGGCGCCTTCACCTCGGCCGGCGCGATCGTGACGCGCACGCGGTGCGTTGCGGCTTCCGCCTGCTCGAGCGTTTCGGCAAGCACGATCGCCACCGGCTGACCCTCGAAGCGGATGGTGTCGTTCTGCATCGGCGGCAGGCTGAACATCAGCGGCACCGGAACAGGGATGAATTGCGGCAGATCCGCTTGCGTCAGAATGCGGACGACACCGGGGCTGTGCGCCGCCTCTTCAGTGGCGAGAGACGTAAGCTGGCCCGCCGCGGGGGCCGTGACGAGCACGGCGTGGAGCTTGTCCGGCCGGTCGAAGTCCGCCGTATAGCGCGCGGCACCGGTGACTTTGATGCGTCCGTCCGGGCGCGCGAGGGGCTGGCCGACCGCGTTCATGGCGTCATCTCCGCGACCAGCCGGATGGCCCTGAGCACGAGGTTGCGACCGAGCGCGATCTTGTAAGCGTTGTGGGCGAGCGGGCGGGCTTCGGCAAACCCGCATTCTACTGCCGCGGCGATTGCGGCAGCGCCGGGCTGAAGGCCCGCAAGCGCCTGTTCCGCACCCGTCAGGCGCCACGGACGCGCGGCCACTGACCCGAGCGCGATGCGGGCGCGCGCGATCCGCCGCCACACATCGAGATCGAGCGCGACCGCGACCGAGACCGTCGCATATTCGTAGCTCTCGCGTTCGCGTATTTTGATATAGGTTGAGCGCGGCGCTGAACCCGGAATCTCGATGGCGGTGATCAGTTCGCCCTGTTCCAACACCGAATTCCGATCCTGCCCAGCATCCGGCGGAAGGTAGAATTCGTTGATTGGAATGCGCCGTCCACCCCCGCCTCGTGCCGTGATCACTGCGGCGTCGAGTGCCGCAAGCGCCACCGCAGGATCGGAGGGATGGGTCGCAACGCATGTATCGGACCAGCCGAAGATGGCGTGGCGGTCATTGAGTCCGTCGCGAGCAGCGCAGCCCGAGCCCGGTTGCTTCTTGTTGCAGGGCAGCATCTCTTCGGCACGGAAATAGGGGCATCTTGTCTTCTGCAGGAGGTTGCCGCCGATCGTCGCGAGATTGCGTATCTGCGCAGAGGCGGCGCTCAGGATCGCCTGGGACAGCACCGGAACCCGCGCCACGACGGCCGGCGCGAGGGCAACATCGTTGAGCCGCGCGAGCGCGCCGACACGCAAGCCTCCGTCTGGCAATGTCTCGATCGCGTCAAGGCCAGAGAGGTGCGCGATGTCGAGGACGCGGGCGGGCGTGGCAATTTCGAGCCGCATCCAGTTCAAGAGCTCAGTGCCGCCAGCAAGGAACGCCGTGCCCGGCTCCCGACCCGCAGCCAATGCCTCGGAGACGCCGGCAGCCCGCGCATAGGTGAAACCCTGCATGGCTCAGTCTCCCGCGGCCTGACGGACTGCGGCAACGATCTGCGGATAGGCGGCACAGCGGCAGAGATTGCCGCTCATCCATTCACGGATTTCCGCATCGGACCTCGTGTGCCCCTCGGCGATGCAGGCAACCGCCGACATGATCTGACCCGGGGTGCAGAAACCGCACTGGAAGGCATCCTGGTCAACGAAGGCTTGCTGGACCGGATGCAGCATATCTCTCTCGTCGGCCAGACCTTCGATGGTAGTGATCTCGCGTCCGGCGGCGGCAGCGGCCAGCACCAGACAAGCATTCACCCGCCTTCCATCGAGGTGCACGGTGCAGGTGCCGCACTCCCCAAAATTGCACCCCTTCTTCGTTCCAGTGAGTCCGAGATACTCGCGCAATGCATCGAGCAGCGTGACGCGCGCATCGAGCGAGATCGAATGCTCGCGGCCATTGACCTTGAACGTTAGATCCAGTTGCTCGCGAAACTCCATTCGGCCCGTCAGCATTTCGAACCTCCGTTCGCATTCAAGGCGACTTTGACCCACGATCTTACCTGTATGTATGCAAGGCATCGTCAGAGCAATCTTGCGGAACGTCACGCCTTCTCATCTCGGGACACGTGCAGCGCAATCGGCGCGACCGCACGAGCGAAGTCGCCGCGCCGCAGCGATCCGCCGTCCGGTCCAGCGCCTCTGCGCTTGCGTAGCGCGACAGCGACGGCCCATGTCGCAACGAACAGTCCGACAATAGTAAAGCCTATTGCGTTGAGATCGACGCTCCTGGCCCAATTCCAAAATGCGCCGTCGAGCTTCAACTTCTCCCCAAGCAATGCCGCGATTTCGACCGTCCCGATAATCAAAGCCACAATGATGGAAAGGCCCGTGACGACGAGATTGTAATAAATTCTGCGCTCGGGTTTGGCGAGTGCCCAGCGGTAAGTGAAGCTCATGAGGACACCATCGATCGCGTCCAGGAGCGACATGCCGGCGGCAAAAAGAACCGGCAGGCAAAGAATGGCGTACCAGGGCAGACCGGATGCGGCCCCGGATGTCGTCAGAACCAGCAATGCAATTTCGGTTGCCGTGTCGAAGCTCAAGCCGAAGAGCAAGCCCACGAAATACATTTTGTGCGGCTTGTCGACGATTCGCATCGTCGGCGCCGCGAGACGGCTCATGAAGCCGCGGCTCTCGAGCGCGCCGCCGATCGACGCCCCGTCGTGATGTCCCGCCCGAACCTCGCGAAAGGTCCGCCAAATCCCGACAAAGATGACGAGATTGAAAGCGGCGACAACGTATAGGAACCCGCTCGAAACGATGGTGCCCGTCAGGTCCGCGAAATTGTGCAGCCACGAATAGTCGTCGAGCAGCCGGTCGACGGCGCCACGGACGCCAAGAGCCAGCAGCAGGGTCAAGGCGAACACAACGCTTGAATGACCGAGCGAGAACCAAAATCCGACCGATAAGGACCGCCTTGCGTCGTGCGCCAGCCGGCGCGTCGTATTGTCGATGGCGGCGATGTGATCGGCATCGAAGGCATGCCGAATGCCCAGCAGGTACGCGGCGATGCCGATCCCGATGCCGAAGGCCTTGCCCCCGACGCTCAAATGCTGCGGCACGACAATGGCGAGCAGGACGAGCCAGCCCACAACGTGGAGCATGGCGACGACAACGATCATGCCGGTCAGGCTTCTCGCGGCATCGGCCTTGTCGTCCCAACGCGGGCGCAACCACGATGGGTAACAGCGACTGGCGATCATGGACATAAGCCCAATGGGTCGCATCCTGGGTTCATGCGACCGTGGGAACATACGGGAACGCCGCCCGCGGCTTCGACGTCACCGACTCTTTGCCGATACCGAGGCGAACAGGAGCGTTGGCGGCGATCGAAAACATGACATCGGGAGCGTTGTCGGTCAGCGACCGGCCGTTCCATTCGGCAAAGCCGAACACGGCCGGCGTGCCGACCTCATAGGGGAGGATGTTCGGCAAGAATCGCTGCGCCACTTTCTCGCCATAGGCCCGCGGACTCTCCGCGGTGCCGGTTGCCGACACAACGCCGGCGATGGCCTTTGCAATGGTCTCGCCGTAGGTTGCGCGATCGTCGGCCGGACGGCCCGCGTCCAGACGATTGCCGAGATCTTCGTTGTACTGGGTGAACAACGGATGGATCATCGGCAGGCCGATGCGGTTGATCGACCGCCATCCGCCCGCGTCGGTGGCAAGGGTCGCCACCGCCCACACGCCGATCCGTTTTCCGCCCGAGCCGTTGAGCAACTCGGTGTCCGGAACTTCGAGCACAATCGCGTAGACCGTGTGCCCGGCGAAAAGGTTCTTCGCCTTGCTCGGCGTCCAGTCGCCGAGATTGATCGGCGTGCCGTCCTGAAAGGCGTGACCGACGGCATGCAGCACGTCCGGCTCGATCCAGAATGGGTCACCGGCTTTGCCGGCCCAGACGCGCACGCCCGCAGGCGTGGTGGCGGTCGCGCCGGTCATGCCCTGGGCGATGACAGAGCCGGCCGCATGCGGATCGGCAGCGTCGGCGCCTCTGATCGACCGGAGGACGAAGCGCTGTCGGCCATCGGCATCGCGTTCATCGAAGGTGAGACGGTAGGTAAGCTCCTCGACGGTGTCGCCGTCGAGGTCTACTTTGAATTCGTACATGCCTTCCGGGTGATAACCCGGCACCGGGATATCACCGGCAATGGAATGGCACACATTGATGACGAAGACCGTTCCCGTTTCACCTTGGAAAACATAGAGATCGGTGATGTCGAGACGGACGTCCTCGCGGGCGATCGGCGAATCGAGATGGTGCGACATGCTGTGTTACCTTCTCAGTTGCGAATGAAGGCGAGGAGCGCCTCGTTGATCACGTCCTTGCGGGTACGGGCTGCGAATGCTGACCGCCACATGACAGTGGCGCGGAGCCGCAAAGCGGCAGACGCCGGAGATCGACGATCGGCCAAGCTCGCTTTCGCCATTCTGATCTCCGCGTCGTGCAGCCAGCGATGGCGTCATTGGTACATTCAGCCGGCACCTTGGTCTTTTCTGTTGGTGCCACATTTTTCTCGAAATAGCCGCGCTGTTCTCGTCGCGCGGCCGGTGACCACCTGCACAGGTTGTTTCCAGGAATTGGACCTACGTCCTGCTCACGACCGTACGTGGCGCTTGCGCTTGCGGCCCGCTAAGAGTCAGCAGTTCTGAGCGGCTGGTCGTCTGACCGGTCATTTGACAGAAGCGACGGCTTTTCCCGCCGCATAGCCTGCAATCTCCGAAAGCCAACGAGGCTTTGCATAGCGAAGCGGATAAATCGGCATGCCCTCAGGCAACACCACGCAGTCCGCGCCCTATCAGGAGTTAGACTGTGAACCCGGAACACGAATATTCAAATGCCAGCGGCACGCCATATCTGGCAATATCGCAGACATCTTCTTCTCCCAGCGCGACTCCACCCCCCGGAACCCCGCCGGCGGTCAACGAAGTGCGGATTTTCGACGCCGATGTGCTCGTGAAGCGCTCCGAAGAATGGGCCGGCGGCAAGGCCGTGTTGGTCGACCGCCAACCGCGCGCCGAGTTGACGAAATTTGCCCACTGCCTGAATCGGCACACGATCGCGCTGCACGTCGAGGGCGCCAACACATCCGCGACCCTGAAATACGACGACGGCAAGCAAGACGTGACGGGCAGCACGGTGGGCCAGGTCATGCTCGTTCCGGCAAGGCATTACCTTGAAGGCTTTGCCGATTACCCATCGAAAGTTCGGCACCTGCTGCTGACGCTCGACCCCCAAATGCT
>Ga0164243_10005978_pt1 | contig 18516 bp, 17 predicted proteins | sample OricompcompostOP_FD_108781 | JGI IMG/M metagenome (GOLD analysis project Ga0164243, IMG submission 108781) | Organic Plus compost microbial communities from Emeryville, California, USA - Original compost - Organic plus compost (OP) | ecosystem: Engineered > Solid waste > Mixed feedstock >... | reverse complement strand
CCACCGGCCTCAAAGAAAACAAATTCGGCATTGCGATCGAATCGGCGCTGGACGCGTATCGCACAGCAGCCGCCCTGCCCGGCCTCGAAGTCGTCGGGGTGGATTGCCATATCGGCTCGCAACTCACCGATATCAGTCCGTATTTCGATGCCCTGGAAAAGCTGCTGGATCTGATCCAGAAATTGGACGCCGCGGGCATTTCCATCAAACATCTGGACCTGGGCGGCGGCCTGGGTATCCGCTATACCGACGAAATCCCGCCATCGCCCAAGGCGCTCCTGGATCAGGTATTCGAACGCCTGCAGGCGCGCGGCCTCGCGCACCTGCATCTGGTCCTGGAGCCAGGCCGCTCGCTGGTTGGCAACGCAGGTGTGCTCCTCACCACGGTTCAATACCTGAAACATGCGCCCGCACGCAATTTCGCCATCGTGGATGCTGCCATGAACGATCTGCTGCGTCCGGCCCTGTACGACGCCTATCACGGGGTACAGCCCGTCGTGCCGCGCGACGGCCAGACCGATGAATACGACATTGTAGGCCCCGTCTGTGAGAGTGCAGACTGGCTGGCTCGCCAGCGCCAGTTGGCCCTGCAGGCGGGCGACGTACTGGCACTGGAGTCCGCCGGCGCCTACGCCATGGTCATGGCCAGCAACTACAACACGCGTGCCCGCGCCGCCGAGATCATGGTCGATGGCGACCAGTACCATGTCGTGCGTCAACGCGAAACGCTGGACGATCTGCTGCGCGGCGAATCCATGCTGCCCGATTGACGCCGCATAGCCCTATATATCGGCCGAAACCGCCCCGTGATGAACGGGGCGGTTTTTTTGTTGCCGGGCCGCCCCAAAACAAAAATGCCCCCTTGGGGGGCAGCAAGCCGAAGGCGCAGCGTGGGGGCCACGCTTTCTGTTTTCCGGTAATGATGTTTTGATAGACTGAAACACCCCTGCTGCAGAAGGCCCGAAAATGAGCACATCGAACAGCAATATCCCCATGCTGCGCAATCGCACGTTTGACGAAATTGCAGTCGGCGACAGCGCTTGCGCCGAGCGCGTGCTCATGCTGCAAGACATTCAATTATTCGCCTTGCAGAGCGGCGACCTCAATCCACAACACCTTGATCCCGAATTCGCAGCGACGACGCCATTCCAGGACGTTGTCGCGCATGGCATGTGGGGAGCATCCCTATTATCGGCAGTCCTGGGCAACCAGCTCCCCGGACCAGGCACGGTCTATCGAAGCCAGACATTGCGGTTCCTGGCGCCGATCCGGGTGGGCGACCGTCTGACTGTACAAGTGACAGTCATCGGCAAAAACGCCGCAAGCCACTGCGTCACGCTGGCTTGCTCCTGCGTGAACCAGGATGGCACGACGGTCATCGAAGGCGAGGCCGAAGTCAGTGCTCCAACACACCATATCGAACGCCCCCGTACCGCTTTGCCCGAACTCCGCTTGGACACGCATGGACAGGACGGACTGCAGAAACTGCTCGCGCGTGTGGCAAGCAGTGGGCGGATCCGTGTCGCCGTCGTACACCCCTGCGACGATGTGAGCCTGTCGGCAGCATTGGAAGCACGGGATGCCGGTCTGATTGACCCTGTGCTGGTCGGACCGCGGCCCAAGCTGAATGCGGTGGCAGCCGAACAAGGACTGAGCCTGGACGGATTAACGATTGTCGATGTGCCGCACAGCCACGCAGCGGCCGCCGAAGCCGCGGCCCTGGCTGGCAAAGGCGACGTCGAGGCCCTGATGAAGGGCAGCTTGCATACTGACGAACTGATGGCAGCTGTAGTGTCGTCGGCCGCCGGACTGCGCACCAAGCGCCGTATCAGCCACTGCTTTCTGCTGCACACGCCGGCCTACCCGCGGCCTTTCATCGTCACTGATGCAGCCATCAATATCGCCCCTACACTCAACGAAAAAGCCGATATCGTTCGCAATGCCATCGAGCTGGCCCAGGTGATCGGCGTGGCCGAGCCGAAGGTAGCGATTCTTGCCGCGGTAGAGACTATCAACGGCAACATGCCTGCCACACTGGATGCTGCCGCCCTGTGCAAAATGGCCGATCGAGGCCAGATCAGCGGCGGCGTGTTGGATGGTCCTCTGGCCTTCGACAACGCCGTCTCGATTGCCGCGGCACATATCAAGGGGATCGCATCGCCTGTCGCCGGTCAGGCCGACATTCTGGTCGTGCCTGATCTCGAGAGCGGCAACATGCTGGCCAAGCAATTGATTTATTTGGGCGGCGCCAATAGCGCCGGCATCGTGTTGGGCGCCCGCGTGCCGATCATCCTGACCAGCCGCGCCGACTCGCGCGAATCACGCATCGCTTCGTGCGCGATCGCGGCAATGCTCGCGCACCATTACCGATCGACACCTCCCTAATCCGTTGCTGACGCAGCTGCAGTGCTTCGCTCTTGGAGATCGAGCCCCATGTCTTCCTCTGCTACACGCCACCGCCTCATTCTGGCACTGAACTGCGGCTCATCAAGTATTAAATTCGCGGTATTCGACGCCGAGGCCGTCCCGCTGCCGCGCAAGCCCTTGTGGAACGGCAAAGTGGAAGGGATAGGCGGGCCGAAACCGGATTTCGGTGAAACGGGATCGGCTCCAGAGCCTGTGACGCTCGATCCAGAGCATCCCTACCGGGCCGCACTGCAAGTGATCCGCGAGCGGATCGTCGCGAGGCTGAATGGACGGGAGATCGTCGCGGTGGCGCATCGCGTTGTTCATGGCGGCAGCAAATATTTTGAAGCGACGCGCCTAGATCAACACGTATTGGCCGATCTCAAAAGCTACGTTCCGCTGGCACCGCTACACCAGCCTTTTGCGCTGGAAGCCATCGAGATCCTGTTACGCGAGCGGCCGGACATTGTGCAGGTTGCATGCTTCGACACCAGCTTTCATCACACGATTCCCAAGGTCGAACAGATGCTGCCGTTGCCATACGCGGCCTGGGAGCGAGGTCTGCGCCGTTACGGCTTTCATGGTCTGTCATACGCCTACATGGCCACTGCACTGCCCGAGCGCCATGGCGATATCGCTCGAGGCCGCACCATCGTGGCACACTTGGGCAGCGGGGCCAGTCTGTGCGCCATGCGCGATCTGCAAAGCGTCGCCACCACGATGGGATTTTCTGCGCTTGACGGCTTGATGATGAGCACCCGTACGGGTTCGCTCGATCCTGGCGCGGTGATCTATTTGATGGAAATCGAAAAACTCTCTCTGGAAGAAGTCGGCCAGGTCCTCTATCGGCAATCCGGTCTCTTGGGGGTATCAGGCATTTCGGCCGACCCCCGCGCCATCATCGAACACGAGCAAGATACCGATGAACGTGGCGAGCGGGCACGCATCGCGCTCGATCTGTACGTACGGCGCATCGTACGGGAAATTGGTGCGCTGGTAGCAGTATTAGGCGGCCTGGATCTCTTGGCCTTTACTGCCGGCATCGGCGAACACAGCGCGTATCTGCGTCGCCGTATCTGCGCTGACCTCGCTTTTTTGGGCGTGAAATTGGACGAGGAATCCAATGCGAGTAATGCGCCCGTGATATCCACTAACGAGAGCCTGGTCACCGTGGCGGTAGAACCCACCAACGAAGAATGGATCGCCGCGGATTGCGCCCGTTCGCTCCTGGATGCATGAGTCGGCGATGAGACAGGTGAGGTGATCGCCGGCCGTGTGCGTGGCCAGATGACTGACGAGCCATCATCAAACGAGGACTCGTCCGGGTCTTGCTTACGCGGACCACGTCAGATAGGCCGTTATCGTCCCTAGCGACGCCATCGTGGAAAAAAGAATAGTCCTCGAAGTCACCGCCCCCTCGCGTCGATAAAACTCGGCCACCATGAACGGCCCCGTGCCCGTTGGCAATGCGGCCAACAGCGTCGCCACATGTGTGAGAGGCATGGACAACTGGAACACATGCGTTGCCAGTATCCAAGTCACGGCAGGTTGACCGACCAGCTTGAGGGGAGCGAGTAAGGCGGTGCTTCCGGCTACCCGCGTCGTCGTCTGGCGTCTTTCACCGAGAAACAGCCCCAAACCAACCAATGCACAGGGTGATGCGGCTGCGCCGAGCAACTTCAGAAAGCTCTCGACTGGACTCGGCACTTTCAGGTCCAGGCTCAAAAACAGCGCGCCCAGCACCGGTGCCACGATCAGGGGATTGCGAGCCATCGACATCGCCAACTTTTTGACCATATGACTCGGACGGGCTTCGCTTTGAAGCCCGATCTCCACCAGAATCAAGGCAATGGAAAACAGCACGCAGACAGTCAAAATCGTGGCAATCATGGCAGGCGCCATCGCCTCGGGCCCAATCACCGCCAATACCAGCGGAAAGCCTAAAAAGGCCGTATTGGCATAGGCGGCGTTCAGTCCATCAATCGCCGCGTCGGCCAGATGCCTGGCGCGCGCCAGACGCAACACCAGCGTCACCACAAACACGACGCCTACTCCCAGGCCAAAGGTCGCGATGAACGCTGGCTGCCAGATATCGCTCCACTGGGCGCTGGCCACGATGTCGAACAGCAGCGCCGGCAACGCCAGATACACCACAAAACGATTGATTTCAGTAGCAGCTAGCGGGCCCAGGATATTGCCCCGCCGACAGATCCATCCCGCAAAGATCAGCGCAAAAATAGGCAGCACCACGGTTAAAACGGAAAACATCATTGGCCTCATGAAAGAAGGGACCTAGGATATTCCCTAGGTTTCATGCAATCCAATACTATTTATCCCCATGATTCATTCCGAATAGGTATTGATGTGATCGATATTCGCCAACTGCGCTACTTCGTCACGGTGGCTGAGACGCTGCACTTCGGACGGGCGGCCGAACTTCTCCATGTGACACAACCGCCATTGAGCCGCCAGATCGCAGCGCTGGAAAAGGAATTGGGCGTGCAACTACTCGAGCGCGATTCACGGCATGCACAGCTCACGGCCGCGGGACAGCGCTTTCTCACAGACAGCCGCGCCGTCCTGACTGCATTTGATCAGGCCTGCCGCAATGCCCAAAAGGCCGGTGCAGGAGAGCTAGGGGAACTGAGCGTGGGCTTCGTCATGCACGCTGCCTATAGCAGCGTACCGCCGTTGACGCGCCGCTTTATCGCGGCGCGTCCCGGCGTGCAACTGCAATTACGTGAAACCATGCCGCTGGCGCTGCGAGAAGGCCTCTTGAACGGCACATTCGACGCGATCATTACATTCGGACTGGCCAAGGCGGAACCGGGCGTCTCGAGCATCGTCATCCACCGCGAGCCCCTCTGCCTGGCCATTCCTGAACAACATGCGCTTGACGGCGATGGACCGGTCTCGCCGGACATGCTGGCGCCGTATCCGCTATTGGCAGCGCCGATCACCGTCACGCCATCCATGCGGCAATCCATCGCGGATTTCTTTGCACGAGCAGGACTGGAGCCGCAAATTCGTCTCGAAACCCAGCTTCAGCAAACCATCGTCAGTCTGGTCGCTGAAGGAATCGGCGTCGCGCTAGTGCCGCAGTCTCTACAGAAATTGGGCATACGCGGCGTCAAGTTCCGCTCACTCCTCGACGCGCCCTTGGTGGATCAGGTGCTGGCGTGGCGCACCAGCAACCTCAACCCCGCCTTGCCGCATTTTGTGGCAACGGCGCAGCCTGTCATCGACTGAAATCGGGCCCACGCTCGCGTCACCGAAAATAACAACGAAAAGCGGCCTCAGACCCTCACCCCTGCAGCATTACAGTTCGCCGTAGGAATGCAGCCCCGACAGGAACATATTCACACCCAGGAATGCAAAGCCGGTGATCAACAGCCCTACAAGCGCCCAATACGCCGCGAGGTGGCCTCGCAAGCCTTTCATCAAGCGCATATGCAGCCAGGCGGCGTAATTCAGCCATACGATCAGCGCCCAGGTTTCTTTGGGATCCCATTGCCAATAGGCGCCCCATGCATCAGCCGCCCACAACGCCCCCAAAATCGTCGCTACCGTAAAGAACGCAAAACCGATCGCGATAGCGCGATACATGATGTCGTCCAGCACTTCCAGCGACGGCAAGGCCTGTGCAATACGGCGCCGCCCCAGCAAAATAGCGCCCACGATCACGGCGCCCACGCCGAAATAAATCATCCAGGTGGCCGACAAACCATCGGTGCGGAACACCATGGGTTCGGCGCATAGCAACACACCCAGCACGAACAGCGGCGCCAATTTGGCCCACGACGTCGTCGTACCATGCTGCTTCACCAGGTAGGCAAAGCCCACCATGGCTGCCAAAGAAAACGTGCCGTAACCAATGAAGTTGGCCGGCACGTGCAATTTCATCCACCAGCTCTTGAGCGCGGGCACCAGGGGCTGAATCTGACCGGCATCACGCGTAAAGGCGTACCACAGCAAAAACACGGTGGCCGACGAAATCACCAGCAACACAAAGCCGCCTAAGGCCCGCGTCGCGTACTTGCGTTCGTAATACAGATAGAACAGCGCAGTAATGAGCGAAAACAGTACGAAAACCTCGTACAGGTTGCTCACCGGGATATGGCCCAGATCGGGCCCCATCAAATGCCCTTCGCGCCAACGGACCAGCAAACCCGTCAGGCCTGCAAACACCGCGCCCCACGTCAACGCCGTGCCCAGCCACGCGGCGGTCGAGCTGAGAATACCGATCCAATAGCAAATCGTAGCCAGGATGAACAGTGCACTCATCCACAGAATGGCCGATTGCGACGAGAACAGATATTTCAGAAAAAACACCTGCTCCGCACGGGCCAGATCCTGCTGATAAAGCAGCAACGCGAATCCAGCCGCGAGGGCACAGGCAATCATTAAACGCCGCAACGGACGCCACAACCATCCCAGCCAGGTCAGCGCGAACACCGTACCGCACAGGATGATTTTCTCGTAATAATCCATGGCGCTGCCGTACGTGGTCAGCGCGTAGCCAGCCCCCACCGCCAGCAGCAGAAAGAAAACAATATCGGTCCAATCCGGCCTGCCGCGCAGCGCGCGCGCATCACCGGTAGCGGACAAGGCCGGCTGCCACAAGGCATCGGCTGACTGGGAAGAAGTACTGACGGACATGAAAAAACCTCAAGGCCTGTTCCGGCGCAACAACGCCTGTTTGAAGCGTTCGAACTCCTGATTGAAGTCCAGTGTACGCTTCTGCGACGTCATGGCGGCGTGAACATCGCTACCTGCACCATCGGCGGCGGGCTTGATCCACACCCACACACGCCGGTCACGGATATAAAACATCGAGAAAACGCCCAACACCAACAACAGACAGCCAATATAGACGGCGTTCTTGCCCGGTGTACGGCTGACCTGGAACACGCTGGCCTGCACTTGCTTGAAATCGCTCAGCGTCAAGAAAACCGGTGCAGGATAAACATTCAGATCGGACAACGCAGCCACTGCCAGGCGCGACCATTGCGCGGCCTGTTCAGCCTCGGGGCCGGTCTCGGGCAAGACGGGCAGCCCCGCGCGTTCACGAGCCACGGCGCGCAGCTCCGCCATGGACACGCCGATCAAACGGATCACGACGTCTGCCGCGCGCTCCAGATCGGCTTGCGGTGTATTAGCCTGCAAAAAGCCCGCGATGGCCTGCAATCCACCGGTCGAAAACGTATCCAGAGCTCGCTCGGCTGCCGTCTGCAGCGATGACTGCTCGGCAGGCGACGGGCTATTGCGTTCGGCGAAACGGCGAGCAGCCTCACGGCGAGCCGCAGGGTCAGCCAAGGCGGCCCGTAACTGCATGAATTCAACCATCGAGCTATCGGCGTCGGCCGGGATACGTAAATAGCGATAGTTTTCCGAAGCGTTATTGCGCACACCTGCCAAAAAGACCGCCGCACCATCCAGCTCGACCGGCAGCATATAATTCATGAACTCATGCGCTTGCCCGGCCTGATCGATCAGACGATATTCGACACTGGGACCTACGTTGCGCAGATGCTCGTTTTTCTTGCCCGCTGCGCTGCCCGACACCGAAGCGACATGCTCTCCCAGCGTCATGGGTTTGCCGCTGGGCGTGCCGCCGCTGAGGTCCTCGACATTGATCGGGCGCAGCGCAGTGATGTCCACCTGCATCTCCCGGGCACTCCCGTCACTGCTACGGGCGGTGATTTCGGCCGCCTTGCCCACCGTGCCATCGACCTCAAATGGCGTATTGCCGGTCCCGACCAAAGGATATCCTTTGAGCTTCACGGTGCTGCCGCCATCGTCAAAACTGGACTGATACACCGTCACGCCCTTGTAGCGCAGCGGTTCGTTGACCTCGATGGTGGAATCAAAGGTTTTACCCGTATCGGGGTCTGTGACCTCGACCTCGCTGGCAAAGCGGCTGGGCATACCGGTAGAGTAGTAGTCCACCAGGAATTTCTTGAGCTTGAGCGTAAACGGCAGCGGCTGTACCAGTGCCCCATCCCCCACCATGACGACGGCGGTGCTGGCCTGCCCACCCTCTGGAATCAGCACACTCGCGCGAAAACTGGGGTTGGCCACCGAGAGCCGTCCGCTGGCCGGCACCTGCGAGATCAGCATGTTTTCCACAATGGGCTGCTTACCCGCCAGCATCACTTGCAAACGCACCCCTAACTCGCTGTCCAGCAGCCCGCCGATGCAAATGATCACCATGGCGGAATGGGCGCAGATATATCCCAGACGATTGGCGCTGCCTTTCTTGGCGGCCAACATGACACCATCGCCGTCGCGACGCTCTCGCACGGCATAGCCTTGCTGGGCCAGCAGCCCCTTTACGCCCCCAGCAGCCGCCTCCACCGCAGCCGCATCGTGGATCTCGACACGGTGAGGGAATGCCCGCAGGCTGCTCGCACGCACATGTTCACGGAATGACCGTGCATCGCGCAGCATCTTCGGAGTATTGCGAATCAAACACACCGACGTTGAAACCACCAGGAAACCCATGATGGTCAGAAACCACCAGCTGTTATACACATGCCAAATCGAGAACTTGTCGAAGACTTCGAACCAGAAAGGCCCAAATTGGTCGATATACGTGTTCGACGGACGATTTTGCGCCAACACCGTGCCCAACAGGCTCGCGATGCAGATGAACATCAACAGGCTCACCGCAAAGCGCATCGAACCGAGCAGTTCGAAGACATCGCGGGGCAGATTGCGTAGAGGATAGCGAGAGGGCTGGGTACTTGAGTTCATGAAAAAAAGGGGAGCCGTATGACCGGCTTCCCCCTTATGGACAGCCTCTCTGGAACCAGGTTCCAGAGAGGCCTGTATTGCTGCGCAGACCGGCCGCGCGAGGATGGGGCCAAGCGCGTAGCTTAGCGCAAGCCTGCGGCGTAATCCGACACCGCTTTGATATCGGCATCCGACATACGATCGGCAATGTCGTTCATCACGGCGTTGTTCGCCCGGTCTTTACTGCGGAAAAGCTTCAGTTGTTCTTCGATATACGAAGGGAACTGTCCGGCCAGACGGGGGTATTGCCCCGGCAAACCAGCACCATTTGCGGAGTGGCACGAGGCACAGGCAGGAACATTGCGATCCGGCAAGCCGCCACGCCAGATTTTCTGCCCATGGTCCACCAGATCTTTATACCCCGCAGTCGCCGGCTGTTTCAGCGGCTGCTGCGCCAGATAAAGCGCCACGTTTTGCATGTCCTCAGGCGTGAGGTTTTGCGCCATCGCGGTCATCGGCGTGGGATTGCCGCCTGCGCCATTACGCGTGGGCTTGTCGGCACCTTGTTTGGTCTGAAAATCGGCGAGCTGTTTCGCCAGATATTCGTGCGGATGCGCGGCCAAATTCGGGTTAGCAGGAATGCTGCTATTGCCCCCCGGGCCATGACAGGACGCACAGGCGACGATGCCTCTGGAGGCATCACCTTGGTCATAAAGCTGGGCGCCTTTGGCGGCGTCCGGCTTGGCAGGTCCTGCCGCGTTTTCTGCGGCAATACTGGGACAGACTACAACTACACCGAGCATCAGCCCGCTGGCTAGCAACATCCGGGACAGCACACGCATCATTGAATACCTCGACGATCGGACTGCGATCAAGGCGCTATCAGGCGCCTCATGCCTGCCCCATGCCGTGCCGGACCGAATGTACATCCGCCCCGGAATTTCCATCTTTTTAACAGGCGGAAAGACCCGGCTATTGCAGGGGGTACCACTGCTGCAAACGCACGATTATACAATAGGGTTTTCAAGGGACGTCGGACCACCCGTTCCTTGGCTCCCTTGCGAGGCGAGCGATGCTCTGCTCATGCCTCTTGGGCGCCCATAACCAACCCATTTCGGACTTCTCTCGTGTCCCTCCTCCATCGCGCCTCTTTCTTTATTTCGGCAGCCCGCCTTGACCAGCTGCCAGACCCCGGCGCGCCCGAGGTCTGTTTTGTCGGCCGCTCCAACGCGGGCAAATCGTCAGCCATCAACGTGCTGTGCAATCAACGCCGTCTGGCCTTCTCCAGCAAGACACCCGGCCGTACGCGATTGATCAACATGTTCGGCCTGCCCGATCCGCTGGCGCCAGATGCGCCACTCGGCTTTCTCGTCGATTTGCCTGGCTACGGCTATGCCTCCGTTGCCTACAAAGAAAAAGAGAAATGGTCGGACATCCTGGGCGGATACCTGCGTGATCGTCCGTCCTTGGCCGGCATCGTACTGTTGATCGATATTCGACGTGGCGTCACCGAGCTTGATCGACGCCTGGCTGATTTCATCGCCCCCACGGGCCGCCCGGTGCTGGCCCTGCTAACTAAGGCCGACAAGCTGCCCTACGGTCAGCGCCAGCGCGCCGTCTTCGCCGTACGCAAACAGCTGGCCGACATCGGCGCGCTATACACCGTACCGTTCTCGGCGACCGAACGCATCGGCTTGGAAGAGGCCGCACAGCATATCGAGAACTGGATATCTCCGAAGGTAGTACCATGAATCCCAAAATCATCACCCCCCCCTTTCCGACCTCGCGCCCACGCCGCCTGCGCCGCGACGACTTTACCCGCCGTCTGGTTCGTGAAAACACCCTGACCGTCGACGATCTGATCTATCCTGTTTTCGTCGCCGAAGGCAAAGGCCTGCGCGAGCCCGTGGGCTCGCTTCCCGGCGTAGTGCGCTATTCGCCCGACACCTTGCTCACCGCCGCCGAAGAATGCGTGGAACTGGGCATACCCGTTCTCTCGCTCTTTCCCGCCATTGACCCGGCGCTAAAGACGCCCGACGGTATCGAAGCCACCAATCCCGATGGCCTTATTCCCCGCGTTGTCGCAGCGCTGAAACAGCGCTTCCCTCAGTTAGGCATCCTGACCGACGTCGCTCTCGACCCCTACACGAGCCATGGCCAGGACGGTGTCATCGATGAAAACGGCTATGTCATCAACGAGCCCACCGTTGAAATCCTGATTCGCCAAGCGCTGGCCCAGGCCGACGCCGGCGTCGACATCGTCGCTCCCAGCGACATGATGGACGGCCGCATCGGCGCCATCCGCGAGGCCCTGGAATCCAGGCAACACATCCATACCCGCATCATGGCGTACTCCGCCAAATACGCCAGCGCATTCTATGGCCCCTTCCGCGATGCAGTAGGCTCAGCCAGCAATCTGGGCAAGTCCAACAAGATGGCCTATCAAATGGACCCGGGCAACATCGATGAAGCCTTGCGCGAAGTCGCCGCCGACCTGCAGGAAGGCGCCGACATGGTCATGGTCAAACCCGGCATGCCCTACCTGGACGTATTACGCCGAGTCAAAGACGCCTTCCGCGTCCCGACCTTTGCCTACCAGGTCAGCGGTGAATACGCCATGATCAAAGCCGCCTCCGCCAACGGTTGGCTGGATCACGACAAAGTCATGATGGAAGCGCTCCTGGCCTTCAAGCGTGCCGGCGCCGACGGCATCCTGACCTACTTCGCCATCGATGCGGCAAAGCTACTGAAACAACAGTAATACGGGCGGCGAGCAAACAGCGCACGGGAACGTCAGGCATACACCACCGTGAGTCTCAGCTGTTTGCATGTAAGCCGTGGGGACGCCTCGATAGAGATAGCAGGTTCTTGTGGACGTCGCTGCGGGACGGGCGGTTTGCTTGGCGTTTTTTTGGGCTGTTTGTGAAGGAACGAAGATTTTGCGGGGTTGCGATAACTGGGTGCCTACGGGCGCGCCCAGTTATCGCGTTTAAGCAGGGCAGGCGCAGACTGTGTGGCCATGCCTTTGGCGGAAGATCTCCCTAGATGCGCTTTTAGGTCAGGGCAAGCACGGCTCAACTACCGCAGCACCCGATCCAGCACCGCCCCAAAGCGCGCCGCATCCTGAAACCCCACAACACGGGCATCAGCAACCGGCGCACCGCCCGGCTCAAAGAACAAAATCCCCGGCGGTCCAAACAACCTGAACCGCTTCAACAACTCGCGATCATCCGCATTGTTCTGCGTCACATCAGCCTGCAGCAACAACATCCGCGACATCTTGCTGGCCACAGCCGGATCAGAAAACGTAAACCGCTCCATTTCCCGGCACGACACGCACCAATCCGCGTAAAAATCCAACATCACCGGCCGCGTACTCTGTGCCAACAACGCATCCAGCTCAGCGGTGTTGCGCACCTGCCTGAATTCCACATGATCCGCAGCGGCAACCGCCTGCCCGGTGCCTTCACGCTGCACCAAATGCGACAGCGGTTGCAGCACATCACGGCCACCGCTGGCAGCACCGACAAGCCACGCCGCAGCCGCCAACGCCAGCAGCAGGCCGATGCCCTTTGCGAACATACGGGGAGCCCCGGCAGTGCTCGGCAGTGCGTCAAAGGCACGCAGCATCACCGCGCCCACGATAGCCAGGAAAGCCCAGCCCGTCATCTGCAGCCACGTCGGTGTGATGGGAATCAACATCCACCATGCCGTCGCCAACAACAGCATGCCGAACAGGCGCTTGACCCCGTCCATCCAGGGACCAGCTTTGGGCAGTAGCGCCCCCGACGAGGCCCCGACAACGAGCAAAGGCACACCCATACCCCACGCCAGTGCAAACAACGCTGCCGCCCCCAACACCACGTCGCCCGTCTGCGAGATATACAGCAAGGCTCCAGCCAGCGGCGCCGCCACGCAAGGTCCCACAATCAACGCAGAGATCGCCCCCATCGCCAAAGCGCCGGTCACGCGCCCGCCAGGGATCTTCGCAGAGCGGGCCGTCAGCCAGCTTTGCACCGCTCCCGGCACCTGAAAATCAAAGGCACCAAACGTGGCGACCGCCAGCAGAACCAGCACCGCGGCAAACACCGCCAGAATCCAGGGTGTCTGCAGCCACGCTGCAAGACCGGCCCCGCTCAGGCCTGCCGCGACGCCCAAAGCCGTGTACACCACCGACATACCCAACACGTAGGCTGCTGCCAGACCGAACCCACGCCAGCGCCCAGGGCGCTCATCGCGAGTCCCCCCGACCACAATCGACGACAAAATAGGGATCATGGGCAATACACATGGCGTCAACGCCAACAACAACCCGAGCACCCAGAACACCCCGGCCGTCTTTAACCAGCCCAGCCCGCTGATGGCATCAGCCAATCCGGTATCACCGGCCGATAACAGCGCACCCAAGCCGCCAGACGGCTCTGAACGGTCTTGAACGCCGTTCGAAGGGCCAACGGTGCCCGCACTGCTGACGGCCAAACCTGGCCCCGATGCAGGGGCTCCCGCGCTATCCAGCGCATATCCTCCAGCTACTGGTTTGAGCTTGACCATATGGTCTGCCGGGGGATAGCACAGCCCCGCATCGGCGCACCCTTGGCTGGTGACTTTCAAAACAAAGGGTTGATTACCGGCAACCGGTACGGAGATCGCCACCTGACGATGGTAGACCTCCATATTCTTTTCGAATGTAGGGTCGTATTTGACTTCCCCTTGAGGATAGACAGGCGTCCCCAAGGTCACGGCCCCCGAGGGCTCGGCCGACAGATCGAACCGCTCGCGATACATGTAGTACCCCGGTGCGATCCGGTATTGCAGTTGCAACGTCTGCGGACTCGTCATGGCGGCCGTGAATACAAATGCTTGCTCAGGCGGCAGGAAGTCATCTTCCGACAACGCAACAGCCGGACGCCAAGCAAGCCACACCCAGATCGCCAGCGCGATCAGGACACTCCACCCATACCGCCTTGCCGACGGTGCACGAACCATAAACTGATGCATCACATTCTCTTTGTTACCCAATCCGCGAGACCGCTCATCTGCAAACGGGAATGGCCGCTCGCCACAAGGAACGTCAAATAGCGCCGCTCATCATTCCATGGGCGCGCCATTCGCCTGCTCGCGCACCCAATCCCGATACGGGGCGCTGCCGCCAATCACCGGGACGACGATGATTTCAGGCACCTCATACGGATGTAGTTTAGCCAAGGCCTGTACGACGGCATGCTGTTGGCCGGCGGTCGTCTTGATCCACATCGGGATCTCATCGGCCCCCTCGATTTGCCCTTGCCAGCGATAGATGGACAAAATGGGAGCGCCGAGGTTCACACAGGCTGCCAAGCCATCTTCGACGAGGACATGGGCGATACGTTTCGCCAGCAACAGATCCGGGGCGTTACTGATGACCAATACGATATCGTCTTCACGCAACATGACGGCTCCTGAAAACGGCTTGCACCGCAGTGTCGATCAGGTATCTTACTTTGTATGCCATGCCGCGCGACGCCATGGCCGGAGTTGGCCCGTCCCAACCGGGTGCTGACACCGGCGTATCGCGGCATCCCTTATCCTGAGAGACCATATCGCCATGTCAGACTCATGCCTATTTTGCCGCATCGCACGAGGTCAAATCCCTGCTCACATCGTGCATGAAGACGCGCACACGCTGGCATTTCTGGACATTCATCCCGTCCGGCCCGGCCATGTGCTCATCATTCCCAAGCAACATTACCCATATTTTGAAGACATCCCGCAGCAGCAGGCGAACCATATCCTGGCCTTGGGCCAGTCCCTGGCCCGAGCAATGAAGGCCCTATATCAGGTAGAACGCGTAGGCTTTGTATTTACCGGAATCCATGTCGCGCATGCTCATGCACACCTCATCCCCATGCACGAACTGCAGGACGTCACCTCTACGCAATACATCGCTCAGAAGGATCTGGAGTTCATCATGCCGCCGCAACCGCCGGCTGAGCAATTGGCGGCTACTGCGACTCAATTGCGTGAGGCGCTCAAAACAAATTCCTGACGAGCGCTGCAACGCCTGCGGGGACTGCTGCTTCGTCGGACTGCGGCAGCGCCAAGCAGGTGAAATTGGACGCTAAAAAAACAAAGGCGAGCCCGAAAGCTCGCCTTTGCGCTTATCCACTGACCGGATTATTCGGCAGCGTTGTCAGCCTCGGTTTCCTGAACTTCAGGACGATCAACCAATTCCATGTATGCCATGGGAGCGTTGTCGCCTTGGCGGAAACCCATTTTCAGAATGCGGGTGTAGCCGCCGTTACGGGCCGCAAAGCGCGGGCCAATTTCGGCGAACAGTTTCACCACAGCAGCGCGATCACGCAGACGGGCAAATGCCAGACGCTTGTTCGCCAGAGTGGGTTCCTTGCCCAGGGTGATGAGGGGCTCAACGACGCGGCGCAGTTCTTTCGCCTTGGGCAGCGTGGTCTTGATCGCTTCGTGGGTCAACAACGAAACGGCCATGTTGCGAAACATGGCAAGACGGTGGCTGCTAGTACGATTGAGCTTACGCAAACCATTACCGTGACGCATGATAAGTTCCTTTTGAATCTAAAGGCGGTGCATGCACCGCCAGGTTATCCGAATCTTCTATCGGCCTGTCGCCAGGCCGCGGTCCGGTGGAAAATCGATGAATTAAACGAACGAATTAGGGACGTTCCAGGCCCAGCGGCGGCCAGTTCTCGAGCTTCATGCCCAAGGTCAAGCCACGTGCAGCCAGGACTTCCTTGATTTCGTTGAGCGACTTGCGACCCAGGTTCGGGGTCTTGAGCAACTCGTTTTCGGTACGCTGGATCAGGTCGCCGATGTAGTAGATGTTTTCGGCCTTCAGGCAGTTGGCCGAACGCACCGTCAGCTCCAGGTCGTCGACCGGACGCAGCAGCACCGGATCGATCTGCGGCGTGCCGCGGACCGGGGCTTCGTAGGAATCGCCAGCACCTTCCAGCGCGGCAAACACGGAGATCTGGTCCATCAGGATGCGGGCCGATTGACGGACGGCTTCCTCGGGCGAGATCACGCCATTGGTTTCGATGTCCAGCACCAGCTTGTCCAGGTCGGTACGCTGTTCAACACGAGCGCTCTCGACGGCGTAGCTGACACGGCGCACGGGGCTGAACGAAGCGTCCAGCACGATGCGGCCGATCGTGTGCGTGCGGTCTTCGGACAGCGCGCGCACGTTACCTGGCACATAGCCACGGCCCTTTTCGACCTTGATCTGCATTTCCACTTTACCGGCGTCGGTCAGGTTGCAGATGAGGTGATCGGGGTTGATGATCTCGACATCGTGAGGCAGCTCGATGTCGCTGGCCAATACGGCGCCAACACCGTTCTTGCGCAGCACCAAGGTGACTTCGTCACGATTATGCAGCTTGAACACCACGCCCTTCAGGTTCAACAGGATGTCGACGACATCTTCGCGCACACCAGGGATGGTGGAATATTCGTGCACAACACCGGTCATTTGGACTTCGGTAGGCGCATAGCCTGTCATCGAAGACAGCAAAATACGGCGCAGGGCGTTACCCAGCGTGTGGCCGTAGCCACGCTCGAAGGGCTCCATCACGATCTTGGCATGGTGAGTGCCGACCGGTTGAACTTCAATGGAACGCGGCTTCAGAAAACCTTGAGTGGACATGTACAGTATTCCTTTTCAATACCCTCGGCTCGTTACACCGATAAGGCTGATGGAAACAACAACATCAAGCAACGTCGGATGACCCGGCGTGTCTTGAAAGAGCAGCAAAAAAGCTGTTTATAACAACCGCAAAACCCGCTTGCGTGAATTTCACGCCAAGCGGGCTGCTGCGGGACTTGCCATCGACGATCAAGGCAAACAGCGCGGCAAGATAGCCGCGCTGGCCATGATTAACGCGAGTACAGTTCGACGACCATCGATTCGTTGATGTCGCGAGCAACATCAGCGCGATCGGGCATGGCCTTGAAGGTACCGGTCATCTTGTTCGCGTCGACTTCCACCCATTGGGGGATGCCGATGCTCGATGCCAGATCCAGCGATTCACGGATACGGCCTTGCTTCTTGGCCTTTTCGCGAACCGAGATCACATCACCAGCCTTGACGATCAGCGAAGCGATGTCAGCGGTGTGGCCGTTCAGTTCGATAGCGCGGTGGCTGACCAATTGGCGAGCCTCGGCACGCGTCGAGCCGAAGCCCATGCGATACACGACGTTGTCCAGACGCGATTCCAACAGCTGGATCAGCGTTTCGCCGGTGTTGCCACGGCGGCGCTCGGCTTCAGCGAAGTACTTGCGGAATTGCTTTTCCAGCACGCCGTACATGCGCTTGAGCTTTTGCTTTTCACGCAGCTGCAGACCGTAATCGGAAGTGCGGGCACCCGAAGTGCGGCCGTGTTGGCCGGGCTTGGAATCCAGCTTGCACTTGGAATCCAGCGAGCGACGCGCGCTCTTCAGGAACAGATCGGTACCCTCGCGACGCGAGAGTTTGCATTTGGGTCCAGTATAACGAGCCATGTGGATTCCCTTTAGATACGACGACGCTTCGGCGGACGGCAGCCGTTATGCGGCACGGGCGTGATATCGGCGATGCTCGAGATCTTGATGCCCAGCGCATTCAGCGCACGCACGGACGATTCGCGACCAGGACCGGGGCCCTTGATACGCACTTCGAGAGTCTTGATGCCGTATTCCAGCGCAACGCGGCCTGCCGTCTCGGCAGCCACCTGTGCGGCGAACGGCGTCGATTTACGCGAGCCCTTGAAGCCTGCGCCACCCGAAGTCGCCCACGACAGGGCATTGCCCTGACGGTCGGTGATGGTGATGATGGTGTTGTTGAACGACGCGTGAACGTGCGCAATGCCGTCCGAGACGTTCTTCTTGACCTTTTTGCGTACGCGCGAAGCGCCGCTGGTAGAAGCTTTCGCCATAATCTAGTTCCTCGATTATTTCTTCAGGGACGCAGCAGCACGACGCGGTCCCTTGCGGGTGCGAGCGTTGGTGCGAGTGCGCTGGCCGCGCACGGGCAAACCGCGCTTATGACGCATGCCGCGGTAGGTGCCCAAATCGATCAAACGCTTGATCGAGAGTTGCACTTCGCGACGCAGGTCACCTTCGACCGTGAACACACCAACGTGTTCGCGGATGCGTTCCAGTTCAGCGTCGGTCAGATCCTTGACCTTTTTGGAAAGGGGTACATTTGCAGCTTCGCAGATCTTGCGAGCGCGCGTACGACCGATGCCAAAAATGGCGGTCAGGCCGATCTCGGCGTGCTGTTGCGGCGGAATGTTAATGCCAGCAATACGGGCCATGACTGTTCCTTGAATAAATCCGTTGCGTGTCGCTAACCAGGGTTAGCCTTGACGCTGCTTGTGACGCGGGTCGGTG
>Ga0164243_10005977_pt1 | contig 18516 bp, 20 predicted proteins | sample OricompcompostOP_FD_108781 | JGI IMG/M metagenome (GOLD analysis project Ga0164243, IMG submission 108781) | Organic Plus compost microbial communities from Emeryville, California, USA - Original compost - Organic plus compost (OP) | ecosystem: Engineered > Solid waste > Mixed feedstock >... | reverse complement strand
GCCATGTCGACATCTCTGCTGCTCGGTTTCCTGACGGCGCTGGCGACCAGCCCCGCGCCCGCCGCCTCCTCCGGCCTGCCGCCGATCTCGCCGGAGCTCGAAGGCGCGTCCGCCGTGGCCTGCGTGCGGATCGGCGACATGGGCGTCATCACCGACGCCTTCCTGGCGCGCTCCACGGGCGACGCCGAGCGGGACCGGCGCCTGCTCGAATGGATCCGGATGCTCCGCTGGCCCGCCGCCGATCCCGGCGCGGCGCGGCGCGACATGTGGTTCCCCGTGCCCATGGCGATCGGCGACGGCGTCAAGGCGCCCGAGGGGCCCAGCACCTGCACGCCGCCCGCGCCCACCGACATGTGAGGGCCGCCGGCGCGTCCGCCCGCTTCACACCCGCACTGCGATGGCGCTTATGGAGCCATGACCGAGGAGTCGCTCGCCGAGCGCATCATGTCGCTGTCGCCCCAGAGCCGCGCCCTGGGACTCCAGCTCGTTTCCACCGCCCCGGAGGTGGTGCTGAGGATCCCCTACCGCTCGGACCTCGTGGGCGAGCCGGACACCGGCGTGCTGGCGGGCGGCGTCGTCACCACCCTGCTGGACATGGCCTGCGGCTGGGCCACGGTGGCGGCGCTCGAGACCCCGACCTCCATCGCCACCCTGGACCTCAGGATCGACTACATGCGCCCGGCCGAGCCCGGACGGGACATCCTGGCCAGCGCCCGCTGCTACAAGCTGACCCGCTCGATCGCCTTCGTGCGGGCGCTCGCCTACGACCAGTCGCCCGAAGACCCGGTGGCCGCCGCCCAGGCCGCCTTCATGCTCGACTCCAACGCCGGCCGGGGCCCCGGCGCCAACCTGGCCCCGCCCCCGCCCAGGAGGAAGCGGACGTGAGCGCCGTCCAGGCCGACCTCGAGGCCATCCTCTGCCGCATCCCCTACGCCCGCTTCCTGGGCATGCGCGTGGAGCTGCACGGCGACGAGATGACCGGCGTCCTGCCCTATTCGGAGCGCCTGATCGGCAACCCGAGCCTGCCGGCGCTGCACGGGGGCGTCATCGGCGCCTTCATGGAGATGACCGCCCTGCTGCAGCTGTCGATCGCCGAGCGGCTGATGCGCCAGCCGCGCCCGGTCGACGTCTCGATCGACTACCTGAGGTCCGGCCGGCCGACGGACACCTACGCCCGCGCCATGATCAAGAAGGTCGGGCGGCGGATCGCCAACGTGCAGGTGGAGGCCTGGCAGGAGGCGAGGGCGGCGCCGATCGCGGCCCTTCACGGCCACTTCCTGCTCACCCCGCGCGAAGGCTAGGGCGCGCGTTCGCGGCCCGGTCGCGGACCTGGATCGTCTTCATGTAGAGGATCAGCTGGTCGATCTGGGCGGGCGAGAAGCGGAACTCGGGCATGGCCGGGTGCCCCGTCAGGATTCCCTCGGCCAGCGCCTCCTGCAGGTTCTCCAGCGGATAGCGGGCCCCGAGTTCGCGGAACGGCGGCGCGGCGGGGTTGGGGCTCTGGCCCGCCCGCCCGATCGCGTGGCACATGCCGCAGTTGCGCCGGGCGATCTCGGCGCCGGCGTCGGCGCCCTTCGGCTTGGCGGCCGCAGGCGCGCTGCAGGCCAGGGCCGCGGCGACGCCCAGGATCAGGGCTCGTCTCATGGCTGTCTCCCCCTTCGTGGCCGCGAGGCAAGCGCCGCGCGGGCCGGCCGGCATTGATCCCGCTCAACCGCCGCATGAACGGGCTGTAATCCATAAACGAAAGTTCATTTATTTAATTCTTCGTCATGACAGAGACTTAAGATGCTTTCCCGAATGCACGCCTGTATCTCCACATCAAGTTCAGTTGATGGCCAAATCTTGAGAGGAGATTGCAGATGTTTAATCTTATCGAAAAGGCGACCGGCTTCGGACTGCTGGCCCTCGCGGCCCTCCCGATCGTGTCCCTGGGCGCCGCCCACGCCGAGACGGTGAAGGTCTCCGACCTGGACCTGCGCCAGCCCGCCCAGGCGGCGGTGTTCGAACAGCGCCTCGACCGCGCGGCCACCAGGATCTGCTCGGGGCGCGTCCTGATCAGCGATCTGACGGCCATGTCCGTCTGCAAGCGCGCCGTCCGCGCCGAGGCGATGGACAAGCTGACCGCGCACGAGCAGATGGCGCTCCGCGCCGCCACGGTGAAGGTGGCCAGCCGCTGACGGCCCCCGTCCCTTGTCTCCCCCGGTCCCCGACGGCCGGTCGTCCGCCCCGACGACCGGCCGTTTTCACGTGCGGCGCCGATCCCCTGGAGCCCGCCCGTGAAAAGGGCTTAGATCGTTTCGACCACAGGGAGAGAAGCAGGATGTCGGACGCGACGACGCGCGAGCGGCCCGCCGGCGCGGCCCGCAAGGTGCAGGGCCAGGTCAACTACCTCGCCCCGATGAGCGAGCGGCCCCGCTACTACGCCAACGACCATTCCCGAGACGTGCTGAAGCTCGACCCGCGCACCGTCGAGATCGAGGACGCGCGCGCGAGCGCGCAGCCGCCCTCGCTGGACCGCGAAGGCTTCCAGCTCGTCGCCCACAGGAGCGCCGTCTCCAGCTTCCGGGACGCCGGGGAGGTGGCGCGGGTCCATCCGGCCGAGATCGAGCGGCTGCTGCTGGAGGTCACGGGCGCGGACCGGGTGGTGGTGTCCGGCACGGGGGTGCTGCGCTTCGGCGAGAGCTCGCCGGACTCTGGCAGGTTCAACAACTCCTACCCGGCGCGCTTCATCCACATCGACATCTCCGACAGGACCGCCCGCCAGTTCAACGAGCGCTCCAGGCCCAAGGACGTCGACAGGCCCGTGCGCCGTGCGGTCTCCTACAACGTCTGGCGCGTGATCTCGCCGCCGCCGCAGGACATCCCGCTCGCGCTGTGCGACGCCCGCACCGTCGAGGCCGGCGACCTGGTGGAGGCCGACGCCGTGTTCGACGCCCCCGATGCGCCGGAGTGGTCCTTCGAGGGATGGCTGGTGCGCTACAATCCCGCCCACCGCTGGGTGTACTGGTCCGACATGACCCGCGACGAGGCGCTGGTGTTCGTCACCAACGACCTGGATCCGTCGCGGCCGCACAACGTGCCCCACTCGGCGTTCGACGACCCCTCCTGTCCCAAGGGCGCCCAGCCCCGCGCCTCCATCGAGATGCGGGCCATCGCCTACTGGTTCGAGTAGAGCGCGTCAGGGGAAAGCGTGTGCGGTTTCGCCGCCCGGCCGCGCTCTATTGCTTTGAATCTGGAGCACGATTCAGCGGTCGGGGGATGCCGCCTGACCCCGTCGTTCTCTAGAGCGGTGGACCCTCAGTGAGCGTCCGGGCCGATGTGGGCGACCCGGCGGTCGTCCTCCCAGATCTCCACGGCGCGGTAATGGGAGGACTCCGCCAGCCGCTGGGCCGCGTATTCGCGCACCCGGTCGTCGTCGCGCATCTCGACCGTCAGCAGGGTGGGCACGGCGTAGCGGCCGTCGTGCACGTAAAGCGTGTAGGTCTTCACCGCCCCGAGTTCCTGCGCTTCCCCGACCGACGCCGGCCCCGGCCGCCGCGGCCGGAGTGGAGCCATTTATAGGGAGCCGAAATCGCGACGCAATAGTGTGTAGTAATGTGGTGAAGCCGACTTAGTATTAACAAAAATCTATGCCCTGCCTTCACTGGCGGGCGGGACCCTCCACCCGGCCGATGCGCCGGGCATGCTGCCAGACCTCGACGGTGCGCTCGGCGGCGCCGGCGCGGATTTGAGCCAGCGCATCCTGATCGCTGGCCGCCTCGAACCATTCCCCGCGCAGAATCGCCCCCTGCTCGTCCAGTTCATAGCGCCGATACACCTGCACCCGTGACCTCGTGCGTCCGCGAGCGCCTGGGACGGGGCGCCCGATCCGGGCGCGACTCTACCTTCGGTGGATGGCCCGCCAAGGCGACCGAACGCCGCGCGGGGCGGCCTCAGGACGTGCGGTCCTGACGGCGGCGGCGGCGCTCCTCGCCCAGGCGCACCAGGTTGCCCCCTTCCGGCGGCTCGCGCGCGTCGCGGATCAGCCGGCTGACGGCGCGGGCCAGTTCGGGCATCTGGTAGGGCTTGCGCAGCAGCGGGAACTCCTGGCGGGCCGCTTCCGCCGCCTTGCTGTAGCCGGAGACCAGCAGCACCGGCAGGTCCGGGAACGACTGGCGCAGCTGACGCGCCAGGGCGACGCCGTCCATCCGCCCCGCCATGACGATGTCGCTGACCACGACGTCGACGGGACCGCCCTCCTCCAGGCTCTGCAGCGCCGCCTCGGCGTTGCCCGCCACGCGCACGTCATAGCCGAGCTGGGCGAGGATCTCGGCCGAGACCGAGGCCACGTCCGGGTTGTCCTCCACCAGCAGCACCGAGCCGCCGGCGCGCGCCTCCGGCTCAGGCGCCTCGGCGGCCGCCGGAGCGTGGGCGCTCGTGGCGCGCGGCAGGTAGAGGGTGATCCGGGTCCCTTGGCCGAGCTCGCTGGAGACCGTCGCGCTGCCGCCGGACTGGCGCGCGAAGCCGTACACCTGCGAAAGGCCGAGCCCCGTGCCCTTGTCGACGGCCTTGGTGGTGAAGAAGGGCTCGAACACCTTGGACAGGATGTCCGGCGGGATGCCCACCCCGGTGTCGGCCACGGTCAGGGCCACGAAGTCCCCGGCGGGCACGTCGCGCACCTCGCCGGCGCGGAGCGACACGTTCTGGGCGCCGATCGTCAGCGTCCCGCCGTCCGGCATGGCGTCGCGCGCATTCACCGCCAGGTTCACCAGCGCCAGCTCCAGCTCGTTGGCGTCGGCCTGCACGGGCCAGACCTGCGGCGGCGCGTCGATGACCAGCCGCACGTCGTTGCGCACGGCGTTGGCCAGCATCTGACGGAAGCCGTTCAGCTGTTCGGCCAGGTCGATGGGCGCCGGATTGAGCCGCTGGCGGCGGGCGAAGGACAGCAGCTGCCGCGTCAGCGCCTCGCCGCGCTGGGCGGCCGTCTCGATCGCCTCCACGGACCGCATCGCCTTGGCGTTCTCGGCCAACTGGGCCTTCAGCAGCTGGGCGTGACCGCTGACGATCATCAGCAGGTTGTTGAAGTCGTGCGCCACTCCGCCGGTGAGCTGGCCCAGCGCCTCCAGCTTCTGCGACTGGGCCAGCTGGGCCTGGGCCTGCTCGAGCTTGAGCTGCGCCTCCCGCCGCTCGGTGGCGTCGCGGGTGATCTTGGCGAAGCCGAGCAGCCGGCCGTTCTCGTCGCGGATGGCGTCGATCACCACCGAGGCCCAGAACAGGCTGCCGTCCTTGCGCACGCGCCAGCCCTCGGCCTCGTACTTGCCTTCCTCGGCCGCGGTGGCCAGCGCCCTGGCCGGCACGCCCGCCCAGCGGTCCGCGTCAGTGTAGAACCGCGAGAAGTGCTGGCCGACGATCTCCTCGGCCGTATAGCCCTTGATCTTCTCGCCGCCGACGTTCCAGTTCGTCACCACGCCGTTCGGATCGAGCATGAACAGGGCGTAGTCGGTCACGCCGCTCACGAGGGTGCGGAACTGGCGCTCGCTCTCCAGCAGCGCGTCCTGCGCGGCCCGCCGCTCGGTGATGTCGCGGGTGATCTTGGCGAACCCCAGCAGCTCGCCGTCCTCGCGCCGGATGGCGTCGATCACGACGCTGGCCCAGAAGCGGCTGCCGTCCTTGCGCACCCGCCAGCCCTCGGCCTCGTAGCGGCCCTGCTCCCTCGCGATCGAGAGCGCCCGGGCGGGCATCCCCGCCTCCCGCTCCTCCCTGGTGTAGAAGGTGGAGAAGTGGCGGCCGATGATGTCCTCGGCGGAGTAGCCCTTGATGCGCTGGGCGCCGGCGTTCCAGTTGGTGATCACCCCGGACGGGTCCAGCATGTAGATGGCGTAGTCGACCACGCCCTCGACCAGCAGGCGGAAGCGCCGATCGCTCTCCAGCAGGGCGTCCTGGGCCCGCTTGCGCTCGGTGATGTCCCGGGTGACCTTGGCGAAGCCCACCAGTTCGCCGGCTTCGTTCCTGACCGCCGAAACGGTGGCCAGCGCCCAGAAGCGGCTGCCGTCCTTGCGCACCCGCCAGCCCTCGGTCTCGTGACGCCCGTGCTCGGCGGCGGCGGCGAGGATCTTCTCGGGAACGCCGGCGGCCACGTCCTCCGGGATGAAGAACCGGGAGAAGTGCTGCCCCACGATCTCGTGGGCGGCGTAGCCCTTCACGCGCGCGGCCGACCCGCTCCAGGTCGCGATGCGGCCGGAGCTGTCGAGCATGTAGATCGCATAATCGCGCACCGCGTCGAGCAGCAGCTGCGATTGCCGCGAATCGAGGACGGCGCCGAGGGCCTCTCTTTTGGTCAAATCAGTACCGGTCTACACTTCAGGCCCCGGAGGGCCGGTCCCTGTCACGAATTTAGCATGCGCAGCACTGGCGCGGCATCCCGTTTTTACGGCAAAGCTTCTCATTATGATCTGAAGCTTCGCTTGCCGGCTCCGCGTTGACACACGCGAACCCGGCGGAAAATATGCCCGCGCCGTTCCGGGCCAGGTCCGCCGCCGATCGGGATCGAGTTGGAGGAGTGATTTGGTGTTCGCAGCTGCCCACCGGCTCATGTCGTCGGACGATCCCATCGGGGACCGTCCGGGCGCGCCGCGGGCCCGTCCGCCGCAGATGGCCGGGAACGAGGACCTGCCTTACCGCGTCGAGCTCTGGGACGACGACAAGTCCGAGGTCGAGCACGTGGTGGCCGTGACGGCGAGCGCCAGCATCGGCTACGCGGCCTACTATGCGGCCACGCGCGAGTATCCCGGCCGCTTCATCACCCTGCGCCACAGGAACCGGGTGCTGTCGCGGTGGAACGGTCCGACGCATTGAGGCCGGCGCGCGTCGCGCCTGCGTGCGCCGCATGATCGACCGGGAGGAAGGCGCCGGTCCGGACGAGCCGGGCGCCGCGCGGCAGGCCCCCGACGTCGACCTGGCCTATCGCATCGAGCTCTGGGACGACGCCGGCTCGCGGGTCGAGCGGGTGCTGGCGCGCGCCGGCGCGCTGATGGTCGCCCGGGCCATCTTCCGCGCCGCATGCAACGAACATTTCGGCCGTCGCGTGACGCTCTCGCGCGCCGGCCGGATCCTTGAGCAGCCGGACTAGACGTCAGCGCCCAGGCCGGCCCCGCACCCGCGAGGTCATGCCGGCCGCCGCCGCATCCTCCGCGATGCGGTCCGCCGGGTCTGGCGGCGCGCGCAGCCGCGGCGCGGGCGCGGCCGGAGCGGGCGCCGGCATGGCGGGCGCGGGCTGTTCGGCGGGGGCCGGCGGCGCGGGCCCGGCGGCCGGGCCCGTCACGGTCACGGTCCAGCTCCAGGCCGGCTCCGCATCGGTCCGGACCGCGGCGGCCGCGGCGGGTCGGGCGGGAGGCGGGACGCCCGCCCCGGCGGGCGGCGCCGAGGCGGCGGCGCGGCCGCGCATCAGGCCCGCGCCCCAGAGGACCGCGAGGCTCAGAGCCGCCCCGGCCAGGAAGCCCAGCAGGACCCAGCCCAGTCCCGCAGCGTGGAGGCGTGGCGCGCGCGGGGCCTCGGCCATTCCCTAGGGCTGCGTCCGGGACGTCATGCCGGCGGCGGCCGCGTCCTCGGCCACCTGCTCGTCGACCGACGGGGCGGCGGAGGCCGGCGCGGCCGGCTCGGCGGTCGGCCCGGGCGGGGGACGCCGCCGGCGCGCGGGCCGCACGGGCGCCGCCGCGGGCTCGGCGGCCTGGGCCTGCCCCCCGGGCCGGTGCGCCGGCCGGTCGAGCGCGAGCAGCGCCGCCAGGGCGACGATCACGCCGCACAGGAAGCCGACGATGAACCAGAGGAAGCCCGCGCCCCCGCGACGCTCAGCCATTCGACATCGATCCAGACAGACTCAAGTCCCGACCCAGCGCCTCACAGGGCCCACGTCCACGTGGATGAAGTGCGATTCGGGATAGTAGCCCACGCCGCCGCTGGCCAAGCCGGTCGCCGCGTCGCGCAGATGGTCCAGCTCCACCCCGTCCAGGTAGAGGTCGATCGCCTTGCCGTCCATGTGCAGGCTGCGCTTGGCGACCTCGGCGCTGAGCTCGCGCAGCTGGGCGTTGGTCCGGGCCGAGCGGTAGCCGGAGACCACCTGGAAGGCGCCGGGGCGCTCGACGCGGCCCTGCAGGTGGAACAGCACGTCGAGCAGCCGCGGGTCGATCGGGTGCACCTCGCCGGTGCGGAAATCCCTGAGCACGGCGTCGATCGCCGCCAGGGCGTCCGGCTGGTAGGCCCCGTCGCGCCAGTAGGCCACCTCGAGCCGCTCCTCGGTGTGCAGGTTGCGCAGGGCCAGATGGCGCGGCGAGGCGCGCCGCCCCCCGCCGTGCGCCGCCGCGAGCGCCGCCGCCGAGGCGGCCGGCTCCCCGCTGAAGGTGCGCCAGGCCGCGGCCATGGCGGCCGAGGGGCCGGCGAGGCCCGCCGCGAGGCCGAGACCGAGCATCTCTCGCCTGTGGATCAAGGGAGGCTCCCCCTGCCGCTGGACGCGCCATTGTCTCACGCCCGGCCTTGCGAGGCCAGGGCGCGGCTCAGCTGGCCTCCGGGACGACCCCGTGCAGCCGCTTCACCAGCTCCCGGTCCCAGCCGTAGGGATCATCGCGGAAGTTCACCTGCCCGTCCGGCCCGACGTAGGCGGTCCAGTAGAACAGGAACACGGCGATCGGATGGGGAACCTTGACCCGCACGGTCTCGCCCTCGTCGATGGTCGACTGCAGGCGCTCGGGCGGCCAGTCCGGGTCGTCGGCCATCAGGGCCTTGGCGAGCTCGAACGGCTTCTGCAGCCGCACGCAGCCGTGGCTGGCCAGCCGGTCGTAGCTCTGGAAGGTGCCCTTGGTGGGGGTGTCGTGCAGATAGACGGCGAAGTCGTTGGGGAAGTCGAACTTGATCCGCCCCAGCGCGCTGGTGTCGCCGGCCTTCTGCTGCAGGCGCGCGCCGCCGCCGTCGGTGGGGATCACCACGAAGTCGTGCGCCTTCAGGTAGCCGGGCTGGGCCTTCTCCTTCGGCCACAGCTCCTTGGCCGCGATCGAGGACGGCACGTTCCAGGGCGGATTGAGCACGATGCTCTGCACCTGCGACCACAGCATCGGCGTCTCGTCGCCCGGCCGGCCGGTCACCGCGCGCATGGAGAGCGTCGGGGCGTCCCCGTGGAAGACGGTCAGGATCGCCGCGGCGATGTTGACCTGGATGCGGTCGGTCGGGAGCTGCGGCGGCAGCCAGCGCCAGCGCTCCATGTTGGCGAGGATCTGGTCGATCCGCTCCTGCACCGGCGTGTTCAGCGCCGCGAGCGTCTCGCCCCCGACGACGCCGTCCGCCTTCAGGCCGAACCGCTTCTGCGCCCGCGCCACCGCCTTGACGAGGCCCTCGTCGACCACGTCGGGGCCGTCTGGGCTCACGGCGGGGTCCTCGGCCGCGAGCCGGAGCCTGAGCGCGCGCACGCGCGCGCCCTCGTCGCCGGCCCTGAGCGGAGGCCCTGCCGGCACCGGCTTCCAGCCGCCCTGCCCGGCGATGCGGCGATAGGTCTTCAGGCCCTGCCGCAGGGTCTCGTAGCCCGTGTAGGGCGGCGGCAGGCTCTCGAGCCAGGCCTGCAGGCGGCCCTCCCGGGCCGCCGCGGCGAAGCCGGGGGCGGGATCGAAGGCGGCGGGCCTCAGGCCCCACTCCTCCTTGAAGCCGCCGGGCGGCAGCTGCCCCACGTGGACGGCCTTGGCGTAGCGCAGCACCGCCGCGACCAGCGCCCGCCGCCCGTCCTCGGTGTCGGCGCCGTCGGCGAGCCGCCGCACGGCCTCGGGCGAGAACTCCGGACTCTCCAGGCCCTGGGCGGGCGCGTCGGCGAGCGCCTGCAGGAGCTGCCGGACCTGGTCCGGCGTGAGCGTGGCGGCGAGGGCGTCGGCCGGAGCGGCGGCGGGCGGCGCGGCCGGAGGCGCGGCGGCGGGAGCCGGGGAGGCCGCGGCCGGCTCCTGCGCCAGGGCGGGGCCCGCCAGGACCGCCAGTCCGATCAGCGCCGTCCAGGCGCAGGCGCCCGCGGCGGCCGCGCCTCCGGTCGGCCGCTGTCCAAGCCATGCCTTCACTGCGATCCCACTCCTGCCACTGGTGTCGACGGCGCCCCCTGCGGGCCTAAGTGTTCATTTGTTGAACATGGTCAAGGCCGCTGCGTTCCGCTCACCGGGCCGTGACCGGCGGCGCGGCCGCAAGGGGGAACAATCGCCCAGCGGGGCCGTTCCTAGACCACGGGCGGCGGGAGCCCGCACAAGGAGTCGGCATATGATCGAAGGCAGCAGGGCGACGCGAGATCTCGCGGCCGAGGAAGCGTTCAAGGCGGACCTCATCGCCCTCATCCCGCATCTGCGCGCCTTCGCCCGGACCATGACCGGCAGCCCCACCGAGGCCGACGACCTGGCCCAGGAAGCCCTCGCCAAGGCCTGGCAGGCGCGCGAGAGCTACACCATGGGCACCAACATGAAGGCCTGGACCTTCATGATCCTGCGCAACCAGTTCTATTCGGAGAAGCGCCGGTCCTGGCGCAACACCCAGCTCGACCAGGAGGCCGCCGAGCGGACCCTGCTGGCCAATGACGACCCGTCCGCCCCGCTGGAGCTGAACGACCTGCGCATGGCCCTGGCCGCCCTGCCCGAGGAGCAGCGCGAGGCCCTGATCCTGATCGGCGCCGGGGGCTTCTCCTACGAGGAGGCCGCCGAGGTGTGCGACTGCGCCGTCGGCACGGTGAAGAGCCGCGTCAGCCGCGCCCGGGTGGCGCTGCGGCGCATCCTCGACACCGGCGAATACGAGCGCGATCCCGGCTCGGCCCTGGTCTCCATGCAGTCGCTGCTGGACGAGGTGAGCCGCCTGTCCGAGCGCCGCGCCGCCTGACGTTCCATCTTTGTTCTTGAGCCGCCGCCGCTTTTCTGCTGAGCTGAGGCCCGGCAGGAGGCGGCGATGGTCGCACGGGTGGTGACCCTGGCGTTCGAAGGCGTCGAGGCGCGCCGGGTGGAGGTCGAGGTCCAGATCATCGGCGGCGAGAGCGGCATGGTGATCGTCGGCCTGGGCGACAAGGCCGTCGGCGAGAGCCGCGAGCGGGTGCGCGGCGCCTTCGCCGGCCTGGGGCTGGCGCTGCCCTTCAAGCGCACGGTGGTGAATCTGGCCCCCGCCGACCTGCCCAAGGAGGGCAGCCACTACGACCTGCCGATCGCGCTGGGGCTGCTGGCGGCCATGGGCGTGATCCCGCCGGACGCGCTGCACGGCTGGGCCGCGATCGGCGAGCTGTCCCTGGACGGCCGCATCGCCCCCGTCGCCGGCGCCCTCCCCGCCGCGGTCGCCGCCAACGCCATGGGCCTGGGCCTGATGTGTCCGGAGGCGAACGGGGCCGAGGCCGCCTGGGCCGGCGACGTCCGCGTGCTGGCGCCCCGCTCCCTGATCTCGGTGGTGAACCACTTCCGAGGGACCCAGGTGATGAGTCCGCCGCAGCCCGGCCAGTTGCAGGAGGCGTCCGGCGCGCCGGACCTGCGCGACGTCAAGGGCCAGGAGAGCGCCAAGCGTGCGCTCGAGATCGCAGCCGCGGGCGGGCACAACCTGCTGTTCGTGGGGCCGCCGGGCTCGGGCAAGTCGATGCTGGCCCAGCGCCTGCCGGGCCTTCTGCCGCCGCTGTCGGCCGGGGAGCTCCTGGAGACGTCGATGGTGCACTCGATCGCCGGCCTGATCGCCAAGGGCGCCCTCACCCGCCAGCGTCCCTACCGGGCGCCGCACCACTCCGCCAGCATGGCGGCCCTGACCGGCGGCGGCAGCCGCGCCCGGCCCGGCGAGGCCTCCCTGGCGCACAACGGGGTGCTGTTCCTGGACGAACTGCCCGAGTTCGCCCCCCAGGCCCTGGACGGCCTGCGCCAGCCGATGGAGACCGGCGAGATCACCGTCGCGCGGGCCAACGTGCACGTCCGCTACCCCGCCCGCTTCCAGCTCGTCGCCGCCATGAACCCGTGCAAGTGCGGGCTCGGGTCGGGCGGGCGCGGCCCCTGCGGACGCGCTCCCCGGTGCCAGCAGACCTACCAGGCGCGGCTGTCGGGCCCGCTGCTCGATCGCATCGACCTGGTCGTCGACGTCCCGCAGGTCACCGCGGCGGAGCTGGCCCTGCCCGCGCCGGCCGAGGGGACGGCCGAGGTCGCCGCGCGGGTCGCCGACGCCCGCGCCCTGCAGGGCGAGCGGCAGGGGAGCTCGGTCAACGCGCGCCTGGAGGGCGAGGCCCTGGAGTCCGCCGCGACACCGGACGAGGCGGGACGGGCGCTGCTCGCCAGGGCGGCGGAGGCGGCGGGACTCAGCGCCCGGGGCTGGAGCCGCACCCTCCGCCTGGCCCGGACCATCGCCGACCTTGACGGCGCCGCCGGGGTGCGGCGGCTGCACGTGGCCGAGGCCCTGGCCTATCGCCGCGCGGGCCCCGGCGAACTTTCAGAGACGCCCGCGCCCTATCAGGCCCCGCCGCGGGCCGGCGCCCGCGCCCGGCTGTTCGGCTAGAGCGCGTCAGGCGAAAGTGTGTGCGGTTTCGCCGCCCGGACGCGCTCTCTAACGTTGAATCTAGAGCACGATTCAGCGGTCAGGCGATCCGCCTGACCCCATCGTGCTCTAGGACCTACCGCGGCCGGCCGAAGAACAGGACGTAGCCGTCCGGATCCCTGGCCTCGAAGCCGCGCAGGCCGTCCGAGGTGTCGGCCGGCGGCGCGACGAGGGCCGCGCCCCGCTGCTCGAAGGCCCCGGCCAGGGCGTCGGGATCCGGGGCGTAGACGAAGGCGTCCCACTTGGCCCAGGGATGGCGCTCGGCGTTGGGCAGGGGCGGCACGTCCTCGCCGACCGCCTTGATGAACAGCTGCGCGCCGTCGCGCCGGATCACCGCGAAGAACGGGTTCGTCTCCGGCTCCTGGAAGGCGACCTGGAAACCGAGCCGGTCCCGGTAGAAGGCCAGGCTCCGCGCCACGTCCGAGACGATGAAGAAGGGCGAGATCGCGGGGGTCTGCGGCTCGGCCATGGCTTGGGCTCCCCTGCGGCTGCGGCGACCGCAAGCTACCACGCCGGAGCCGTTCGCCGAACGCCGTTCTCCACCCCCCATTAATCCCCCCCCCGGTAGGGTGCCGGCCGATGTCCAAGCGCACCCGGACCAAGTCGAGGCGCGAACGCGGAGCGGGCGACGCCTTCCTCGCCGCGCTCAGTCACGAGTTGCGCACGCCGCTGAACGGGGTGCTGGGCATGGCGGGCCTCCTGGCCCGCACGCGCCTGGACGCCGACCAGCTGGCCTATGTCGCCGCGATCCAGGAATCCGGCGAGCACCTGCTGGGCCTGGTCAACGACGTGCTGGACCTGGCCAAGCTGGAGGCGGGCGGCTTCACCCTGCACGCGGCCCCCACCGAGGCCGAGCAGCTGCTGAGGAGCACGGCCGAGCTCCTGAGCCCCAGGGCCCACGCCAAGGGCCTGGAGATCGCCTGGGCCGCCGACGCGGGCATCCCGTTCGTCCTGGCCGACGAAGGGCGCCTGCGGCAGATCCTGTTCAACCTGGCCGGCAACGCCGTCAAGTTCACCGAGGCGGGCGGGGTGCTGCTCACCGCCGCCCTGGTGGAGGCCGGGCCGGACGCGGTGCGGCTGAGGTTCGGGGTCAAGGACACCGGGCCCGGCGTGCACGAGGCCGACCGCGAGCGCATCTTCCAGCCCTTCATGCAAGGGCCCGCCGCCCCCGGCGCCCAGATCGAGAGCACGGGCCTGGGCCTGGCCGTCGTGCGCAGGCTGGCCGACGCCTTCGGGGGGACCGTCACGCTGGAGAGCCGCCCCGGCGAGGGCGCGGTGTTCGCCTTCGAGGCCGCCTTCCCGCCGGCCGAGCCGGCCGCCGACGAGCGGCCGCTGAAGGGCCTGCAGGTCGGGGTGGTCTCCTCCAACCCGGTGGTCGGCGAGGCGGCCCGGCTGCAGATCGAGGCCTGCGGCGGGCGCGCGGCGGTGCTGGGGCCCGGCGAGCCGCTGGAGCGCCTGGACAAGGGCGCGCCCCTGCTGGTGGACCTGGAGGGGCCAAAGGCGCCCAAGCCCGCGCCCGGCCATCCCTGCATCGTGCTGCTCAAGGCCGAGGAGCGCGGGCGGATCCCGGCCCTGCGGCGGGCCGGCTTCCGGGGCTATCTGATCAAGCCGCTGCGCCGCAAGTCGCTGGCCGAGCGGGTGCTGCTGGCGGCCGAGCCGCCGGAGGCGCAGCATCCGCCCCGCGTGCGCGCGGACGAGCGCATCCGCCGCTCGGCGGCGGTGGGCGCGCGCGTGCTGCTGGCCGAGGACAACGCCATCAACGCCATGCTGGGCCGGGCGCTGCTGGAGCGAGAGGGCTGCACCGTCGACCGGGTGCAGACCGGGCCCCAGGCGCTGGAGGCGGCCTCCAGCCAGGCCTACGACCTGATCCTGCTGGACCTTCGGATGCCGGGCCTGGACGGGCTGCAGGTGGCGCGCGCCATCCGCGAGGCCGGGGTCCGCACGCCGATCGCGGCCCTGACGGCGGACGCCTTCGAGGACACCCGCCGCAGTTGCCTGGACGCGGGCATGGACGACTTCCTGACCAAGCCGCTGGATTCCTCGGCCCTGCGGGCCGTGCTCGCACGCCACACCTCGGCGGGCTTTACCCAGACTCCGCCGCGCGCCAAGCTCGCCTCCTGATTTGGAGCGCGGCCGGGCCGCGGGAGAGTAACGCGCATGGCCCAGGCCCAGGCGGCCGCCGCATCCGACCCCAAGCGCCGGCATTCGATCCTGGACGTGGTCCGCGCCCTGAAACGGCCGAAGGTCGCCCTGATGCTGGCGCTCGGCTTCTCCTCGGGGCTGCCGTTCATGCTGACCGCCGCCACCCTCGGCTACTGGCTGCGGGACGCGGGCGCCTCGCTGAAGGCGATCGGCTTCATCTCCTGGGTGGGGCTGGCCTATTCGCTCAAGTACCTGTGGTCGCCGGTGGTGGACCGGGTGACGCCGCCCGGGCTCGCGCGGCTCGGCCGGCGGCGCAGCTGGCTGCTGCTGACCCAGCTCGTGCTCGGCGCGGGCCTGCTCGCCATGGCCATGATCGGGCCGGGGGGCGGGCTCGGCCTGCTCGGCGCGGCGGCCCTGGTCGTCGCCTTCGCCTCCGCCACCCAGGACATCGCGGTGGACGCCCTGCGCATCGAGGTCGCCGACGGCGAGGAGGAGCTGGGGCTGATCACCGGCGCCTTCCAGCTCGGCTACCGGCTGGCGGTGCTGGCGTCGGACGCCCTGATCCTGATCGTGGCCCAGCACTTCGGCTGGCCGGCGGCCTACGTGTTCATGGCCGCCCTGATGCTGGTCGGGCTCGGGGCCACCCTCGTCATCGCCGAGCCGGCGCGGGCCGAGGAGGTGATGGCCGGCAAGCGGCCGCTGTGGACGCCCAAGGGCCTGTTCGACGCGGTGGTCGGGCCCTTCGTCAGCTTCTTCCGCCAGTACGGCTGGCTGGCGCTGGTGATGCTGCTGATGATCACCCTCTACCGGCTGCCCGAGTTCGTCATGGGGCCGATGGCGACCCCGTTCTACCACGACCTCGGGTTCAACAAGGATTTCGTGGGCGGCGTCCGCCTGTCGGCGGGCCTGGCGGGCACCTTCTGCGGCATCGCCGGCGGCGGGCTGATCGCGGCGGCGCTCGGCCGCTTCCGCGGCCTGGTGGTCGGCGCCCTGCTGCAGGGGCTGGCGATCGCCTCCTTCTCGCTGCTGGCCATCTTCGGGCCCGACCCGCGGCTGTTCGGAGCGGTGATGTTCTTCGACAACTTCGGCGTGGGGGCCGCGGGCGTGCTGCTGGTGACCTACATGTCGAGCCTGACCAGCCTCGGCTACACCGCGACCCAGTACGCCCTGTTGAGCTCGGCCTACACCTGGGTCGGCAAGGTGCTGAAGGGCTTCTCGGGCGTGGTGGTGGAGAGCCTGGCGGCCAGCCACGGGCTGATGGGCGCCTACGCCATCTTCTTCATCGGGGCGGGGGCGATCGGCCTGCCGGCCCTGGTGCTGTGCCTGGCGCTGGGCGGCGCGCAGCGGCGGCGCGAGCGCCCGGCGCTGCGCTGAAACGGCCCCCGGGAGGGGTAGAGCGGAACCTCCCCCGGAGCGAACGGGGGCAGGCTCCGCTCCGGCGACGACACCGCCGCCGGGCGCCAGAACGCGATCCCCACGGCTCCGGTTGCAGGCGGCCCTATCCGCTGACCTTGGCGCGCACGTCGTAGGCGGCGAACATGGCCATGTTCAGGATCTGGGACACCGAGGCGGACAGCGGGCAGATCTGCACCGGCCGCGACAGGCCCAGCAGCAGCGGCCCCAGCACGGTGGCGGCGCCGAGCTGCTGGACCAGCTTGGTCGAGATCGAGGCGGAGTGGATGGCCGGCATGACCAGGACGTTGGCCGCGTCCGTCAGGCGCATGAAGGGATAGTTCGCCCGAAGCCATGGATCCAGCGCCAGCTCGGGCGGCATCTCGCCTTCGTACTCGAAGTCCACGTCCTCCAGGGCGTCGAGCTGGGCCACGGCCTCGCGCACGCGCAGGGCGCGCTCGCCGGGGGGCTGGCCGAAGGCGGAGTAGGACAGGAAGGCCAGGCGCGGCTCGTGGCCGAGGCGGCGCACGGCGCTGGCCGCCTCGCAGGCGATCTCGACCATGTCCCTGGAGTTCGGCAACTCGGTGACAGCGGTGTCGGCCACGAACAGGGTGCGGCCCTTGGCCAGCAGCACGCTCATGCCCATCACCCGCCCGCCGGGGGTCGGGTCGATGACCCGGAGCACCTCGGTCAGGCAGCGGTCGAAGTTGCGGGTGACGCCGGTGACCATGCCGTCGGCGTGGCCGAAGGCGACCATGGCCGCGGCGAAGGAGTTGCGGTCCAGGTTGATCAGCCGCTGGACGTCCCGGATCAGGTAGCCGTCGCGCTGCAGGCGCTTGTAGAGGAAGTCGACGTAGTCGGCGTTGTGGTCCGACAGCCGGGCGTTGACGATCTCCAGCCCCGCCGTCTTCGGGTCGATGCCGGCGAGCGCCATGTTCTGCTCCACCAGCTCCTCGCGCCCGACCAGGACGGCCTTGCCCAGGCCCTGGTTCTGGAAGGCGTAGGCGGCGCGGATCACGGTGGTGTCCTCGCCCTCGGCGAAGACGATGCGCTTCTTGCGCTTGCCCTGCACCGCGCCGGAGACCTTCTGCAGGAAGGCCGCGGCCGGATCGAGCCTCTGGGCCAGGTCGGCCCGGTAGGCGTCCATGTCCTCGATGGTGCGGCGCGCGACCCCGGTGTCCATGGCCGCCTTGGCCACGAACGGGGGCACGTACCAGATCAGCCGCGGGTCGAAGGGCGTGGGGATGATGTACTCGGGCCCGAACTTCAGCTGCCGGCCGTGGTAGGCGGCGGCCACCTCGTCGGGCACGTCCTCGCGCGCCAGCTCGGCCAGGGCGTAGGCGGCGGCCAGCTTCATCTCGTGGTTGATGCGCCGCGCGCGCACGTCCAGGGCCCCGCGGAAGATGTAGGGGAAGCCCAGCACGTTGTTGATCTGGTTGGGATAGTCCGAGCGGCCGGTGGCCATGATGGCGTCCGAGCGCACCTCGGCCACCTCCTCGGGGGTGATCTCCGGGTCGGGGTTGGCCATGGCGAAGATGACCGGGTTGGGCGCCATGGTGGCGACCATCTCCTTGGTCAGGGCCCCCTTCACCGACACGCCGATGAACACGTCCGCGCCCCTGATGGCGTCCGCCAGGGTGCGCGCGTCGGTGTCCACCGCGTGGGCGGACTTCCACTGGTTCATGTCCTCGGTGCGGCCGCGGTAGAGCACGCCCTTGCGGTCCACCGCGATCACGTTCTCCGGGCGCACGCCCATGGCCTTGATCAGGTCCAGGGTGGCGATGCCGGCCGCGCCCGGGCCGTTCAGCACCACCTTGACGTCCTTCAGCTCCCGCCCGGTCAGCCGGCAGGCGTTGATCAGGCCGGCGGCGGAGATGATGGCGGTGCCGTGCTGGTCGTCGTGGAACACCGGGATGTCGAGCAGCTCCTGCAGCTCGCTCTCGATGCGGAAGCACTCGGGGCTCTTGATGTCCTCGAGGTTCACCCCGCCGAAGCTGGCGCCGATGTTCTTGACGACGGTGATGATCTCGTCCGGGTCGGTGGAGCTGACCTCCAGGTCGACGGAATCGACGTCGGCGAAGCGCTTGAACAGCACCGACTTGCCTTCCATCACCGGCTTGGCCGCCAGGGCGCCGAGGTCGCCCAGGCCCAGGATGGCGGTGCCGTTGGTGATCACGGCCACCAGGTTGCCCTTGGAGGTGTAGTCGTAGGCGGCGTCCGGGTCGGCGGCGATGGCGCGCACCGGCACGGCCACCCCCGGCGAATAGGCCAGCGACAGGTCCCGCTGCGTGGCCATCGGCTTGGTCGCGTGCACGCCGATCTTGCCCGGCGTGGGATAGCGGTGGAAGGCCAGGGCCTCCTCGTCGGTGAAAGCGCGCTTCTCTTCTGAACTGTCCATGGCCGCCAAGTGGAAGGAGGGGCCGGCAAACTAGACGGGCGGAGCCGTCG
>Ga0164243_10005976_pt1 | contig 18516 bp, 15 predicted proteins | sample OricompcompostOP_FD_108781 | JGI IMG/M metagenome (GOLD analysis project Ga0164243, IMG submission 108781) | Organic Plus compost microbial communities from Emeryville, California, USA - Original compost - Organic plus compost (OP) | ecosystem: Engineered > Solid waste > Mixed feedstock >... | reverse complement strand
CGCGACGGCGGGCTCGCGCGCAGGGGATGGCGTCAGCGGGAGGGCGTCGCCGACGCGCGCCGCGAGGGCGGCGCCGGCGAGGGCAGACGCCGCGGCGGGGGCGAGCGCCGCGCCGGGGGTGAGTGGCGCGCCGGGGGTGAGTGGCGCAGCCGAGTCGAGCGCCGCGCCGGGGGCGAGCGCCGCGCCGGGGGTGAGTGGCGCAGCCGAGGAGAGCGGCGCGCCGGAGGCGAGCGCCGCGCCCTGCCCGGCCGCCGCGCCGTCAGCCCCCGCCGGCGTCATCAGCGCGTCGAGCGAGACGCCGAGCGCGCTCGTGATCGCGTAGAGCGTCGTCACCGACGGCATCGTCAGGCCGCGCTCGAGCTGGCTGACCATGCTGGCCGACAGGCCGACGCGGCGCGACAGCTCGCGGACGCCGATCCCCGCCTGTTCGCGCACCGCGCGCAGCCGCTCCCCGAGCTGCGGCGCGTCGAGCGCCGGCTCCTCCTGTGGCGTGCTCCTCCCCACGGGCGCAGTGTAGGCAGAACAACCACGACTGTGTAGTGAAAATGATCGAAGTGGCCAACTTGGTAATTGCTGCTTGACACACCGTGCAGAGGCCGTTACCTTCACCGATGCGTACCCCGGAGGAGAGAACGGAGTGAGAGTGTCGAACCAGCGCATGCTCATCCGCGGCGGAACGGTCATCACCGTCGACCGCGCGATCGGCGACCTGCAGCGCGGCGACGTCCTGATCGAGGACGGCGTCATCACCAAGGTCGCGCCGTCGATCGAGGTCGGCGAGGACGTCGAGGTGATCGACGCGAGCGGCCGCATCGTCATGCCGGGCTTCGTCGACACCCACCGTCACACCTGGCAGGCGCCCGTCCGCAACATCGGCTCCGACTGGTCGCTGTTCCACTACCTCGCCGGCATCCACACCGGCCTCAGCAAGCACTACCGCCCCGAGGACACCTACGCCGGCAACCTGCTCGGCACCGTCGAGGCGCTCGACGCCGGCATCACGACCCTGCTCGACTGGTCGCACAACCTCGCCACCCCCGACCACGCCGACGGCGCGATCGCGGGCCTCCGGGACTCGGGCGCGCGCACGATCTTCGCCCACGGCGGCGGCTCGGCCGGCTGGAGCCCCGTCCCCGGCAACACGACCCCGCACCCGGCCGACGACGTCCGCCGCGTGCGCGAGCAGTACTTCAACTCGCAGGACGGGCTCAACACGATGGCGCTCGCGATCCGCGGCCCGCAGTTCACGACCGAGGAGGTCGCGCTGCACGACTGGGCGATCGCGCGCGAGCTCGACCTGCGCGTCACCGTCCACGTCGGCGACGGCGAGCTCGGCAAGACGCGCCCGATCGAGTGGATGAAGGCCAACGACCTGCTCGACGACAGAACCACCTACGTCCACTGCAACACGCTCGGCGACGACGAGCTGGCGATGATCGCCGCCTCCGGCGGCACCGCCTCGATCGCCTCGATCGTCGAGATGCAGATGGGCCACGGCTGGCCGGCGACCGGCCGCCTGATGGAGGCCGGCGTGCGCCCGAGCTTCTCGGTCGACGTCTGCTCGGCGGTCGGCACCGACATGTTCAGCCAGATGCGCACGACGCTCGTCACCCAGCACGCGATCGACAACGCGGCGCTGGAGGCCTCCGGCGGCACGCTCTCCAACGGCGAGCCGCTGAAGATCAGCTCGCGCGACGTGCTCGAGTTCGCGACGATCGAGGGCGCGCGCGCCTGCGGGCTCGACTCGATCACCGGCTCGATCACGCCCGGCAAGCAGGCCGACATCCTGCTGCTGAAGGCCGACGGCCTCGGCATGTTCCCGCTCAACAACCCCGTCGGCGCGATCGTCTACAACGCCCACCCGGGCCTCGTCGAGACGATCCTCGTCGCCGGCAGAGTGGTCAAGCGCGACGGCCAGCTGGTCGACTTCGACCTCGACCACGCCAAGCAGCTCGTCAACGCCACGCGCGAGCACCTGCTCGCGAAGGCCGCCGACGACACCGGCATCTCCGACTGCAGCTTCGACGGGACGTGGATCCCGCGGGTGCACACGCACGCATGAGCGAGCATGCCGTGAGCGCCCGGGCCGAGCAGCAGCCCGCCATGCCGACGATCGCGCCGCTGCGCTGGCTGCGCGCCTTCGTGCGCACGCCCTACTTCGCGATCTGGCCGGCGACCGCGCTGCTGTTCGCGGTCAGCCCGCTGCTGGCGAGCGGCTCGCTCGACGGCTCGGCGCTGCTCGGCATGCTGCCGTTCGCCGCGATCCTCGCGCTCGCCGCCGCCGGCCAGACGCTGATCGTCCAGCAGGGCGGCCTCGACCTGTCGGTGCCGGGGATGATCTCGCTCGCCGCGGTGATCGTCTCGAAGTACCCGGAGGGCTCCGACGGCAGACTGCTGCCGGCGATCGCGATCGCCTTCGCCGCCTGCGCCGTCGCGGCGCTGATCAGCGGCGTCGCGATCACGCGCTTCGGCATCACGCCGCTGATCGCGACGCTCGGCGTCAACGCGCTGCTGACCGGCGCGGTGCTGCAGTACACGAGCGGCAGCGCCTCCAACCCGGCGCCGAAGGGGCTCGTCGACTTCGCCTCCGGCAAGGTCGCGGGGATCCCCAACACCGTCGTGATCGCCGCCGTGCTGATCGCGCTGGCGACCTTCGTCGTGCGGCGGACGATCCTCGGCCGCCGCTTCGTCGCCGCCGGCGCCAGCCCGCGCGCCGCCGTCGCGGCCGGCATCCGCGTGCGCGAGCACCAGCTCGGCACCTACGTCGTCGCCGCGCTGCTGTACGCGGCCGCCGGCATCCTGCTCGCCGGCTTCCTGCAGACCCCGGGCCTGCAGCCCGGCCAGCAGTACCTGCTGCCGTCGATCGCGGCCGTCGTGCTCGGCGGCACCGCGCTCACCGGCGGCAGCGGCAGCGTCGCCGCCACCGCGGTCGGCGCGCTGTTCCTGACCCAGCTCAACCAGGTCGTGCTCGGAATGGGCGCGGCCTCCTCGGTCCAGCTGCTGATCCAGGGCGCGATCATCGCGCTCGGGATGGGGCTGCGCAACGTGCCGTGGGCGCGCCTCAGACGCGCCCGCACGCGCGCCGCAGCGCCGGTTGCGCCCCGCACCGAGCCGTAGCTCGGCTCGGCGCGGGTTCACACATAACGGAGGAGAGTCATGAATTCGCAGCTCTTGCGTGCGGCGCGCAGCGTCCGCGCACTGCTGGCGCTCGCGCTCGCGTGCGCCGTGACGCTCGGCGTCGCCGCGTGCGGCGACTCGAGCAGCTCGTCGAGCGGCAGCGACGGCGGCAGCGCCAGCACGTCGTCGGGCGGCGCCAGCACGACCGCCGCCGCCAGCGGCGCCTCGGCCGAGGAGCTGGAGGCGAGAGCCGGCAAGGTCGACGGCACCGAGTGGTGCGGCGACAGACCGATAACGCTCGGCATCCACGACGGCTTCGGCGTCAACGCCTGGTCGAAGGCGTCGTACGCGACGGTTCGCTCCGAGGCCGCCCGCTGCCCGAACGTCAGACAGGTCGTGGCGGCCGGTGGCGCCGACCTGCAGAAGTCGATCTCCGACGTCAACGGCATGGTCGCCCAGGGCATCGACGCGCTCGCGATCATCCCCGACTTCGGCGCCGCGCAGGTGCCGTCGCTGAAGGCCGCGATGCAGGCCGGCGTGAGAGTGATCGCCTGGGGCGCCGACCCGTCGGGCACGAGAGGCACCGACTACGACGACTACGTCGACTGGGACACGAAGGCCAACGGCGCCGCCTGGGCGAGATGGATGGCCGAGACGCTCAGAGGCAGAGGCAACGTCGTCTTCCTCGGCGGCCCGGCCGGCACGCCGGTCTCGGTCAACGAGCTGGAGGGCGTCGTCGAGACCTTCAAGGACTACCCCGACATCAGACTGCTGACCGGCGACAAGGACTACCCGGCGACCAACTGGGATCCGGCGCAGGCGCAGAGAACGATGGCGGCGCTGCTGGCGAAGTACCCCGACATCGACGGCGCGATCATCGACTACGGCGACTCGACGCAGGGCGCGCTGCGCGCCTTCCAGCAGGCGAACCGCAGAATAGTCCCGATCGCGACGACCGAGTCCAACGCGGTCGCGTGCGAGTGGGACAGACTGAAGGGCTCCAACCCCGACTTCGAGCTGGCGACGATCTCGTCGCGCAACTGGCTCGGCCGGATCGCGGCGCGCAAGGCGATCGCCGCCGCCCAGGGCATCCAGCTCGACGAGCCGAGCATCTTCGCGCTCGGCCTGACCGAGGACAGCACCGGCGAGAACAAGCCGAGATGCGACCCCAGATCCCCGCCTGACACCTACTTCTCCAACGACCTCAGCGAGGCCGACCTGGCGAAGTACGGCAAGACCGACTAGGAGAGCAGCGCCATGTCGACTTCTCGCGCCGTCCTGCGGCTGACCGACGTCGAAAAGACCTATCCGGGCGTCCGCGCGCTGAAGCGGGTCAGCTTCGAGGTCCTCGCTGGTGAGGTCCACGCGCTCGTCGGAGAGAACGGCGCGGGCAAGTCGACGCTGATGGCCGTCGCCGCCGGTGCGACCGTGCCCGACTCGGGCACGGTCGAGATCGACGGCACCGTGATGGACGCCCCGACGCCGAGCGCCGCCGCGGCGCTCGGCCTCGCGGTCGTCTACCAGCACACCTCCGTGCTCGACGACCTGACCGTGGCCGAGAACATGGTCTTCGCGCTGCCGCCGGAGAAGCGGCCGTCGCTCGGCGAGGCGCGCCGCTGGGCGGCCGAGCAGCTGCGCGCGATCGACATCGAGCTCGACCCGGCGCTGCGCGTCGGCGAGCTCGGCGTCGCCGAGCGCCACCTGCTTGAGATCGCCAAGGCGGTCGTGCGCGACCCGAAGGTGCTCGTGCTCGACGAGCCGACCGAGTCGCTGACCGCGGCCGAGACCGAGGTCCTGTTCGCGCGCATCCAGAAGATCGTCGCGACCGGCGCCGCGGTCGTCTACATCTCCCACCGCCTGCCGGAGGTGAAGCGGATCGCGACGCGCCTGAGCGTGCTGCGCGACGGCGAGATGCGCGGCACCTTCGACGCGGCCGAGGTCTCCGAGGAGCAGATCCTCCAGCTGATCGTCGGCCGCTCGATCGAGCGCGCCTTCCCCGACAAGCGGCCGCTCGACGCGCCGCCGGCCGAGCCGCTGCTGACCGTCGAGGGCTTCTCCGGCGGCCGCTTCCACGACGTCGCCCTCACCGTCGGCGCGGGCGAGATCGTCGGGCTCGCCGGCGTCGAGGGCAACGGCCAGCGCGACGCGCTGCGGGCGCTGGCGGGGATCGAGTCCTCGCGCGGCGAGGTGCGCGTGCGGGGCGCCGCCGTCTCGGTGCGCGACCCGCGCGCCGCCCAGGCCGGCGGCATCGTCTACCTCCCGGGCGACCGCCACGAGGAGGGCCTCTTCCTCGACCTGTCGGTGCGCGAGAACACCTCGCTGCTGTCGCTGGGCAGAGTCGCCTCCGGGCCGGTGGTGCGCAGCGCGCGCGAGCGCGCGACGGTCGCCCACCAGATCGCCGACCTGCAGATCAAGACGCCGTCGGAGGACACCCCGGTCGGCTCGCTGTCGGGCGGCAACCAGCAGAAGGTGCTGTTCGCGCGCTCGACGCTGAAGGAGCCGACCGTCCTGCTCGCCGACGAGCCGACGCGCGGCGTCGACGCCGGCGCCCGCGTCGAGATCTACCGCGTCATGCGCGGCGTCGCCGAGGAGGGCTCGTGCGTCGTCGTCGTCTCCTCCGACGCGCTCGAGCTGCAGGGGCTGTGCGACCGCGTCCACGTCTTCTCGCGCGGCCAGATCGTGCGCACGCTCGAGGGCGAGGAGGTGACCGAGGAGAACATCACCGGCGCCGCGCTGACCGCGACCTCCGAGCACCGCGGCACGCTCGCCGCGCGCGCCGGCAGATGGCTGAAGGCGCGCCGCTTCGCCGCCGGCGACCGCGCGCCCGCGCTCGTGCTGGCGCTGCTGTTCGTGCTGCTGGCGCTGTACACGACCGGCAGAAACGAGTTCTTCTTCAGCGAGCGCTCGGTCTCCAGCATGCTGCTGCTGACGAGCGCGCTCGCCTTCATCGCCTTCGGGCAGCTGCTGGTGCTGCTGACCGCCGGGATCGACCTCTCCGTCGGACCGCTCGCGGGCCTGACCGTCGTCGTGCTGTCGTTCTTCTTCGGGATCGGCTCGACCGGCGCCGACTGGACGCTCGGCATCATCGTCGTGATCGCGGTGGCGGTCGGCGTCGGGGTCGCGAACGGGCTGCTGGTGCGGGTCGTGAAGCTGTCGCCGGTGCTGGCGACGCTGGCGACCTACATCGTCCTGCAGGGCGTCTCGCTGCTGCTGCGGCCGCAGCCGGAGGGCTCGCTCTCGCCCGACTTCACCGACGTGCTGACGCAGAGAGTCGCGGGCGTGCCGGTCGCCTTCGCGATCGCGGTGGTGCTCGCGCTCGGCTTCGAGCTCGCGCTGCTGCGCTCGCGCGCCGGCCTGCTGCTGCGCGCCGTCGGCTCCGACGAGGAGCGGGCGCGGAGAATGGGCGCGCGCGTGGGCGTGACGGTCGTCGCCGCGTACGTCGGCTGCGCGCTGCTGACGCTGCTCGGCGGCCTGATGCTGTCGGCCCAGATCGGCATCGGCGACCCGTCGGCCGGCATCAACTACACGCTCACGAGCATCACCGCGGTCGTGCTCGGCGGCGCCTCGATCTTCGGCGGCCGCGGCTCGTTCGTCGGCGCGCTGCTCGGCGCGCTGCTGCTGCAGGAGATCGCGACCGCGACGCCGTTCCTCGGCCTCGACCAGTCGTGGCAGTTCTTCCTGCCCGGCATCCTGATCCTGTTCGCCGCGGGCGCCTACTCGCGGGCGCGCGGCGTCAGAACCTCGGCGCTGGCGTCGTAGCCGGAGCCGCCGCTGCGCGCCCCGACCTCCGTGAGATCGGCGCCCGCATGGGGCTCCGATCTCACGGAGGTCGTCGTCGTTCAGGCGCGGGTGGGGCGCGGGGCGGCGATGTGGGGGTCGATCAGCGTCTTGATGCGCGTGGCGGTGCCCTCCAGCAGCGGCTGGAGGGCGTCGTCGTGGAGGCGCTCGAGCGGGATCGCCAGCGGCGCCACGTCCGACCAGCCGGCGGAGCGGGCGGCGAGCAGCCGCAGCGCCTCCGGCATGTCGTCGGCGGCGACGTGGGCGACGGTGCCGATCAGCTCCCGCTCGTCCATCGTCAGCCGCTTGACGTCGAGCGCGTACGGCTGCTTCTGGAAGCCGGCGGGGACGATCCGCCCGCCGCGCGGGGCGATCGCGAAGGCGGTGTCGAGGCCGGCGGTCGAGCCGGAGACCTCGAAGACGACGTCGGGCGAGATCTGCTCGCGCGCGAGCAGGTCCTCCAGCTCCGGCGCCGCGACCGTGTGGTGGGCGCCGACGGCGGCGGCGATCGGCAGCCGCGTCGGGTCGACGTCGGCGACGACGACCTCGACGCCCCAGCCGGCGAGCGCGGCGGCGATGTTGACGCCGATCCCGCCGGCGCCGAGCACGACCGCCTGCTCGCCCGCGACGGCGCGGCCGCTGCGGGCGGCGTGGACGGCGATCGCCATCGGCTGCGCGAGCGCGGCGGCGTCGGCGCTGAGGCCGTACGGCGCGACGTCGAAGCAGATCGCGGCCGGCGCGACGACGTACTCGGCGAGGCCGCCGTCGGCGTGGAAGCCGAGCGTGTAGTAGCTCGGCAGCAGGTTGGTGCGCGCGGCGCGGCGGGCCGGGCCGCCGCCGTTCGACACGCCGGCGCCGCAGGCGACGACGGCGCCGACGGCGACGCCGCCGACCCCCTCGCCGAGCGCGACGACCTCGCCCGCGAACTCGTGGCCCATCGTCACGGGCCCGACGTGGCCGCTGGCGGGATGGGGCTCCTCGAGCGAGGCGATCATCGCGCTGCGGCGCAGCTCGCCGGCGTCGCTGCCGCAGACGCCGCAGGCGAGCACTCTCAGCAGCAGCTCGCCGGGTCCGGGTGCCGGCACCGGCACGCGCTCGATGCGCAGGTCGCCGATGCCGTGGAAGCGCGCGGCGCGCATCGTCTCAGTGGACATCATGTTGCGTCATGCTAAACGCAACGTCCAGTGTCGGCAAACGGTGCGCTCAGTCCGCGCGCGGGTCGCCGCCGCGCCCGACGACGACCCAGATCGCCACCGCCGGCTCGTCGCCGGCGTTGTAGAGGCGGTGGGGGGTGGAGGACTCGAACGAGATCGAGTCGCCCGGCTCCAGCTCGTAGGTGTCGAAGCCGACCGTGACGCCGAGCCGCCCCTCCAGCACCGTGCCGTACTCGTGGCCGGCGTGGCGCATCAGCGCGTCGGCCGGGGTCGACTCGCTGCCGACCGCGTAGGTCGTCTTGAGGAAGTCGATGTCCGGGCGCGGGGAGGAGGTCAGCAGCGCCCACGTCACGCCCGAGCCGAGCTGCAGTCTCTGGCAGTCCTCGCCGCGCTGGACCGGCGAGGGCGCCGGGGCGGCCGGCTCGCGCTGCGCGTCGGCGAGCGGCTCCGGCTCGCCGGCGCCGCCGTTGGCGCCCGCCGCGACCGCGGCGGGACGCCGCGCGCCGCTCGGCTCCTCCGCGAACAGGTCGTCGAGCGAGATCCCCAGCGCCGAGGTGATCGAGTAGAGCGTGTTGACCGACGGCATCACGCGGCCGCGCTCGATCTGGGAGATCATCGAGGCCGAGACGCCGAGCCTGCGGCTCAGCTCGCGCACGCCGATCCCCTGCCGCTCCCGCTCGCTGCGCAGGCGCGTCCCGAGCTCGCTGGTCGCGCCGTCTCTGCTGCTGGTGTCGTTCTCCGCCATGTTCAGCCGCAAGTATCGCGTGCATCGCTCCTGCACGCCACCCTGTGGTGCTCGGACGACCACCCTACCCGCGCCGGCCGACGTGCCGGCGAGCGCGGGCGGAGCCGGCCGCCCTACGCCCGCAGCTCGACGGGCGCGTCGACGAAGTGGGTGATCTTCTGCAGCTCGGCGACGCGCGCGGTGACCTCGTCGCGCGTGAGGCGCGAGACGCGCTCGGTGCCGAACTCCTCGACGTTGTAGGAGGCGATCGCCGTGCCGTACGCCATCGCGCGGCAGAGCGTCTCGTGCGAGAGGTCCTCGCCGCCGTGGGCGGCGATGTAGCCGACGAAGCCGCCGGCGAACGAGTCGCCCGCGCCGGTCGGGTCGTTGACCGTCTCCAGCGGGTAGGCGGGGAGGCCGAAGAAGCCGTCCTCGGTCAGCAGCGCCGAGCCGTACTCGCCCTGCTTGGCGACGACGACCTTCGGGCCCATCGCGCGGATCTCGCGCGCCGCCTGGACGAGGTTGGCCTTGCCGGTCAGCTGGCGGATCTCGGCGTCGTTGAGGAGGACGCAGTCGACCGTCTCGATCGTCTTCACGAGCGAGTCGCGCGCCGTCTCGATCCACAGGTTCATCGAGTCGAGCGCGACGAAGCGCGCGTTCGACTGCTCGCGCACCGCGCGCTGCACGTCCGGCTGGATGTTGGCGAGGAACAGCACGTCGCTGTCCTTGCTCTCCTGCGACAGCTTCGGGTCGAAGGTGCCGAAGACGCCGAGCTGCGTGTCGTCGGTGTGCGCGGTGTTGATGTCGAAGTCGTAGTGGGCCTTCCAGAAGAACGTTCTGCCGCCCGGCACGTGCTCGACGTCGTCGGTGTTCGTGCCACGCGTGCGCAGGATCGCGTACTCGGCCTCGCCGAAGTCGTCGCCGACCGGGCCGACGACGCGCACCTGCGTGAAGAACGAGGAGGCGAGCGAGAAGTGGACCGCGGCCCCGCCGAGCATCTTCTCGCGGGTGCCGAAGGGCGTTGTGACGGCGTCGAACGCGATCGAGCCGACGACGGTGAGGGCCATGGGGCGGAAGGTTCTTTCGGTCGGAGTCAGGTGCGTGCGCAGGGCACCGCGCGACAGCGCGCAGCGGAGCGCCGAGAAGGCACAGGGTATCGGCGGCGGTCGCGCGCGGCCTCCTCTAGCCTCCGGCGCCATGCGCGCGATCCAGCTGAGAGCGTTCGGCGGGCCGGAGCTGCTGGAGCTCGTCGAGCTGCCCAGACCCGTGCCGGCGGAGGGCGAGCTGCTGATCGAGGTCAGCCGCGCCGGCCTCAACTTCGCCGACACCCACCAGCGCCACAACGTCTACGTGCAGAAGGCCGAGCTGCCGCTCGTGCCCGGGATCGAGGTCGCCGGCCGCCGGCTCGACACCGGCGAGCGGGTCGTCGCCGTCTGCGGCACCGGCGGCTACGCCGAGTACGCGACCGCGCCGGCGGCGCGCACCTTCCCGATCCCCGACGACGTCTCCGACGAGACGGCGCTGGCGCTGATGATCCAGGGCCTCACCGCCTGGCACCTGTACGAGACGAGCGCGCGGATGCGGCCGGGCGAGTCGGTCGTGATCGTCTCGGCCGCCGGCGGCGTCGGCACGCTCGCGACGCAGCTCGGCCGCCTGCTCGGCGCCGGCCGCGTGATCGCGACCGCCTCGACGCAGGAGAAGCGCGCGCTGACGCTCGAGCTGGGCGCCGACGCCGCCGTCGACGGCGACGCCGAGGGCCTCACCGAGCGGCTGCTGGAGGCCAACGACGGCAGAGCGGTCGACATCGTGCTCGAGCTCGCCGGCGGCGCGGTCTTCGACGCCTGCTTCGAGGCGCTCGCGCCGTTCGGCCGGATCGTCGTCCACGGCATCTCCTCGCGCGAGCAGAACGAGCTGCGCACCGGCAAGCTGCTGCGGACCTCGCGCACCGTCGCCGGCTTCTGGTTCAACCACCTGTGGGATCGCCCCGACTGGGCGCGGGTCGCGATCGACGACCTGTTCGCGCGCGCGGGGCGCGGCGAGCTGCGCGTCGTCGTCGGCGCGACCTACCCGCTGGCGCAGGCGGCGCAGGCGCAGATCGACCTCGCCGCCCGCCGGACGACCGGCAAGCTCCTGTTGGACCCGCGCGGGTAACCTGAAGAGCTACGTGACTACTTTCGCTGAACTCGGACTCTCCGCGCCCGTCCTCGACGCGCTGCGCGACGTGGGGTACGAGAACCCCAGCCCGATCCAGGAGCAGGCGATCCCGCCGCTGCTCGCCGGCAACGACATGATCGGCCAGGCGCAGACCGGATCGGGCAAGACCGCGGCGTTCGGGCTGCCGCTGATGGAGTACGTCGATCCGAGCGACTCCGACGTGCAGGCGCTCGTGCTGACGCCGACCCGCGAGCTGTGCATCCAGGTGACGCAGGCGCTGCGCTCCTACGGCGCGCGCAAGGGCGTCGACGTCGTCGCCGTCTTCGGCGGCGCGCCGATCCGCTCGCAGCAGGCGCAGCTGCGCGCCGGCGGCCATGTCGTCGTCGGCACCGTCGGCCGCGTCAAGGACCTGATCTCGCGCCACTCGCTGATGCTGACCGGCTGCCGCTTCGTCGTGCTCGACGAGGCCGACGAGATGCTCGACCTCGGCTTCCTCGAGGACGTCGAGAGAATCATCGCGCTGACGCCCGGCAGCCGCCAGACGGCGCTCTTCTCCGCGACGATGCCGCCGGAGATCAGAAAGCTCTCGCAGAAGTACCTCTACAACCCGGTCCACGTGAAGGTGAGAGCGGCGACGCTGACCGTCGACACGGTCGAGCAGTTCTCGCTCGAGGTCTCCCAGCGCGAGAAGGCCGACGCGCTCGTGAGAGTGCTCGAGGCCGAGAAGCCCGACCAGGCGATCGTCTTCGTGCGCACGAAGATCCGCTGCGACCAGCTCTACCGCACGCTGCGCGACAAGGGCATGAACGTGAAGGCGCTCCACGGCGACATGAGCCAGGGCGCGCGCGACGGCGTCATGCTCGGCTTCAAGGGCGGCCGCGTGCCGATCCTCGTCGCGACCGACGTCGCCGCCCGCGGTCTCGACATCTCGTCGGTGACGCACGTCGTCAACTTCGACGTGCCGACCTCGCCGGACGTCTACGTCCACCGCATCGGCCGCACCGGCCGCATCGGCCGCTCGGGCCGCGCGATCACCTTCTTCGACGCCAAGCAGAAGAGGGACATCGAGGCGATCGAGCGCCACACCGGCACGCCGATGGCGCCGTGGACGGAGGGCGCCAGAGTCGGCACGCGCAAGGTCGAGGTCAAGCCCAAGCGCCACGAGTCCAAGCCGCACGACGCCGCGCCGGTCAACGGCGACCGTCCGGCCGCCGACGGCGCCCGCACCCGCCTCGTGATCGCGGGCGGCCTCGCGCAGGGGATCGAGCCCAAGGACCTGATCCAGGCGATCACCTCGGCCGCCGGCATCGACGGCGAGTCGGTCCGCAACATCCGCGTGCTCGAGCGCTTCGCCTTCCTCGACGTGCCGGCCGCGCAGGCCGACACGGTCGTCGCGAAGGTCGACGGCGTCGACGTCGACGGCCACACGCTGCGGCTGGAAGCGGTCCGGAATTGACCCACCCCTCGCCCCCTCGCCCTCCGGCTGCCGCTGAGATCCGATGAGACGCAGCGCCGGGATCCTGCTCCACCGCCGCGGCGACGGCGGGGAGCGGGAGGTGCTGCTCGTCCATCCCGGCGGGCCGTTCTGGGCCAAGAAGGACGCCGGCGCCTGGTCGATCCCCAAGGGCGAGCACGGGGACGACGAGCAGGCGCTCGACGCCGCCCGGCGCGAGTTCGAGGAGGAGCTCGGCGTCGCGCTTCCGGCCGGCGAGCTGGTGCCGCTCGGCGAGGTCAGACAGAAGGGCGGCAAGCTCGTGACGGCGTGGGCGGTCGAGGCTGACCTCGACGTCGAGCGGATCGTCTCCAACAGCTTCGAGCTCGAGTGGCCGCCGCGCTCCGGCAAGCGGGCGAGCTTCCCCGAGGTCGACCGCGCCGACTGGTTCCCGCTGCCGCGGGCGCGCGAGAAGCTGCTGCCGGCGCAGCTGCCGCTGCTCGACCGGATCGCCGAGCTGACCGGCGGCTAGTAGGGTCGGTGGGAGGACCCACCGCCGTCCCCCTGCCCACCGAATCCCCCCGGAGGAGAGCCGATGTCCCAGGCCACCATGCACACCAGTCACGGCGCGATCGTGATCGAGTTCTTCGACGACGACGCGCCCAAGACGGTCGAGAACTTCCGCAGACTCGCGTCCGAGGGCTACTACGACGGCCTCACCTTCCATCGCGTGATCAGAGACTTCATGATCCAGGGCGGCTGCCCGCAGGGCACCGGCACCGGCGGCCCCGGCTACGAGTTCGAGGACGAGATCAACGACCACAAGGTCGTCCGCGGCGCGCTCGCGATGGCCAACCGCGGCCCCAACACGAACGGCTCGCAGTTCTTCCTCGTCACGACCGACGCGGCGCCGTGGCTCGACGGCAAGCACACCGTCTTCGGCCAGATCGTCGACGGGATGGAGGCGGTCGACGCGATCGAGGCGCTCGAGACCGACGCCCGCGACCGCCCGGTCGAGCCGGCCGGGATCGAGAGAATCGAGCTCAGCTGAGCTGAGCGGCCGCTGAGCGCGCAGCTCCGCGGTCAGAGTTCGTGCAAAGGCGGCCGGGCGCGCTCCAGCGTCCGGCGCCCTGCCGATACTTCCGTGCGTGCACGTGCGGTCGCCTCGTCTGCTCGGCACCGTCGTCGCGGCGGTGCCGGCCGCGCTCGCGGTCGTCGTCGCGACCGTGCCGGCGGCGCCTGCCGCCAAGCGCCCCGCCGCCTCGACCGCCGTCGGCGTCTCGCAGCGCGAGTTCCGCCTGACGCCGTACCGCACGCGCGTCCCCGTCGGCGAGGTGCGCTTCAACGTCACCAACTTCGGCGAGGACGTCCACGACCTCGTCGTGCGCGACGCGCGCGGGCGCGTGCTGGCGAGATCGGCCGAGGTCGAGGCCGGCGGGCGGCTGACGCTCGCGGTGCGGCTGAAGCGCGGCCGCTACCGGCTCTCCTGCGACGTCGCCGACCACGCCGAGCGCGGCATGCGCGCCGCCCTCACCGTCGTCAGAGGGCGCCGCTGATGGCCCGCCGTCGCAGAACGCCCGCGCGGCGCGGCGCCGGCGGGCGCGGCGGCGGCTCCGCCGGCTGGACCGAGGCCCACGTCCACCGCCTCTTCTGGCGCGCCGGCTTCGGCGCGACGGCCGCCGAGGCGCGCGCCTGGGCGCGCCGCGGCCGCGCCGCGACGCTCGACTGGGTCGTCGACGGACCGCCCGGCGGCACGAGACTGCACGGCCGCCCGCCGCGCGTCGACGGCCGCCCGCTCGACCCCGTCAACGAGTGGGGCCACGACCAGCTCTGGTGGCTCGACCGGATGGTCCGCAGCAACCGGCCGCTGGTCGAGAAGATGACGCTCTTCTGGCACGACCACTTCGCCACCTCCGAGCAGGACACGCCGCTGATGCTGGCGCAGAACCGGCTGCTGCGCAGCCACGCGCTCGGGGCCTTCCGGCCGCTGCTGAAGGCGGTCACGCGCGACCCGGCGATGCAGCTGTTCCTGTCGCTGGCCGACTCGACCAAGGAGCACCCGAACGAGAACTACGCGCGCGAGCTGATGGAGCTGTTCACGCTCGGCAGCGGCTACGGCGAGCGGGACGTGCGCGAGGCGGCGCGGGCGCTGACCGGCTACCGCTCCAGCTGGTCGCAGAAGGGCTTCGGCGGGATCCGCTACGAGCCCGACGAGCACGACGACGGCGTCAAGACGATCCTCGGCAGGCGCGGCCGCTTCGGCGTCGACGAGCTGCTCGACCTCGTCTGCGACCACCCGCGCCACGCGCCCTTCCTCGTCACGAAGCTGTGGCAGTTCTTCGTCGCCACGCCGCCGTCGCCGGCGACGGTGCGCGCGCTCGCCGCGACCTACCGCCGCGGCGGCCTGCGGATCAAGCCGGTCGTGCGGCAGATCCTCGAGCACCCCGCGCTCTACCGCAACCTCGGCGCGCCCGATCTCGTCAAGGCGCCGATCGTCTACATCGCCGGCGCGCTGCGCACGACCGGCTCGACGATCACCGACGGCTGGCCGGCGTGGCTCTCCAGCACGATGGGCCAGGAGCTGTTCCACCCGCCGTCGGTCGCCGGCTGGGACTGGGGCCCGCGCTGGATGTCCTCCAACGCCGTCCGCCAGCGCTTCGTGCTCGGCAACTACGTCGTCAACTACGGCCGGCCGAGAGTGCGCAGAGGCGCCTACAAGGCGTCGCTGAGACCGGAGCGCGCGGTCGCGATCGCGATCGCCGCGGTCGGCTCGCCGCCGGTCTCCGCCGCCGAGCGCGCGGCGCTGACGCGGCTGGCGCGCCACTGGTTCGACGACATCCCGCGGTCGTGGCGCGACGAGGCCGACTGGCGCGCCGAGTCGCTGCAGCGGACGCTGCGCCACCTGCTGATCGCCGGCCCGGGAGCCCAGCTGTGCTGAGGAGCGGAGGAGGACGCTGATGCGGCCGGTGCACAAGGGCTGCGACGACTTCCGCCAGACGACCGCCGCCGCGCGCGATCGCTGGATGGTGCCGCGGCTCACGCGGCGGCAGGTGATCGGCGGCGGCCTCGGCGGCGCGCTGGCGATCTGGGCCGGCCGCGCGATGGACTTCGGCGGCGTGATCGAGGCGGCGACGGCGGAGGCGCAGAGCGCGCCGGCCGCCCGCGTGCTCGTGAGCGTCTTCCTGCCGGGCGGCGCCGACCTGCTCGACACGCTGCCGCCGGTCGGCCAGTACGGCACCTACGCCGACCTGCGCGGCGACACGAAGCTGGAGGCGCCGCCGCTGCTGGGCGCGACCGGCCTCGGCATCCACCCGTCGCTGACCGAGGGCGTCGGCGGCGGCGTCAAGGGCCTGTTCGACGCCGGCAAGGTCGGCTTCCTGCCGGGGATCGACTACGCCAACCCCGACCTCTCGCACTTCCACTCGCGTCACTTCTGGGAGACCGGCCTGATCAGCGAGCGCGCCGCGCCGGGCTGGCTCGGCCGCTGGCTCGACCGCCACGGCTCGGCCGAGAACCCGCTCCAGGGGCTGACGCTCGGCTCGACGCTGTCGCCGGTGCTGGCGACGGGGAGGGCGCCGGTCGCGGCGCTGGAGTCGCCGCGCGACGTCGGCCTCGACGTGTGGGGGACCGAGGACAAGCTGCGCCCGAGACTGCTGGCGGCGTGGGAGCAGCTGACGCACGCCGCGCACGGCCGCGGCGAGGGGCCGCGCTCGGTCCGCACCGCCGCGACGCTCGCCAAGCGCGTCGGCGACCGGCTCGCGCCGTACGCGGAGCGCGACGGCCACGACCCGCTCGCGCCGGCCGTCAGATACCCGGAGGACGACGGCTTCGCGACGCGCCTGTCGCGGCTGGCGGCGCTGATCGCGCAGCCGCTCGGCGTGCGCGTGGCGGCCGTGCAGGCCGACGGCGAGTTCGACACGCACGACAACCAGCCGGAGGATCTCGGCAGAGCGCTGAGATCGGTCTCGCAGGGGCTCGCCGCCTTCCAGGCCGACCTCGAGGCGCGCGGCGTCGCCGACCGCGTGTTGACGCTCGTCTGGTCGGAGTTCGGCCGCCGGCCGAAGGGCAACGAGTCCGCCGGCACCGACCACGGCGCCGGCGGCGTCGCCTGGGTGCAGGGCACGCGCGCCGCCTCCGGGATCCTGACCGACTACCCGAGCCTGACCGCGCTCGACCGCGACGACAACCTGCGCGTGACGGTCGACTTCCGCAAGGTCTACGCCTCGCTGATCGAGGGCTGGCTCGGCACCGACGCCGGCGAGGTGATCCCGCGCGCCGACGCCTACGGGCGCCTCGCGCTGGTGCGCTGAGCTACAGCGGCAGGCCCTCTTCGAGCAGCTCCAGCGCGCGCTCGAAGCGGCCGAAGTAGTCGTGGCCGGGCGGCGGCGCGTCGACCATCGCCGTCATCGCGACGCCGACGAGCGCGCCGGCGAAGACGCGCAGCGCGAAGTCGTCGGGCGCGCGGCCGCTGCGCTCGGCGATCACCTCGCCGAGCATGTCGGCCATCCTGAGGACGCCGTCGAGCATCCGCCCGCGCAGCTCGGGGACCGCGATGACGAGCACGTGGCGCGCCTGCTCGCGCTCCCACTGCTCGGCCGGCAGCTCCGCGCGCAGCTGCGCGAGCGCGGCCCGCAGCGCCGCCAGTGGGCCGAGCTCCGCCGGCTGGTCGCGGAAGGCGGCCAGCAGCAGCGGGTCGAGCGAGTCGTGCAGGACGACGTCCTCCTTCGTCGGGAAGTAGCGGAAGAAGGTCGACTGCGACACCTCGGCCGCCTCGGCGATCTCGTCGACGGTCGTCTCGGCGTAGCCCTGCTGCGCGAACAGGCGCAGCGCCTCGCGCTGGATCGCCGCGCGCGTTCTCGCCTTCTTGCGCTCGCGCAGGCCCGCTCTCGGGAGCTGCTCAGACGGGGAGGCCATCCGCAGATTGTGCTGCCTCCGCGGCCGGCTCGCCTCTCGGCAGCGCGACCAGCGTCAGCAGCAGCCCCGCGGCGGCGACCGCGGCGCTGACCAGCAGCAGGGCGTCCATCCCGTCGAGGAAGCCCTGGCGGCCGTCGCCCGGCCCGCCGTAGCTGGCGGCGAGGATCGTCCCCAGCAGCGCGACGCCGAGCGTGCCGCCGACCTGTCGGCAGGCCTGGATCAGCGCCGAGCCGGAGCCGGCGCGCTCGTGCGTCAGCTCGCCGATCGCGGTGTGCATCGCGGTCGGCAGCGCGAAGCCGAGGCCGAGCCCGACGACGGCGATCCAGCCGGCGGCGAAGCCGTAGGAGCTGGCCAGGTCGGTCGTCGCGCCGGCCGCGAGCCCGGCGCCCATCAGCGCGAAGCCGAGCGCGAGCGTCGCCTTCGTGCCGATCCGCGGCAGCAGCGCCTCGCCGGCTCTGGAGCCGACGATCAGGCCGCCGATCAGCGGCAGCAGCTTGAGGCCGGTGCCGAGCGCGCCGGCGCCCTCGACGATCGCGAAGTACTGCGGCGCGACGAACAGCAGGCCGAAGAGCGCGAAGGAGACGAGCGTCGCCAGCACCGTCGCCCACACGTAGCGCGGCCGGCGCAGCAGCGCGAGGTCGATCAGCGGGTGGCCGCCGGGCGTCCGCTCCAGCCGCAGCTGCGACCAGGCGAAGAGCGCCAGCAGCGCGACGGCGGCGCCCAGCTCGGCGAGCACCGCGCCGTCGCCCCAGCCGCGCTCGCCGGCCTCGATCGCGCCGAAGGTCAGCAGGCCGAGCGCTGCGGCCGACAGCGCGATCCCGGCACGGTCGATCGGCGCCGCGCCGCTCGCGCGCGTCTCCGGCACGAGCAGGGCGATCGCCAGCACGCCGGCGGCGACGACCGGCAGGTTGATGAGGAAGATCGAGCCCCACGAGAACTGCTCCAGCAGCAGGCCGCCGAGGATCGGCCCGAGCGGCAGCGCCAGCGCGGTCGCGCCGACCCAGGTCGAGACCGCCTTCGCGCGCTCGCGCTCGCCGAAGAGCGACGGCAGCACCGCCATCGACAGCGGCATCACGGCGGCGGCGCCGAGCCCGAGCAGCGCGCGGGCGGCGATCAGCTGGCCGGCGCTCGAGGCGAGCGCGCAGGCGAGCGAGGCGACGCCGAAGAGCGCGAGCGAGCCGAGCAGCAGCCGCTTGCGGCCGAAGCGGTCGCCGAGCAGGCCGGCCGGCAGCATCGCGGCGGCG
>Ga0164243_10005975_pt1 | contig 18520 bp, 16 predicted proteins | sample OricompcompostOP_FD_108781 | JGI IMG/M metagenome (GOLD analysis project Ga0164243, IMG submission 108781) | Organic Plus compost microbial communities from Emeryville, California, USA - Original compost - Organic plus compost (OP) | ecosystem: Engineered > Solid waste > Mixed feedstock >... | reverse complement strand
CACGTCTGCCCAACGACCGTGCGGCGTGCCGGATGCGGGCGCGGTCCGGGAATGACCTGATCGCCCGTTCTGCTGCCACTCGCCGCTCACGCCGCGGCCCCCCGCGGCCGGCGTGCCGCGGCTCATGTGCCCGCCAGCGGCATCGTGCCGGCGACCAGCACCCCGTCCGCCGCGGCCTTCTCCAGGGCCTCCCGCAGCAGGTCCTCGCGGGGCTGCTGGCCGATGGAGCCCACGGGGGCCGCGTAGACGACCACGGTGTGGTTGCGTGCCGCGGCGGTGCGCCAGCCCTCGGTGACGGCGAGCGGCTGGTGCGCCTGCCACCAGGCGACGGGCTGGGTGCCGGGGGAGGCGGGCGGCTGGAGCACGGCGTGCAGCTGCCCCATCGCCAGCAGCACCGACCAGCCCGTCACCGGTGGGGGCAGCTGTGCGACGTCCGTGACGGGGTGGAAGCCGTGCTCGATCAGCAGGGGGAGGAAGTCGTCGCCCGGCCCGTTGGTGCCCGGGCGGGCGATGGGGGAGGTGGGCTCCACGACGATCGCCGGGTGCAGGGTGTCCTCGATGAGGACCTGGCCGCAGGTCACGCCGAGCACGGCCTGCCGGGGGCCCGGCTCGGGCGCCGTCCCGACGGTCGGGGCGGCCTGGGCGGCGGACGACCGGGCCTCGGCGGTCTCCGCCTGCTGGTCGGCCTCGGTGAGGGTGCGTACGGCGCCCTGCAACTGGTCCTCGGAGACGGTCACGACCTGCGAGGGGATGCAGGCGGCGTGGGCGAAGGCGAGGACGGCCGTCTCCTCGCCGACGAAGAGCACCGTGCTGGTGCGCTCCGTACTGGTGTTGCCCCGGGAGCGGCACGAGGTGCAGTCGTACTCTCCTGGGGTGTTCTCGCCGGCGAGCAGCCTCTCGGCTTCGGCTTCGCCGATCTCGGCGCGTACGGCGTCGCTGACATCGAGCATGGGGGACACGGGAGCTCCTGGCTTTCGGTTCCTGTTCGCCTGGACAACGGACGATCTGTGGTCACGGTCACGCGCGGGCGGGCGCGGGTGTCCTCCGGCGGCCCGGATCCGGTCACGTACGAGGGGCGGGGCTTCACGCACCGTCAACAGATGGGACCTGCACCTGAGTTCGACTCGTGAAGTGACTCACAGTGGCGCCGCATGACTGTCAACTACTGTCCGGTGTGTACCGGTTTATGGGGTGTCTGAAAATCGCTGTTATAGCGGGTAACCGTGTGCTGACCTGCTGAGAAGAGGATCCGGTTTTAAATCGGGCGAGCCGCCCATACATTTCACGACGGTGCAACGCGCACCGCCCGGGACGGGCGGAGCCGAGTGCCGGCGCCCAACGCGCCGCGCCACTCGTCCGCACGGGGGAAGAGGGGGAACCCGGGATCGTGGAGAGGGTTTGATTTGTTCAAGCGTCGTACAGCAGCGGTGCTCACGGGTGCCGGTATCGCCGCCCCGCTCGCGCTGCTCGCCGCCACCGCTCCGACGGCCTCGGCGGCGTCGAACGACGGAGTGTGGGACCGCATCGCCCAGTGCGAGAGCGGGGGGAACTGGCAGACGAACACAGGGAACGGCTACTACGGCGGGCTCCAGTTCTCCGCCGGCACCTGGAAGGCGTACGGCGGCGGGGCGTATGCGCCCACCGCCGACCAGGCCAGCAAGGCGCAGCAGATCGCTGTCGCCGGCAAGGTGCAGCGCGCGCAGGGCTGGGGTGCCTGGCCCAACTGCTCGGCAAAGGCGGGTGCCTCCGGGACGCCCCCGCAGAGCACGGCACCGAGCCGGAACCAGAACACACAGCAGCCCTATCAAAACCAGCCACGGCAGCAACCGCAGCAGCAGCCGCAGGCCGGCTCGCAGCAGACGCCGGAGCGGCCCGTCACGCACCCCAACCGTGGCGCGGGGCGCGGTGGTTCCGGCAACTACACGGTCAAGGCCGGTGACACCCTCGGCGAGATCGCCGCGGCGCACGGCAAGGGCTGGAAGGACGTCTACGCCGACAACAGGGACGTCATCGGATCCGACCCGAACCTCATCGTGGTCGGCCAGAGGCTCCACGTCTGAGAACCGCTCCTCACAGGGAAGCCCATCCCACAGGAAGTGCGGCCCCGTCCGGCCTTGGTGCCGGGCGGGGCCGCCGCCGTGTGTGCGGCGGGAACGGGCGGCCGGGCCTGTGCGGCGGTGACGGGCGGCCGGGGGTGGAGGGTTCCAGGGCGGGTGCGCGGGGGAGGGGCATGAGGAAGGGCTGGGAGGTTCCGTGTGGAACGTCACAGGAGTGAAACCATTCAGAACTCTTTTGAAACAATTTGCTCAGTGCGCCCAACCTTCGTCGGTACTTAACGGTCTACCTCGGTGACAGGCGGACAGAGGGGGACTGACCGCGAAGTTGCCTGGGACTCGGGTGAAATGCACATTTCATTTCTGCTTCACAACGGGTACGCCATCGGGGGAACCGTCCGTACCACCTACAATCTGGCCCGCTGTCTGGCCGAGCAGCACGATGTCGAAGTCGTCTCGGTCTTCCGGACCCGCGACCGCCCCGTCTTCGACCCGGGGCCCGGCGTGGCGCTCCGCCCCCTGGTGGACGTCCGCGGGGGACGGGACCCGGCCCGGCTCGGCCCCGAACACGCGCTCCCGGCCCGGATCTTCCCCGAGGCCGACGGCAAGTACCCGATGTACAGCGCCCTGACCGACCGCCTCATCGGGGAACACCTGGCCGGCACCGAAGCCGACGTCGTCATCGGCACCCGGCCCGGCCTCAACGCACACATCGCCCGCCAGACCCGCCGCGGCCCCGTGCGGCTGGGCCAGGAGCACCTCACCCTCGCGACCCATTCCCGCCGCCTGAAACTGGTACTGCGCAGCGTCTACCCCCGGCTCGACGCACTGACCACCGTCACCGAGGCCGACGCCGCCGACTACCGCCGCAGGCTCCGTCTCCCCGGTGTCCGGGTCGAGGCCGTGCCCAACAGCGTGCCGGAACCCTGCGTCACCCCTGCCGACTGCACCAGCAAATGGGTCGTCGCCGCCGGCCGGCTCGCCCCCGCCAAACGCTACGACCTGCTGATACGGGCCTTCGCCAAAGTGGTGGCCGAGCGGCCCGACTGGCGGCTGCGCATCTACGGAGGCGGCCGGGAGCGGGGTGCGCTGCGCTCCCTCATCGACGAGCTGGGCCTCTACAACAACGTCTTCCTCATGGGACCCATCCACCCCATCGAACCGGAGTGGGCCAAAGGGTCCATAGCGGCCGTCACCTCCAGCCTGGAGTCGTTCGGCATGACCATCGTGGAAGCCATGCGCTGCGGCCTTCCCGTCGTGGCCACCGACTGTCCGCACGGCCCGGGCGAGATCATCCGCCCGGGCGTGGACGGGCAGCTCGTCCCCAGCGGCGACGAGGACGCCGTCGCCGCGGCCCTGCTCGGCCTCATCAACGACGACGGCATGCGCCGCCGCATGGGCCGGGCGGCACTCGCCGACTCCGCACGCTTCGACCCGGCCCGGATAGGGGCCAGGTACGAGTCGATGATGCGTGAGCTCGTCAGCAAAGGCAGCCGCGGGCTGCACCGCACCCGCGCCTCGCTGCTGAGCGGGGCCTACGCAGTCAAGGACGCGCTCACCGGCACGGGGCCGGGGGCGTTCCAAGGAGGACGCACAGCATGAGCGGCAGCACCACCACCCGCACCGAACCGGGCGCCGGGCAGCACGACGCGCCCGCGCCGCTCCCCACCGCCGCGGGGGAGCCGCACCACCCGCCCTCCGGGCGGACGGCGACGCCCCGCTCCGGCCCGGTCGCCGACTGCACCGCCGACAGCGCCGGGGGCCTGACCTTCGACGTGACCGTGCCGGCCGCGGACGCGCACGGCGAGGACGCCGGGCTGCTGCTGCGCCGCCGTCCCAGCCCCTCCGGCGAGACCGAGGAGGTGAGGCTCCCGCTGTCCCCCGTGCAGGGCGCCGCCCCCGGCACGCTGCGCGCGGCCCTGCCCAGCACCGTGCCGCTGAGCGAGGGGCGCTGGAACGTCTTCCTCGTCCTGCCCGGGGCGCAGCCGCGAAGACTGGCGCCCGGCGTCAACGACCTGCGCTCCCTGGTCGACCGTGTGCCGCAGGAGAGCCGCACCTGGCTGGGCGTGCGCATCCCCTACGCCACCAAGAACGGCAACCTGAGCGTCCGCTCCTGGATGCGCTGGCCGCACGCCGAGGCGGACTCCCTCCACGTCCACGACGGCGGACTGCGGCTGACCGGACGGCTCTACGGCGCCGAACTGGCGGCGAGTGCCGTGCTGGAGGCCCGGCCGCGGCGCGGCGAGCACAAGCCCGTCCAGACGCCGGTGACCGGCCAGGGCGCCGACCAGCGGGAGTTCACCGCCACGCTGCCGTACGGTCCGCTGGCCGGGCACCGGCTGTGGGACCTGTGGCTGCGTCCCGCCGCCGACGCGGAGGGGGTACGCGTCGCCCGCATCCTGGACGACGTACCGGACAAGAAACGGATCTTCACCTACCCCGCGCACCCGGTGGCACCGCCCGAGGCCGCGACGGAGGAGGAGACCGGGCTCGTGGCGAAGCCGTACTACACCCTCAACAACGACCTGGCCGTACGGGTCGACCGCGTCACCCCGTGACGGCGGCGCCCGGTCCGCACCGGGCGCCGTGTCCCCCGCCGTCCGCGGACAGCCCCTGACCGCGAGCGGTGCCAGACTCTGCGCATGCTGGAGACCTCGGCACGCCTGCTACGGCTGCTCTCACTGCTGCAGACACACCGCGACTGGTCCGGGCGCGACCTCGCCGAGCGGCTCGGCGTCAGCCCGCGCACCGTGCGCCGTGACATGGAACGGCTCCGCGAGCTGGGCTACCCCGTCCACTCCACCAGCGGCACGGCGGGCGGCTACCAGCTGGGGGCCGGCGCCCGGCTGCCGCCGCTGCTGCTGGACGACGAGGAGGCCGTCGCCGTGGCGGTGGGGCTGCGCGGTGCGGCCGGCGGTGCCATAGCGGGCATCGGCGACTCCTCGGCCCGCGCCCTGGCCAAACTCGAACAGGTGCTTCCGCACCGGCTGCGGCACCGTGTGGGCGCGCTGACCGAGGCCACCGTGCCCATGGTCGGGCCGCGCCGGGAGACCGCCGTCGGCCCGGAGGTACTGACCGAACTGGCGCACGCCTGCCGTGATAACCAACAGCTCCGCTTCCGGTACGAGACGCACCAGGGAAGCTCCTCGGGGCGCACCGTCGAACCGCACCGGCTGGTGACCACACACCACCGCTGGTACCTGGTCGGCTGGGATCTGGGACGGGACGACTGGCGCACCTTCCGCGTCGACCGGATCGTCCTCACGCCGCCGCACGGGCCGCGGTTCACACCGCGCACGCCCCCCGCCGAGGACCTGGCGGCGTGGGTGTCCCAGGGCGTGTCCACCCGGGTCTACCCCGAGCAGGTCACCGTGCTGCTGCGCGTTCCCATGGAGCGGGCGGCGGAGAGCATCTCGATGTCGGCTGGCACCCTGGAGCCGGTGGACGGGCACAGCTGTCTGCTGCGCACCGGCGGTCACTCCCTCCAGGCGGTGCTCGTCCACGTGCTGATGCTGGGGCACGACTTCGAGGTGCGGGAACCCGCCGCGCTGCGCGACCATGTCGCCGGCCTGCGCGACCGGCTGGACCGCGCGCTGGGGCCGAACCCCGCCCTGTGAGAGCGCACGCGAGGGCCCTTCGGAGTGTGTGCGATGACCCTTCGGTCACCTCTTCCGACAGTCCGCGGGTCGCCTTCCCTTACTGTTCGTGAATTCATGCCGCTTCCTTTTCGGCCGGGCATTCCGGTGGCCCGTACGGAATACGGAATCCGTCGAATTCACGGTGCCGGGAGGGCACGTACGGGTGACACCTGCAACGGGGCTCCGTGTACCGAGCGTTGTGACACAAGCGTGACGACCCCGCGGTGGAGGCGCTACTTCCGGCTGCCCGCACCGTGCGCATACGGTGGCCGCATGGCACCCGAATCCGCGAAGCAGCAACTGCCCGACGACGACCCGGAGTCCTATGTGGGGCTGGCCGCGCAGGAGGCCGAACGGCGTGCCCGGGAGCGCGGCTGGACCACCGTCCGTCAACTGGAGCCGGACGCGATCATCACCATGGAGTACGTCGTGGGGCGGCTCAACCAGGCGGTGCGGGACGGCCAGGTGGTGCGCTGCTGGCCGGGCTGACCCGTGCGCGGGGGAGTTACGCGTACGCGCACGGTACGGGGGCGTACGCCCCGCGTGCGGGGTGACGGCGGACCGGACGTGCCACCGTTGTGCCGGACGCCCGGGGAGGGCGAGGGAGAAGGGCCGGGTCAGTAGCGGGAGGCGGGGGCGTGCGCCTCGTCCGCCGTACGCGGCAGCGCGGTACGGGCACCGTTGCCCGGTTCCTGGGCCGGCACCCGGGAGCCCACCAACTTGCGGGTGGAGACGGGCTGCCCGGCGGGGGAGGGCGAGCTGGAGGAGACGGGTGCGCCCGCCGTCATGAAGCGGTCACGCAGCGCGAGGAGGAAGGCCTCCACCCGGGCGATGGCGGGCTCCCCCCAGGGCAGCCCCAGCAGGATCAGCAGCCCGGCGGCCCAGCCCAGCAGGACGTCGCTCACCCAGTGCGTACCGAGGTAGACCGTCGTGGCGCCCACACCGAGCGCGAAGACGGCACCGATGACCGAGAGCCATCTGCGGGCCCGGGGGGTGGTGGCCAGATAGGCGAGGATGCCCCAGGTCACGACCGCGTTGGCGGTGTGGCCCGAGGGGAATATATCGCCGCCGGACCACAGTTCGGCCGAGCCGATCTCGGTCGCGTAGTGCGGTCCCAGGCGGCCCAGGCCGATCTTGACTGCGCCGACCGACGCGTTGAGCGTCAACAGGGCGAACCCCAGTGCCAGCAGTGGGCGCAGTGTGCGCTGCCGCCAGGAGCGCCAGCCCAGCCAGGCGGCCACCAGCACGGCTGTGGGGCCGCGCTGTCCGAGCACCACGAAGGCGTCGAGGAAGCCGTGCACGGCCGGCCACTGCTTGTACGGGCGGAAGAGCATGACCTGCCAGTCGAGCTGGACGAGCCATGTCGTGCCCAGGACGGCGACCACGATCGCCAGATAGAGGGCGACCGTGACGCTGAACAGACCCAGCCGGACGCGACTCATCCGCGGGAACGGGCCGCACGGACGGTGCGGCTCCTGCTCCAGCCGGGAGAAGATTCGGTCGGTACGCACCTAATCGAGATTACCGCGCGTGAAGAGCGCGTTCGGCGAGGGCGGGCTCTTCGTGATGCCGATGTGATGTGCAAAAGGGCGCGCCCCGGGCTTAGGTTCTGTTTATCTCGGTCGATTCCCGGGCCGATTGATTGCACCGTCCAACCCGCGGAGCGACTTTCGTCACAGGCGGTCCGCTGTATTCGCCGTCATTCCGCCATTCCTGTCATTCACCGTTGCGTCGCACGGATTTCGCCGTGCCGCCCGGCGTGGTTCGGCGACGGCGGCGGGCCCGGCCATGGCCGTCACGGCGGGCCCGAGCCGTTCAGCCACCAGGCGCCGTAGACAGCGGAACCGGCCGCCAGCGTGCCCAGCAGCACGGCCGCGTGTGCCGTGCGGCGCCGGGCCAGCCAGGCCGCGGGCGGGACGAGCAGCGGAAACGCGGGGAGCAGCAGCCGCGGTTTGGAGCCGAAGTAGCCCTTGGCGCACAGGGCGAGTGTCACCACGATGCCCGCGTACACCAGCAGCGCCGGCGGCTGCCGCTGCCTCACCGCCAGCACGTACAGCCAGATCACCAGGGCGACCCCGGCGAGCAGACCGATGCCGCCGACGACCGTGCCGGTCAGGTTCTGCCAGATGAAGACGGCGAACGCCCGCCCCCCGTCGAAGCCGTTGCCCCACTGGCCCTGGACGTCCAGGTATCCGGTGACGCTCCCGGTCCTGACTCCCACCCAGACGAAGTACCCGCACCAGCCCAGCGGGGCCAGCAGCAGTCCCGCGGCCATCCGCCGGTCCGGTCCGCGCCGCTCGCGCCGCAGCGTGAGCAGCGCCGCGATCCACACGGCGGCGACCACGGCGGCGCCCACCGGCCGGGTCAGCCCGGCCAGTGCCGCCAGCGTGCCCGCCCACACCCAGCGGCCGGTCAGCACCGACCACAGCGCCCACGCGGCGAGCGCCGTGAACAGCGACTCGCTGTAGGCCATCGACTGGACCACACCGACCGGCAGCGCCGCCCACAGCACCGCCAGGCAGATCCCGGCGCGCCGCCCGTGCAGCCGCTCCCCGATCAGGTACAGCGCCCAGGCGGCGGTCAGCGAGGCGATCCAGCTCACCAGCAGCCCCGCATCGGCCGCGGACAGCGGCGAGGCCTCGGCCAGGCCCCGCTCCAGCCCCGGCAGCAGCGGGAAGAACGCCAGATCGGAGTGGACGCCGCCGTCGGAGAGCCGCACCTGGTAGCCGTACCAGCCCTCGGCGATGCGCGTGTACCACAGCGAGTCCCAGCGGGCCGTCAGCAGGGTGTGGGCGTCGGCCCCGCGGACGGCGCTCCACAGCGCGAGCACGGCCAGGCCGAGCGCGCGGACTCCCGCGTACGCCAGCAGGGCGGCGGCGGGCCGGCGCCACGCCTTCGCGCGGACGTCCGGGGAGACGCCCCCACGTGTCGAGGGGTGGCCGGGGTCGGCGAGGTCAGTCATCCGGACGATTATTGGCCACCGCGGAGCCGGTCCGGACAGCGGGACGCAAACCGTACGTGACCAGGCGGCATGCGAAAACCGCAGGAAATCCGCCGCCATACCCGGGCGCGTACCGGGCAGATGCACCCACGGCCATCCACTCGTTGAATGGGGGAGAGGTGGACGCCCGCTACGACTCGCGTACGCTAACCGGAACTCGCCCCTCTTCCACCGGGCCGGAGCCGACGCCGTACGGGCCTCGCGGGCAGACCACCGCGCCCGGACAGCCGTCCCCACCCCAAGGCTCGCCCGCGGGTGCGAGAGCAACAGGAGGTGCGTACATGCCTGGGACGACCACGGCCATATCACGGCAGGCGGCGGACGTCCCCGAACCCGGAACCGGCCGGCGGCGGACGAAGGCGGGTCCGAACCGGTGGGTCGTGCTCGTCGTCCTGTGCGCCAGCCTGCTGCTGGTCGCCATCGACGCCACCGTGCTGCACGTGGCCGTCCCCGCCGTCTCGGAGGACCTGCGGCCCGGTTCCATCGAGCTGCTGTGGATCGTGGACGCCTACCCGCTGGTGTGTGCCTCCCTGCTCATCCTCTTCGGCACGCTCGGTGACAAGGTCGGCACCAGACGGGTCCTGCTGTGCGGGTACGCGCTCTTCGCCGTCGCCTCCGCGCTGGCCGCCTACTCCCAGAGCGCGAGCGTCCTGATCGGCGCCCGCGCGCTGCTCGGCGTCGGCGGCGCCATGATCATGCCGGCCACCCTCTCGATCCTCCGCCAGGTCTTCCCCGACCGCCGCGAACGGGCGCTGGCCGTCGGCGTGTGGAGCGCGGTGGCCGCGGTGGGGGCCGCCGTCGGTCCCCTGGTGGGCGGGCTGCTGCTGGAGCACTACTGGTGGGGTTCGGTCTTCCTGATCAACCTTCCGCTGATGGCCGTCAGCCTCCCGCTGGGCCGCTGGCTGCTGCCCGAGTCCGTCAGCGGCAGCGACGGCCCCTGGGACGTGCTGGGCGCCCTGATGGCGGCGGCCGGCCTGTTCGGCGTCATCTTCGGCGTCAAGCAGGCCGGCGGCGGTGAGGGGCTCAGCCCGCTGTGCTGGCTGCCGCTGGCGGCCGGTGCCGCACTGATCGCCCTGTTCGTCCGCCGGCAGCGCCGCCGCCCGCACCCCCTCATCGACTTCGGCAGCCTCACCCGGGCCGCCTTCGGCACCTCCGTGGGCTGCATCGTGCTGACGGTGCTGGCGCTGGTCGGCCTCGCCCTGATCGCAGCCCAGTACCTCCAGCTCGTACTGGGGCTCTCCCCGCTCCAGACCGGGCTGCGGCTGCTGCCGCTGTCGGTCGCCGCCATCGCGGCCGGACTGCTCGGCTCCCGGCTGCTGTCGCTGCTGGGGCCGCGCCTGATGGTCGCGCTCGGCTTCGTGGCCACCGCCGTCGCCGTGCTCTGCCTGACCGGGGTGGGGCAGCACGACCGGCCCGGCCTGCTGGTCGGCGGCTTCGTGCTGCTGGGCTTCGGGCTGGAGACGACCCTGTTCGGCTGCTACGAGTCGATGCTCAGCGAGGCGCCGCCCGAGCAGTCCGGTGGCGCGGCGGCCGTCGGCGAGACCGCCTACCAGCTCGGCGCCGGCATCGGCATCGCCCTGCTCGGCAGCGTCATGAACGCCGCGTACGGGCCCGGCGTGCGGGACGCCGCCGGCCGCTCGGGCATCCCGGCGAGCGCGGGCGCGGACGCCAGCCACTCGCTGGGCGAGGCGTACGAGGTCGCCGGCCATCTCGGCGGCGGTGCGGGCGAGGCGCTGCGGGCGGCGGCGCGTTCCTCCTTCGTGACGGGGCTGCACGTCACACTGCTGGTGAGCGCGGTGCTCCTGCTGGCGGGTGCGCTGGCCGCGCTGCGGCTGCCGCGCCGGATGGACGGTGCGCAGCCGGAGCCCGGGGACGAGGGGGAGCGGGGCGCCGGGGAGGCGGACGCGGGCGGTGGCCGCCCCTTGTCGGAGGGCGTTACCCAGTCGTAGCGTCAGCCGGACAGCCGTGATCGTTCCCTTCCGGAGGCGCCGCCCATGAGCACGACGTCAGCGTTCGACGCGCACGACCCGCTGGGGCTCGACGACCTGCTCGACGACGAGGACCGTGCCGTACGCGACACCGTGCGGGCCTGGGCGGCCGACCGCGTCCTGCCGCACATCGCCGACTGGTACGAGCGCGGCGAACTGCCCGGCGTCCGCGAGCTGGCCCGTGAACTGGGCTCCCTCGGTGCGCTGGGCATGTCCCTGACCGGGTACGGCTGTGCGGGGGCCAGCGCCGTCCAGTACGGTCTGGTCTGTCTGGAGCTGGAGGCCGCCGACTCCGGCATCCGCTCCCTGGTCTCCGTCCAGGGCTCGCTGGCCATGTACGCCCTCCACCGGTTCGGCAGCGAGGAGCAGAAGCAGCGGTGGCTGCCGTCGATGGCCTCCGGCGAGGTCATCGGCTGCTTCGGCCTGACCGAGCCCGACCACGGCTCCGACCCGGGCGGCATGCGCACCCACGCCAAGCGTGACGGCTCCGACTGGGTGCTCACCGGCCGCAAGATGTGGATCACCAACGGCTCGGTGGCCGGGGTCGCCGTCGTCTGGGCCCGCACCGACGAGGGGATCCGGGGCTTCGTCGTCCCCACCGACAGCCCGGGCTTCTCCGCCCCCGAGATCAAGCACAAGCTCTCCCTGCGCGCCTCCGTCACCAGCGAACTCGTGCTGGACGAGGTGCGGCTGCCGGCCGACGCGGTGCTGCCCGGCGCACAGGGGCTGCGCGGTCCGCTCAGCTGTCTGAGCCATGCCCGCTACGGCATCGTGTGGGGCGCCATGGGCGCGGCCCGTACCTGCTTCGAGGCGGCGCTCGGCTACGCCAAGGAGCGGGAGCAGTTCGGCAGGCCGCTGGCCGGCTTCCAGCTCACCCAGGCCAAGCTGGCCGACATGTCGGTGGAACTGCACAAGGGGCTGCTGCTCGCCCACCATCTGGGGCGGCGGATGGACGCGGGGCTGCTGCGGCCGGAACAGGTCAGCTTCGGCAAGCTGAACAACACGCGGGAGGCGATCGAGATCTGCCGCGTCGCCCGGACCGTGCTGGGGGCGAACGGGATCTCCCTGGAGTACCCGGTGATGCGGCACAGCACGAATCTGGAGTCCGTGCTGACGTATGAGGGCACCGTGGAGATGCACCAACTGGTGCTGGGCAAGGCCCTGACGGGCGTGGACGCCTTCCGGGGCTGAGCCTTCCGGGGCGTCTGCGGGCGGGGGCGGGGTACGCGGGCCCGCTCCCGGGGGCGGAACGGTGAAGGGGCGGGACCGGGGGGCGGGTCCCCTCCCTTCCGCCGTCCCGGCGTGGGGCTCAGCTCTGGTTGAAGAAGCCGCCGGGGTCCCGGCGGTCCTCGCTGGTCACGACGCTGTAGTCGGGAGGCGTCAGCAGGAAGACGCGGTTGGCGACGCGCTCGATGGAACCGCGCAGCCCGAAGGTGAGCCCGGCGGCGAAGTCGACGACGCGCTTGGCGTCGCCGGGGTCCATGGCGGTGAGGTTGACGATGACCGGCACCCCGTCGCGGAACAGTTCGCCGATGCCCCGCGCGTCGCGGAAGCAGTCCGGGCTGACCGTGGCGATCTTGGTGCCCTGGCCGTGCGCTGTCTCGGCGGTGACCTGGACCCGGGGGTCGGTGACCCACGGGTCACGTGCGGCGTCCCCGGGCTCCGGCCCTCCGGCCGGGCCGTCGTCCCCGTCGGCGTAGTCGTAGTAACGCATCTCGCTGTCGTCGACGAGGCCCAGCCAGGCACTCGCCTTGCGCACCGATCCCATGGACGCCTCCTTTCCTCTGCGCGGTGTCCCACTGTTCCTGGCGCTCCGCTGCGGGTCCGCAACACCTATGGTCGTCCATGATGCTGATGGAGCGCCAAGCGGATACCCATAGCGTCCGGGTTTCGTGACGGTACTGGTGCAGAACATATGGCGCTCTATCAGGAATGTTGTACAGAACGACCGGTGACGGGGACGGAATCAACCGCCTTGTCCCGTTTCCGGCCGGTTTGGCTTGCTGCCAAAGACCCCCGAGCGAGCGACTCCCCGCGCACAGTTCCCGGTTGACCCGGCGTCGAACCAGGTCTCTCTCCTCCCCGCTCCGCCCCGTCTCAAACGGCGGACCTCACACGGCGCGTCCGAAAGCGGCCCTTGCCGGACTCGAAAACCGATGCGAATACTCCATGCAGCGTTTGTCAGGAGCACGCTTTGATTTCCCTGATCGGGAGGAAAAGTGAGGATCAAGCGCACCACAGCGGACACCGGCACGGACCACCGCAGACGTAACCGGCTGATCGCCGCCGCGACCGGTCTGGTGGCGGTCGGGGCCCTCGTCGTACCGGCCACCGCCTCCGCACAGGCTCCGTCCCCCCACACCTACTCGGCGACCCAGCTGAGCGCGGCCGGCGACGCCGTGCGCTCCGCCGACGTGGCGGGCACCGCCTGGCACGTCGACAAGGACAGCGGCACGGTCGAGGTCACCGCCGACAGCCGCGTCTCCAGCGCCGACCTGGCGCGGATCCGGCAGGCCGCGGGCAAGAACGCGGGTGCCCTTCGGATCGAGCGGGTCAAGGGGACGTTCAAGAAGTACGTCTCCGGCGGGGACGCGATCTACGCCGGCCAGTACCGCTGCTCGCTCGGCTTCAACGTCCGCAAGGGCGACACCTACTACTTCCTGACCGCCGGTCACTGCACCGAGGGCGGCGGCAACTGGTACACCGACTCCGGGCACTCCACCCTGATCGGTCCCACCTCCGGGTCGAGCTTCCCCGGCAACGACTACGGTCTCGTCCGCTACAGCTCGAACGTCGCCCACCCGGGCACGGTCGGCAGCGTGGACATCACCGGCGCGGGCAACGCGACCGTCGGACAGACCGTCACCCGGCGCGGCAGCACCACCGGTACCCACAGCGGCCGGGTCACCGCCCTCAACGCCACGGTCAACTACGGCGGCGGCGACATCGTCTCCGGGCTGATCCGCACCACGGTGTGCGCGGAGCCCGGTGACAGCGGCGGCCCGCTCTACGCGGGCGGCACCGCGCTCGGTCTCACCTCGGGCGGCAGCGGCAACTGCTCCAGCGGCGGGACGACCTTCTTCCAGCCGGTCCGCGAGGCCCTCGACGCGTACGGTGTGAGCGTCTACTGACCCCCTCTGTACGCCGCACGATCGTGTGCCCGTGCACGCCCCCTGGGTGCGTGCGCGGGCACACTCGTGTTTCCGGTGCGCAGAACCGTTCGAAGAAGCGGCGCCGAAATCCGGTCGGGGGACAGCGATTACCGGCCAGGTCTACACCTCACCGCACGAACATGCGGTGTCGCGCGGGGTGTTCGACGGGGTGGACGTCGCGGACACGAGGGGATGTTCGGCACCTTGACAGGGCGACCGAACTTCCGGTCGGGTGACGCGATTCGAACCTTGTGCGAGTGCTCGGCGCCTCGCAATACTCGGCGGCACAAGTTGGCATGGACGCGACTTCTTTTCGGGTAAGAGGCCCGTGTCCGCACTTCCTCCGGGACCGCCCACCACCCTCGGGCGGCCCAACCCCCCACTGGAGGTTCCACGTTGTCACAGCACCGACGCGTACCCAAGCGCCGTATGGTCCTCGCCGGCGCGGCAGTCGCCGCACTCGCCGCCGGGGCACTGACGGCCACCACGGCCAACGCCTCCCAGGAAACCCCCACCGCCAAGACCCTCTCCGCGGACTCCGCCGCCCGGCTCGCCACCAAGGTGACCTCCCAGATCAAGGGTGACGCGGGCTCCTACTACGACGCGGCGGCCAGGAAACTCGTCGTCAACGTCACGAACCAGGCGGCCAAGGAGAAGGCCGAGGCGGCCGGCGCCCGGGCCAGGATCGTCGAGCACACCATGGCCCAGCTCGACAGCGCCAAGGACGCCCTCACGGCGAAGAACATCCCCGGCACCGCGCGCGCCGTCGACGTCAAGACCAACAAGGTCGTCGTCACCGCCGACAAGACGGTCAAGGGCGCCGCGCTGGCCAAGCTCCAAAAGGCGGTCAAGGCCCAGGGCGGCAAGGCCGAACTCAAGCGCACCGACGGCAAGTTCACCACCAAGATCGCCGGTGGCGACGCGATCTGGGGCAACGGCGGCCGGTGCTCCCTCGGCTTCAACGTCACCACCGCCGACGGCAAGCCCGGCTTCCTGACCGCCGGACACTGCACCACCGCCATCTCCAGCTGGTCCGACAGCCAGGGCGGCCAGGAGATCGCCAAGAGCGGCGACGGCAAGTTCCCGGGCAACGACTACGGAATCGCCACCTACACCGGTGACACCGACCACCCCAGTGAGGTCAACCTCTACGACGGCGGCACCCAGGCCATCTCCGGTGCCGGCGAGGCCCAGGTCGGCCAGAAGGTCACCCGCAGCGGCAGCACCACCCAGGTGCACGACGGCACGGTCAAGGCCGTGAACGCCTCCGTCACCTACCCGGAGGGCACCGTCAACGGGCTGATCCAGACCGACGTGTGCGCGGAGCCCGGCGACAGCGGCGGCTCCCTCTTCGCCGGCGACAAGGCGCTGGGCCTCACCTCCGGCGGCAGCGGCGACTGCTCCTCCGGCGGCGAGACCTACTTCCAGCCGGTGCCCGCCGCGCTCGACGCGCTGGGCGCCAAGATCGGCTGAGGCCGGCCCCGGCACAACCGTGAACGGCGCCGTGACGCGCGGCGGCGCCACCCACCCCCCACAGCGGAACCCCCCGGACACACGTCCGGGGGGTTCCGTCGTTCCCGCGGGAGGAGCCCCGGCTCGGCACGTCGGCACGGCCCGGCGGCTCCGGCGGCTCGATCAGGGGGTGGCTCAGCCCAGCTCGGCCGCGACCAGCTCGGCGATCTGCACCGCGTTGAGCGCGGCGCCCTTGCGGAGGTTGTCGTTGGAGAGGAACAGCGCCAGACCGTGCTCCACCGTCTCGTCGGCACGGATCCGGCCCACGTAGCTGACGTCCTCGCCCGCCGCCTGGAGCGGCGTCGGGATCTCGGACAGCTCCACACCCGGTGCCCCGACCAGCAGCTCGGCGGCCCGCTCGGGGCTGATCGGACGCGCGAAGCGGGCGTTGACCTGGAGCGAGTGGCCGGTGAAGACCGGGACACGCACACACGTGCCGGAGGCCTTGAGGCCGGGGATGTCCAGGATCTTGCGGCTCTCGTTGCGGAGCTTCTGCTCCTCGTCCGTCTCGGCCAGACCGTCCTCGACGATCGAGCCGGCCAGCGGCAGCACGTTGAAGGCGATCGGCCGCTTGAACTTGTCCGGCTCCGGGAAGTCCACCGCGCCGCCGTCGAAGGTCAGCCTGGCCGCGTCGTTCTCCACCGCCTTGCGGGCCTGTCCCTCCAACTCGGCGACGCCCGCCAGGCCGCTGCCCGAGACCGCCTGGTACGTCGCCACGACCAGGGCCGTCAGCTGGGCCTCCTCGTGCAGCGGGCGCAGTACCGGCATCGCGGCCATCGTGGTGCAGTTCGGATTGGCGATGATGCCCTTGGGGCGCGTCCGGGCGGCCTGCGGGTTCACCTCGGAGACCACCAGCGGCACCTCGGGGTCCATCCGCCAGGCCGAGGAGTTGTCGATGACGACCGGGCCCTGCGAGGCGACCTTCTCGGCGATGGCCTTCGACGTGGCACCGCCCGCGGAGAACAGCACGATGTCCAGCCCGGTGTAGTCCGCCGTGGCCGCGTCCTCGACGGTCACCTCACCGTCCTGCCACGGCAACGTCCGGCCCGCGGAGCGGGCGGAGGCGAACAGGCGCAGTTCGTCGACCGGGAAATTGCGCTCGGCCAGAATCTCGCGCATCACTGTGCCGACCTGACCGGTGGCTCCGACAATCCCGACCTTCATGGGGCTCCTTCTGCTGATCGCGCGGCCATGATCCCTTGGGCGTGGCCGCGCCGGTCCGTCCGTGTCCCGCGTGCCCCTACCCTGCCGGGGCCCGGGTACGGGACGCCGGCGGTTTGATTTCGGTCACAGACGACCCGGCCGGACACCGTGGCGCCCGGTCCGGCCACCCCTGGCCGGGTGCGGCTACGCGCGGGGCGTGCGCAATCCTGCGGTCAGCCCCCGCAGACAGCGTACGGCGATCGCGGCCGGACCCCGCTCCGGGTCGCCGGGCTCCGCCTGGGTGGTGGCCCAGGTCTCCATCGCGATCCGCATGGCCGCGTTGGCCGCCGCCGCCGTCATCCGCAGCTCCAGCGGGTCCGTGCCCGGCCGGGCGAGCCGCTCCAGCACCGGGACCAGTGCTTCCTCCGTCTCGGCGTGCACCCGCAGCCACACCGAGCGCAGCGCCGGATCGCCGGGGACGGCGCGCAGCAGTCCCCGGGTGCTCTCCAGCGCCTCGGCCTGGAACGCCGCGTGCGGCCCTTCCGGGGCCAGGGCGGAGCGCACGGCCCGCTCCAGCGCCTCGGTCACCGACAGCCGGGCCGGGGCGGCGGCCAGATCCGCCAGCCACTGGTGCACTCCGCCGGTCAGCAGCGGGGTGACCGCCTCCTCCTTGGTGCGGAAGTAGCGGTAGAAGGTGCGCAGCGAGACCCCCGCCGCCTTGGCGATGCCCTCCGCCGTGACGCCCGCCGCGCCATGGGCGGAGAACAGTGCGGCGGCGTGCCGGGCGATCTCCCGCTCGGTCTCGGCCTTGCGGCGTTCGGTGAGGGAGGGACGGGTGGTCATGGTCCGAAGCGTACGACAGCCCTGGAGACGCAATACACGTTGCGCCTTCATGGCACGTTGTGCCACACGGGCGTACCGTGGCAGCGACAGCATCCACAACAGCAGAGCAGTGGAAGAAGGAGCAGCCATGAACCGCTTCGACGGCCGCAAGGTCCTCATCACCGGCGCGGGCTCCGGCATCGGCCAGGCCACCGTCCTCCGGATACTCGAAGAGGGCGGCACCGTCGTCGGCGCCGACATCTCCGAGAAGGGCCTGGAGAAGACCGGCGCCCTGGCCGCGGAGGCGGGCACCGGCGGGCGCCTGACCACCGTCACCGTCGACATCTCCGACGAACAGTCCGTGCGGGACGGGATCGGCGGCGCCCTCGACGGCCTCGGCGGACTGGACGTCCTCGTCAACGCCGCCGGCATCCTCGACTCCCGGCACACCGAGACGATGACCCTGGAGTTCTGGAACCGGATCATCGGCGTCAACCTCACCGGCACCTTCCTGATGACCCGGCAGGCGCTGCCCGCACTGCTGGAGAGCGGCAAGGGCGTGATCGTCAACTTCAGCTCGACGTCGGCGTCCTTCGCCCACCCCTACATGGCGGCCTACGCCGCGACCAAGGGCGGCATCCAGTCCTTCACGCACGCCATCGCCTCCGAGTACAGCAAGCGGGGGCTGCGGGCCGTGTGTGTCGCGCCCGGGTCCATCGCGTCCGGGATGACGCACAACCCCGGGCTGCCGAAGGACACCGACTACGAGCTGCTGGCCAAGCTCTCGCCCGCGCTGGGGGAGGGCTTCGCCGGACCGGAGACCGTCGCCGGTGCGATCGCCATGCTGGCCAGCGACGACGGTGCCTTCATCACCGGCACCGAGCTGCGCATCGACGGCGGCACCCACATGTGAGGGCTGCCCTGGGGAGGGCGGCCGGTGCGCCGTCGCCCGGCCCGCGCCCGGCCCCCGGCGGGGAGCGGCGGGGGCCGGCGAACCGGGGGCCCGCCCGGGCGGGGACGGCCGGGCATGTTCAGGACCCCTTGGGGCGGGTCAGGTCGTAGAAGACCGAGTCGCCGACGGCGACCTTCGTGAAGTGCTTGCGCACCCACGCGCTGATGCGGGAGGCAGTGCCCGAACCTCCGGGGTCGCCGCCGGGCCCGCCACCCGAGCCGGCGATGAAGTAATGAATCCGCCCTTCCTTCACGTACT
>Ga0164243_10005974_pt1 | contig 18521 bp, 17 predicted proteins | sample OricompcompostOP_FD_108781 | JGI IMG/M metagenome (GOLD analysis project Ga0164243, IMG submission 108781) | Organic Plus compost microbial communities from Emeryville, California, USA - Original compost - Organic plus compost (OP) | ecosystem: Engineered > Solid waste > Mixed feedstock >... | reverse complement strand
GTCGAGGCCATCCAGCACGACACCACGGGGGCGGTCGCGGCGATCGGGCAGATCAGCGCGATCATCGCGAGCATCAACGACTACCAGCTCACCATCGCCTCGGCGGTGGAGGAGCAGACGGCCACGACGAACGAGATGTCCCGCGGCGTCCAGGAGGCCGCCACCGGCTCCGGGGAGATCGCGCTGAACATCACTGGTGTGGCCGGGGCGGCGTCGACGAGCACCGAGGTGCTGTCCCAGATGGGCGAGTCGGTCGCCGAGCTCGCCCGGATGTCCGCCGACCTGCGGGCCCGCGTGGCCGCGTTCACGTACTGAGCGCACCGTCCGGCCCGGCGGGGAGCCCTCTCGCCGGGCCGGCAAAAGCACCTGCCCCGCGTCCAGGAGCCGCCGGACAGGGTGCTGGCACCCAGGGTCTGCCGTGTGATCACGCGGCAAACCCTCAGACCTGAGCCGGCTCGGACGATCCACCGGGCAGCTTGCACCACCGTCCCGCACTACCCACGGAAGGAGCCCCTCGATGAGCACTCTTGCGGTCACACCCAGTGATGTCGCGCGGTCACGACGCGGGCTCCGGGCATGGTTCGTGGACCTGTCGGTGCAGACGAAGATCCTGGCGGCCATCGGGCTGCTCGCCGTGGTGGCCCTTGCGGCGGGCGTCTACGCGGTCACGTCGCTGTCGCGCGCCGCCGCCGACACCCGCACGCTCGCGATGATCCAGGACGACATCTCCGCGCAGGTGCAGCTCGTCCACCAGGACCAGCTCAAGGCGCGGATGATCGTCGCCCAGCTCGGGGCGGTGCAGACCGGCGAGCTCACGGACGCCTGGCTGCAGCAGCAGGAGGAGAACGACGCCGAGCTGGCGGCGGCCATCGAGCGCTACAACGCCGGGGCAGGTGCCACCTCGCCGAACTGGCAGGCCTTCGTCGAGCACTACACCACCTGGAAGCAGATCCGCGACGAGCAGCTGCTGCCGGCGGTGCTGGCCGACGACACGGCCGCCTACGGGGCGCTCCTGGACGAGGTCAGCCAGCCGGCTGTCGACGCCTTCGTCGCCGACCTCGACGCGCTGTCGGCGGAGATCACCGCCTACGTCGACGGGGTGGCCGAGTCGGCGTCCTCGACGGCCTCGCGGGCCGGCACGGTGCTCGGCGTGAGCCTGGCGCTGGCGCTGGTGGTCGTCGTCGCGCTCGGTGTGGGCATCGCCCGCTCGATCCGCAACGCCGTGACCAGGGTGCACCGGTCCCTGGACGCGATGGCCGCGGGGGACTTCACCGTGGCGGCCGAGGTCGACTCGCGCGACGAGGTGGGCCGGATGGCGCGCGCCCTCGGCAAGGCGCAGACCGCCGTGCGCGGCACGCTCGCCGGCGTCGTGGAGACCGCGCAGGCGGTGGCCGCCTCGGCCGAGGAGCTCGCGGCTGCGTCCGGCCAGGTGGCCGCGGGGTCGGAGGAGACCAGCACGCAGGCCGGTGTGGTGGCCGCCGCCGCCGAGCAGGTGTCGCGCAACGTGCAGGCCGTCTCCGCTGGTGCCGAGCAGATGAGCTCCTCGATCCGCGAGATCGCGCAGAACTCGTCGGAGGCCGCCAAGGTTGCCGCCCAGGCCACGACGATGGCCACGACGACCAACGAGACGGTCACCAAGCTCGGCCTCTCCTCGCAGGAGATCGGCCAGGTGGTGAAGTCGATCACGTCGATCGCGGAGCAGACGAACCTGCTGGCGCTGAACGCGACGATCGAGGCGGCGCGGGCCGGTGAGGCGGGCAAGGGCTTCGCCGTCGTGGCCGGTGAGGTCAAGGAGCTGGCGCAGGAGACGGCGCGGGCGACGGAGGACATCGCTCGCCGGGTGGAGGCCATCCAGGCCGACAGCTCGAACGCGGTGACCGCGATCGGACAGATCAGCGCGATCATCGCGAGCATCAACGACTACCAGCTCACCATCGCCTCGGCCGTGGAGGAGCAGACCGCGACCACGACGGAGATGTCGCGCGGCGTGCAGGAAGCCGCCACCGGCTCCGGGGAGATCGCCTCCAACATCACGGGGGTGGCCGGTGCGGCGGCCACCAGCTCCGAGGTGCTGTCCCAGATGGGCGAGTCGGTCGCCGAGCTCGCCCGGATGTCCGCCGACCTGCGGGCCCGCGTGTCCGCCTTCACCTACTGAGGTCCCGTCCCGTCCCGTCGGCGCCGCCGATGGGACGGGACGGTCCCCTGTCCGACCCCGACCCCAAGGAGCCCTGTGAGCCGGATCCGCGTGCTCGTCGTGGACGACTCCGTCGTCATCCGCCGGCTCGTCAGCGACGCCCTCGCGCAGGACCCCGCGATCGAGGTCGTCGGGGTGGCTGCCAACGGTCGTCTCGCCCTCGCCAAGGTGGAGCAGCTCGCGCCCGACGCGGTGACCATGGACGTCGAGATGCCGGAGATGAACGGCATCGAGGCGGTGCGTGCCCTGCGCAAGGCGGGGCACCGGATGCCGATCATCATGTTCTCCACGCTCACCGAGCGCGGAGCGGGGGCGACGCTGGACGCACTGGCCGCGGGTGCCACCGACTACGTGACCAAGCCGTCCAACGTCGGCTCGGTCCAGGAGTCGATGGACCGGGTCGCCCACGACCTGGTGCCGCGGCTGCACGCGCTGGTCCCGAACCCCGGTGGTGGACCGCGCGGGTCGGCGCGTCTGCTGCCCCGGCAGCCCGGTCTGCGGCCGCCGGCCGCCCCCGCGGCGCACGCGACCGGTCCCGCGGGGCCGGGGGCAGGGCAGGTCGTGCCGCGCATCGTCAGCACGCTGCCCGCCCCGGCGCCGCACGTCGTGCGCGCGGTGGTCGTCGGCTCGTCCACCGGCGGTCCGGAGGCGCTGTCCCGGGTGCTGTCCGGTCTCACCGCCCCGCCGCCGGTGCCGGTGCTCGTCGTGCAGCACATGCCCCCGGTGTTCACCCGCCAGCTCGCCGCGCGGCTCGACCGGCTGGGCCCCGCGACGGTGGTGGAGTCGGCCGGCGAGGAGGAGCTGCGTCCCGGCCACGTCTACATCGCTCCCGGCGACCGGCACCTGGAGCTGCAGCGCACCGGTCAGAGCGTGCGGACGCTGCTCACGGACGGCCCGCCGGTGAACTACTGCCGGCCGTCGGTGGATGTGATGTTCCGCTCCGCGGTGCGCGCCCTCGGCGGCGAGCTGCTCGCAATCGTGCTCACCGGCATGGGGATGGACGGCAAGGCCGGCTGCGACGACGTGGTGCGCGCCGGGGGGACGGTGCTCGTCCAGGACGAGCGGACCAGCGTCGTGTGGGGGATGCCGGGCGCCGTCGCCCACGCCGGCCTCGCCCACGGCATCGTCCCGCTGGACCAGGTGGCCCCGGCGATCGAGCGGACCCTCGCCACGGCCGGGGCCGGTCGGGCGGTGCAGGCATGAGCAGGACCGACGAACGAGTGGGAGCCCACGAATGACGCTGTCCGCCGACGCGTTCGCCTACGTCGCGGACCTGGTGCGCCGCCGCAGCGCCATCCTGCTGCAGCCCGGCAAGGAGTACCTGGTCGAGAGTCGGCTGCTGCCGCTGGCCCGCTCGGCCGGGCTGAGCGTGGAGGAGCTGGTGGCGCGGCTGCGCACCCGGCCCGTCGAGAGCGACGTGACCGCCGTGGTCGAGGCGCTCACCACCAACGAGACCTCCTGGTTCCGGGACTCGACGCCGTTCAGCGCGCTGGCCCGGCACGTCCTGCCGCGGCTCGTGGCCGCACGCGGCGGCGTCGGGCGGCTGCGGGTGTGGTCGGCGGCCTGCTCCACCGGCCAGGAGCCGTTCTCGATCGCCATGACGCTGCTGGACGGGCTCCCCCCGGCGATGGACGCCGAGATCGTCGCCACCGACCTGTCCGCCCAGGTGATCGAGCGGGCCCGGGCCGGGCGCTACACCCAGCTCGAGGTCAACCGCGGCATGCCGGCGCCGATGCTGGTGCGACACCTGACCCGTGCGGGCGCGGAGTGGCAGGTCAGCGACGCCGTGCGGGCGATGGTCACGTTCAGCGTGCACAACCTGCTGGACGCGCCGCCTGCGGGGCCGTTCGACGTGGTCTTCCTGCGCAACGTGCTCATCTACTTCGACCTGGCGACCAAGCGCGACATCCTGCGCCGGGTCGCCCAGGTGCTGCGTCCGGACGGCGTGCTCGTCCTGGGCGCCGCCGAGACGACGCTCGGCGTCGACGACGGCTGGGACCGCGTCAGCGTCGAGCGGGGCTCCGTGTACCAGCGCGCCGCCCGGCGCGCGACGGAGCCGGCCGGGGTCGTCACCGCGGCGGCGGGACTGCCGCAGCCGTGGCTGCCCCCGGCCGTCACCACCGCAGGTGCGACCAGAGGAGAGGCTGGATGAGAGCGCTCGTGATCGACGACTCTCGCACGATGCGTCGCATCGTCGCGGGGACGCTGGACAAGCTGGGGTTCGAGACCGCCGAGGCCGAGCACGGCCAGGCGGCGCTGGACCTCCTGGAGGGCGGGCTCGACGTCGACCTCGCCTGCATCGACTGGAACATGCCGGTGATGGACGGCCTGACGTTCGTCACGTCCGTGCGGGCCAACCCGGCCTGGCGCGACATCACCCTGATGATGGTCACGACCGAGAGCGAGCAGTCACAGATCGTGCGCGCGCTCGCGGCCGGGGCCCACGAGTACCTCATCAAGCCGTTCACCCCGGACGCGATCCGGGACAAGCTCGACCTGCTCGGGCTTGCCGTGGAAGGACAGCCCGCATGAACGCTCCCGTGACCACCGTCCTCGACGCCTCGGTCGTGCACGACCAGGTCAGCGCCGTCGCCCAGGAGGTGTTCGCCGCGATGGTGGACGGGGACGCCGGCCTGCTGCTGCCCTGGGAGGGCGAGCTGCCGGTGCTGGCTGAGCCCGTCGTCGCCTGGGTGGACCTGCACGGCGACTGGGCCGGTCGGCTGGCGCTGCGCACCGGCGCGCCGACCGCCAACGCGCTGGCCCGGGCGCTGCTCGGCCTGCCCGACGAGGCGGAGGTGTCCCACGCCGACCTGGTGGACGCCTGCGGCGAGGTTGCCAACGTCGTCGGGGGGAACTTCAAGTCCCTGCTGCCCGGCCCCGGTACCCTCGGCCTGCCGCAGGTCGGCGACGTGCTCCCGCAGACCCCGGGAGCGCTGCGCCTGCAGGAGCTGCCCCTCGCCTGGCGCGGGCAGCTCCTCGCCGTGGAGGTGTGGTCGTTCGGAGCCCAGGACGCCCCACGAGCCGCTGTCGCGACGCACGACGGTCCGGCGATCCCGGACCAGCACGGAGGAGGAGACCACGCATGATCCGCTGCCTGGTGACCGACGACAGCCGCGTGATGCGGCAGATCGTCGTGCGCACGCTCCGGCAGGCCGGCTACGACTGGGAGGTGCGGGAGGCCTCCAACGGGGCCGAGGCGCTGGAGTCGGTCCGGGCCGACGAGCCGGACGTGGTGCTGTCCGACTGGAACATGCCGGAGATGACCGGCATCGACCTGCTGCGCGCGCTGCGAGCCGAGGGGTTCGGCACGCCGTTCGGCTTCGTCACGTCCGAGGGCTCGCCGGAGATGCGGGCCGCCGCGGAGCAGGCCGGTGCGCTGTTCCTCATCGCCAAGCCCTTCACCCCGGAGGCATTCCGGGAGGTCATCGAGCCGGTGCTGGCGTGAGCGAGCAGACCCCGCTGCCGAGCGCGAAGGACGTCCGCGAGCTCATCGAGGGCCTCGTGGGACGGGACGTGGACGTCACCACCGGCGGCGACATGATCGACCCCACGGCGGGCGACGGTGCCCTGGTCGGCGTGTACGTGGACCGGCGCCTGACGCTAACCGCGCTGGTGCTGCTCGACGTGCCGCTGGCCGCCTACGTCGGCGCGGCGCTGGGCCTGGTGCCGGCCGCGCAGGCCGCGGCGGCCGCCGAGGCGGGCGACCTGTCGGACAACCTGGTGGAGAACGCCGGCGAGGTGCTCAACGTGATGGCCTCGCTGTTCAACGCCGAGGACGCCCCGCACGTGCGGCTGGACACGATCTACCGGCCGCTGCAGCCGCTGCCGGCGGATGTCGCGACGTGGGTGCTGGCCTACGTGCGGCGCACCGACCTCGACATGGAGATCGCCGGGTACGGGAAGGGTCGCTTCTCGCTGCTGGTCATCTGACCGCTGCCGGTGCGGTCAGGCCCGCACGACGCCCGCGACGGTCCGCACCGCGCGCAGCACCTGGTCCAGAGCGCGGCGTCGGGAGGCGTCGTCGTCGGGCAACGGCTCGACGAGGTCGTCCTGCGCACGCCCCGGCGGTACCTGTACGCGCCGGGTGTGTGCCAGCGGCACCAGCCGCGCCAGCCGGTCCGCCGTCGTCGCGCCCGTGCCGGGCAGGCTCGTCGGGTCCAGGCCGTGCACCAGGCGGGCCAGCTCCCGCAGCGTGAAGGTGCGCACCGTGGCCGACGGGTGACGCGCCGTGACCTCGGCGCGTACCGCCCCCGTGGTGGTGATCACCAGGTGCGCGGCCCGCACCATCGCCGGCGTCAACGGCCGCGCCTCGAAGCCGGCCGGGTCGCCGCCGTGGTCGGTGAGGAACCACGCGACGTCGGCCGGCAACGGCGTCCCCGCGACGGCCTGCGTGCCGGCCGAGGCCACCACGACCGCCGGCGGCAGACCGCTCGGCGCACGGCGCGTGCGGTACGCGGCACCGAGCCGCGCTGCCAGCAGCCGCTCGATGGCAGGGGAGCGCACCTGGTTGCCGGTCCCCACGGCCAGCACGCGTAACGGTCCGGTGTCCACCTGACCATGATGCCGACCGGATCGCCCGGTTCCGGGCGGTTCCTCCGGGTTCACCCGGGGTATTCACCACGTGAGACGTCTCCACGGGCCGTCGTCGCCTGCCGGTGGACCTCCGGCCAGGCGCCCGCGCACCGGCGTGGGACCCTCGGCGCACCGCCCGTGGCGACGGGGCCGTTACAGTCTGACCGGACGACGCCGTGCCCGCGGCAGGCCGCCTCACGGCCGTGACGTGCGGGCTCGCCTGTGGAGTGGAGACCCATGCGCATCTCTGTCATCGGCTGTGGCTACCTGGGTGCGGTCCACGCCGCCTGCATGGCCAAGCTCGGTCACGACGTGGTCGGCGTCGACGTCGACGCCGCCAAGATCGAGGAGCTGCGCGCCGGCCGGGCACCCTTCTACGAGCCGGGCCTGGCCGCGCTGCTGGACGAGGTGGCCGGCACCGGGCGGCTCACCTTCAGCACCGACATGTCCGCGGTCGAGGGTGCGCAGGTGCACTTCATCTGCGTCGGCACACCGCAGAAGCTCGGGGAGTTCCGCGCGGACCTGTCCTACGTGGAGTCGGCCACCGCCGGGCTGCTGCCGTACCTGCACCCCGAGGACCTCGTGGTCGGCAAGTCGACGGTGCCGGTGGGCACGGCCGAGCGGATCGCGACGGACCTCGCCGGGACCGGGGCGACGCTGGTGTGGAACCCCGAGTTCCTCCGTGAGGGCTTCGCCGTGCAGGACACGCTGCACCCCGACCGGCTCGTGTACGGGCTGCCGACCGACGGCGAGGGTGTGCCGACGCCGGCCGGGGACAAGGCCCGCGCCACGCTGGACGAGGTCTACGCGACGCCGCTGGCGGACGGCACGCCGCTGGTGGTGACCGACTACGCCACCGCCCAGCTCGTCAAGGTCGCGGCGAACTCCTTCCTGGCGACCAAGATCTCCTTCATCAACGCGATGGCCGAGCTGTGCGAGGCCACCGGCGCCGACGTGACCCGGCTGGCCGACGCGATCGGCTACGACGCCCGCATCGGGCGGCGCTTCCTCAACGCAGGGTTGGGCTTCGGCGGCGGCTGCCTGCCCAAGGACATCCGGGCCTTCATGGCGCGCGCCGGCGAGCTGGGCGTCGACCAGGCGCTGTCGTTCCTGCGGGAGGTCGACTCGATCAACATGCGCCGCCGGGTGCGCATGGTCGACCTCGCCCGGGAGGTCTGCGACGGGTCGATCGTCGGGCGCACGGTGGTGGTGCTGGGTGCGGCGTTCAAGCCGGACTCCGACGACATCCGCGACTCCCCGGCGCTGTCGGTGGCGGCGCAGATGCGCCTCCAGGGCGCCCACGTACGGGTGACGGACCCGCAGGCGATCGAGAACGCCCGGGCCAAGTGGCCGGACCTGGAGTACGTCGGCTCGGCGCTGGAGGCGGCCCGTGGAGCGGACGTCGTGCTGCTGGCCACGGAGTGGGCGGAGTACCGCGAGCTGGACCCCGAGGCCCTGGGCGAGGTGGTCGCCGCACGGCGCATCCTCGACGGGCGCAACGTGCTCGACCCCGCCCGCTGGCGGGCGGCCGGCTGGACGTACCGCGCCCTCGGCCGCCCCTGACGGGCGGCGGCGTCCGCGACTGGACCGTCCGACCCGAGCCGTCCCACCGAGCCGTCCGACCGGAACGCCCGCGGACCGGCTCGGACGCAGCCGGCCCTCCGGCGCCGGGCATGGTTCCGCCCGGGGGACGCCGATGACGCCCGGCCCTGATGTCGACCTCGCGCCGCCGATCTCCTTGCGCAAGGTAATGAGGTAGGCTAAGCACTTGTGACCGACCTCCGCGCAGACCCCGTCGCCGAGCTGGCGAACGAGCTGCGCACGGCGGTCGGCCGGGCGTCGCGGCGCATCCGTGCCGAGCGCGGCGCGGCCGGTCTGTCCGACCCGCAGTTCACCGTGCTGGCCTGGTTGGACGTGCGCGGCCCCATGACGCCGGGGCAGCTCGCCGAGGCCGAGCGCATCCAGCCGCCGTCGATGACGCGCACCGTGAACGGCCTCGTCGAGCTGGGTCTGGTCCGCAAGGACGAGCATCCGTCGGACGGGCGGCAGGTCGTCGTGAGCCTGACGCCGGCCGGCGCCGCCGAGGTCCGTGAGACCCGGCACCGCCGGGACGTCTGGCTGACGGGTCTGCTGGCCGCGATGACCGAGGCCGAACGCGCCCAGCTCGCGGCGGCAGTCACGCTGCTGCACCGGGTCGCGGCCTCATGAGCCCCACGTTCTCGTCGCTGCGCTACCACAACTACCGGCTCTGGTTCGGCGGGGCGCTCGTCGCCAACGTGGGCACCTGGATGCAGCGGGTCGCGCAGGACTGGCTGGTCCTCACCGAGCTCACCCACCAGTCCGGTGTCGCCGTCGGGGTCACGACCGCGCTGCAGTTCGGCCCCACGCTGCTGCTGTCGGCCTGGGCGGGGCTGCTGGCCGACCGGGTCGACCGACGCAAGCTGCTGGTGGTCACGCAGGCCACCATGGGCCTGCTGGCGCTCGTGCTCGGGCTGCTCGTGCTGTCCGGCTCGGTGCGGCTCTGGCAGGTCTTCCTGCTGGCCGGTCTGCTCGGCTGCGCCTCGGCGGTGGATGCCCCGGTGCGCCAGACCTTCGTCGCCGAGCTCGTCCCCGCCGACCGGCTGTCCAACGCCGTCGGCCTGAACAGTGCGTCGTTCAACGCCGCCCGCCTCATCGGTCCGGGCGCGGCCGGGCTGCTCATCGCCGCGGTCGGCACGGGGTGGGTGTTCGTCATCAACGCGGCGTCGTTCGGGGCCACGATCCTCGCGCTGCTCGTCATGCGCGGCTCCGAGCTCCACCGGCTGCCGCACGCGCCGCGCGCCGGCGGGCAGATCCGCGAAGGCATCGCCTACGTGCGCGGCCGCAGCGACATCCTCATGATCATGGTCGTCATCGGCGTCGTCTCCACCTTCGGCCTCAACTTCCAGCTCACCAGCGCGATGATGGCCAGCATCGAGTTCGGACGCGGTCCTGGCGAGTACGGGATCATCGGCTCGGTCATGGCGATCGGGTCGCTGTCCGGCGCCCTGCTGGCCGCGCGGCGCGAGCGCCCGCGGCTGCGGCTGGTGGTCGGCGCGGCGTTCGGCTTCGGGGTCGCCAGCGGCGTCATGGCCCTCATGCCGACGTACGTGTCCTACGTCGCGGCCTGCATCCCCGTGGGCCTCGCCTCGCTGACGATGATGACGGCGGCCAACTCGACCATCCAGATAAGCACCGACCCCGTGGTGCGCGGCCGTGTGATGGCGCTGTACATGATCGTCTTCCTCGGGGCGACGCCCGTCGGCTCGCCGATCGTCGGGTGGGTAGGGGAGACCTTCGGCCCGCGCTGGTCGATCGGCATCGGGTCGATCGCCTCGCTGCTCGTCGCGGTCGGTGCGGCGTTGTGGGCGCGGCGGGCCTGGCGGCTCGAGGTGCGGTACCACGTACGCACCCGGCCGCACCTCGAGGTGCTCTACCCGACGGCCGCCGGAGCCCGCGGCGAGGCGGCGCTGCGGCTGCGGGCGCAGGAGGCCGCCGACACGCAGTCGGTGGCGTGAGCCCCCCGGCGCCGCGGCGACCGGGTGAGCGAGCGGGTGAAGGACCGGAACGAGGGACAGAGTTCGGTGTCCGGTATGTCACGATCGCCAGATGACCTCCACCGACGACGCGACCGCCGACGAGCGCCCGGGCCCCGCCGTCGGCACCGTCCCGGAGTCGCCGGACGACGAGCCGGACGGCTTCGGCGCCGCATCGTCCGACGTGCCCGTGCGGCACCGTCGGCGGGTGCTGCGCCGCGTGCTGCTCGGGGTGCTCCTGCTCGTCGTGGTGCTGCTGCTGGCCGCCGGTTGGGTGGGGTTCCGCGGCTACCAGGCGGCCCGTGAGCTGCTCGGCGTCCGGGACACGGTCACCGAGCTGGTCGGGGCGGACCTTGACTCGGGCAGCACAGAGCGGATCGCGGCGCGCCTCCCGCAGGTCCAGCAGTCGCTGGGTCGTGCCCGTGCTGCGACCTCCGACCCGGTGTGGCGGCTCGCGGAGCACGTCCCGTGGGCCGGTGACCAGCTGCGTGCCGTGCGTGTGGTGACCGGCGCGCTGGACGACGTGGTGCGCGGTGCGCTGCCGGCGGTGGGCCGGATCGACACCGTGCTGCACGCCCAGGAGGCGCCCGGGACCGACGGCCGGCTCGACCTGACCTCGCTGGTGGAGGCGGCCCCCGACGTGGTGGCGGCGGCGCAGGCGGCGGCCGCCGCCCGGGACGCGGTCGACGCGCTGGACCCGACGGTGCTCGTCGGGCAGCTCGCCGGACCGGTGACGCAGGTGCAGGACGGCCTGCGGCAGGCCGCCGCGGCGCTCGACGCCGGTGCCCAGGTCGCCACGCTGCTGCCGCCGATGCTTGGTGCCGACGAGCCGCGCACCTACCTGCTGGTGTCGCTCAACTCCGCCGAGCTGCGCAGCGCCGGGGGCATCGTCGGAGCCTTCGCCGTGCTGCGCGCCGACGACGGCTCGGTCGACCTGGTCAGCCAGGCGACGACCCCGGACCTGCCCGGTCTGGACGAGCCGATCCTGCCGATGACCGACGAGGAGCTGCGGCTCGACACCGACCGGCTGGGCCGCTGGGTGCAGGACGCGGTGATGACCCCCGACTTCCCGCGGTCGGCGCAGCTGCTCGCCGCACGCTGGGAGCGGGACATGGGCCAGCACGTCGACGGGGTGGTGGCCACCGACCCGGTGGCGGTGCGGTACCTGCTGGAGGCGATCGGCCCGGTCGCGGTGGACGACCAGGCCGGCGGGACCCTCGAGCTGTCGGCCGACACGGTGCTGCCGACCCTGTTGCACGACGCGTACCTGCGGTTCGGCGACCCGGCGCAGGCCGACGCCTTCTACACCGGGGTGGCGGCGACGATCTTCCGCGCGGTGGGCGCCGGGCAGGGCGAGTCGCGCTCCGTGGTGGACGCTCTCACCCGCGCCGGCGCCGAGGGGCGGCTGCGGGTCTGGTCGGCGCACCCGTCGGAGCAGGAGCAGCTGGCGGCCGCCTCCGTCGGTGCGGCCTTCCTCACCGGGCCGTTCCCCGACGCAGCGGGCGTCTTCCTCAACGACGGCACGGCCGGCAAGCTCGACTTCTACCTGAGCACGAAGGTCACCGTGGAGGATCTGCGCTGCGACGGCCCCGAGCCGACGGCGCGGGTGCGGCTCGACCTCGCGTACGACCCGCCGGCCGACGTCGCGGACTACCCGATGTACGTCACCGGCTACAACGGCACCGGACTGCCCGTGGGCTGGGTCGCGACGAACATCACCGTGTACGCGCCGGTCGGAGCCCCGCTGGACGCGCTGCGCAAGGACGAGGGCTGGGTCTCCGGGGTCACCGGCACGGCCGCCGGCCGGCGGGCACAGGTGGTCACGTCGTGGCTCGCACCGGGCGAGCGGGCGTCGTACGCGTTCGACGTACCCGTGCGCGACGGGGTCGTGGACGTGTGGACGACCCCGACGACGACGCAACCGGGCACCGTGCACGCGGCCTGCGCCACCTCCTGAGCCCCGCGGACGCGTCCCCACCGCTCGTTCGGGGAGCCGCGTGCTCCGGTCGGGTGACCTGCGGGCGCCCGATCTGTCCGAAATCACCCGATGCGTGCACCCTGGATGCGTCCATAATGGGCGGGTTCTGCCCCATATGTCCGCTGACGAAGGAGACATCATGACCCGACGTGTACGAGGCGGGCTGGTGGCCCTCGTGGTGGCCGTGGTGTCGCTGCTCGGTGCCGCGCCGTCGCTGGCCGAGCCGTCCCCGGGGGACTCGGCCGACGGTGCGCCGCTGTACGGCTGCCTGGGCGACGTGGACGCCTACGGGGCGCCGGGCGCCTGCCAGCTCGGCGTGCAGGTGCTGTCCCCGGTCTGCGACGACGACGTGCCGAAGCTGCGCTACAAGGTGGACGCGGTCGGCACGCCGCAGGACACCGTGTCGATCACCTGGATCAACCCCACGGGCTCCGGTGACGTCGTCTACTCCGACCTGCCGCTGGAGGGCACCGTCGACTGGCCTGGCGCCGTCGTCGGCTCGGACGGCCGTGGCGTCGACTGGCCGGGCTGGCACCAGGCGTCCGACGGCTCCTGGGTCGCGGGCGACGAGTACGGCTGGGTGCGCCCGTCGGCGCAGGTGAAGTTCACGGTCAACACCGACGCGGTCGTCTCCGTGGACTACCCGGCGTCCAGCCCCGCGTGCGCCACCGAGCCGGTGCGCAGCGAGGTGCTCGCGGCCGGGGACGTCCCGGGTGCTGTCAGCGGGGCCGCTCGAGGCGTATCGTCCGAGGTGCTGGCTGCCACCGGTTCCACCGTGACCCCCTTCCTCGCGGTCGGCGGGGCTCTGGTGCTCCTCGGTGGCGTCGCCCTGGTGACGGTGACCGTGCTGCGGCGTCGGGTGTCTGCAGGACAGCGCTAGACGTCACGCTCGCGGGATCCGTGCGCCAGGTGTCCGTCCGCTCGTGCCCCCTGCCGCGAGCGGACGGACCGCGTCGGCCCGGACGGTGGCCTTCCACCTCGTCCGGGCCGACGTCGTCTCTGCCCGTCAGCCCAGCTGCTCGACGACGTGGTCGATGCAGGCGGTGAGCGCCAGCACGTCCTCGGGGTCCACAGCCGGGAACATCGCCACGCGCAGCTGGTTGCGGCCCAGCTTGCGGTAGGGCTCGACGTCGACGACGCCGTGCGCACGCAGCACCTTCGCGACCGTGGCGGCCTCCACCTCGGGGACGAAGTCGATGGTCCCCACCACGGACGAGCGCGCCTGCGGCTCGTCGACGAACGGTGTCGTCCAGTCCCGCGCCTGCGCCCAGCCGTACAGGTGGCCGGCTGAGGTGGCGGTGCGCTCGGCCGCCCAGGACAGGCCACCGTTGTCGAGGATCCAGTCGAGCTGCTCGGCGAGCAGGACGAGGGTCGCCAGGGCCGGGGTGTTGAGCGTCTGGTCCAGCCGTGAGCTCGCCAGCGCCGCGGTGAACGACAGGAACTCCGGCACCCACCGGCCGCTCGCCTCCAGCCGCGCCGCCCGCTCGACGGCCGCCGGTGACGCCAGGGCGAGCCACAGCCCGCCGTCGGAGGCGAACGACTTCTGCGGCGCGAAGTAGTAGACGTCCGTCTGGGCGACGTCGACGGCCAGGCCGCCTGCTGCGGAGGTCCCGTCGACCACCACCAGAGCGCCCTGCTCACGGGAGCCCGGCACGCGGTGCACGGGGGCGACCACGCCGGTCGACGTCTCGTTGTGCGGCCAGGCGTACAGGTCGACGCCGTCCGCCCGTTCCGGCACGGCCAGCGAGCCAGCCGGGGCGGTGCTGACCACTGAGTCGGCCAGGAACGGCGCCCGGCTCGTCGCGGCGGCGAACTTTGCGCCGAACTCGCCGAAGCTGCCGTGCGCGGCCCGCCGCTCGACGAGGCACAGCGTCGCGACATCCCAGAACGCCGTGGCGCCGCCGTTGCCGAGCACCACCTCGTAGCCCTCGGGAAGGCCGAAGAGCTCGGTCAGCCCCGCGCGGATGCGCCCGACGAGGGCGCGCACGGGCTGCTGGCGGTGCGACGTGCCGAGCAGCGTGGAGGCGCCGGCCACGAGCGCGTCAACCTGCGCCTGGCGGATCTTGGACGGTCCGGAGCCGAAGCGGCCGTCGCGGGGCAGGAGGTGGGCGGGGATGGTGATCGCCGCAGGGGCGTCCTGAACGTCGGGCACGGGCCGAGGATAGGCCTCCACCGCCGGTGCGGGTCCGCGGGCGTCCGGTGTGGACGGCGGCCCGGGCATGGACGAGCCTGGTAGGACGTTGGAGAGACCGGGCTGTGGACAGGTCGGACGACGACGCCCACGAACGGGCACGATCTGACGCGGTGTCAGGACGACCGAACTTTCGACTGTCCGACCAACTACCCTGTGCACGGCGAGGGTGTGCGGCTTCCTGGGACGCCGCGGACCGGAGCGCCGCACGGGCGGGATGATGCGATGCGGGAGGCACAGCGGTGAGCGACCTGGTCGACACGACGGAGATGTACCTCAAGACGGTGTACGAGCTCACCGAGGAGGGCATCACCCCGCTGCGCGCGCGGATCGCCGAGCGCCTCGGGCACTCCGGTCCGACGGTCTCGCAGACGGTCGCCCGCATGGAGCGGGACGGGCTGGTCGTGGTGACCGGCGACCGCCACCTGGAGCTGACCGAGCTCGGGCACGCGAAGGCCGTGCGGGTCATGCGCAAGCACCGCCTGGCCGAGCGGCTGCTCACCGACATCGTGGGGCTGGAGTGGCCGTACGTGCACGACGAGGCGTGCCGCTGGGAGCACGTCATGAGCGAGCGCGTCGAGAAGCACCTGGCGAACCTGCTCGACCACCCGCACTTCGACCCGTACGGCAACCCCATCCCGGGGCTCGCCGAGCTCGGTGAGGAGAGCACGCCGGTGGGCTTCCTGGACGGCGTCACGTCGCTGGTGGGCTTCTCCGGCGACAAGGGCGTGGTCGCCCGGATCGGCGAGCCGCTCCAGGTCGACGTCGAGCTGCTCGCGCGGCTGGCCGAGGCCGACGTGCGCCCCGGCGGCGAGATCGTCGTCGAGCGCGGCGACGGCGTGGTGACGGTCGGCGCCCCGGGTGCCGAGGTCGTCCTGGACCTGCCCGACCACCTGGCCCGGCACATCTTCGTCGGAGTGCGCTGAACATCCGGTCTGTGCACTCCGGTGCGTGACTGTGCAGGTCGGCGCCCCGCACGGGGAGCGTCCGGGATGCGCGCGCGGCGTCTGGCGACACACCCCGTGACCGGAACGTGACAATCCCGGCGAGCGTCGGGTACGGTCGGTCTGCTTCTCGGAACCCCTCCTCTGAGAAGTCCTCGCGCGGAACGCCGAACCCTGCCGCCGTCGCGAGGTCCGTACAACCGCCGGCAGGGGCGGGGGACCCAAACGTGGGCACCGAAGTCGGTGTCCTTGGGGTGAAGCCGAGGTGACGGTCAGCCGTCTCCCGGCCGGGTGATCTCCCACCCGAACCCGACAGCTCACCTCGTAGGCGCCAGGAGAGGCAACGCGTGACTGTTGGTACCCCCCGCGCGCGCCATCGCGCTGCACGTCGTCCGTCGACGCCACTGACCGAGCTTGCCAGCGCCGCCACCGGTCAGATCGGAGCTGTCAGCCGCCGTACCGCGGCCGTCGCCGCCTCCGGCGGGCTGGTCGTGACGATGCTGGGTGCGGCCCCGGCAACCGCGGCGTCCGAGACCGGCGCCCTGCCGTCGGTCGACACGGCCGCCCTCGCGGCCTCCGCCCGTGCCGCACTGAACACCTCCCCGGTGGTGAGCGCCCCGGCCGAGGCGGCATGGACCTTCGACGCCCCGACGGTCACGGCCGTCACCCCGCCCCCGCCGCCTCCGCCGCCCGTGCGGCGTGCCACCCCTGCCGTGTCGCGCAGCGTCGAGCGGGCTTCGACGTCCGAGGCGCCGGCCGCGCCGGCGGCGAACAACCCGGTCCCGCAGTCGGTCGCCGGCAACGCGGTGCTCGAGGTCGCCGCGCGGTACGTCGGTGTGCCCTACGTCTCCGGCGGCTCGACCCCGGCGGGCTTCGACTGCTCGGGCTTCGTCTCGTACGTGTACGCCCAGCTCGGCGTCTCGCTGCCGCGGACCTCGTCGGGCATCAGGTACGCCGGCACCGTGGTCTCGCGGGGCCAGGCCCAGCCCGGCGACATCATCTGGAGCCCGGGCCACGTGGCGATCTACGCCGGCGGGAACCAGCAGATCGACTCCCCGCGCCCCGGCAAGACGATCCAGTTCCGGGGGATCTGGCAGAGCTCGCCGGTCTTCATCCGCATCGGCTGAGCAGCGGATCACGACCGTGGACAGGGCCCGTCGCAGCAGCGACGGGCCCTGTCGTCGTCTTCGCCGCGGTGCGCCGGGCACCGCCGTGCACCGTCGGGCGGACGGTGCGGCGACACCGTGCTCCGTCCGTGGTCGCGTGTCCGTCGCTGTCCCGCACGGCGCGTACTCTGATCACGCACCACGCTGTTGCTTCGCTTCGCCGGGCCGGCAGCCAGCCGGTCCGACCCCGAGGTCGGGAGGACGCCGTGCTGACGACTGCGTCGACGCTCACCCCTGCGGCCGGTGGCCGTGGGGACCAGCCCACGCAGAGCGAGCCGGATGGGGGTGGCCCCGCCGCACCCTCCGCGCGCACGCTGCTGCTCAACGCCAGCATGGAGCCGTTGTGCATCGTGAGCCTGCACCGTGCGGTCGTGCTCGTGATGAGCGGCAAGGCCACGGTCGTCGAGACTGACGGCCGGCTGCTGCACTCCGAGCGGGTGTCGCTGCCGCTGCCCGTGGTGCTGTCGCTCACCCGTTACGTGCACGTCCCGGCGCGCCGGCCCGTCCCGCCGACCCGGCGCACCGTCCTGCAGCGTGACAACCACCGCTGTGCCTACTGCGGCGCCGGGGCCGACACCGTGGACCACGTGCACCCCCGCTCGCGCGGGGGCCGGCACGAGTGGGCGAACGTGGTGGCCGCCTGCACCCGGTGCAACCACCGCAAGGCGGACCGGCTGCTGCACGAGATCGGCTGGGAGCTGCCCTTCACGCCGCGCGCCCCGCGCTGGTCCGTGGCGTTCGGCAGCGCCGCGGTGCGCGCCGAACCGCTCTGGTCGCCGTACCTCGCGGCCTGACCGACCTCGTCGGCCGACGGTCCCGTGCGGACGCCGTCGTCTCGCCGCCTGATCGACGGCGCTCGTTTCTCGGTAGCGTCAAGAATGTGTCAAGATGCGGCATCGCCGTGGGCATGCGCGTGTGCGCGCGGCGGGTCACACTGGGGTGACCGACGGGCCGTCGGCCCGTGCACGAGGAGCGGAGGCACCCGATGACCAGGGACGACGTGGTCCTCGTCGGCGTGGACGGCTCGGCTGCGAGCCTGCACGCCCTGGACTGGGCGGCCGCCCAGGCGCAACGCCACGGGTGGGGGCTGCGACTGGTGTGCAGCTACGCGCTGCCGGCGTTCACGGCGGCCTCGCTCGACGGCGGTTACGCCGCGCTCGACGACACCGCGATCCAGCAGGGTGCGCAGGCCGTGCTGGCCGAGGCCACCGCACGTGTGGAGCCGCTGGGGCTGCCCGTGGAGGCGAAGGTGCTGACCGGCGACGCCGCCGGGGTGCTGGTCGAGCTGTCCCGGAGCACTCGGCTGGCCGTCGTCGGCACCCGTGGCCGGGGCGGGTTCGCCGACCGCCTGCTCGGCACCGTCTCGTCCGCGCTGCCGGCGCACGCCTACTGCCCGACGGTCGTCGTCCCGCTGCGCGACGGGGGTCGTCCGGTGCCCGACGACGCGCCGCTGCCGCCGATCCGTCCGCTGCGCCGGGTGGTGGTCGGCGTCGACGGCTCGGAGCAGGCCGAGCACGCGCTGCGCCACGCGGTGCGGGAGGCGGCGGCCTGGGACGCCGAGCTGGTCGCCGTGGCCGGTGTGCCGGTCGGCTCGATGACCGGTGTGCTGGCGTGGTTGCCCGCGGCGGTCGACCACGAGCAGGTGCTGCGGGACGTCGCCGAGGGGTTGCGCGTGGTGGTCGACCGCGCCGTCGCCGACCACCCGGACCTGCGGGTCAAGCAGCACGTGCTCGACGGCACCGGCGCAGAGCTGCTCACCGAGTTCTCCGTCGCCACCGACCTCATCGTCATGGGGTCCCGGGGGCGGGGCGGGTTCGCCGGCCTGCTGCTGGGCTCCACGAGCCAGGCGGTGCTGCACCACGCGCAGTGCCCCGTCATGGTCATCACCAGCCGTTGCACCCAAGAGCAGGAAGCGCCGGCCG